>Ga0189290_100010_pt1 | contig 367494 bp, 339 predicted proteins | sample UW140minimetaG_FD_130318 | JGI IMG/M metagenome (GOLD analysis project Ga0189290, IMG submission 130318) | Marine microbial communities from the Costa Rica Dome - UW140 mini metaG | ecosystem: Environmental > Aquatic > Marine > Oceanic > Photic zone | place: Costa Rica: the Eastern Pacific... | reverse complement strand
GTGGAATCACCGGCCGGAATACCAGTTCAGCCGCTACAGCCTGGAAATCGATGAAATCAACCGGGTGCAGGTAGACCCGGACACCGGCGACGAAAGCAGCGAAGACATCTTCAACACCGACACCCCGGTGATCGGCTCCTCCGACAACCTGGTGGACATTCTCTACTCCCTCATCGGCCCGGAGTTCGACCGCCTGAGCCCCATCGACGGAGGCCAGGACCTGATCCTGGCCCTGGGCGAGGAAGAAACCCGCATTGAACTGGGCGAAGACAACACCCTGCGCATCGACAACCTGGACCACCTGGCCGGCCTGGACCCGGAAGATTTTCTGACCATGCGGCTGTACCTGAACCAGGATGCGGGGAATGTGCTTTGGGAGTATGCGTTTGAGCATTTGGTGCTGGGCACGCAACTGGCCGAATACGATCCGTCCACCGGGGAGACCTTTTACGTCAGTGCTGACGACCCCCGGGTGCCTCTGGAGGCCATGCTCATTGGGTATGCCGGGCGGGAAAACAAGGACCCGGTTCGTGTCCAATGGCAGGCGGACGGTGGCGCGAGCCTGGCCACAACGATCGATATCGATGAAGAGTACGGTATTTTTACAAACGAACTGACGATGCCGCCGAATCGCGGTGCCATATCGAACGTGTCCGTTGAGTTGCTGGATTCCTCGGGCACCACCGTGACCTTGCCTCCTGTGGAAGTGAAAGCTGGCGCCCCGGCAACAATCAGCGCTGGTCAGCCCGCCCTGACGGTGTCAGCCGCTGGCGTGGATGAAGCCACGTTGACTGTCACCGTGACCGACCAGCATGGCAATCCGGTGGAAGCGAACACCGGTGTCGGCTTTTTTGTGGAAGGCAGCCTGCACTCGGTCGAAACCTCGGGCGCCACCGATGATAATGGTAAAGCGACGCTCACCATTAAGGGTGGCGATGTTGCAGAGGATGCGAATGTCCGCATTACGGCGGGCGACGTTGTGGCCAACGTGCCGGTTTCGGTGAAGCCACTCAACCTTGAGTTCGTGGGATTGGATCCGACCGTCTTTGCTGGCGAAACGGATAGTTTTACGCTGCGGGTGTCTGACCATCAGGGGAATCCCGTGCCGGATGTCGGCATTACCCTGGGTTCCAGTTATGGCTTTCTATCCGAGACTGAGGTCATTACCGATGGCGCGGGGGAAGCAACCGCGACTATTACCGCACCGGACTCGGCCGGTAGTGGACAACTCACCGCCCAGGTTGGTCGGTCAGCGTGGCATAAAACGCCTTTCGAAGTGGTGTACCCCCAGATGGAGCTTCGCGACCTGGAGGTGAATAACGCGACGATGGTGGGGGACACCGCAACGTCTGGCTCTCTCAATCACGTCCGATACGACACATCCGTTATTACTCTGCCCTATAAGGTCAGCGAAACCATCCGGGCGCTGGGAGACCCGGGAGACGATGTCACGGTCAGGATTGGAGACTTCCGCGATCCAAACCGGGCGCCCATTGCCGCCTATTACATGAACGATGTCGATGACGGTCGTGTACTGGATGAAACAGGGCGCTATCACCTGAATGCCGACTCAGTCAGCCAGGCCAGCGGCACCCCCATGGGTGGCGGCCGGAGTCTGCGTTTTTCGCCAGAGGACCCCGACGTGCAGGGAGACGGCACTAGTGTGCTATGGGCCGAATCCACGCCAGCGCTCGGAAAACTGGACAACCTGGGCTTCGCACTTGATCTCAAGCCCATGAATGCCGGTGGTTCACTGGTGAACCTTGGGAACGGCGCACAAAAACTGACCCAGACCAGTTCCGGCCGTCTGGTTTATGAGGTACGTACGGCCAATGGTACATACAGCGTTGAGGGTGAGCTTCTGGCGAACAACCAGTGGCATCGCGTGGCAGCACGCTATCACAATGGGCAGATCGAACTGTGGGTGAATGGCAACACCTATTCGGAGGAAGCCACCGGCAACTTGGTGCACAACTCCGTTGCTCTTCGCCAACTTGAGGTTGGTAAAGGGTTCCACGGCCAGCTCAACAGCCTGAAGTGGTTCGATTGGACCTCGCAACCGGTCATGACCTTCGACGACGGCAGCGTTGAGAAGACGGTGACTGTTGGCCAGGATGGCTACACCGAAATGACCCTTCAGAGCACCGGCGCAATGGGCGCGGGCGGCAGCGAACTGATGACGCAACGCATCGCGGTTCATACCGACATGGTGCGCCAGTACGCATCTCTGCTCTCTCGCGAGGCTTTCGCGACCCTGGCTGGCCAGTATGCCGACACCCTGGATAACTCGGCGCCACCCATTAACGTCGCCGGATTGGACCCGAATTATCAGCCGGTGTCCCTGCCGTTTGTATCGAAGGCGTACGCGGCGGACGGCGAGAGCAGCTTCGCCTGGAGCCTGATCAACTGGTTCATCCCCATCGAAGATTTCGGTATCGTGCTGGACCAGCTTGGCTATCTGGTCAGCGACCCGGAGAAGTTCGACGGCATGGAATTTACCATTGCTCTGGTGAACACCATTACCATCTTCCCACCGGCCAAACCGCTGAAGCTGTTTACCACGCCTTTGAGAGCCCTGTTCCGCTCCATGGACAAGGTGAACCCGAAGTTTGCGAAGCACTTCGCGGGGTATCTCGGCAAAGTGGTTCAGAAGGCAAAGAAAGGCGATTTTGACACCCTCTGGAATACGTTGCCCTTCCTGGTGCTGGCCGCGGAACTCTACAGTGACCCGGACGCCCGGGAAGGGCTGGAGTTCCTGTTCAGTACGGTAGACAGTGCCGATGATGTGCTGGCCTGGGTGAATTACCTGGGCTTGCCGGCTAACGGCTGGGAAGGTGAGGGCGAGCCACCCACGGTGCCGGCGTTTGGGGATGATCCGCAGGTGGCTCAGAACCTTCCATTGGGTTGGTTAGTGCCACAGGCGCAGGCCAATGTGGTTACGGGTGCTGTTCGGCGTGTCACCGCCAAGTTTTTGGGCGTTGTGCTCAAAAATCTGTCGACAAGGGTAACCGGGCAGGAAGCGAAGAATATCCCTGATGCCATCAGGATTGTTCGTAGGCAGTTGCCGGATGTGAACGCCAGGGACCTACGAAAGTACGCATTTAGTACAGACATGCTCAAGAGCTCGGCGTGGATGATGACCCAGTCCGGTAGCCGGGCCCTGAGGAACTTCGTTCGCGGGAAAACAAACATGCGATACCAACCGATCACAGTTATGGCGATCGTGGCGTATCTTGGCTGGGAGTCTGGTTGTGGCGTTGCATTGGATCAGGAGGCGGATGCAGAACCGCCAGCACCTGGAGTTGCGCCGGGCATGCCTCTTTCCGAAAAAATGAAGTGCAATGGAATAGGTTTGAATGAGCAAGTTCGAGGCCAGGTTGGCAAGAAACTGGCTGCTGTATTTGCCGATTCATTTGATCGAAAGCTAAGTGAAGTCAAAAGTGGAGTGAGTGCCAAAAGTGGCCACGGCAATCTTTTCCAATTGGGAGAAACAGCGTTCCATCAGTTGAAGCACCGGTATGCAGGTGGCCTTCCGGTTAAGGCGTTGGAGAGGGCTCGTTGGGTCGGGGTGTTTGACAGTCCTGAACAAATGGATCGGGCTGAGCAGAGTGCAGATATTGGGCTTAAATGTCCGACAAACTGCGTGACGAAAATCCAGCGCAACGTAGACATCGTTTTGGGAGGACCTGACCTTGACTCCCCCGAGCATTGGATCAAACTAAAATCCTACCAATCGCAGGTGTCCAAAAAAGTGGACAATAAATCACCGGACCGATATAGGCTCGCTTATCGTGGGGGGCAGCTTGAGCGCTGGAACATGAGGCCCCGCCAGCCGGCGAACATGACCATGCACAAGCAGTTCAGTGTTGATGTGGCTGCGACAGTTGCAGAAGTCGCTTGGTTGCCGAAAAGTCAGACAGGTGAGGGTGTCTATGTACAGAAAGTGCAGGTGCCTGAGGCCCGCTGGAGGTTTCAAGCATTTAAGGTCGATAAGCAGCCCCTAAAACTTTACGAAGTGAGCCCGCTGTTGGGCAAGAAAGGCAAGGATAAGAGTATTCGTGATCTATTTAGCGAGTCTCCTATAGCGAAATCTCCCTCTGACAAGGATGTTGTATCCACGTCCTATCGGTGGGCGAGTAATGTGGAGCAACGAGCGGAATTGGTGACGCAAACAAGGTTAATAGCGGAATTATTGAGCAGCAAGGTGTCGGATTTGATCACCAGAGAAAAGCCTTCTTTCTCAGACCCTGAAACTGACTAAGGTGAGTAAGATGCTTGAATTTACACGGGACCCCGAGTGGCAGCGCAAAAGGGAAGAATCATGGAAAGCTGTTGAAGAAGACATTCAGGAGGGTTTGACGAGAAAGCGGGTCAATGAGTTCAAGTCATACTACATCACTGGATTGATTCCAGGTGGTGTAAAGATCGGTCCAGGAATGGCAATGCGCTTACTGCCAGACCCTTCAATTGAGGGCATTCAGTATTGTCTGAAAATAAATTATCCAGATGGGTTGTCGGCTCAAGACATGGTGGAGCTTCAGCGAGTTCTGTCTATAGAGGTTAATGGTATAAGAGAATTAAGTCGCGAAGGTCAGGTAAAGGTTTTTCGTTATGTGATGGGGGATGCGTTTGATCCACATAGAGATTTTCCATTTAAAATAGGAGAGGGTGAAGAGGTTTATAAGGTTACTGTCAAACCTATGTATATACTAAATGGAGCTCTTGTTTCTCTAGTTCAATGGGTAGAAGGGCTTGAATACAGCGATTCTTTTCCTTTTTGGGCTGAATTAACGAAGTATATTTTATCAGTATTTATGCATGTCAATCCTAATATCTTTACTTTTAGCGCAGCTGTCAACATAGATAACCGGAAAGAATATTCAAGAGAAGAACGGACAGCTATTAACTATACGTGGCGCCTATTTCGTCATTGTATATCTCCTCCCAGCAGTATCGACGACTCCATCGAAGGCCAACAACGAAAGCGCTTTCTCGAAGAGTTCAGGGCGGAGTTCGAGAAACTTAATGAATACCCCGGTGAATTAGAAAAAATCTGGCGGGAAATACAAATCCAGGAGGGAGTCATTAAGGCCGGTCCTGCTGAAAATATCTGGCGCAAACTGGCCCGAAAAGGTGTTCCCGGTGGACAATAGAATGCAGGTGCGGTTCACCGCAAAACCCGAACATCAAGAGGCCTGGAAAACCATCCTGAACGGACTTTGTGAAGACTTCGAATCCGGAATGGCCTTTCAGGATCGCATGCTGGAGCACTTCGGAGAAGAAGTTGATGCGTGTCTTGAGGAACTTCTGGAAAGCTGGGGAACGGAGGTTTTCTATGTCGAGACCTGGGAGCAGGAGGGCAACCGATTCCTCTTCGAGATTCCCGCAACCAGCGACTGGGAGGACCTGGTGGAGGATCTAAAAAAGCTGTTTCTGCTTTGCCCGGTTTCGGATCTGGTTATTGAGTTTATTCCTGATGGTGATGAGTAGTCCCATCAAGCCTAGACTTTCATCCAAGATGTCTTGGTCTTTCTAATCGGCCCTTCAGTGCCGAACCACCCCCTCAATCCCATCACAAACAGTCTCAACAAACGACACCTCCCCGAACTCTGCATTCTCCTCCGCCAAGGCATTGGCTCGTTGCGCCATGGTGTCGCTGGTCATGAAATTCTGAAAGCGTTGCTGTATTTCTGAGTTGTCAGATTTCCGGCCAATCCAGTCGCCATTGCCAACCTCCCGGATGCGGTACGAATTGAAGGTCTGTTCGATCTGGGTGGGTAGCGTGAATGCGGGCTTACCGGCGAGCACCACCTGGCAGAGTGTACCTATGCCTCCATGGAGCACTGCGCCATCCGCCTCTACCAAGGACTTCTCAACATTGAGGGGCTGGTTAGAGAGTTGAAACTTGCCGCCGGTTTCGGGCTTCAAGTCTGGCGGGAGGTCGCCTGGGAAATAGCCTCTCACAACAGCCTCGCTGTTCTTCAGCAGCCTCAGTACGGTATCAACGTGGGGGCGGCTTGGCTTCAGGTAGACGAATATTCGCTTGCCTGACACAGCCCCCCAGTCGGCGGTCTCGAAATTGTCGCCGCTCGGTGTCGTACCAACGTAGTGCGCGTCTTGGCGGTAATGTCGGTGGCTGTCAAACATCGGCAATTCGGTGATAAAAGCCGCCTCGTGCTTGAACACATCGGAAAAGTGATGAACCGGTTGGAAACCGAGGCGCGCTGCGGTGGTGTTGATGTTGTCGACGATCTGCCGTTCCTTTTGGCGCATCACATTCAGCGGTGCTGGAATCCACGGGCAGATGTCCTGCCCAGGCATGCCAGGCTGTGGAAAGGAAAAACTGTTCGAGAAAACGACGCGGGGAATGTTGAAGCGACTGGCCGCAAGCAGGGCGGTGGGTGCGTAGTCGATAACGACAGCATCCGGTGCTGTCACCTCCAGAAGGGATGACCAGGCCTGGACCAAAGACGTCAGGCCATCAACGGTTCCGTAGCCACGGTAGGCAAGGATGTCCGCCATGGTTTTTGTCAGTGGTGGTTTACGGGGCCGAGGCAGCCACACGGGTGACTGCATCAGCTGAATATCAGAGCCACTGAAAAACAGACTTGCGCGGGAGAGGTCTTTAACCGCAACGGTGACCTTGTGGCGACGTGCGACCAACTCCTTGGCAACGACTGCTATGCGGGCAAGATGGCCCAGGTCTTCGCCCAGTTCCCAGGCAAACAATATGTGGCTCATAAATTCGAGGGCCGATTCTGGTGTTCGTGTTTAGGCAGAGTTTAACTGAGAAACAGGGGCTTTGTCGGTACCAACAACAACTGGTGCTCCCTGCAACGCCAGCACTAGTTCATCCACCCGCCGTTCCGCCTCAGCAACGGATTGCGCCAACACATCACCGCCTTCCTCCTGATTTTCAATGGCAATGCTATGTACATTGGTGATGCCGATAAACTCAAGCACCGTGGTCAGGCCTGGCTCAAGGTGATTCATATGTGCCAGCTCGCCTCCCGGTCCAAAGCCAACGCCACCGCGGGACGACAGGATAACCGCATGGCGCGGGCGGTCGGCGAGTAGCGGGGTAAAGGGGGCTTCGGGAGTGGAGGGGTCGTATTCCACAGTCCTGCCCATGCGAACCACCAGGTCCACCCATGCCTTCAGCGCTGCTGGCATACCAAAATTATAGAGTGGCGCGCCAATGACCAGGATGTCCGAGGCGACCAGTTCATCGATCAGTTGGTCACTTTCTGCCAGTGTGTCGTTCATCCAGGGCTCGTGCTTTTCGGGTGGAGCAAAGGCCGCCTGTATCCATTGCTGATCAATGAAGGATGGGGGCGTGCCACCGATATCGCGGTAGGTCACGGTATCGCCAGGGCGTTGGGCCTGCCACCGGGAAACAAACCGGTGTGTCAGGCTGCGGCTGTGGGAACCGTGTTCATGGATGCCGGCGCGGCCGGGACGGGCAGAGGCGTCGAGTTGCAGGATATGAGTCATGCGGAGCTCCATTCGGTTGTAGGAAAATTCATCTGTTGTTGACGGTGAATTAAGCCTAAAGTCATACTTAGAGGGCCACAAACGATGATTTCTTTCGCCTATAGATGAGGTGAGCTCATTCATGAATCCCCGCCGCTTGCCTTCGCTGTCCGCCCTGCGAGCCTTTGAGGCCGCCGCCCGCCATGAGAGTGCCAAACAGGCTGCCCAGGAACTTTCGGTGACCGCCACGGCGATCAGTCATCAGATTCGCGGGCTTGAAGAGGCGCTTGGGGTGGAGCTGTTCGTTCGCAAACCCCGGCAACTGTTGCTGACGCCTAAGGGGCGGGATTTACAGGAAGTGCTGGGAACCGCCTTCGACAACATCGGCAATGCCATCGAGCGATTGAAGGCAGTGCCGTCGCGACAGGCGGTGACCCTGTCGACCACGCCGGCTGTGGCGGTGCGCTGGTTGTTGTCCTGGGTGTGTATGTTGCGGGACAGCCATCCGGACATTGACCTGCGCATTCACGCCTCACACGAAGCCGTGGCCCTGGATGGGGTGACGGCGGACCTCGCCATTCGCTATGGCGATGGGCAATGGCCGGGCCTGGTTGCGGAGAAGCTGTTCGATAACACCTTTATTCCTGCCTGCAGTCCCCATCTTGGGCTGACGAGGATGGAGGATTTACCGAATCATCCGCTGATCCACTTCCGGCCGCAGCGAGTATCGGTGAGCCCGGTAGACTGGGCAGGCTGGCAGAAGCAGGCGGGGCTATCCGGGCTGGATGTCAGTGCCGGTTTGGTGTTCTCGGACGAGACCCACACCATTTCCGCTGCCGTGGGTGGCCAGGGCGTGGCACTGATGAGCCGGCCGTTGATTGAGGATGAGTTGGCCGAAGGACGGCTGGTACAGCCCTTCGGTCCGGAGCTGGAAGGCAAACCATTTTACCTGGTGTACCCGGAAAGCCGCCGGCAGGACCCGACGATACTGGCCATCCGCGATTGGGTACTGAATGTACCCGGAGGATTATGCCCAGTATCGCCGGCCGCTTCCGCCTGAGCGTCAGGCTGTGACAGCTTTCATCGACTCCACCAGGGCATCATCCAGCTCATTGGCACGCTTGGCCGCTGGCCGGCTTTCCGTGCGTTGGATGTACTCCTGGAATACCTTGTTCGGCGGAATGTTTTTCTGCATGGTTTCCCACCACAGGTAACTGCTGACCAGCACATCCGCTGCGGTATACGTGTCACCGCAAATGTAGGGACTCTTGCCCAACACTTTCTCCAGCGTGTTGATACTGTCTTCCACCCGGCCGCAACCGACGGCCTGCACGTTTGTGCTGTCGATCTTCCAGCCGTGGGCCAGCGCACTGGTAGCCATCTCGAAAGGGCCCGCCATGAAAAACAGCCAGCGGTAATAGGCGCCACGTTCCGGAGAGGCAGCCGGTGGGGCAAGCTTCTTGTCCGGGAACTGGTCCGCCAGGTAAGCGCAGATGGCCGCCACCTCGGTCACAATGGTGCTGCCGTGTTTGATGGCGGGCACCTTGCCCATGGGATTGATGGCCAGGTATTCCGGGGTTTTCATGTCCGGGCCGAAATCCATCGTCTCTACCGTGTAGGGGATACCGACTTCTTCCAACATCCAGCGTACAACGCGGCCACGTGACATGGGGTGGGTGTAAAAGGTGAGTTCCGACATGCTGATCTCCTTTTCGAGCCTGTTTTTTCAAGGGTATGGGTTACTGCGAGATCAGATTAATGTGGAATTAGGCGAATATCTGTCCTAGATAAATGGGAAGATGCATTTGTAATGTAGAAAAGCCGAAAAGCTGCCAGGAGGTAGGTCACGATGTCTGGTCCCACGACCCGCGTGTTAACCGTGTTGGAATTGTTGCAGACCCACGGCCAGATCGGCGGTGCCGAACTGGCGGAGCGGCTGGGCGTGGATCGGCGAACCATCCGACGCTACATCACAGTGCTCGAAGAGCTGGGCATTCCGGTGATGACCGAGCAGGGGCGCTATGGTGGATACCGGCTGGTGGCCGGTTTCAAGTTGCCGCCGATGATGTTTACCGACGAGGAAACCCTGGCGGTTTCCCTCGGGCTGCTGGCCGCCCGACAGCTTGGGCTGGCGGATGCGGCGCCGGCCATTGCCAGCGTGCAGGCGAAGCTGGAACGGGTGATGCCGGCCAACCTGAAAAAGCGGGTACGCGGTGTCAGCGACACCACTCGGGTGATCCTTCCCCGGGGCGAACCCAGCTTGGACGACCGCGCCCTGCAAACCCTGACCGTTGCCACGGAAGCGATGCGCTCGGTGGGGTTTACCTACCACTCCCCGGATCACGGCGGGATCGACCGCAGCGTGGATCCCTACGGCCTGGTGTTCCGTCAGGGGCGCTGGTATCTAACTGGCTTTTGCCATCTCCGCCAGGCCATGCGCTCGTTCCGGCTGGACCGCATCAGCCATGTCCATCTGTTAACGGCCACTTTTCAGCGGCCACCGGATTTTGATGCGGCGGATTTCCTGAGTGAGAGCTTCCTGTCCTGGGGGCGTACCCACGAGGTGTCGCTGGTGCTCCATACGGACCGTGAGTCGGCCTCAGCCGTGTTTGGTTTTCATTCCTCCTGTGCGGAGGGATTCGAACAGCGTGAAGATGGCTTGTTGCTAACCACCCAAACCGACAGTTTCGAGTGGTTTTCCTGGTGGCTGGCACAGCTCCCGTTCCGGTTTACCATCCTCAAGCCGGATGGGCTCAAGGACGCGTTGCGGGAGCATGCCACGCGGTTGCTGGAATGTTGTGAGTGAGGATTTACCCCACAAACATCCTCTTCGCCAACGGCAACCCCTTCAGGCCACTGACCGCCACGGTGGCGAGCAGGCCGCCGATCATTGCCCCGGCCACACCGCAGGTCATCACATCCTGGCCGGTCAGGTACAGGCCGGGAATGCGGGTCTTGGGCTTCAGCCAGTCCTGTTCAAAGCGGCTGGGCGAATGGTTCAGGCCATAGATCTCGCCCTTGCTGTAGCGGCAGAAGTAATCGGTAGACAGCGGCGTCGACAGCTCGTAGTAATCCACCTTGCCTTCCAGGTGAGGGAACTTCTCATACAGCTTCGCCAGTAGCCGCTGGGCGTAGGCTTCTTTCTTTGCCTCATACTCGTCGCCACGTTTACCCCAGGTCTCGTCCGCCCAGTCTTCGTACCAGTCATAAGGCCCGGGGGCGACGATCTCGATCGTGGCGCGGCCGGGATAGCGCTCGGCAAAGCTTGGGTCTTTGGCGGAAGGGAACGAGATGTACGTCAGCGGGATGTCGTGTTCGTCCGGCGCGGCCACAAAGTCGCTGACCTGCTTCTCGTAGTTGGTGCCCGGATAGATCCAGTAGTTGGTTTTCGGCAACTTCAGGTTCTCAGCGGTATCTTCCAGGCCGATGTACAGGCAGTTGCTGGCCATCGAGCGTTCCACGGTTTTCAGCTTTTCCTGGTAATAGTCCCGGTGGGGTGAGGTTTCCGGCAGCAGTTTGTCGAACGTGTTGAATACGCCGGCATTGCTGATCACCAGCGGGGCACGAACGTCCTCGCCGTCTGCCATGCGCACACCCACGGCCTTGCCTTTTTCGATCAGAATTTCTTTTACGTCGGCATAGGTGAACACTTCCCCGCCACTCTGCTGGATGACCGGAATAATGGTCTTCGCCATTTCAGAGGCACCGCCGATGGGGTAGTAGCCGCCGTACAGGTAGTGGCGGGCAATCAGGGCGTGGATGATGAAGCTGGATTCTGCTGGAGGCAGGCCGTTGTCGCCCCACTGGCCGGTGAGCACTGCGATCAGTTCCTGGTTGTTGGTCAGGCCTTCCAGAACCTCTCGTGTAGGCTTGTTGAGGAATGCAGGTGCGGTGCGGTCGACCAGCTTGCGCAGGGGCCCGGCGGCCAGGTCCGGAAGTACCTTGCCGATCACCAGCCCCGGCATGGCTTTGGCCACTTGCCGCAGATAACCCAGGTAGGTGTCTATGGCCTGTTCCTCGCCGGGAAACTCCTTCTTTAACTCTGCTTTGAAGGCGTCCGGGCCGGCGACAAGATCCACGTGGCGGTTACCAATAAAGATGCGGTCAAAGTGGCTGTCCATGGGTGCCCACTTCAACTGGCCGTCGGTAATGTGGTCGAACAGGCGTTTGCTCAGGGTGTGGTCTGCGCCCACATCCCCAATGTAATGCACACCTACATCCCATTCGTAGCCGTTGCGATCGTAGCTGTGTGTAAAGCCCCCGGCGGTGTAGTGCTGCTCGAACACCACCACTTTTTTACCCATTTTGCTCATGCAGGCGGCGGTGGTGAGCCCGCCAATACCGGAGCCGATGACAATGGCGTCGTAGGGGCCATCAAGACGATTGGCGCGATAACGGCGCCCGACACGGATAGTACTGGGTTTGGGGCTACTCATGACGTGGTGTCCTTATTGTGTTGTTTGTTTTCGGCAATTGAGCCATCGAGCAGGAGTGTGACAACACCTTCGGCCAGGTGAGGTTCCGCCTTCGTGCTGGGCAGGTGCCCGTCGATAGACAACTGGGACAGGCCATGTACCAGGGACCAGGCGGCAGCTGTCATCAGTGACAACGGAATCGGTTTGACGTAACCGACCGCCTGCGCTTGTGCAATGGTGTCTTCCAGGACCTGGAAAGCTCCCTTTCCGGCGGTGTCCAGGCGCGGGTGAACACCTTTGGGCAGTACCCGCCCGCCAAACATCAGCCGGTACAAATTGGGTTCGTCCCGGGCGAACGACACGTAAACCAGGCCGATATCAATCAGTGCCCGCCTGGGGTCGCTTTGATCAACGGCGAGCAGTCGTTCCCGTAGTGCACTGAAACCGGTAATGGCGAGCTCTGCGAGCAGGCTGTCCCGGTCAACGAAGTGTCGATACAGCGCAGGTGCACTGACCCCGATCTGCTTGGCCAGGGCCCGCAGGCTAATCGCCGCATCGCCATGTTCCCGCAGAATTTCCAGGGCTAACTGATGCGCCTGTTGGGGCAGGTCACCATGGTGGTAATTGGTTTTGAGTGAGGTGGAGCTAACAGCCATAAGTTATCACCGATAACATTGTTACCGGTGATAACATCACAGGGTGCAGGAGATTGTCAACTGTATTCGGAGGTCGCTTGTTCGCTTTGTGCGGCAGCAAAGGTTCCGGGTTTCAGGCATTGCGAAAGATAAAGGAATCCATCGACAGCACACCATGCTCAACGCCGCCCTCAATGACCGAGCCGCGTGCGTCGGGGCCAGCGGCACCCAGTGCAACCAGCAACGGCAGAAAATGCTCCGTGGTGGGGTGCGCACGCCGGGCATGGGGCGCGAGCGCCAGAGTGTTTATCAGGCGTGCCTGGTCATTTTCCAGAACCGCTTCACGAACCCATTGGCTAAAGGCCTTTGCGTACTCTGCACTGTTGTTATCCCTCCAGCGTACCTCGTAGAGGTTATGGGTCAGACTGCCCGAACCGACGATCAGCACACCTTCCTCCTGCAGCGGCGCCAGCACCTGGCCCAGTTGGTAGGCGGACTGGCTGTCGAGGTTCGCTGGCAGAGACACCTGGAACACCGGCACCGACGCCCCCGGGTACAGGTACGTCAGTGGCACCCATGCACCATGGTCCAGGCCGCGATGGGCATCGGCGACGGGTTTCCATCCGGCGTTATCCAGCAGAGACAGTGCCTTCTTTGCGAGCGAGGGATGACCATGCGCCGGGTACTCCAGTTCGTACATGGCGGGCTCAAAGCCTCGAAAGTCATGGATGGTGGGCGGTACCTCCGACAGACCCACCTGTACTTCCTGTGTCATCCAGTGGGGCGACACCACCAGCACCGCTGTTGGTCGGGGCAGTTCCGTTCCAAGCTGCGAGAGGGCCGGGCCTGCCAGGCCCGGCTCCAGTGCAAAGGTGGGAGCGCCGTGGGATACGAACAGACTGGTCATGGCGCGATACTCCTGTTTATTTCGTTGCCAAACGGTCTACGGAAGCGTGCCCGGCACCGCTAAACATCAGGGACACCGACGCCGCCAGTAATGCCAACCCGAATTCATAGCCGTTGTTGCTCATGAACAGGCCATTCTGGAAATGCACGCTGAAGATGGCAATCAACATGGCGAAGGCCAGCGCTGCACTGGCGGGGCGAACCAGTAGCCCGATGATCAGCGCCAGGCCGCCCAGGAACTCGGTGCCACCGGCCAGAAGAGCCATGAGGTAACCCGGGCTCAGGCCGATGGAATCCATCCATTGCCCGGTGCCTTCCAGTCCGTAGCCACCGAACCAGCTAAACAGCTTCTGGGCGCCATGAGCCACGAAGATGATGCCAACGGGAATGCGCAGGGCAAGGGCGCCCCAGCCAGCGTTGGTGTCGAGCAGTTTGTTGAGGAATGTATTGTTCATGATCCTGTTTCCTTGTGTATGAGATGTGTGTTGAGCATGGGGATACTTTACGAATATCTAATTTTGGGATAAACATGCCTTTATTGGATTAACTGTCTCAAAAATCGGAACAATAGAATGGATAGATTGCTGGAGATGCAGACCTTCTGCGCCGTTGTGGACGAGAGCAGTTTTGTGGCCGCCTCGGAGGCAATGGGGATGTCGAAAGCCGCTGTATCCCGCTACGTTGGTGAACTCGAGTCCCGGCTTGGGGTGCGACTTCTTCACCGCACCACCCGGCGACTGTCGCTGACCGCGGAAGGGGAAGTGTTCTACGTGCGATGCCGGGAACTGCTGGCGGGAGTGGAAGAGGCGGAGGCAGAACTGACCTCACGCAGCGGCGTCGCCAAGGGAGTGTTGCGCATCAATGCCCCGGTGAGTTTTGGCATTCGCCACCTGGCGCCCTTGTGGGGGCAGTTTCATAGTGAATATCCGGATGTGGAACTCAACATCGACCTGTCCGACCGCATTGTGGATATTGTTGAGGAAGGCTTTGATCTGGCGATCCGAATTGCCAGCTTGAGAAATTCCACCCTGGTCAGCCGTCGTCTCACCACCACGCGGCTTGTTGTCTGCGCCTCTCCCGGATACCTCAGCGCCCAAGGCACGCCAGAACATCCCGAGGATCTGATCCATCACAAGATCATCGCCTACAGCAACCTGGCCACGGGTAACGACTGGCATTTTGACGGTCCGGATGGATCAGTGAGCACGCGTATACGCCCCTGGATGCATGCCAACAACGGCGAAACCTGCTGTGCCGCCGCCTTGGCCGGTCAAGGGGTGATCCACCAGCCCAGTTTCCTGGTGCAGGATGATCTGGACGCAGGCCGACTGGTGGAGCTGATGCCGGATTACCGCTCCGACGAACTGGGTGTGTACGCGGTCTATCCCACCCGCAAGTTCGTCACTCCCAAGGTGAGGGCGCTGGTGGATTTCCTGGTGTCGGCGTTTCCGGAGGTTGTGTAGGCGTGGCTGTGTTTCTACCCTCGCCGTGCCGCCTCAATAGCCGCAACATCAATCTTGCCCATTGTCATCATGGCCTCGAACACCCGTTTCGCGGTTGCGCGGTCCGGGTCGGCAATGGCGTCTGACAGCACCTGCGGCGTAATCTGCCAGGAAATACCCCACTTGTCCCGGCACCAGCCGCAGGCGCTTTCCTCGCCGCCGTTGCCCACAATCGCGTTCCAGTAGCGATCGGTTTCCTCCTGATCCGCGGTGGCCACCTGGAATGAAAACGCTTCGCTGTGCGTGAAGATGGGGCCACCGTTGAGCCCGAGGCAGGGAATGCCCAGCACGGTAAACTCCACCGTCAGTACATCCCCTTCCGCGCCTGATGGGTAGTCTGCCGGCGCATGATTTACAGCATCCACGGACGAATCCGGGAAGGTTCTGGCGTAGAAATTTGCCGCCTCCTCAGCATCGCCGTTGTACCAGAGGCATATGGTGTTTTTCGCTCGCTTGGTCATTGCATGGCTCCCGGTTGTTGTCATTTACTGGCACTGCTCAAGCCCGCTGCTGATCATCCACTGGACCCCAAATCGATCCTTGGTCATTCCGAAACGATGAGCCCAGAAGGTCTGTTCGAACGGCATGATCTCTGCGCCTCCTTCGGACAGTGCCCGGAAAACCCGCTCCGCCTGCTCGGTATCATCGTATTCAAGGTGGATCTGCGTACCCTGCGGCGCCTGATAACAGTCTCCCGCCATATCCGCCCCCATCAGCCGACGGCCACGGATGTTAAGGGAGGAATGAACAACGCGGTCGTGCATTTCCTTCGGCACATCCTCTGCCGCTGGCGTTTCGCCGTAGGTAATCACGGCTTCCAGAGTGCCGGCGGTGACCTCCGCATAGAATTCCATGGCTTCCCGGCAGTTGCCGCCAAACGCCACGTGCACGTTCATCTCCCGTGGCAGTTTTTCCTGCGAACGATGCTTCTCAAGTGCGGGGCTGGGCGCGAAATCCTCCAGCGTAAAGTAACGGCGTAACTCAAGGGTGACATTGCCGCCAGCATCCTCTTTTGGCCACTGTTTTGCCCAGGCGATGGCGTCTTCAAAAGAATCCACCTCAAGCACACTGTAGCCGGCCAGCAGCTCGCTGGTCTGCTCGAAGGGCCCGTTGATAACAGTTGGCTCACCGTTGCGGAACTGAATGCGGCAGCCTTCGCGGGTGGGCCATAAACCGTCGCCACCGGTAAACACCCCTGCCTGCGTCATCCGCTCGTTATAGTCCGCCATCGCCTGCAAGAGGTCATCCGTGGGCATTACGCCATTCTCGGTGTCCGCATCGGCCTTGCGCATCAGCATGTATTTCATGTCGTCGTTCTCCAGTGATTGTTGGTGGTTTCACTGGTTAGTCGCGTGGGACGGGACGAAATCGACAGGGGAAGGAAAAATTTTCAGGAACGTCGTTTATTGTGCGTCTTTTGCCTGTTCCGCCGCTCGTTTGTTGTCCCGTGCGGTAAAGCCCCAGCCAACGGCGGCAAGGAGAATCAACCCGGTAATAATTGGTGATACCTCCCCGAACGAGACTACCGCGCCGATGACAGACGCCACGGCTGCAACGGCAGACAGTTTCCAGGAGTAGCCGCTGGTTCCGGACTGTTTTTGAGGTACTTCTGCCATACTAAATCCTCGTTGAGCCAACAGGGTTCTCTGTTGACGGGGTCACTTCCGGGCCACCAAAAACACTGACGACTTACCCGGCTGCCATTCATAATCGATGCTGAACCCTGCCTTGGCCAGCATCGCTACCAGTGATTGCCGGCTAAAGCGGTTCACGAACGGCGCCAACCCCACCGCCTGCATGGCTGGAATCAACAGCCGCCAGAGCACCATCAGTTCACCCACCAGAGCAGTGCTGGAAACAAAAACGCCACCGGGTTTCAGCAGTTCATGAACCCGGGCAATCGCCGTTTCGGGGTTGTCCAGCAGATGGAGAATATTGAGCCCCAGCACCGCATCAAAGGTTTCCGCCTCCAGCGCCAGGCTTTCCAGGGTGCCCTGCTGAAAGCGCACGTTCTCGACACCAGCATCGCGGGCTTTCTGCGTGGCGATGTCCAGCATTTTGCCGGATATGTCGGTCGCAAGAATTTCTTTTACATAGGGCGCATGAACCAGGGCAGTGCTGCCGGTTCCACAGCCGAACTCCAGTACCGACCAGTCTGGCCGGAAATATCCTTGGGTGATGTCGAGTTTTTTCCGGTAGGTTTCCTCGTCCCGCACCGGGCTTTTCGCATATCGGGGTGCGCTCTTGTCCCAGAATTCCTTTGATGCCTTCATCTTGCAAACGCTCCTGTAAGCGGGCCAAAGGGAACCTAGCGCTCGCTGAATCCCAGCGCTCTATAGTACGAGAGGAGCGCAGCTTTGTGGAGGCCGTCGAAGGTACCCTGAATGCACCTTCGACACTTTGTCGTTCTGACTCTGTGGTGAGCGCCCCCGTCCGGGCAGTGCGGAGTGCCAGAGGTGGGTATTAAGCTGCAGCCGGCTATGGTGCTCTTATTGGCCCTCAGCCACTGTTTTCCATCGCAGCGAACGCTTCAGCGATGGTTGGCGGAGCTGTGGGGCGAGCGTACATTGCCTTTAGATAGTCCCGCAACCGCGGAGCGCTCGCAAGCATCTCATCTGTGTTCGCCCAGTCCAGTGTATACGCCGCGTTGAAATCCGCCACGCTTAGCCGGTCGCCAACCATGAACTCGCGTTCCGACATGTGCCGTTCAAGCACCTCTATCATTTCCAGGCATTCCTGTCTCGCCAGCTCGACATCCTGAGGTATTCGCTTCTCGTCCGGGTAAACGAACGTGTGGCGGGCGATGCGCCACAAAGGTTGTTCGACCTCGGTCACAAGGAAGAACATCCAGCGGTACATCTGTGCCCTGTCTTCCAATGTCTCGGGAATGAATCCGGCCTGAGGGTATTTTTCGGCCAGGTAGAGCTGGATTGCGGCTGATTCAGTTAACACAAGGTTTCCATCCACCAATACCGGCACCCTGGCGGCAGGGTTGAGAGAAAGAAAGTCCTGTTGGTGATGCTCATCCTGCATAAGATCTACCGGGTGCAGTTCGTGCTCAAGGCCCAGTTCGTTAAGCAGCCAGACAACGCGCAAAGCGCGGGTTGGGGGTGTTCCGTATAATTTCAGCATTTCCTGCTCCTCCGATGCGCGGGCACCGTTTGTTCGATGGGTTCTTAATTAAGTCGAACCGGAGCATGTGAAATCGACATCACATTGTAATTTTACCTTTGAGCAATGATTGAAGTTAACGAGTCACTTCCGGGCGATTAGGAAAACCGATCCCGAACCGACCAGTCTGGCCGGAAGTATCCCTGAGTGATCGCCAGTTTCTTACGGTAGGTTTCCTCGTCCCGCACCGGGCTCTTGGCGTAGCGGGGCGTTCCCGGCATCAGACACGAACTTGCCCCCTTTCAATATAGGAGCGCAGCTTTGTGGAGGCCGTCGAAGGCAGCTTCGACACTTTGTCGCTCTGACTCTGCGGGTGGCGGTGATAAGGGAGGCATCGCACGGATTGAAATGCACCCCAGTCTAGATCAAAATATACCAATTATTGGTACCAGTGAGGTGTCACGATGCAAAAGAATACTAGCATCACTTTAGGCCAACACTTTGATGCGTTCATTACAGAACAGCTCAAAAATGGGCGATACAGCTCGACCAGCGAAGTTGTACGTGCAGGGTTGCGCCTGCTTGAAGAGTCTGAAACCCGTCTGACAACACTCCGAAAATTACTTAAGGAAGGAGAGGACAGTGGTTTTGAAGACTACTCCTACGATTCATTCATTCAGGAGCTGGATAGCGAAAAACGATAATGCCAAACTTCAAGCTTTCCAGGAAGGCCAAAGCTGATCTTAGATCGATTGCACTTTACACGGAACGTAAATGGGGTCGAGATCAACGAAATCATTACCTCCTTCAGTTCGACCAGTGTTTCCACCTCCTGGGCGAAAACCCGAACCTGGGGCGGGCCTGCCACGAAATCAGCCCTGGCTACCAGCAATACCCTCAGGGCAGCCATATCATTTTTTATCGGTTAGCTGCAGACGGTGCAACTGAAATTATCCGGATCCTTCATAAGCGCATGTTGCCCGAGGGGCATTTGCTATAGGGCTTCGTCGCTCTGACTTACTGACGAAAACGCCGGATAAATGCCTCGGATTCCGCAATCGACTGCTCCATATTGCGAATCAGCGCATCCACGTCCTGGCGGATACCCACCAGCTCATTCTCCAGCGAGCCGATCGCCTGGGCGTTCAGATTGTGCTTGAGATACAGCACCTGATCCTGAAATGCCTCCAGTACCGGGTCCATGCGCTCCTCGGCATCGTGCATGCGGCTGATCAACTGGCTGTACTGGGTGCGGGTTTCATCAAGCTGTTGTTCGCTGCTGCGGCGCAGGGAGTCGCTTTCGTATTCACCGAGTTCGTCTTCCCATTCATCGAAGAGGGCTTCTGCAACGTCTTCCACCTTGTCGATACGGTCACGGACATCTTCCGCGCTGGACTTGCTGTCTTCGTAGGCATCGCTGATCTCGGCGTAGCGATCTTTGAGATCGGTATCCGGCGTGTCCACCACGCTCTGGAAGCGCTCAAGGGACGAGCGGAACGTCTCCTGGGCATCGTTCTGGCTGTCTCGGGCATTTTCCACCCGGTCCACCAGGATGTCGCGCTTTTCAAAGCCGAGCTTTTCCATGGTGTTGTAGTACAGCGAGGAACAACCGCCCAGCAGCGCGACACTAAGTAACACCAGCCAAAGCCACCGGGTCATGGATGGCATTATTGAACTGGCAGTGACTGGGGTGGACATAGGGTCGTCTCCGGTTGGGGTGTGTAGGTACGAACCCGGAAAGTGAAGCATGATGGCGGCCTACTGACAAGCTGCCACGGACACCTTCCGTGAGCACCGCCAATGCTCCCGGGTCGAATATCACGCCTTCATATGCGCCCGATAAGCCCCCTGTCGCTCCAGCATCCAGCCCGGATACTCCGACGGTAGGCGGCTGACCTCATCCAGAGCTGCCAGTTCGTCGGCTGAGAACCGGATCTGTGCCGCCAGGAGATTGTCCCGCAACTGGTCTACCCGCTTGGCCCCGACAATCACACTGGTCACGGCGTTCTGGTGCAACAGCCAGGCAAGCGCAATCTGAGCCACACTGACGGGCTGGCCGTCGACCTTCTTGCCGGTGGCGATCTCCCGCATCACGGCGATGACAGCACTGCCACGCTCCCGGTTGACGGGCGGGAAATCAAACTTGGCGCGCCGGCTCTCCTCGGAGGCGTCCGGCCCTTCGTACTTGCCGGAGAGGTAGCCGCCTGCCAGCGGGCTCCACACCATCAAGCCGATGTTTTCGGACTCCAGCATGGGGATCGCTTCCCGTTCGAGATCCCGGCCCACCAGGGTGTAGTAGGCCTGCAGTGACAGAATCGGGCACAGGCGGCGGGCGCGGGTAATGCCCACGGCTTTCATCACCTGCCAGGCGGCCCAGTTCGACAGGCCGACGTAACGGACGTGGCCGTGTTGCACCAGAGTATTCAGCGCCTCCAGGGTCTCCTCTATCGGCGTGGCCGGGTCGAAGCCGTGGATCTGGTACAAGTCGATGTAGTCGGTTTGCAATCGCTGCAGGCTGGCATTGCACTCGCTCATGATGTGGCCCCGGGAGGCGCCACGGGCGTTGGGACCTTCGCCCATCGGGCCGAGCACCTTGGTGGCCAGTACGACATCTTCGCGGCGAACGTCCAGATTCTTTAAGGACTGCCCCACGATGCGTTCACTGGCACCACCACCGTACACGTTGGCGGTATCGATAAAGTTGATGCCCGCCTCCAGGGCCGTCTTCATCAGCTGATCGGCCTGTTCCTGCTGCAACTGGCCGATCAGCCCCCACATGTCGTCCCCGCCGCCGAAGGTCATGGTGCCCAGGCACAGTTCCGATACAAACAGCCCCGAGTTGCCCAGCGTCCGCAGGCGCAGGGGTGCGTCATGGGTGGATTGGGGTAAGTTGGGCGTTGTCATAGCCGATCACCTTTTCGTTATGGATGAACCTGCCGGAGCAGGGCCGTGGGTTCATACTAGGCGACACACGGCCAATCGAGCTGGCGGAAACTCTCAGAGGATTGCACAATCCTCGCAACCTGATATCAGCCCGGGGATGCCCCTGCTGAAGTTCGGCGCCGGACAGTCTATGATCCCATCAGAAAAGGAGATCACCATGACCGCCCAGCCCAACGTCATACCAATGCAACCGGACAACCCATCCCTGAGCCGGCTCCGTGATCTTGTTGAGCAGCAATGGCAGACCCATGGCCCGGAGAGCGCGATAGACGGTTTACGCCTGACCCGCGCCCTGGAGCCCAGCGGCACCATCCGGGCTCTTTATCAGACCTCGTTCTGCATCGTATTGCAGGGGGCCAAGGTAACGGCGGTTGGGGAGTCGGCTTTTCATTATCGCCAGGGCGAGTGCCTGCTGGCGTCCGTCAATGTGCCAGTGAACTCCCGGATCGTGCAGGCCTCCCCCGATAAGCCGTATCTGGCGCTGAGCCTGTCGATTGATCCGGCGATGATTTCCGAGCTGCTGGTGACCCATCCGGAAATGGCGTATCGGGGCCCAAAACAACCGGCACTGGTCACGGCCGGGATGCCGGATGACCTGTACGATCCTGTCATCCGCCTGCTCCGGTTGCTTGATCAACCGGATGACCATGAAGTTCTGGAGCCGCTTGTTCGTCGGGAAATCTGTTGGCGTATATTGCGTTCGCCGCTGGGGCCGGCCCTGCAGCAGATCGGCCTGAAGGACAGCGACACCGCCCGCATTGGCCGGGTAACGGCCTGGATGCAGGCGAACTACCAACAGCCCTTCCGGGTGGCCGAGCTGGCGGCAATGGCGAGTATGAGCCCGGCGACCTTCCACCGGCATTTCAAGAGCATCACCCGGTTAACGCCTGTGCAATTCCAGAAGCTGGTGCGCCTGCAGGAAGCCCGGCGGCTGCTGTTAAGCGATCAGGAAGTGGCGAGTGTTGGCTACCGGGTCGGCTATGAAAGCCCGTCCCAGTTCAGCCGCGATTACCGCAAACTGTTTGGCGCACCACCGGGGCGGGACAAGGCCGTGATGCGTTCCAGCGTGGCGATTGAGAGTGATGTATGAGGGGGTTGCCGGTCAAATACCGTACTCCCGCTCAACCTTCGCAATCCGCACCCGGAAACTGGAATACCATTGCCTATGCCCAAGCCGCTGGGCCTCCTGATGCTCCGCGTTCTGTTTCCAGTTGCGAATAGCCTCAAGGCTTTCCCAGTAGGACACCGTAATGCCCAGATCTTCCCGGGCGGATTCCATACCCAGGTATCCGGGTTGTTGTGCCGCTAGTTCAGCCATTCGTTCGGCCATTTCGCCGTAGCCGTTGTCGCCCTCGGTACGGTGGCTGGTGAAAATGACGGCGTAGTAGGGGGGAGTGGGGGTGTTGGCGATTTCTGACATGGCGTGCTCCAGGGAAAGTCCAGTACAAACGGGGGCTAATGGTTAGGCTTCTCTACTTCCCACTGCTCTCGTTGCAACCGGTAAAGCACATGTGGCCGCAACGGGGACGTACAGCCCGCAAAAGCCAATAAAGGGCTCGGCGCCCTTGATCTCTACCGCCCAGAACCCCCAGCCACGTTGTTTGATGAGCGAACGAATTGTCTCCGCCATTTCGTTGCTTGCATGCCTGCTCAGCGGCTCGGGGAAGAACTCCATAACCTTTGGGTCCGCGTTTAGAGCGGCGAACGGCTCGAGATCACTATCGCGCCATTGGCGCAAACGTAGTCGTTCGGTCTGAAATTCCAATAATTCTGCCATAATTGGATGAGCCTTACTCCTGACGACGGACGTTAGAAGCTGCCTCGCGGATCGCGGGGCAGAAGTTTATCGGACGGAGCTCGATGCCCCAGCCCAGTTCCTCGCCCATACGCGCTGCCGGGTGCAGCGAGGCGAGCTTAACCGCTGCGTCAAAGTCCGGCGCTTCGATGATCACCACGCCGCCCACGACTTCCTTGGTTTCCGCGAACGGCCCGTCGGTGACTATCAGTTTGCCGTCCTTGAGGCGCATCGACTTCGAGCTCCAGTCCAGGCTTCCGGCCCAGGTGACCTCGCCCGCCGCCTGCATCTCGGCGTCGAAGCGCTCGCATTTCTCTCCAACCTCGGCCAGTTCGTCTTTGCTCATCTGGTTGAATTTTTCTTCGTTTCCGTAGGCCAGCAGCATGTATTTCATGGTGTTTCTCCCGATCGTTGTTTCATCAAAAACCTTTGATAGGCTCATCGGGTAGTCGACTGGGCATCACGGTTTTCGACAATCGAGCGAATTTTTTCGATGTGGTCAGGAAATAAACTTGTCCCTGTTTTTGTAACAACCGAACCATGATGGGTGCCGAATCGTTATGGCCTGTTCTCAGATTCCAGCTCTTTGATGATTGGAATGTTCCGAAAAGGCTCGCGAAAATAGGGTATCGACTCCAGTTCCTTCCTCATCGCTTCTGGCAACTGGAAGTATCGCTCTTTCAGAGCCCAGGTCTCTTTCCCGTAGATCAGTGGCTTGACGCTGGAGATCAAATCTTCCACCTCTGTGTAGGCGGTAGATGCCTCCAGTTGCTCAATAACTGATTGTATATACCGATGTGCATCAGACGGGCCCCCTCCGGCCTGGCAACCTGCGGAAAGCAAACCCAGACAAAGCAGGATGGCGGATTTACGAATTCTCATGGCTGACACCCCGCTTCTACTGCGCGCCAGAATTGAGTCTGTTCGTAGGACAAGCCGGCGCGTAGGCGTTGCATCTGGGAGATGGTCACAATTCTTTTCCTGACCATCGGTGAAATGTGGGTCATTGCTTCCGCAAACTGGGCCCAGTCCGTGGAGTGGATGTTGTACGCAGCTTGTGCGGAATTATTGCCGAGGAAGATCGTTGTCAGCACACCTGCCGGCAACATGATTTCCAGCATGTTTCCATTGCGCTGGGCTTTTCGGATTGCTTCGTTCTTGAATTCCGGGGGATAACGTTGGCTGCTCATGACAATTCCTCCTATGCTCTAATCATAGGCTAGGAGTGCCTACTGCCTCGGGGTAAGTCCAGAACAAACTACAATAACTTGTTAGGCATTTATGACACGGCCATTTGCCAACTCTTGTTCGTCAGGGATCTCATACTTTGGCTCCATAAAGTTAAACATGAAGTCAGTAACTTCAAAGGAGTAAACGCTAGGGTCTTTCTCTACGTTTCTTTTTTCTACGCGCTTTTTGCGAACATCTTTTGGCGCACTTAAATAATGTACTTCTGACTCAATGTCGAGCTCCTTTGCTAGAGCAGCAAAATGACCGCGCTGCTCTTTAGTAGTGAAGCCTAAATCTAAAACCACGTTGCCGTTCAATTTTAAAATCTGTTCACCAACCTGCCAGATTTGAACATAGCACCGATATACCCTCTCAATCATCCAAGCATAATCAAGAGAGGTCATATCTTTTGAAAACAGATTCTGCATCCACGGATCTATAGAGAAGCGGACTGCCCCAATGTCCTTAGATAAAGATAAGGAATATGTGGTCTTCCCAACACCTGTTGGACCGGTAACAATAATTAGTCTCGCCATTGGTCGTGATTCTCTTTTGGTGCATAACGCTGAGCGCACCGGTGGCCTTGACGTAGTGAAGCGGAGGCAAGGGCATTCGAGTGACGCGCCTGGTTAGCTGCTCCCAAGCATGTATGCACGAAGCAGCCTCTCCTCTCGCATGACAAAGAGGACAAAAACCCGCGTCTCATCCTCACGATAAAAAATGCGACACGGAGGAACAACTACTTCCCTGTATACCGAATTAGGAAGCTCTGGAGGAATCCGCCCGGACTGCGGAAAACCTTCCAAACGGTCGGTTTTATCGAAAACCTCTTCTACCAGGCGGCTTGCAGCGGTGGGATTATCCAGAGCAATGTACTCTGCGATTGCGCTTAACTCTTGAAGGGCCGGCTCAGTCCAGATTACTTCAGCCATTTACTCATTTTCTCCCTGGCCTCATTTTGACTGTACGTTCTTCCCTCAAGTACAGCACGCTCTCCTCGTGAGAGCCCTTCAAGTAGCTCAAGCCGACGCTGCATGAATTCGTAATCCTGCACATCAACAAGATAAGCCGATGGCTGGCCATGCTCGGTGATCAATACCGGCTCTTTAGACAGATGCAGGTCTGCCAAGATTTTTGTAGCTTGGCGCTTAAGGTTTGTAACAAGCTCAATTTTCATGGGCCCACCCTGATCCAAATTTATAGTGACACTATAGTATCACTTTTCGGGTGAGGCGATCATAGCTAACAGCAGTTGGATCGACGTCGCAGTGATTGCGTATATTTGACCGCCGCATGATTCCAATTTCTCTGGGAGCGTATACGCAGAGTACACAAAGCACAAACCCCAGCACATGGCTGGGGTCTGAGGTAAGAGCGGATTAAGAGGAGGGGCGTTACTTCTTCAACCCCATCTCCTCAATCGAAATCTCCCGCATCTTGAACTTCTGGATCTTCCCGGTGACGGTCATCGGGAATTCATCCACGAACTTGTAGTTCCTGGGGATCTTGAAGTGGGCGATTTTGCCTTTGCAGAATTCCCGCAGCTCGTCGCCGGTGACCGGGTCTGCGTCGGGGCGTAGTTTCACCCAGGCGATGAGTTCTTCACCGTACTTGTCGTCGGGAATGCCGGTCACCTGCACTTCCTCGATGGCGGGGTGGGTGTAGAGGAACTCCTCGATTTCTTTCGGGTAGATGTTCTCGCCGCCGCGGATGACCATGTCCTTGATGCGGCCGACGATCTGGATGTAACCGTCTTCGTCCATGGTGGCCAGGTCACCGGTGTGCATCCAGCCGGCGCTATCGATGGCTTCGCGGGTTTTCTCGTCGTTGTTCCAGTACTTCAGCATCACGCTGTAGCCACGGGTGCACAGCTCGCCGATTTCGCCGCGTGGGACCACGTTGCCGTTGCCGGGGTCGACGATTTTGGTTTCCAGGTGGGGCTGGGTGCGGCCCACGGTGGTGACCTGTTTCTCGAACGGGTCCAGGGAGCTGGTCTGGGTGGACACGGGGCTGGTTTCGGTCATGCCGTAGGCAATCTGCACTTCTTTCATGTTCATCTTGCCGTTGACCTTTTTCATCACCTCTGCCGGGCAGATGGAACCAGCCATGATGCCGGTGCGCAGGGTGGAAAGGTCGTAGGTTTCGAAGTCCGGCTCGGCCAGTTCGGCGATGAACATGGTGGGCACGCCGTACAGGGCGGTGGCTTTTTCCTGGTGCACGGCCTGCAGTACGGATTTGGGCTCGAAGCCTTCACCCGGGTAGATCATGGTGGCGCCATGGGTGATGCAGCCCAGGTTGCCCATCACCATGCCGAAGCAGTGGTACAGGGGCACGGGAATTACCAGGCGGTCTTTCTCGGTGAGCAGTTGGCTCTCCGCCACAAAGTATCCGTTGTTGAGGATGTTGTGGTGGGTGAGGGTGGCGCCCTTGGGGTTACCGGTGGTGCCGGAGGTGAACTGGATGTTGATGGGGTCATCGAACTGCAGTTGGCCCTGTACCTTGTCCAGTTCTTCCTGGCTGACGTCGCTGGCGAAGCCGACAAACTCGGCCCAGGTCCACATGCCGTCGTGCTTGTCTTTGTCCAGGTTGATCACGGCGCGCAGCTCGGGCACTTTCTGGGCTTTGAGCTTGCCGGGGGTGGCGGCTTTCAGTTCGGGGGCCAGGTCGTAGACCATCTTGCGGTAGTCAGAGGCTTTGAAACTGTCTGCCGTGACCAGTACGGAGATGCCGGCCAGGTTCATGGCGTAATCCAGTTCGTGCACGCCGTAGGCCGGGTTGATGTTGACCAGGATGGCGCCCACCTTGGCGGTGGCGAACTGGGTGACGGTCCACTCGTAGCGGTTGGGGGACCAGATGCCTACGCGGTCGCCGCGTTTGACGCCGATGGCCATGAAGGCGCGGGCGGCTTCGTTGACCTTTGCCACGAACTCTTTATAGGTCCAACGGATGTCCTGGTGCAGGGCGACCAGGGCCTCGGTGTCCGGGTATTTCTCGGCGGTGCGGTCGAGCATTGCGCCGATGGTCATGCCCAGCAGGGGTACTTCGGAGGTACCGCTGGTGTAGCTGGGAAGAGTCATGCTCATGGTGTCTGCCTCCATTGTTTTTGTCGTCGAGGGCAAGCAGTGTGAAATCTGCTAGCGACTCTGGCTGTGATACTCAGGGTTCGGTTGCATATCGCTGGCGATGGCCACTCGATTGGACATGTTGTAGAAACCGATCAGGTTGCTCAGGTCCCAGATGGCACTGTCGCTGAGGCCAGCGTCCCGCAGGGCCTGGGTGTGCTCTTCGGTAACGGTCGCCGGGGAGCGGGTGAGGTGCGATGTGAAATCGAGCATGGCACGCTGGCGCTTGTCGAGTTTGGCGCTGCGGTAGTTCATCACCATGTGTTCGCCCAGCACGGGGTCGCCACTCAGCACCCGCACGGCAGCACCGTGGGCCACCAGGCAATAGAAGCACTTGTTTTCGGAGGACACCACAACAGCGACCATCTCGCGTTCCAGTTTGCTGAGTTCGCCTTCGCCGAGCATCAGTTCGTTGTAGAGCCGGGTAAAGCCCTCAAGCTGCTTCAAATTCTGGCTGTACGCGGTCAGCACGTTGGGGATCATGCCGAGTTTTTCCTGGCAGATCTGGAAGTACTTCTGGGTGTCTTCCGGCATGTCCTTGATCTCTGGGATTGGGAGATCCAGGGCGACGACGTTTTTAGGATGGCTCATTAACAGTTTCCTCCGAGAGCTTGGCCGACTTTTGAGCCGTTATGGCGTTTGAGTTGTTCGCTGATCCATTCGCCAGTGGTGACCAGTTTGTTCAGGTCGACGCCGGTTTTGATGCCCAATCCGTTCAGAAGGTATAGCACGTCTTCCGTGGCGACGTTGCCGGAGGCGCCCTTGGCGTAAGGGCAGCCGCCGAGGCCGGCGACGGAGGCATCAATCACCGAAATGCCTTCTTCCAGCACCGCGTACAGATTGGCCAATGCCTGGCCGTAGGTGTCGTGGAAGTGGGCGGCCAGTTTTTCGATGGGTACTGCGGCGGCAACGGCTTCGAGCATGCGCTTGGCTTTCAACGGGGTGCCCACGCCGATGGTGTCGCCCAGGGAGATTTCGTAGCAGCCGAGTTCGGCCAGGGCCTTGGCGACTTTGGCGACCTGCTCGGGGGCGATGTCGCCCTCGTAGGGGCAGCCGAGCACGGTGGAGACGTAGCCGCGTACCGGGATGTGGTGCTGTTTGGCCGCTTCCATCACCGGCAGGAAGCGTTCCAGGCTTTCGGCGATGGAGCAGTTGATGTTTTTCTGGCTGAACGATTCCGACGCAGCGCCGAACACGGCGACTTCATCCACCCCGGCCGCCAGGGCGTTTTCGAAGCCCCTGAGGTTGGGGGTGAGCACGGAGTAGCGCACACCGGCTTTACGCTTGATGCCGGCCATCACATCCGCGGCGTCGCCCATCTGGGGCACCCATTTCGGGGACACGAAGCTGGCGGACTCGATGTGGTTGAGGCCGCAGTCGGCCAGCCGGTCGATCAGGCCGGTCTTGATGGCGGTGTTGATCACCGGGCCGGGTTCGTTCTGAAGGCCGTCCCGGGGGCTCATTTCAACCAGTCTTACCTGCGTCGGAAAGGCCATTAGCCTGCCTCCTCGTCGTCGGTGACTTCGATGGCGATCAGTTCGGCGCCTTCGGACACCTGATCGCCTTCGGCGAAGAAGATGTCGGTCACCACACCGTCGGCCGGGGCCTTGATGGCATGCTCCATTTTCATGGCTTCCATGATTACCAGGCTCTGGCCGGCGGTCACGGTGTCGCCTACCTTGGTCTGTACCGCCACGATGGCGCCGTTCATGGGCGCGGCCAGGCTGCCTTCACCGGCCATTTCCTCGAAGCCGTAGGTTTCCCGGTAGAGGATGCACTGGAAGGTGTCGCCTTCGTAGAAGAGCACCAGCTGATCGTTGTGCAGGTTGCCGTGAACGCTGATGCGGTGGCCGTTGATGACCGCCTGCAGGTAGTCGTCGTCCAGCTTCGCCGTCAGGTTGTAGACACTGTCACCCACAAACACCTGATAGCGGTCGTCCCGTTCCAGCACTTTCAGTTCGTGGATGTCCTCACCCACCTGCAGTTGCAGGGGCTGGGCGTATTCAGAGTTCATGCGCCAGCTGTTCTGGCGGCCAAAAGGCGACCAGGGGTCGGTGCTGATCACTTCCCGGGACTTGCGCTGTTCCAGCACGAAGCCGGCGGCCAGCACCAGGGCCTTGTGGGTGTCGAGCCGGGATTTCGGGAACAGCAGTTCGCGATGGTCCTCGATAAAGCCGGTGGTCAGATCCGCTTCCCGGAACGGCTGGGCGTCGGCCAGGGCGTGGAGGAAACGGATGTTAGTTTTCACGCCGGCGATGCGGTAGTGCTCCAGAGCCTGCACCATACGGTTGATGGCCTGGTCCCGGGTTTCGTCCCACACGATGAGCTTGGCGATCATCGGGTCGTAGTGGATGCTGATGTCGTCGCCTTCGGTGACGCCAGTATCCACCCGCACGTGGGCGCTTTCATCGGGCGTGCTCAGGTAGCGCAGGTTGCCGGTGGCGGGCAGGAAATCCTGGTCCGGGTCTTCGGCGTAAATACGTGCTTCCAGGGCGTGGCCCCGGGTTTTCACTTGGGACTGTTCCAGCGGCAGCGCATCGCCCCAGGCGACTTTCAACTGCCATTCCACCAGGTCCTGGCCGGTGACCATTTCGGTGACCGGGTGCTCTACCTGCAGGCGGGTGTTCATTTCCATAAAGAAGAAGGAGCCGTCCACGTCGTAGAGGAATTCCACGGTGCCGGCGCCGACGTAGTTGATGGCCTGGGCGGCTTTGACGGCCGCTTCGCCCATGGCTTTGCGGGTGTCTTCGCTCAGGCCCGGGGCAGGGGCTTCTTCCAATACTTTCTGATGGCGGCGCTGAACCGAACAGTCGCGTTCGGCCAGGTAGACGCCTTTGCCGCTCTTGTCGCAGAACACCTGAATTTCCACGTGGCGTGGCTGGGTCAGGTAGCGTTCGATGAGCATGTCCGGGTTGCCGAAGGCGTTCTTCGATTCCCGTTTGGCAGCCGCCAGGGCATCGTCAAAGTCTTCCATCCGCTCGACCACGCGCATGCCTTTACCACCACCGCCGGCGACGGCTTTCAGCAGCAGCGGGAAGCCGCACTTCTCGGCTTCCTTGCGCAGGGTCTCCGGCGACTGGTCGTCACCGTGGTAGCCCGGCACCAGGGGCACGCCGGCTTTTTCCATAATGGCCTTGGCGGCGGACTTGGACCCCATGGCCGCGATAGCGGAGGAGGGCGGGCCGATGAACACGATGTTGTTGGCTTCGCAGGCTTCGGCGAACTGGGTGTTCTCGGAGAGGAACCCGTAGCCCGGGTGAACGGCCTGGGCGCCGCTTTCTTTCGCTACCTCAATGATCTTGTCGGCTTTCAGGTAGCTCTCGGAGCTGGCGGCAGGGCCGATGTTGAAGGCTTCGTCAGCCATGGCGACATGGCGCGCGTCGGCGTCGGCGTCGGAATAGACAGCGACCACGCGAATGCCCATGCGGTGGGCGGTCTGTATGATCCGGCAGGCGATTTCGCCCCGGTTGGCGATCAGGATTTTGCTGAACATGGTTATTCTTCCTCCGGAACCCAGTTGGCCTTGCGTTTGTTCAGGAAGGCACCAAGTCCCTCCTGCCCTTCGGCACCCACCCGGATGTCGGCAATGCGTTGTGCGGTATCGTCGATCACATCGGCGCTGATCGGCTTGTGGCTGACGGCAAACACCAGGTCTTTCGCCGCTTTCATGGCTTCTGGGCCGTTGATGGCCAGTTGCTGCAGCATCTCGTTACAGCGTGCGTCCATGGCCTCAACATCGTCACAGACGATGTGCACCAGGCCGTATTCCTGCGCCTGCGTTGCGGTAAACACTTCGGCGGACAGGAAGTAACGGCGGGCCTGGCGCTCGCCAATGGCGCGTACCACGTAAGGGCTGATCACAGCGGGGATCAGGCCGAGTTTGACTTCGCTCAGGCAGAAGCTGGCCTTGTCGGTGGCCAGCACGATGTCGCAGCAGGCGGCCAGGCCGACGGCTCCGCCGAAGGCAGCACCCTGCACCAGGCCGATCACCGGCTTGGACAGGTGGTTAAGCACGTTCATCAGCCGCGCCAGTTCCCGCGAGTCGTCCAGGTTTTCCTGGCGGCTGTTGTCCGCCATGCGGCGCATCCAGCCCAGGTCCGCCCCGGCGGAGAAGTGTTTGCCTTCGGAGCGCAGGATGACGACCTTCACGTTGTTGTCAGCGTCGACGTTCTCAAGCGCGGTAATCAGCTGCTGGATGATCACGTCGTCGAAGGCGTTGCGTTTGTCCGGGCGGTTGAGAACCACCTCGGCAATGCCGTCGGACCGGTGTCTGAGCAGGACTGCGGATTCGTTGTCTGTCATGTCAGTCTCCCCGATTACATCCGGAACACGCCGAAGCGTGTTGGCTTGGCCGGGCGGTTAAGGGTGGCGGACAGGCTGAGGGCGACCACTTCCCGGGTCTGGGCCGGGTCGATCACGCCGTCGTCCCACAGCCGCGCGCTGGCGTAGTAGGGGTGGCCCTGGTGTTCGTAGGAGTCGACGATGGGCTTCTTGAACTCGGCCTCTTCATCGGCACTCCACTCCTGGCCTTTGCGCTCCATGCCTTCGCGCTTGACGGTGGCGAGTACGCCGGCGGCCTGTTCGCCGCCCATTACGGAGATGCGGGCGTTGGGCCACATCCACAGGAAGTCGGGGCTATAGGCGCGGCCGCACATGCCGTAGTTGCCGGCGCCAAAGCTGCCGCCGATCAGTACGGTGATCTTGGGCACTTCGGCACAGGCCACGGCCATGACCATTTTTGCACCGTGCTTGGCAATGCCTTCGGATTCGTGCTTCTGGCCCACCATGAAGCCGGTGATGTTCTGAAGGAACAGCAGCGGGATGTTGCGCTGGCAGCACAGTTCAATAAAGTGCGCGCCTTTCTGGGCGGACTCGCTGAACAGGATGCCGTTGTTGGCGATGATGCCCACCGGGTAGCCGTGGATATGGGCGAAGCCGGTGACGAGGGTCTGGCCGTAGTAGCGTTTGAATTCGTCAAATTCGGAGCCGTCGACGATGCGGGCAATGACGTCGCGCACGTCGAACTGTTTGCGCAGGTCGGTGCCGACAATGCCGTAGATTTCTTCGGCGTTGTACAGCGGTGCCTTGGGTTTGCGGATCTCCACGTCGGCCGGTTTGCGGCGGTTGAGGTTGGAGATGCAGCGCCGGGCGATTTCCAGGGCGTGGGCGTCGTTCTCGGCGTAATGATCGGCCACACCGGAGACTTTGCAGTGCACGTCGGCACCGCCCAGGTCTTCGGCGCTGACGACTTCACCGGTGGCGGCTTTTACCAGCGGCGGGCCGGCCAGGAAGATGGTGCCCTGGTTGCGCACGATGATGGATTCGTCGGCCATGGCGGGTACGTAGGCACCGCCGGCGGTGCACAGGCCCATGACGACGGCGATCTGGGGAATGTCGTCGGCGGACATGCGGGCCTGGTTGTAGAAGATGCGGCCGAAGTGGTCGCGGTCCGGGAAGACGTCGTCCTGCCGGGGCAGGTTGGCGCCGCCGGAGTCGACCAGGTAGATGCAGGGCAGGCGGTTCTGCAGGGCGATTTCCTGGGCGCGCAGGTGTTTCTTGACCGTCAACGGGTAGTAGCTGCCGCCTTTCACGGTGGCGTCGTTGGCGATGATCATGCATTCGGTGCCGGAGACGCGGCCGACGCCGGCGACGACGCCTGCGGCCGGGACTTCTTCGTCATAGACGTTGTAGGCGGCGAACTGGCCGACTTCCAGGAAGGGGGAGCCGTCGTCCAGGAGGCGGTTGATGCGTTCCCTTGGGAGCAGTTTGCCGCGGGCGATGTGGCGTTCCTGATAAGAGGGGCCGCCGCCTTGCTGGATGGTGGTCACTTTGTCCCGCAGGTCGGCCACGGCCTTGGCCATGGATGCCTGGTTCGCCTGGAATTCTTCGGACCTTGGGTTCACTTTGCTTTGGAGTATGGTCATGGCTTGTTAGTCCGTTTTTTAGTCCGTGCGTCGGGTCTGATGGCATGGCGCTCCGGGACACGCCGTGAATACGTCCCTGTAGGCTCGTAAAAAACATCCCTGTTTTTTACGGTCCCGGAGCGCCATGCCACCAAACCCTCGTCGTTCTTGGGTGCTGGCCTTGCGATGCCACTGCCTTTAATTGTTCAGGTACAGCTCACGCCCGATCAGCATCCGGCGGATTTCGGACGTGCCAGCGCCGATTTCGTAGAGCTTGGCGTCCCGCAGCAAACGGCCTGTCGGGTACTCATTGATGTAGCCGTTACCGCCCAGCAACTGGATGGCGTCGAGGGCCAGTTTGGTGGCCATTTCGGCGGAGTAGAGGATCGCGCCGGCGGCGTCTTTGCGGGTGGTGTTGCCGCGGTCGGCGGACATGGCGACCATGTAGACGTAGGATTTGGCGGTGTTCATCCAGGTGTACATGTCAGCCACTTTGCCCTGGACCAGCTCGAATTCACCGATGGCCTGGCCGAACTGTTTGCGCTCGCGGATGTAGGGAACCACCACGTCCATGGCGGCTTGCATGATGCCCAGCGGGCCGCCGGAGAGGACGAGGCGTTCGTAGTCGAGGCCGCTCATGAGGACTTTGGCGCCGTTGCCTTCGCCGCCCATGACGTTTTCCTTGGGTACCTTGGCGTCTTCGAACACCAGCTCACAGGTGTTGGAGCCGCGCATGCCGAGTTTGTCGAGCTTCTGGGCCTGGCTGAATCCCGGGGTGTCGCGTTCCACAATGAAGGCGGTGATGCCGCGTGGGCCGGCTGACGGGTCGGTCTTGGCGTAGATCACATAGACGTGGGCGTCGGGGCCGTTGGTGATCCACATTTTGCTGCCGTTGAGCACATAGTGGTCGCCGGCGTCTTTGGCGCTGAGTTTCATGGAGACGACGTCGGAACCGGCGTTGGGTTCGGACATGGCCAGGGCGCCGATGTGTTCACCGCTGATGAGCTTGGGCAGATACTTTTCTTTCTGCTCGTCGGAGCCGTTGCGGTTGATCTGGTTAACGCACAGGTTGGAGTGCGCGCCGTAAGAGAGTCCCACGGATGCAGAGGCACGGCTGATTTCCTCCATGGCGATGACGTGTGCGAGGTAGCCCATGCCGGAGCCGCCGTAGGCTTCGTCAACGGTAATACCCAGCAGGCCCATGTCACCGAACTTTTTCCACAGGTCGTTGGGGAACAGGTTGTCATGGTCGATGGCTTCGGCGCGGGGGGCGATTTCACTGGCGGCAAAGCCGTTGATCTGCTCGCGCAGCATGTCCAGGGTCTCGCCGAGGCCGAAGTTGAACTCTGAGTATTGTGATTTCATGGTTGGCTACCTTTTGATCTTGCTGTTATTTCTGCTCGGTGGACTCAGGCTCTTTGGTGGTGGCCTTTGTCTGTTTACGCTTTCGTTGTTGCAGGTCAGCAAGCGCCTCGCGGCATCTTGCTTCTGCGGTGTCCATTTCCATTTCTGCCTGGGCAATGTCGTTTTTCTGTTGCTCCAGTTGCGCCCGTTTGCGGGCCAGGGTGTCCAGCATCAGCAGGAGCTGTTTTTCGTTGCCGCTGAGGGTTTCGTCCCACAGGTCAAAAAGCTCCTTGGTTTCCGCCAGGGAAAAGCCCATGCGTTTGCCCCGGAGGATCAGCTTCAGCCGCACCCGGTCCTTCGAGCTGAAGATCCGGGTTTGGCCGCGCCGGGTGGGGTGCAGTAGACCCTGATCTTCGTAGAAGCGTACGCTTCGTGTCGTCACGTCGAACTCTTTGGCCAGCTCGCTGATGCTGTAAGTTTTCTTGATGTCCATAGAGATTTCCTTTTTAGACTTAGGTTAGATAAAGTTTACGTAAACGTAAAGTATTTTTAAGGCCCGATTTCAACCAACAGATATGTGAAACAGGAGTGAATGATGGAATTCAAAAATGTGGCAGCGATTGTAACAGGCGGTGCATCAGGCTTGGGCGAGGGCTCAGCGCGTGCCCTGGCGGCAGCTGGGTGCCGTGTGGCGATTCTGGATGTTCAGGAGGAGCAGGGTAGAAAAGTGGCGGAAGACATTGGGGGCGTCTTTATTTACTGCGACGTGACGTCTTCTGAGAGTGCGGAAGCTGCATTCAGCGAAGCCCGTAAGGCGCATGGCCCCTGTGGCGTGGCGGTCAGCTGCGCGGGTATTGCTCCGGCCGCAAAGATCCTGGGCCGGGATGGTGTGATGCCGCTTGAGGCATTCAGCAAGGTGGTTCAGGTCAACCTGATTGGGTCCTTTAACATTCTGCGTCTCGCCGCGGCCGATATGGCCCAGCGGGAGCCCAACGCGGATGGCGAGCGGGGTGTGATTATCAACACGGCGTCTGTGGCGGCTTACGAGGGCCAGATTGGCCAGGCAGCCTACAGTGCGTCAAAGGGTGGCGTGGTATCGCTGACACTTCAGGCCGCCCGCGAGCTTGCCCGGGAAGGTATTCGGGTCAACACTATTGCTCCGGGAATCTTTATGACGCCAATGATGGCGGGCATGCCACAGGAAGTGCAGGACAGTCTCGCGGCCACGCTGCCTTTCCCCAAGCGATTGGGCAAGGCTGAAGAGTTTGGCATGTTGGTGGATCAGATGGTGCGCAACCCGATCCTCAACGGTGAGGTTATCCGCCTGGACTGTGCACTGCGCATGGCGCCTAAATAAAGCAGCAGCGCGTTAACACGAATCTCGTCTCTTTGGTGAGTTGGTGAGGTTCAGCTGTGGAACTCAGTCGGTGATCGGCTGGGTTTCACTGTCTTTGAGCGGTATTTTTCTCGATACGACCCTGTATAACGACGAAAGATTCAAATGGGTTCCATACGAAAAAATCGCGTTTGATTCGATTTTATAATATCGATTTTTATTTTTTTGCGATTACGAAATAGAAAAGCGCACTCCTTTCTCTCATATGTACCTTATCGGTGCATGCTCTGATGATTTCCTTTTTCATTTCTTCTGCGTTGTCAGGCGACTAGGTCTTTCCTGTATTCCAATTGTGCACACCAAAAATCAAGACATGTATCCCTTGCCTATAGTTGAAATTATCTTTTCGTAACAGGCATTTAACGTTTCGTTACGATAGTTTTCTGGCTGTTGGAACGCTGTGGACGACGTAGATCGCTTGCCGGTGATTTGTCCGTCTTCGTGTTCCCCCAACTCAAACTGGATACTCAAAAGGCGCATCAGGGCAACGTTTTCTGTTGAGCGTGCCTGTTCGTAATCAGACACCGGTCGCGGGGAAAAGTTCAAAAAAGAACCTCTTTCCGATTTCGGGGTCGCTGTACCGAGCCTTTTGAGTGTCATCAGTCAACCAGTAGTCAGTCGTTGGATTCATGGCGGCTCCCGGGTGGGAGTCGCTGGATGACAGTCAGGGGAGTAAAGGATATGCGAGTCAGTATTTTTGGTTTGGGTTATGTCGGGGCGGTGTGTACCGCCAGTCTGGCCCAGCGGGGGCATCACGTGGTCGGTGTGGATGTGTCGCCCATCAAAATTGATCTGATCAACAGCGGCAGGTCTCCCATTGTGGAGCCGGGGCTGGAGGAGCTGCTCCGGAGCGGGCGCGAGAACGGATTCATCAACGGCGTTACCGACGGGCACATCGCGGTTCAGGAGAGTGAGCTGTCGATGATCTGCGTGGGCACGCCCAGCAAGCCAAATGGCGATCTTGATCTGCAGTTTGTCGAGAAAGTGTGTAGCGATATCGGTAATGCCCTGAAGGACAAGGGTGACTGGCACCTGGTAGCGGTGCGTAGCACGGTGCTGCCCGGAACGGTTCGTGAGGTGGTCATCCCGGCTTTGGAGAAAGCGTCCGGGAAACGCGCCGGCGTTGATTTCGGTGTGTGTGTGAACCCGGAATTCCTGCGGGAAAGCACGGCGATCAAGGATTATGACCACCCTCCGATGACGGTCATTGGTGAGCTCGACGAACGCTCCGGCGAGTTCCTGGCGCGGATATACCAGGACCTTGATGCCCCCATCATCCGTAAGCCCATCGAAGTGGCTGAGATGATCAAGTACACCTGCAACATCTGGCACGCGACCAAAGTCAGCTTCGCCAACGAGATCGGCAATATTGCCAAGTCGATGGGCGTGGACGGCCGCGATGTCATGGACGTTGTCTGCCAGGACAAGAAGCTGAACATTTCCCGCTATTACATGCGCCCGGGCTTCGCCTTCGGCGGTTCCTGTCTGCCCAAAGACGTGCGCGCACTGACTTACCGGGCCAATCAGATGGACGTGAAGCACCCGCTGCTGAGCTCGATCATGAGCAGTAACAATGAGCAGGTTGCTCATGCCTTCAAGATCCTCACCGGCTACGGCTGTCGCAAGGTGAGCATGCTCGGCCTGAGCTTCAAGTCCAACACCGACGATCTGCGGGAAAGCCCACTGGTGGAGCTGGCCGAGATGCTGATTGGCAAGGGGTATGACCTGCAGATCTTCGACCGCAATGTGGATTACGCCCGCACCCACGGCGCCAACCGTGAATACATCAACCAGAAGATTCCGCACCTCTCGAACCTGATGCACAGCGACCTGCGTGGCGTGATTGATCACGCGGACGTGATCGTGGTCGGCAACAACGACGAGCTGTTCGAAACGGTGATTTCGGAAGTGCCTGAGGGCAAGCGGGTGATTGACCTTGTGGGCTTCATGAAGACCACAAGTACCGAGGTGCTGGAAGGCATCTGCTGGTAAGTCTTCACCCCCATGCGTGACGTCCTGGTGCCCTGCTGGGGCGGGGCGTCACGCTCAGAAAACGCACGGAATGTTATTTCAGGAACGGACGGCATGTCTTATATCTCAGACAACATAGTGTCCAGAACAGGCGGTTGGCTGCTTTTTCTCTCCGTACTCGGGGCGTTGGCGATCTCTTTGCCCACTACCTATACGGTGAGGGGCGGCGCCCACTTCCTCCTGGTCATCGGGGTGATTGGTATCTGGCGGTACTCCGTTGGGTTTATCCACTTTTTGCGTGCGATGTATTTCCTTAAATGGGCATTCCCCAAGATTCGGCGCCGGGCAAAGGCGTTGGGCGAAGACGCCGCTCCGTCCCATGTCTATCTGATGGTGACCAGTTTCCGTATCGATGCCGACACCACGGCCATGGTTTACAACTCTATTATCCGCGAAGCGGTTGAGTGTGGTTGGCCGACAACGGTGGTGGCATCGGTGGTGGAGCTTTCCGATGAAATGCTCATGCGGGCAATGTGGCGGAAGCTTGACCCACCCAGCCACATCAGGCTCAAGATTGTGCGCATTCCGGGGACCGGTAAGCGGGATGGTCTGGCGTACGGCTTTCGTGCCATTTCACGGGATCTGCCTGACGAGAATGCCGTGGTGGCCGTGGTGGACGGCGATACCGTGCTGGAACCCGGAGTGGTACGTAAAACCGCCCCTTACTTCCGGTTGATGCCGAACATCGGCGCGCTGACTACCAACGAGTTTTGCGAGGTGCGCGGCAGCTATCTGATGTCTGAATGGCACAAGCTGAGGTTCGCCCAGCGCCACATGAATATGTGCTCGATGGGGCTGTCGTATCGGGTTTTGACGCTCACCGGTCGCATGTCGGTATTCCGGGCCAGCGTGGTTACGCGCCCGGAGTTCATCAGCGACGTGGAGTATGACTCCCTGAAGCACTGGCGGCTGGGCGAATTCCGCTTTCTGACCGGCGATGACAAGTCCAGCTGGTTCAGCATGATGCGCCTGGGGTACGACACCTTCTATGTGCCGGACGCCACGATTCGCACAGTGGAGCATCCACCTGATCCCAGCTTTATCCGTTCTGCCCGTCAGCTGATGTTTCGCTGGTATGGCAACTCCCTGCGGCAGAATTCACGGGCTACCAAGCTTGGCCCCCGGCGCCTTGGATGGTTTACCTGGTACGTGCTTTATGACCAGCGCATTTCAATGTGGACCAGCATCCTGGGGCTGACTGCGGCTATCGTCGCGTCCATCAAGTACTCCGGTATTGTGCTGGTGGCCTACCTGCTTTGGATCGGGCTTACCCGTTTGGTGCTGACGTTGCTGCTTATCACTACCGGACACTCGGTCGGGCCAGCCTATCCGTGCATTCTCTATTTCAACCAGATCTTCGGCTCTCTGGTGAAAATCTATGTCTTTTTCCGGCTCGACCGACAGTCGTGGACACGCCAGAAAACCCGGTTCAGCGCGAACAACGCGTCTTTCCAACAACGCATGAACCGTTGGTCGTCAAGAGTGATGACGATATCCGCAGGCAGTGTCTTTCTGGCGGTGGTGATGAAGCTGGTATAGCGCAAGGGGAGTTTTTCTTATGTACACCAATCATCGTTGGGACAACACACAAGGATCAAAGCAATGAATATGGCAGCAAGTAGGGCAGATATTGAACCGCAGTTTGTCCATGAATCCGAGGCACAGCGACAGTATGCCCGGGTAAGAATTCCGGCCAAGCTGTTTGTAAACCTTGGTGGCTCAACCCACAACTTTCCGGTGGCCGATCTTTCGGCCGGTGGGTTCAGTGTCAACACGGGCCTGGAGTCGTTTCGTCAGGGCCGGGTCTACAAGGGTCGCCTGGTGTTCAAGGTTGACGGCTTTGATCTTGCCATTGACGTGAACTTTGTCCCGCGCAGTTTCGATTCGATGAATGATCGCTGTGGGTGTGAGTTTCAGGATCTGGGAGCCCGGGAGGTTTCCGCCCTGAGATACCTCATTACCGCATTCCTCAGCGGTGAAGTGGTTTCCGCCGGCGATGTGCTCAACACGCTGTCCCGCGAAAACTTCACCAAGGCCCGCAAAGGCAAGGGCAGCAATGACCTTGGATTCTTCGGCAAGCTTCGCGCCATGGTCGGAAGCCTGATCGTGATGTTGATAGGTCTGTTTGCGATCAGCTTTGTGGTCTCCGAGCTGTGGGACATCTACTTCGTAACCAAGGCGGAGTCCGCCATGGTGGCGTCGGAGCAGATTCCCCTGCGGATTCCCAAAGACGCAAAGGTCACAACGCTGGTCAAGCCTGGGCAGGAGGTTAAGGCGGGCGAGGCTATCGCTACTTTTGACGCGCCCATGATGTCTTATGTGAATGACCTGGTTGGAGAGGGCAACTACAGCGTCGGCCAGATCGAAGAGCTGTTGGACCAGCGGGTTCGGGGAACGATCACCAGCCCCTGTGACTGCAAGGTGGTGAACATGAGGCCGGCTGAAGACCAGTACATGAGCAAGGGTGAGCAGCTTGCGGTTATGGCGCCGATGGACTCGTCCGCCCACGTTGTTGCCAACTTCCCGTTTAACCAGGGTGAAAAGCTCGAAGAAGGGCAGCAGGTGATACTGCGGCTCCCCAACGGCAAGGAACAGACCGGGCACATTACGTCGCTGTATGTGAACTCCCAGGCTCAGGGCGGACTGGTTGACGTAATCAGTGCGTCTATCGAATCCGCCGAACCGCTGCCGATTGAAGCAATCGGACGCCCCATTGGTGTCACGGTCGACCAGTTCCGGATGCCGAGCCTGCAGAAGGTTGTTGAACGGTTTTCGGAAGGTTGAGGGAGTTGCGGAGCATGAAGCGAGTAGCGTGCATTGCCGGTCTGTTCACTCTGGTGCTGTCTGGTTGCGGCAACCTGCCCGACATTCAGCGGGCTGAGAAGGCTGCTGCCGAAGGTGACGTTCAGGAGGCCCGGGCGCAGTTGGAAAAGCTGGCGAAGTTTGGCCTGGCGGACGCCCAGGTGGAGCTGGGGGATCTTTATGGTGCGCAGGACACACCGGAAGCACGCCAGAAGGCGCTGGATTGGTACAGGAAGGCCGCGGAGCAGGGTAGTGAACGAGCTGCTATCAGGATAGGCAAGATGAATGCGCGGGAAGGGGAAACCCCGGAGCAGCGGGCCAATGGCGCCCGTTACCTGCGCAAAGCGCTTGCGGAAGGTGATAAGACGGCGTTGATCCCGTTGATCAACCTGTACATCCATTTCCCCCGGGAGTTCCCCAACGGCAAACCGCTTGAGCTGATTCAGCAGGCGCGGGAAGCCGGCGATCCCAAAGGTGACGTGGCTCTGGCTCGCTACTACCTGCTGACGGACCAGTTCGAAAGCCACACGGATGAAATTGAAGAGCTGTGCGCGCCCATTGCCGAGGCCCAGCCCGAATGCTTCCAACTGCTCGCCAGAGTGTATCTGGTTGATGGCCGGAGTGAGGATCTGAAGGCACTTGTTGACCGGGCCAAGCAGGCCTGGGAGCAGGGCAGTATTGAAGATCGCGATCTGTACCTGTTCGCGCGGTGGTTGTCGGACGACGAAACCCCGCAAAAACAGGTGGCTGCCACCAACGAACTCTACCAGATGTTGACGCCCGACTACGTGCCCGCCCTGACGGCGCGCGCCAAGTTGATCATGGAGAACAACTACCTCGCTGAACCGGAGGTCGTTATCGAGATGCTTCGGGAGGCGCGAGCCAATGGTGACCTGAAGGCGTCGCTGTCACTGGCCCGGGCCTATGAGCGAGGCCGCATTGTGCCGACCGATCCGAAGAAGGCGATCGAGTACGCCATGGAAGCGCGTGAAAAATACCCCTCGGCGGAATACCTGCTCGGGCGCATCTACAAGCGTGGCTATCTCGGGGAGCCAGATCCCGAAAAGGCCAAGCAGCATCTTCTGACGGCGGCACGCCGAGGCTTTCCAAAGGCGGATTACGCCCTTGCCGAGCTTTACTGGGAAGCAAAAGGCATCGAGGTGAACCGTGTTTATGCCTGGAGTTTCGCGTTGCTGGCAGTGGAGGGCGGCGTTGAGCGTGCCAAAGAACTGATGGTGGATATGGTTCTGTCGCTACCCGAACACACCGAAAAGAGAGCTGAGGCCCTGTACCGGCAGGAACGTGCCGCGCGGCGACAGATGATCGCCGGAGGCACTTCAGGCCCGGCAACGACCACAAAACAAGGAGGATAAGCTCAATGCAGCTTATAACGAACTATCGATTAACTCGCCTCGCACTCTCTGTCAGTTGCCTGGCATCACTCGGCGTAACGCCCGCCGTAGCGCAGTCTACAGACGAGGCGAACCAGAGTTATCCGCGGCTGGTTGAACAGAACATAAAGTCCAAGCTCAGTTTTATCAGCGAAGGCGACCGGCGCCTTGGACTGGGCTCCAATGGCGAGACCAAATCCAACGAAGCTGGCCTCGACATCAAGCCCGAGTGGGTCTGGCAATTGTCACCTCACTGGCGCTCAAAACTGCGCCTGCAGGCGTTTGGCGCAACCGGTCAGGTGGATGTTAGCGACGAAATCGGCGGCACGACCACCACCGACGGCTTTCTTGCGCTCAGGGAGGCTTGGCTGGATTACAACGGCCTGAGCGACTATCCCGGGGAGTCGATTCGCTTTGGCCGTGAGCGTCTGAAGGAAAACAGCGGTATGTGGTGGGACGACGATATTACCCTCACGCGCTGGATCTTCAACACGTCGCTGCTGGACACCACCGTGGGTGTCGCCCAGAAGTTCGCCGAGTTGCGGACTGACAACAACGAACTCCAGGACGAAGAGCAGGACATTGCTCGATTTTTTGCCCATACACGCTGGCAGTGGCGGAAAGGTCACTACCTGGGCTTCCTGGTGACCCATGGCCAGGGCTACGGAGATCAGGCTGAAGAATACGCATTGCGAGGCCAGACGCTGGATGAAGGTTTCACGGACTCGCTGACCTGGACGGCCCTCCAGGCGGATCGGAGCTATTTCGATTGGCACTCCCACGATACGTTCCAGTATTTCGCGTCGGTTGCGGCAGTGAATGGTACGGACACTGTGGTCGGCACAGACCCCAGTGCGCCCAATGGCTTCAGCGATCGTGAACGCGATGTCTCCGGTTGGGCGGCAGACCTGGGCGCGCGTGCCCAATTGCTGGATACGCCCCGCTGGGTTGTCGGCGCTCACGGTGCCGTTGCGTCCGGTGGTGGTGAGCCTGGCGAAAGTGATGCCTTTCAGCAAACCAGCCTGGAAAGCAACCGCTCAAGGTTTACGGGAACCCGCTCCCAGGTGCCGCGGTTTGGTGAAGCCATTCAACCGGAGTGGAGCAATATCCGGGTCTTGACCTTCTACACCGCATTGTCTGACCGCGATACCTGGGACGCCAACCTGCTGTACCACCGTTACTGGCTGAGTGATGAGAACGGCGCCGTGCGTTCCGACCTGGTCGAGCCAGGCTTTACCGGCAGCAGTGATGACCTGGGCCAATCTGTGGATCTGGTATTGGGCTACTACGGCGATAGCGCTTCAACCTCCTGGGCGGCGTTTGATGTCCGTTTGCGTGGTGGCGTTTTCATGCCAGGGGATGCCTACGGCGAGGACGCAGATGACGCCAGGCATCGGGTAGTTGTAGACGTGTCGAAGCGGTTCTGAGGAGAACTCATGAAAATCCTGGAAACCCGATGGGCTTTTTGCCTTCTTACCACGGTGCTCATATTGCCGCTGAATGCGTTGGCTGCAGCCAGCGCCGACGATGGCAATGTGGTAAATGCGCCGCCGGCGATTGCGCCCTTGGAGGAAGACTATGGCATCGAGATAAAGTCTGGCGAGGAGCTGTATTTGCCTGAGCCTGAGGTCCCTGATGTGTCCGGCTATAGCCGTGACGCCATCGAGGCAAAGCTTGCCGGTCGGCAGGATTCCGCACCGAATGTAACAGTGGAACGTATGGGCGGGGTCAGTGCACTGGGGGATTTCGTGGACGAAGGGCGGGCGCGCGAGTGGGTGATCCGTCAGTTTTCACATCCTCAGGCGATTATGGTTAACAGCGGGAAGGTGACGCTGGAGGATGTCTATCGGCAGGTGAATGATCGTCGCTACATGGAACAGGTCGGCGATGGTACTTACATCATTCGTTTGCCGCTGGCGGTCAAACAAGAGGCCACCCTGGTTCTGCGCGATGAGACTCTGCGGCTGTCGGAGGAGCGTGGTTCGTTTATTGCCAACGACGGCTGGCTGTTTGCCATTGACAGCAAGATTATTGGGTGGCGCGAGGAGGCCAATGGCCCGGCCACGTTCCAGAAGAAAAGCAACTTCCGTCCGTTCTATGTGGGCTGGGGCGGTAGCGAGAACTTTATTCTCGGCACCACCATGGCAAATCTGGGTTATCTCCAGAGTAAATCCTATGGGTTTACCGTGGCCCAGTACTCTGAGTACGACAACGCCCGTCTGCAGCGCAGCGCGCCCCATGCCTGGCTGGTGGAATCCACCTTCGAGGATCTCTACTACGGGTTTTACTGCTATGAGGCGGAAGACGTTGCCATCGTCGATAACGTCTACCGAGACAACATCGTGTATGGCATCGACCCCCATGACTACTCCAGCCGACTGCTGATTGCCAACAACGAGGTTTATGGCACCCGTGAGAAGCACGGCATCATCATCTCCCGCGAGGTAAATAACAGCTGGATTGTTGGAAACCGTAGCTACGACAACGGGCTATCCGGCATCGTTCTGGACCGTCAGAGCTCCAACAACGTGGTGGCCAATAACGTTTCCTATGACAACCAGGGTGACGGTATCGGGCTCTACGAGTCGCCGGACAACCTGCTCTGGGGCAACCGGTTGATGAACAATTTGCGCAATGGCATCCGGGTCAGAAACAGCAGCAATGTGAATGTCTACCACAACGTTGCGGTGCTCAACGGCACCTGGGGTATTTATGGTCAGTTGAAAGACCTGTCCGCCACCGACCGTAATTTCAAAGAAGACTTCTACTCCTACGAGGTGTCGATGAACGTGGTGGGCGGCGAACTAGCCTCCAACGCCAGCGGCCCCCTGTCGACCGACAACCCTGCTTACATCGCAATTTATGACGTTGGAATGCGATTCCCCAGGTCAGACGTGGGGATCCACTTCGAGGGTGTGCTTGGCAAATACCAGATGCAGATTTTTGACGCACTACGGAACCAGGGGCGTGCAGTATTCATAGAGCCCACGGCTGTGGTGTCGGGCCAGGTTACGCAGGCGGAGAACTGACATGGTTTTTTCATCCAATATCTTCCTGTTTCTGTTCCTGCCCGCCTTCCTGGGGCTGTATTACCTGACACCGTTCAGGCACCGCTCACTGGTTATCCTGATCGGCAGCTACGCCTTCTATGCCTGGTGGCGGGTGGATTTCCTGTTGCTGTTCGTGGCCGTGACCTTCTGGAACTATTTCATCGGCCTGGCAATACACCGCGCCGGTGTTGGCACCGCGAGTGCCCGCAAGTGGGTTGCCATCGGTGTTGGTGGTGACCTGGCGACGCTCGGCTACTTCAAGTACGCCAACTTTGGTGTCGACAGCCTGAACGACCTGCTGGTCAGCGCCGGCAGTCAGCCGCTGGAACTGGCGAATATCATCCTGCCCATCGGCATTTCCTTCTACATCTTCCAGGCCATTTCCTACGTGGTGGATGTCTATCGAGGGGATACGGAACCGACCCGGCGGTTTATTGATTTCGCGGCTTTCATTGCGTTGTTCCCCCAGCTTATTGCCGGGCCGGTGCTGCGTTACAAGGACCTGGCGGATCAGTTCACCTACCGCACCCATACCATGGAAAAGTTCGGTGAGGGCGCGTTCAGGTTCATGCAGGGCTTCATCAAGAAAGTCTTCATTGCGGATTCGATAGCACCGCTGGCGGACAGTGCCTTTGCGTTGTCTGACCCCAGTACGGCGGATGCCTGGCTGGGCATCCTGGCGTACACCGCGCAGTTGTATTTCGACTTTTCCGGCTACTCCGATATGGCCATCGGCCTGGGTCTGATGATGGGCTTCCGGTTTAACGAGAACTTCAACCAGCCCTACATCAGCCAGAGCATTACCGAGTTCTGGCGTCGTTGGCACATCAGCCTGTCCACCTGGCTGCGGGATTACCTGTACATCCCCCTGGGCGGCAACCGCAACAGTACGGTCAAAACTTATCGCAACCTGCTACTCACCATGTTGCTCGGCGGCCTCTGGCACGGCGCCAACTGGACGTTCCTGTTGTGGGGTGCCTGGCACGGTCTGTTGCTGTCGGTGGAAAGGGCGCTGGGTGTGTCGGGCAGCCCGTCCGGGTTCCGGTTTTTCCGGTGGGCGCTGACCTTCCTGTTCGTGATGCTCGGCTGGGTCACCTTCAGGGCCAGCACGATCACCGAGGCCTTCGGTTTCTACGGTGCCATGTTCAGCTTCGACGGTGCCGGCCTGAGTGATGTCTTTGTCCAGGGCATCCGGGACCTGAACCTGGCGATCCTGGTGTTGGCTTTCGGAGTGATCGCGATGATGGGGCTGAAGGATCGGCTCGGGCATCGTGAGGTTGGCCCCATCCTGTCCGGCTGGCGGTCCGCCGCTGCGCCGTTGCTGGTTCCGGTGTTTGCGCTCGCCGTGTTGAAACTGTCCGCTGAGAGTTTCTCACCGTTCCTGTACTTCCAGTTCTGAGGGTGGATTTGATGACTAAAACGTCTGCACGAATCACAGCTGTTCTCTTCATCGCGCTGGTCCTGGTTCTGGGTGTGCTGTCCTTGCGGCCCTTGCTGGGTTACCAGGCCGAAACAGGGCTGAGCCCGGTCAACGGTGAGTTGGCCCGCAACCTGGAGAGCCATTACGACGATCAGTTCCCGGCGAAGGATCTGGGAACCAATCTCTGGGCCGCGATCAACTACACGCTCTTTGACGAGGGCCGGGAAGGCGTTGTCGTGGGACAAGACGAGTGGCTGTTTACCGATGAGGAAATCTACCCGGCCAGCCGTGACGGCGAGGTGGTCGATCGCAACCTGAGTCGTGTACAGCGCGTCGCCGACTATCTGTTGGCCGAGGGCGTTCCGCTGGTTGTGCTGGTGGTGCCCGCCAAGGCCCGAATCCATTCGGACATGCTGGGCAGTACGAAGCCCGAACCGACGATGATGTCACTGTACGACCGGTTCCAGCAGTCACTGGCGACAGCGGGCATTCCCGCGCCGGAGCTGAAACCGTTGTTGGAGCAGGCGACACGTCATGGAGAATCGGTGTTCCTGAGAACTGACACCCACTGGTCGCCGAACGGCGCAAACCTCTACGCGAAAGGCGCTGCCGAGTTCATCCGCGATCGCTTCAATGGCCTGTCCTGGGGCGAGCAGAGCTTTGTGACATCCATTGGCCAACCGGTCCAGCACCGTGGTGACCTGCTCAATTACATTCCAGTGGAGCCAGCGTTTACCGACTTCGGTCCTGCACCTGACCAACTGGAACCAAGAACGACGCGCGCCCAGAACGACGGCCAGGCGAACGCCAGCGCCCTGTTTGGCGATGACGTCACCAACACCGTTCTGGTTGGCACAAGTTACAGCGCCAATGAGCAGTGGGATTTTCCCGGTGCCTTGCGAAAGCACCTCGGCCAGGACCTGATCAACGTGGCCGAAGAAGGCGACGGCCCTATCGTACCGATGATCGAGTACCTGAACTCTTCCGATTTCCGGGATCAACCGCCGCAATTGGTGATCTGGGAATTTCCCGAGCGTTACCTGGCACAGCCACTGGAGTCCGAACAGGCCCAGGCTTGGTTTCGCCGGGCTGATAACACGCTGACCGCGCAAGCGGATAGCCGTTCTGAAACCAACCCCTGAGGATGATGAAAATGAGAGCACTGATGCATACCGCTTTTTTTGCCCTGATCAGCAGTTTGCTGGTCTCCATGAACATGGCCCAGGCCGGCGAGGACGCGCTTTATGCCGCAGAGGCGCCGGACGGGGCGGCCTTCATTCGCGTGGTGAACGCGGATGCCAGCGGCGCCATCGCTCGCGCCTCTGTGGGCGACAAGGTGATCAAGGAAGTATCGCCGTTGGAGGCGAGCCCCTACATTTACCTTTCTGAGGGTAACTATCAGGTGGACGTTGCCGGTCAGAAGACGTCCGTCAACATGAAAAAGAACGAGTTCTACACCGTGGTTGTACTGGATTCCGGTGAGATGAAAGTGATGAAGGATGTCGCCTTCGACAACCCTCGCAAGGCACTGCTTTCATTCTACAACCTGACCAGCAATAGCGGGGTCACTCTGAAAACGTCCGACGGCAAGGTAGCCGTGATTGATGCAGTGGGCTCCCTTGATGTGGCCAATCGCGAAATCAACGCCGTCAGCATTGCGCTGGGCGCTTTCCAAAGCAACAAGGCGCTGGCAACCACCAGTGAAGTCAATCTGCAGCGCGGCAAGGTATTCAGCGTATTTGCCATCGACGTTGGTGGCGAGCCGAGGCTGGTTGTCGCTGAAAACCGAGTGGATACATCGGTATGAAGCAGGTGTTCAGAGGCCGTGGATTATGGGCGCTGGTTGCGCTCGGGCTGCTCAGCGTCGCGGGTGTCAAGGCCAGCGCCGCCGAGCTGCCCGAGTACAACATCGAACGCTGTTGTGACCTGTGCCCACTCACGGCATACCCATCCAGCTACGACACCGGTTATCTGAAGAACTTCAAGATGCTGGTTCAGGGCAAAGACGGTTGGCTGTTCCGTTCTGAAGCGGAACTGGTTGAGCAGTTCGGGCCGAACCTGGAAGGCTTGAAACACCTGAAGCGCTTTGCCAGGCACCTGAAGCAAACCACCGGTACCGAATTGGTGATGGTGTTCCAGCCGACAAAAGGCCTGGTTCATCCCAATCATCTGCCCGCGACATCGCCGGTGCCGTTCAGCTGGAACGTGGCCCGTAAAAATTACGCTGACGCGTTGATGCGTTTTCGCCAGGCAGGGCTGGTGGTTCCAGACCTGACGCCCCTTCTGGACGAAGAGACACGTGAAGACGCCTTCTTCTTTAAGCGGGATCACCACTGGACACCTTATGGCGCCCGGCGGACCGCGGAGGTCGTGGCGGAGCGAATCAAGGATATGCCGGCCTATCAGTCGTTGTCGCAGCAGGAATTCGTGACTCGTCGGTCCGGGTTGATCCGAAAGGACGGGTCGCTTCAGGACGCGGTTAAACGGATATGCGGTTTCGAGTACGGCTCGCAGTACGTGGACGAGTTTCGCACCGAGTCCTCCGGTACCGGCCAATCCGCTGAAGCCAGCGCCCTGTTTGGCGACCAGGACTTGCCCCCCATCACCCTGGTGGGCACCAGTAACAGTAAGGGTGCCCAGGACTACAACTTTGTCGGGGCGCTGCAGGAGTTTCTGGGTGTCGAGGTGCTCAACGTGGCGGTTGCCGGCGGTAGTTACGACGGCTCCATGTTCGAATACCTGCTTTCCGACAACTTCCGGGAGTCGCCACCCAAGATCATGATCTGGGAGGTGCCCGGTTACCACAACCTCGACAGTGCGGAGTTCTATCGGCAGGTCACACCGATGATCAGTGGTGCCTGTGAGAGCCAGGAGCCGGTGTTGCAGAAAACCACGCCGGTCAAGGCCGGCACCACCGAAGTGCTCTACAACGGCGGTGGACAGTTCATCGAAATGCCGAGCAACGAGTACGTCGTCGACCTGCAGTTCAGTGACCCGGGGGTGAAAGAGGTTGATGCCTTCATCTGGTACGTGTTCGGGCGCAAGGACCGCGTGGATATGGAGTACGGCGATCGGGTTGAAACCCCTGGCCGGTTTGTCTTCGAGCTCCCGGAAGGGCCGAACTGGAACGATGAAATGTTCATGTCGCTGGACCTCGCGCTGAAACCGGAGCAGGTCTCGGAAGGCTTAACGGTAACCACGAAAATCTGTCGCCGTCAGGACATCTGACGCACATTCATCCAACGCATAGAGAGGATGGTTATGCGAATCCAACAACGCTCTGAACATCGACAATGGGGCCGGGTGCTGCTGTCTGCGGCGATAACCGCCGTCTTTGGTGTGAGTAGCGTTCACGCCGGGCAGTGCCTGAACGGACAACTGCGTGCTCCGGTGGGCTATTACCAGACGCCGGAAGACAAGGATGGCGGTGACTACGACTGCGAGCGGGTGGAGCCGCACGTCGGCTCGCTGTCGCTGACCAGTAAGTACAAGGGCAGTGACAGCGCTCGCAACAATCTGAACAAGCAGGCCTATGAAGAGTACAAGAAGGCCACCAGCAACGTGCGTGATTTCGAGAAGGCTGTTATCGCTGCCGCCGATGACTACCAGGTTGATGGCGATGGCCCCGAAGCGCTGGATTGCGTATTGGACAACCTCGACGCGTGGGCGTCATCGGATGCCCTGTTGACGGATGACATCAATCACGTCGGTCAGGCGGTACGCAAATGGGCACTGGCAGCCGCTGCGAACGCCTATCTCAGGATGTGGACGTCGGCGCCGGAGGCCGCCATGGATCTGGAGCGGGCGCGCCGAATTGAAGACTGGTTTCTGCGCTTGAGTGATGGGGTCCGCGATTACTACACGGATCGAAAAGCCAAGAAGGTCAACAACCATGATTACTGGGCCGCCTGGGCCGTGATGTCGGCATCGGTGGCAACCCAGGACTGCGACGACTGGAACTGGTCGCTGGCCAAGTTCGATGAAGCCATGGGGCAGATCAATGAGGACGGTTACCTGCCCAAGGAACTCAGCCGGGAAACCCGGGCCTTGGAATACATGAACTACGCCATGCAGCCCCTGACCATGATCGCGCTGTTTGCCGAGGTCAATGGCAACTCTGTTTATGAGCGTTACCAGGATCAGTTTACGAAAATGGCCGGAAATGTCGTCGCGGGGCTGGATGATCCGGAACGAATTGAAGACATCACCGGAGACGAGCAGATTGTCGACGGGCTTTATAAGGCCTGGTCCCTGGCCTGGATGGAACCCTGGCAGGCCGCCTGGGGACCTGTTGAGGGAATGCCCGCCTTTCTGGATGAACTTCGGCCGATGAAATCCACCCGTCTGGGTGGCGATATTTCCTATCTGTACGGCATTAACCCGCTGTGGCCCGAGGGCGCGCAGCCGGATCCACCCAGCAACATCACCCTAAGTAAACGGTTCTAACGGGCCCTGGTTCAAGGGTCCAGATTAATACGCCAACGGACGTCCCTGTGGTACGTCTTTGTAGAGCAAAGGAGCAGAACGATGATTCCAGTCATACTCTCAGGTGGTAACGGTTCACGGCTTTGGCCCCTCTCGCGCCAGGCCTATCCCAAGCAGTTCCTCCCATTGGTGGGGGAACAAAGTATGTTGCAGGAAACTCTGTGCCGGCTGCCGGTCGACGACGCCGAGTCGCCGGTTGTGGTGGCCAACGATGAGCACCGCTTTATTGTCAAAGAGCAGTTGGAGGCCATAGGCCGTCAACCGTTGTCGATACTGCTGGAGCCGTTTGGCCGCAACACCGCCCCGGCGGTCGCGATGGCCGCTATCGAAGTGGCGCGAAAAGATCCCAAAGCCATCATGCTGGTGTTGCCCGCGGATCATGCCATTGAAAATGTCGAGGCGTTCCAGCGGGCTGTTGCCCAGGGGCAGGAAGCCGCCAGGTCCGGAGGGTTGGTGCTGTTTGGTATTACGCCAACCCGGCCGGAGACTGGCTACGGCTATATCGCTGCCGGCCAGTCCGGAGAGGCGCCCGGCGCTGCCCGGCCGGTGTCCCGCTTTATCGAGAAGCCGGACGCCGAAAAAGCCGCCGCGCTGCTGTCTGCCGGTGGTTACTACTGGAACAGCGGCATGTTCATGTTCCGGGCCGACAGCTACCTGGCGGAGCTGAAGAAACACAGCCCGGACATTTACGACACCTGTCTTCTGGCCGCCCGAAGCCTCGAGCGCGACATGGATTTCACCCGTATTCCCGCCGAGATATTCGAGCATTGCCCGGACGATTCCATTGACTACGCAGTGATGGAGAAAACATCGAAAGCCTTGTTGGTGCCGATGGATGCAGGCTGGAGCGACGTTGGCTCCTGGTCCACGATCTGGGATGTGACCGACAAGGACGAGAACGCCAATGCCATCCTGGGTGATGCCTGCCTGGAAGACAGTAACAACTGCCTGGTGTACACCTCGGACAAGCTGGTGGCCATGTTGGGCGTGAAAGACCTGGTGGTGGTCGACACCAAAGATGCGTTGATGGTTGCCCACAAGGACAAGGTGCAGGACGTCAAGAAACTGGTGAAGCGGCTGAACGGTGACCAGCGCTCGGAAACCCGCACGCACAGGCAGGTGTATCGCCCGTGGGGCAGCTACGACAGCATCGACATGGGCAACCGTTTTCAGGTGAAGCGCATAAGCGTCAAGCCGGGCGAGAAGCTGTCGTTGCAGAAGCACCATCACCGGGCTGAGCACTGGATCATCGTCAAGGGTACTGCCGAAGTGACCCGTGACGAGGAAACGTTCCTGCTGTCCGAGAACCAGTCCACCTACATACCGATCGGCGCGGTACACCGGCTGTTCAATCCCGGCCGCATTCCCCTGGAGCTGATTGAAGTCCAGTCCGGCGCCTACCTTGGCGAGGATGACATTGAACGCCTGGACGACCGGTACGGTCGCGCGGCGCCCACCCCGGACGTGGAGGAAGAGCAGATTCCGGTGATGTCGGAAAAGGTATAGGGCCAACGCGGCCCGCTTTGCAAAACCGCCAGGGGCAGCAGGGTGGGCCGCGCCATTGATCGAAGGTTAGACGGAGAAACAGCTATGGACGTGTCCTGTTTTAAGGCTTATGACCTGCGCGGCCGGGTTCCCGACCAGTTGAATCCTGAACTGGCAGAGCGAATCGGGCGTGCTTACGTGGAGCTGACAAGTGCCCGCCGGGTTGTGGTGGGGTATGACATCCGGTTATCGAGCCCGGAGATTGCAGAAGCGTTGACCATCGGGCTCAGGGCGGCGGGGGCAGATGTCTATGACATCGGTCTTTGCGGTACCGAGCAGATCTACTTTGCCACCAGTCATTACAGTATGGATGGCGGCATTATGGTGACGGCCAGCCACAACCCCAAGGATCACAATGGTATGAAGCTGGTTGGCCGCGAATCGCGCCCCATCAGCTCGGATAACGGCCTGAACACCATCCGTGACAGAGTCTCCCAGCCGTTTATGGATGCCGCCATCCCCGGGCGCCTGGAAAGCCTGTCAGTGGAGGCCGACTATATCCATCACTTGCTGGGATACATCGACGGCACCACGATTGGTCCTCTGAAGGTGGTGGTTAACGCGGGCAATGGCGGTGCGGGCCCGGTCATCGACGCGTTGTCACGATGGCTGCCCTTTGATTTCGTACAACTGCATCACGAACCCGACGGGCACTTCCCGAACGGGGTTCCCAATCCCCTGCTGGAGGAAAACCGGGCGGTAACGGCTGAGGCGGTTCTGCGCGAAGGGGCCGACATGGGGATCGCCTGGGACGGCGACTACGACCGCTGTTTTTTCTTTGACGAAAATGGCCGGTTTATCGAAGGCTATTACATCGTGGGCCTGTTGGCGGACCAGTTCCTGCAGAAGGTAGACGGCGGCAAGATCATTCACGACCCGCGGCTGACCTGGAACACCCAGGAGTTGGTTCGAAAGGCTGGCGGAACACCTATCGAAAGCAAAACCGGACACGCGTTCATCAAACAGCGCATGCGCGAGGAAGATGCCCTGTATGGGGGTGAAATGAGTGCCCACCACTACTTCCGGGACTTCGCCTACTGCGACAGCGGCATGATTCCATGGCTGCTGGTTGCCGAACGCCTGTGCCAGACTGGGCAGCCGTTATCGTCGCTGATCGACGCCCGCATTGACGCTTTCCCCGCCAGTGGGGAGATTAACCGCACGGTGGATGATCCGGCCCGGTTGCTTGCGGTGATCGAGGAGATCTATGGTGCCGATGCGGTATCTGTGGGACACGTTGATGGCCTGAGTGTTGAGTTTGAACGCTGGCGGTTCAATCTCCGGATGTCGAACACGGAGCCGCTGGTGCGGCTGAATGTGGAGTCACGAGGGGACATTGCCCTGATGAAGGAAAAGACCTCGGAGCTGCTGGCGGAAATGGCGCGGCTGGATCAGCCGGATACCCGTCGAACGGCTGCGGGGGCTCGCTGAAACGTCGGCTGTGCCCTATAGTCAGGTGTTGGATAACAACACCAGGAGACCAGTATGAACTCCATCTTCGACAAGGGATTAGAGCCAACCGACGCCAATAACGCCACACTGACACCGCTGGATTTCCTGGCCCGCACGGCCAGCGTGTACCCGGAATACCCGGCGGTGATTCATGGTGCCACACGCCGCAACTGGCAGCAGACCTACGAGCGTTGTCGCCGCCTGGCGTCCGCGCTGGCTGACAAAGGTGTCGGCAAGGGCGACACCGTGGCGGCCATGCTGCCAAACATTCCGCCCATGCTGGAGTGTCATTTTGGCATCCCCATGTTGGGGGCAGTACTCAATGCCCTGAACACCCGCCTGGATGCCAAAGCCATCGCCTTCATGCTGGAGCACGGCGAGGCGAAAGTGCTGATTGCCGATCGGGAGTTTGGCGACGTCATCAACGAAGCCGTCGGCATGCTCGACAACCCGCCACAGGTGATTGACGTCAACGACCCCGAATTCAGTGGTGCCGGAACCCAGGTGAGCGATCTGGATTACGACGCTTTCGTGGCCAGCGGCGACCCGGCCTTTGACTGGCAAATGCCGGCGGATGAGTGGGATGCGATTTCGCTGTGCTATACCTCCGGCACCACTGGTAACCCGAAAGGCGTGGTGTATCACCATCGCGGTGCCTATGAGAACGCCATGGGCAACCAGGCGGTGTGGTCCATGGGTATGCATCCGGTGTACCTGTGGACACTGCCGATGTTCCACTGCAATGGCTGGTGTTTCCCCTGGACCATCACCGCCTTTGCGGGTACCCATGTGTGCCTGCGTAAGGTAGAGCCGGAGAAAATCCTGCAGCTGATCAGCGAACACAAAGTCAGCCACATGTGCGGTGCGCCTATTGTATTGAACACCTTGCTGGGCGCTTCGGACGCCGCAAAATCCAGCTTCAGCCATACGGTTCAGGCAATGACCGCAGGTGCGGCACCCCCGGCAAAAGTCATCGAAGCCATCGAAAACATGGGCTTTCGCGTGACCCACGTTTACGGGCTTACCGAGGTGTACGGACCGGTCACGGTATGCGCCTGGAAATCCGAATGGGATGACCTGCCGGTGGAAGACCGGGCCAGAATCAAGGCACGGCAGGGCGTTCGCTACCATACCCTGGCCGGCATGATGGTGGGTGACCCGGAAACCATGGAAGCAGTGCCGAAAGACGGCACCACCATTGGCGAGATTTTCCTGCGCGGCAACACAGTAATGAAGGGTTACCTGAAAAACCCCAAAGCCACCGAAGAGGCATTCCGCGGCGGCTGGTTCCACACCGGGGACCTGGCCGTCTGGCATGAGGATGGCTACGCGGAGATCAAGGACCGCCTGAAAGACATCATCATTTCCGGCGGCGAGAACATCTCCACCATTGAGGTGGAGGACATACTCTACCGCCATCCCGACATCCTCGAGGCCGCCGTGGTGGCAAGGCCGGACGAAAAGTGGGGCGAAACACCCTGCGCCTTCGTCACCCTCAAGCCCGAAGCAGGGGACGTCAGCGAAGACGACATCATCGCCTTCTGCCGGGAGCGACTGGCGAAGTTCAAAGTGCCCAAGACCATTGTGTTCAGCGAACTGCCGAAAACCTCCACCGGCAAGATCCAGAAGTTCGTGCTGCGGGACGACGCCAAAAACCTCTGACCGCGCGTTATAAACCCCGGAGCTGCCAGCGATGCAGCCCCGGGGTGCTATTTTTTATCAAATTTCCTGCCCGGTTATGTCATGGCGCTCAGACCGTGACTGCGACAGACTGACCGTTATCCAATCAAGGCCACACTAATCACCGACGGGAGACACCCATGACCAGCGCTGTTGATAAAGAAGAACTCGACATGTTCCGGGAGTCCGTCATCAAGGCCCTGGAAACCGAAGTAACCCCCCACTACGAAGAATGGGAACACTCCGGCATCGTGCCCCGGGAACTCTGGAACACCCTGGGCAACGCCGGCATGCTGTGCGTGGACGTACCTGAAGATTGGGGCGGCTGCGGTGCGCCCTTCCTGTACTCCGTCGTCGTGGGCGAAGAAATGGCCCGCATGGGCTTCGGCGCCCTGTCCACCAACGTCATGGTGCACTCCGACATCGTCGCCCCGTACCTCAGCCATATCGGCAACGAAGAACAGCGCCAGTACTGGTTGCCGAAAATGGTCTCCGGCGAAGCGGTGGGCGCCATCGCCATGACCGAACCCGGCGCCGGCAGCGATCTCCAGGCCATCCGCACCAGCGCGGTGAAAGACGGGGACGACTACATCCTCAACGGCTCCAAAACCTTCATCACCAACGGCCAACACGCCGACATGGTCATCGTTGCCGCCAAAACCGACCCCAAGGCCGGCGCACGTGGCATCAGCCTGTTCCTGGTCGACACCTCGTTGCCCGGTTACAGCAAAGGCCGCAACCTCGACAAAATCGGCCAGCACTCCGGCGACACCTCGGAACTCTTCTTCTCCGACATGCGCATCCCCGCCTCCGCGCTGCTGGGCGAAGAAGGCCAGGGCTTCATGTACCTGATGCGCGAACTTCCCCGCGAGCGCCTCGTCATCGGCGCCCTCGGTGTTGCCGCAGCACGCGGCGCCCTGGACCTGACCATCAACTACGCCCAGGAACGGGAACTGTTCGGCCAAAAGCTGGCCCAACTGCAAAACACCCGCTTCGAAATCGCCCGCATGGAAACCGACTGCCGCGTTAACCGCGCCTTCGTCGACGAGTGCATTGCGTTGTACGAAAAAGGCGAACTCGACGCGCCCACAGCTTCCATGGCCAAGTACAGCGCCACGGAAATGCAGTGCCGGGTGGCCGACGGTTGTTTGCAGTTGTTCGGCGGTTACGGTTACACCAGCGAGTACCCGATTTCGAGAGCGTTTATCGACGCCAGAGTGCAGAGAATTTACGGCGGCACTTCGGAAGTGATGAAAGAAATCATCGCACGGTCGGTTTTAGGTAAGGCTTAATCAGAGGATTGAAGACATGAATAGCAACGATGTAGTCATCGCAGGATCAGCAAGAACTCCCATGGGCGGCATGATGGGCGATCTCAGCTCCGTGCGTTCCCCGGATCTCGGCGCCATCTCCATCAAGGCCGCCATCGAAAGAAGCGGCCTGCAACCCGCCGACATCCAGGAAGTCATCATGGGCTGCGTACTGCCCGGTGGCCTCGGCCAGGCACCCGCACGCCAGGCCTCCCGCGCCTCCGGCATCCCCGACTCCAGCGGCTGCACCACCGTCAACAAAATGTGCGGCTCCGGCATGCAAGCCGTCATCATGGCCCACGACCAGATCAAAGCCGGCACCAACAGCATCATGATCGCCGGCGGCATGGAAAATATGAGCCAGGCACCTTACCTGCTGCCAAAAGCCCGAGCCGGCATGCGCATGGGCCACGGGCAGGTCATGGATTCCATGTTCCTCGACGGCCTTGAAGACGCCTACGAAGGCGGCCTCATGGGCGTTTTCGCCCAGCGCACCGCCGACAAATACGACATCAGCCGCGAGGCCATGGACAACTTCGCCATCGCCTCCCTCGAGCGCTCCCTGTCGGCCATCAAGAACGGCGGATTCTCCGACGAAATCACCCCCGTGACCGTCTCCGGCCGTGGCGGCGACACCGTGGTGGATACCGACGAACAGCCCGGCAAAGCCAAACCCGAGAAAATTCCCCACCTCAAACCGGCCTTTGCCAAAGACGGCTCTGTCACCGCCGCCAACGCCAGCTCCATCAGCGACGGCGCCTCCGCGATGGTACTGGCCACCCGCGAAGAAGCCGAAAAGCGCGGCCTCACTCCCCAGGCCCGCATCGTCGCCCACGCGACACATGCCCGCCTGCCGGCCGAGTTCACCCTTGCGCCCATCGGTGCCATCGAAAAGGTACTGAAGAAAGCCGGCTGGAACCGCGACGACGTCGACCTGTTCGAAATCAACGAAGCGTTTGCCGTGGTTACCCTGGCCGCCATCAATGAGCTTGGGCTCGATGCCGACAAGGTCAACGTCCATGGCGGCGCCTGCGCCCTGGGTCACCCCATCGGCTCCTCAGGGTCGCGGATCATGGTCACCCTGATCAACGCCCTGAAGCAGCGTGGTCTCAAGCGCGGTGTGGCGTCCCTGTGTATCGGGGGCGGGGAAGGTACCGCTGTCGCGATCGAACTGCTGTAAGCGGAGAAAGAAGAACTACTGGTCCTGCTTGCGGTAGGCCAGTGGGCTGAGCCCGGTCCAGTGCTTGAAGGCACGGGAAAAAGCGCCGGGCTCGGTAAATCCCAGCTGTGATGAGATCTCCGACACCGTCAGGTTCTGCCGCGTGAGCATAATCACGGCCTGGTCCCGCCGCAGGTTGTCCTTGATCTTCTGGTAGGAACTGCCCTCCGCCTTCAGTTTGCGCGACAGGGTGTAGGCGGTCATATGCAGCTGCCCGGCGATCTGTTCCAGCGTGGGCAGGCGATCATCGTCCACGTTTTCCAGAATCTGCCGAACCTGGGTTGTCAGGCTGTCGTCCTCATCGGTCCAGATCAGCAGGTTGCGCGGCGACTTCTCAATAAAACCATCCAGTTCCTCCGGTGTTCGCGTCACCGGCATGTCCAGATAATTGTGGCTGAAAAACAGGCTGTTGCGGTCGCGGTTAAAGAAACACTGGCAGGGGAAAACAAACCGGTACTCGTCAAAGTGTCCGGGCAAATCATGCTGGAAGGTGGCGTGGCTGAGTACGATCTTGCGTCCGATCAGCCAGCCGATTAATCGGTGCCACACCATCAGTAGCCATTCCACCAGGAAGTTGTCCGGGTCCAGTTCCGGATGGCGGTGGGTGATGCTCAGCTCCACTTCATCGCCGCGGGTGTCAAGCTCAATCACCATGTCATCGGAGAACAGCCGGTAGCAGCGAATGCTCTGGCGGATCACCTCTTCCAGGTTGCTGCTGTGTACCACCAACGATCCCATCAGGTGAAAGTGCCCCACGCGGCAGGGCTGTGTGGTACGGCCCATGAACTCGTCATCCAGTTTGCCCCACACCAGCCGGAACAGGCGGATAAACTGTTCCGTGGGCACCCGTGCCCGTGGCGAGTGGATGAACTCTGGGTCGATGCCATTATTGCGAAGCAGTTCGTCGGAATAGCCACCGGCCTTCTCCAGGCCATAAAGAACGGCCCTGGCGTAATGAGAGGAGAAGGTCAGGTTCTTCATAGGTGGTGTTCAGGCTCTGCCGGCAATCAGGTTCATGGACTGTATCTTACGGACGGACAAAGCTGAATGACATAGGCGTCAGAAACCTATAGCCGGTCATCGGCTATATAGAGCTTGGTCCCTCTTTGAGTCCGACGCCGCCGATTTTCCAGTCATCACCATTCTTGACCATATGGTAGTGGGCGATCCAGCGTTTGCCCTCCGGCCCCAACAACCGTACCACCTGAATCTGGAAACCGGGGTGGGGTATGCGCTCCATGAACTCAATGGACGAGGCCCGGTGGACGGGCGCATAGGATAGCTTCACCATATCGTAGAACGACTCTATCGAGCCGGATTGCTGCTTGATGCCTTCCGAGGCATGGTCCCAGGCAGCTTGCCTGTCGTCATTGGCGAAGGCTTCAATCTGCGACAGGATCGTGTTCTGGATGGCGTCATCGATATTGTCGTCGTCGGCATGACCACCCACGGCCAAGACGGCGAAGAACAGGAATACCGATATTAGTGCAAAGGCGCGTTTCATCGAATAGCCTCCCGATGACAACAGTATAGGTGATACGCGGGAGAGGAAGCGCTGGATTCACTGGCAGCCGATGCGACCTCCGAAGGGCTGCAAAATCTTACAATGTCGGTTTGGGCGGCATGTTATCTTTCGCCTGTTATACTTTTTCCAAAGCTCCTGACAGGTTTGAGGTTATGGCCGAGGGTACCAAACACCCCCAGAAACTGCTGTTGTTTTATCTGACCAATCAGAGGCCATTCGGCCTGGGCACCCTGAAAATCCGGGAAATCATGCCCTTTGTTCCGCTGACCAAGCTACCGCACAGCCATTCGGCGGTGATCGGTACCATGAGTTTTCGCGGCTCCGCCGTGCCGGTGATCGACATGGCTGCTGCCGTGGGTTACCAGCCGTTGACGGTGGAAGAACGCAAGACCGCTTCGATCATTGTGACCGATGTTCAGCGCCAGGAAATCGGGTTCCTTGTGCGCAGTGTGCGGAAAATCGTGGAAACCGAGTGGAAGAAGGTGATGCCCCCGCCGAAGAGTCTTGGCGACCGTGCCTTCATTACCGGCCTGGTGAATATCGATGATCAGATCGTGCAGTTGCTGGACGTGGAACTGTTGCTGGCACGGGTGTACCCGGAGTCCGTAAACCCCCGGGAAGTCACGCTGACAGACGTTCAACGGGAAACTCTGAAAGGCCTGAATATCCTGCTGGTGGACGACTCCCAGGTGGCTCGCAAACAGCTCTCGGACGCCCTGGACAGCAAGGATGTGAGCTATTTTGTCACCACCAACGGGCAGGATGCACTGGACCTGATGCTGAACGCCAACCGCGATGGAAAACCCATCAACATCCTGGTGAGCGACATCGAAATGCCCGGCCTGGACGGCTACGAGTTGACCTTCAATGTGAGGGACAGCGGCAACGCCCTGAAGCAGCCGTACATCATTCTGCATACCTCCCTGAACAGTGAAATGAGCGTGAGTTACGCCAAACAGGTGGGGGCAGACGAGGCATTGACCAAATTCGATGCCGAAGAGCTGCTGCACGCCATGCTGCGCGGGGCAGAGCAGGGGTGAGGGTTACTGGTCGGGCGTTTCCACCAGCCTGGCACGAACCCTTGGTAGATGCGCCGGAAACTGCGCCTGTATAAAGGTGATCAACCCCTCGCGGATGGCGCAGCGGAGATTCCAGAGTGAGCTTGAGTCCCTGGCACTGAGCAGGAAGCGCACCTCGATATTGGCCTCGCCGGCTTCGGTCACCTGCACGATCTTGGTCTTCCCGTCCCAGTCCGGCGCCTGTTCCAGCAGCCTCTCAAACTCGGTTCGTAGTGGTTCGATAGGCATGGAATAATCGACGGTGATGAACACCGTTCCCATCATTTCGGTGTCGTTTCTCGACCAGTTCTGGAACGGGTTTTCGATAAACCATTGCAGCGGCACTACCAGCCGCCGCAAATCCCAGACCCTCAGCACCACGTAGGTGGCGGTGACTTCCTCCACCCAGCACCATTCGCCCTGTACATGCAGCACGTCATCGATGCGGAACGGTTGGGTGAGGGCGATCTGCATGCCCGCTAACAGGTTGCCCAACACCGGTTTGGCGGCGAAGCCGAGAATAATGCCGCCAATGCCCGCAGATGCCAGCAGGCTGCTGCCAAGATGACGAACCGGCTCGAACGTGACCAGCGCGGCGCCCAGGCCCACGATGACGATGAGAATGTTCAGCACCCTCACCAGGAAGCGCGTTTGTGTCTCCACTTTGCGGGCGCGTTTCCACTGGCCTTCCAGGACTGGATTCAGAGAGACGATGACGTCGCCGATGGCTGACGTGCAGCGCACCAGCGCCCAGGTGACGGCCACAATCAGCAGCAGCGTGGCGGCGTGGCGGAAGTGGTTGATCAGAGGCAGGTCCTGGGACGCCGCTTCCAGGATGGCGTTGAGCACCACCAGGGTAATGGCAATGCCCAGAGCGGTTGATGAGGCATCCAGGAACAGGCGGGGAACTGTTTTGCTGCGGGTTAAGCGTTGAACCGTTGCCAGCAACCCCTTGTACACAAGAAAGGTGATAGCCATTGAGAGCAGGACGGTAACGCCCGGGTGCCACCAGGCTTCAAGGCCTGCCTTCAGCGTGTTCAGGGTTTCAAAATCAGTCATGGGCGATCGGCATTGAATCAGCGGGTGGGCCAGTCTGTTGTTGTCGTCAGTTTAAACTGCTTTTCAATGGCGTGATATGGTTGCGCTTCGTTCCTTGCTCCAAAATGCGTTTATGAAACTGATCCTCAGCCGTAAAGGCTTTGATTCCTCCGCAGGCGGCTGTCCCAGCCCGGTGTTCCCTGACAGGTCTTTCTATACCCTGCCGATCCCGGACTCGCGTTCCCGGATCACCTACCATGATATCCATCACGATGGTCTGAATGTTGGCAAGCTGGTGGCCGACCTGACCGGCAACCGGCGTGGTGGCGCCCGAAAGGCCCACCTCGACCCGGACCTGATCGCTGACGCTTATCCCCGGGAAACCGGCTGGCGGCCCTGCCTGGGGCAAACCGGCGCCGCACAGGGGCACCTCCGTAAACAGCAGGTGGGGGTGGGGGATCTGTTCCTGTTTTTCGGTCTGTTTCGGGACGTGGAAAAACAGGGCAGACGTTGGCAGTTTGTAAAACAGGCCCGCCCGTTTCACGGGCTGTGGGGCTGGCTCCAGATTGGCGATGTTTACCGCATTGATGAGTTGTCGGATAGTGACCTGCGGTGGGCCCGCTACCATCCACACTTCCATGGTCAGCCAGATGGTGGCAATACGCTCTATGTGGCCTCCGATGCCCTGCAGCTTGAGGGGCGATCAACCGGCCTTCCGGGTGCCGGGGTGTTTGGACGCCTGGAGGAGCGGCAACGCCTGACGGCACCGGATGCCGCTTCGACCACGCAATGGCGATTACCCGGGTGTTTCTATCCGGATTCGGCGGACACCGCGATGAGTTTTCACGGTAACCTCGCCCGCTGGTCCCGGGACGGGGAATACTGCACTCTGAAAAGTGCCTCGCGGGGGCAGGAGTTTGTGCTGGATACTAGTGGGTGTCCGGGTGTTGTTTCGTGGTTGAGGGAGATTCTATGAAAGTGATGCTATTGGGTGCCACTGGCCTGACCGGTGGCCAGGTGCTAAAGGGTCTGCTGGCGCGGGAAGACGTGTCATCGGTCGTCGCGCCCGTGCGTCGAGCGTTGCCGCTGAACCATGAAAAACTGCATCAGCAGGAAGTGGATTTCGACCGCCTGGATGAACACAGTGATCTGTTCGCGGTGGATGCCATCGTCTGTTGCCTGGGCACCACCATCAAGAAGGCCGGCTCTCGCGAGCAGTTCCGTAAAGTGGACTACGGTTACCCGATGAAAGCGGCGGAGCTTGGCCGGGCAAACGGTGCGCAGGTATTCGTGCTGATGTCTGCCATTGCCTCCTCATCGTCTTCCACCGTTTTCTACAATCGGGTGAAGGGTGAACTGGAAGACGGCATAAAGTCGCTGGGCTATCCCTGCCTGTCCATCTACCAACCCAGTCTGCTGCTGGGCGAACGCAGCGAGCAGCGCACCGCCGAAGCACTGGGCATAAAAGCCATGCCTCTCATCAACCGGGCGTTGATCGGCCCACTGGAAAAGTTTCGCGGTATTGAGGCGGTCACCGTGGCCAGGGCAATGGTTAATGAGGTGTCGGCGCTTGCTCAGCAGGCGCCCGCGCAATCGGAGGTTCGGGTACACGAGTACCCGGACATCAAGGCGTTGGCTGCCCAGGATGTAGCATCCTGACAGTCAGGATCCGTGAAATTCAGGGGGGCGCTTGGCCAGGAACGCGGCGACGCCTTCTGCGAAATCCCCGGTCCGGGTCAGTTCCAGGAACGCTTCCTTTTCGGCTTCCAGTTGGGCAGCCAACTGATCGCCACAGGCTCCGTCCGTAAGCCGTCGAAAGGCACCGAAGGCTCGGGTGGGGCCATTCGCGACGTTTCTCGTAATCTCAGTTACTCGTTTTTCAAAGTCGGCTTCCGTAACAGACTCGGTGATCATGCCCCAGTCCCTGGCTTCGGTCGCACTCAGGGTTCGGCCCAGCAGCATTAACTCGGCTGCCCGCCCAGCGCCGATCTTGTGGGCCAGGAACCAGCTACCACCACAGTCAGGAATGGCGCCAATGCCGTTGTAGGCCAGCAAGAACTTGGTGTCTTCCTGAGCAATGACAAGGTCCGCCATCAGTGCCAGGCTCAGCCCGGCACCAGCGGCAACCCCCTTGACCACCGCGATCACCGGGGCGTCCATGCTGCGCAACAGGAGGATGGCCGGGTTGACCGCACCCAGGATGGCGCTGACGGCTTTGCCCGCCTGTTCGGGAGAGCCGGTCATACTGGCGATATCCCCGCCCGCCATAAAAGCGCGCCCGGAGCCGGTCAGAACGATGCATCGAAGGCCTGATCGGTCTTTCAGTGCCTGAGCCTCCGCGAGAAAGGCTTCTGCCATGGGCACACTGATTGCATTCAGGGCTGCTGGCCGGTTGAAAGTCATCGTTGCGATGCCCGTATCGGCGTCGAATTCGGTGGTTACCAATGAGTCTGACATGGTGGATGTTTCTCTCATCGTAGTGGGCCATGGTTTCACTATTTGTTCAGCGCCCTTCGGTGTCTGACAGGTAACAGGGTAGAAGGGTTTGCCCAATGTTGCCTGAATGGACTACTTTTAATCTGGATCGGGGATCTCCCGATGACAAGAAAAAACAACAACGACAATCATCTTCGGGCGTGAGATGGGTACCAGCAGGGCGTGTTCGCGAGCCTGTCTGCCCGGCGCCAGGGGTGCCGGGAGGTAATGTGAGCATCCTTGAGATCAGTAACCTGTCTCTCTCATTTGGTGGCGTCAAGGCGCTGCAGGATGTCAGTTTTCAGGTGCCTGAAAACACCGTCACGACCGTTATCGGCCCGAACGGTGCGGGCAAGACCTCGCTTTTTAACTGCATCTCCGGCTTTTACAAACCGCAGCAGGGCACCATTCGCTACCATGGCCAAGAGTTGCCGGGCAGTATCAAGCCGCCGAGGCGAGCCGCCCTTGGCCTTGCCCGAACCTTCCAGAACATAGCCCTGTTTCGGGGTATGACAGTACTCGACAACATCAAGCTTGGCGCCCATGTGCACATGAAGAGCGGACTGCTCAGTGCGCTGGTTTATTTCGGGCCGGCCCGCCGGGAGGAAATGGCTGTTCGCAGGGAAGTGGAAGAGCGGATTATCGACTTCCTGGAAATCGATCATATACGACGCCAGCCGGTGGCCAGCCTCTCATACGGGCTTCAAAAACGGGTTGAGCTTGCCCGGGCCCTAGCCATGCAACCAAAGGTGCTGATGCTGGACGAACCGGTGGCCGGCATGAATCGGGAAGAGAAAGAGGACATGGCCCGATTTATTCTGGATATCCGGGAAGAGTGGGGCATTACCGTGCTGATGGTAGAGCACGACATGGGCATGGTGATGGACATATCCGACCATATCGCGGTGCTGAATTTCGGCCAGGTTATTACCGAAGGCGTGCCGGCGGATGTTCAGAACAACCCCGAGGTGATCAAGGCTTATCTGGGCAACAGTGACATCGACAGTTTGCGAAGAAAGCTCAATCCAGAAGGGGAGGTTGCCTGATGGATTGGTTGTTCTTTGGTGAAATCAGCCTCGCCGGTTTGGCCATGGGCGGGCTATACGCCCTTATCGCGCTGGGGTTTGTGATCATCTACAAGGCCACCCGGGTGATCAATTTTGCCATTGGCGAGATCATGATGTTTGCCGCCTATCTGTTCCTGGCCTTTGCTGGTGGCATGGAGTTGTCACCATGGATTGCCCTGCCGCTGGCGGTGATCGGTGGCAGTATTCTGGGCGGTGTGATCGAGAAGACCATGATCCGGCCCATGCTGGGTGAGTCCCCCATCTCGGTGGTGATGGTCACCATCGGCATTGGCAGTATCCTTGTGGGCCTGGTGGAGTTCATCTGGACCGCCGATCCGCAGTTGTTGCCCCGTTTTCTGCCACGGGAGCCGGTGTTTATCGGCCCACTCTACCTCGCTCCAAAAATTGCCTACGGCTTTCTGATCGGTTCGGCCCTGCTCATTATTTATCTGCTTTATTTCCGCTTCTCCCGGGGTGGCGTGGCCCTGAGGGCAACGGCCTCGGATCAGGCGGCGGCCTATTCCATGGGCATTAACGTGCGCCGGGTATTCAACATGGCCTGGGTGTTTGGCTCTCTTGCGGCATCGTTGGCCGGTGTGTTGGTGGCCGCCACCGGCGGACTCAGTCCGCAGTTCGGGATCATTGGTCTGAGTGTGCTGGTGGTGGTGATCGTTGGCGGCCTGGACAGCATTCTCGGTGCCCTGGTGGCTGGCGTGTTCATCGGCTGGCTGGAAACGGTTGCGGGTGCTTATCTCGGAGGCGAGTACCGTATGCCGGCAACATTCCTGGTGCTGGCGGTGATCCTGGTTATCCGCCCCTATGGCCTTTTTGGCACCCACGAAATAGAGCGAGTGTAAGATGCGCATCGGTGACGCGAAACAGAGTTACGAGGCCGATGAGGCAATCTGGACCAGCCAGACCCAAAAGCTGTGGCTGGGTCTTTTCCTGCTGATTCTTGTGGTGTTCCCGTTTGCCGTCGACTCTTACCTGCTGTACCTGGGCTGCCTGGTTGGTATTGCCGTAATCAGCACCACCGGCCTGAACATCCTGACCGGCTTTACCGGGCTGATTTCCCTGGGGCAGGCCGGGTTCATGGGTGTTGGCGCCTACACGGTGGCCTGGCTGTCCATCAACACCGGCCTGCCGTTTCCGGTCACTCTGGTGCTGGCCGGGCTTATGGCTGCTGCCGTCGGGATTCTGGTGGGCCTGCCCTCACTGCGGGTCAAAGGCCTGTATCTGGCCATCGCCACCCTGGCTGCGAGCGTATTCCTGCACTTCATTTTCGCCGAGTGGGAATCGGTAACCGGTGGCATGGGTGGCCTGAGCCTGGAGCCAGCGCACCTGTTCGGGCTGACGTTCCAGAGTGACTTCATGATGTATTTCATCATCGTGCCGCTGGCGGTGCTGATGGTGCTGGCGGCCCGGAATGTGTTCCGGACACGAATCGGCAGGGCCTTTATTGCCATTCGAGACCGGGATATTTCCGCCGAGATTCTCGGCATTAACCTTCTGCGCTACAAACTGATGTCGTTCGCGCTCAGCTCGTTCTACGCCGGCGTGGCCGGTGGCCTGTTTGCCTATTTCTACCGTGTGGTTACCCCGGAGAGCTTTCCGCTTTCCATGTCCATTTTCTATCTGGCGGCGGTGATCGTGGGGGGCATGGGCAATCTGTTGGGGGGCATCCTCGGTGCTGCTTTCATGACCCTGGTGCCGGAAGCGCTGAAACTGCTGACAGCGGCCCTGACGCCGTTCTACCCCAACGCGCCCGTGTTCATGTCGCCGATGCTGGAAATCATCTTTGGCGCCCTGATCGTGGGCTTCCTGATTTTTGAACCTCATGGGCTTGCGGAAATCTGGCACCGTATCCGTCGCTTTTTCCGCCTCTGGCCGTTCCGGAATTAATGGTTCTCTCACGGGAACCCGTGCAACACCAACAACAAGAAGCCGCAAGGAGAATGAACATGTTCAGAAACATCCTCAAAAAAGGTCGCCGGCTTGCCGGGCTTGGTAGCCTGGTTGCTGCGCTGACAGTCGCCGCGCCGGTGATGTCACAGGACAAGGAGCCCGTCGTGTTTGGCGGCTCCATACCGCTCTCCGGCGTGTTTGCGTTTGCCGGTATTCACATCCACGCCGGTCTGACCGACTACACCAACTGGATCAACAGCCAGGGGGGCATCAATGGCCACCCGGTCGAGTATGTGATGGAAGACACCGCCTATGAGGTGGATCGTTCGGTGGCGGCCTTCAAGAAAATTTCCGGTAGCAGTTCCCCGGCTACCTATTACGGCGACAGCACCGGTTTCATGAAAGCCATTGCCTCTGAGCTCAATAGCCAGGGCAATACTCTGATGAGCGGAGCCTCGTTCGCCACTGCGCTGACGGATAACGAGCAATACCCTTACCAGTTCATTACCGGCCCGAACTACAGTCAGATGTTCGGCATCATTCTGGAGTACATTGCCACCCAGGGTGAAGGTGGTGATATGCCTACCGTGGCCTTTGTCTACAGTGATACCGAATTCGGTAAGGACCCCATCGAAAACGGCAAAGCCCGCGCGGGCGAGCTGGGCATCGAGGTTGTCGAGGAAATTGTGACCAAGCCCGGCAGTGTGGATGTGTCCGCCGAGGTTTTGAAGCTTCGCCGGGTGCGACCGGACTTTGTGGTGTTTCATGGCTACGTACTGTCGCCGATCAACGAGTTCATGGTGCAGATGCGCCAGATGGGCCTCGATACCCAGTTCATGGGTACATTCTGGTCGTCGGACAAGTTGATCATCGACAAGATGGGCGCGGATGCCGATGGCTACATGGGCGTAATGCCCTACAACTATTACGACAGCGAGGAAAGCGGTCCCATGCTTGATGCCCTCCGGACTCAAGCGGAGAAGAGCGACCCGGAAGCGGGCTACCGTCCTACCGGCTACATGCAGGGGTGGTTCAATGCCATGGTCTGGACAGAAGTGGTCAAGCGCACGCTCGATGCGGGGAAAGAACTGACCGGAGACAACATGGCGGAATCTCTTGCCTCGATTGAGGACTGGGATACTGGCGGCATTATCGGCATTCCGGTCACCGTGCGAAACATGTCCTTCCCGGTCGGCCGGATCTGGCGGGTGAATGCTGAAGAAGGTCGTTATGAGCCGGTATCGGACTGGATTCACCTCGACTGAGGGGCTGTATGGAAGCCTTACTGGAAATCGATAATATCGAGGTGGTCTACAACAAGTCGGTGCAGGTTCTTCGGGGCCTGTCGCTGCGGGTGCCGGAGGGCGCCATTGTGGCGCTCCTCGGTTCCAACGGTGCTGGCAAATCCACCACGCTGAAGAGTGTCTCCGGCCTGCTGACCCTGGAAGACGGGGAGGTGACCGCCGGGGAAGTACGTTTCCGGGGCAGGGATGTAAAGGGTACGCCTCCCGAAAAACTGGTGCGTAACGGGCTCTTCCATGTCATGGAAGGCCGCCGTGTCTTTGAAGACCTCACGGTGGAGGAGAACCTGGTTGCCGCCACCTACGCACTCAGTGGCAACAAGCCCTCGTTGAGTGACAGCTACGAGCTGGTCTATGACTATTTCCCGCGCCTCAGGGAACGCCGCAAGCAGTTGGCGGGTTACCTCTCCGGTGGCGAACAGCAGATGCTGGCTCTGGGCCGAGCGCTGATTGCCCAGCCGGACCTGATCATGCTTGATGAGCCCTCCCTGGGCCTGGCACCGCTGCTGGTGGAAGAGATTTTTACCATCGTGGCGCGGATCAACCGTGAACAGGGCACCGCGATTCTTCTGGTGGAGCAGAATGCGGCCGTGTCTCTGGCGATTGCCTCATACGGTTACATCATGGAGAACGGCAAAATCGTGATCGACGGGCCGGCAGACAAGCTCACGGCGAACGAGGACGTTCAGGAGTTCTACCTGGGTGTGGGTGGCAAGGAAGGTGAAGCCCGCAGTTACCGTGATATCAAGCACTATAAACGCCGTAAACGGTGGCTGTCATGACAACACCTTCCCTACCTGATCTGACCCTGACCCAGATGCTGCGGGCCCATGCTCAAGAGCGGCCGGATGCCCTGGCCCTGCGTCAGAAAGACTTCGGTATCTGGCAGGCTTATTCCTGGCGGGACTACTACAATCGCGCCCGGCATTTTGGTCTTGGCCTCCGCGCCATGGGGTTGGAGGAGGGCGGCCATGTGGCCATCATCTCGGAAAATCGGGTGGAGTGGGTGATTGCCCAGATGGGTATTGGCATGGTTCGGGGCATCTGTGTTGGGGTGTACCCGACCAGTCCCTGGAATGAAGTGGCCTACGTTCTCGAACACAGCGATGCAAGCATTGTGGTGTGTGAGGATCAGGAGCAGACCGACAAGGTGCTGGAAGCCTGGCCCCAACTGCCCCAATTGAAGCACACCATTGCCATTGATATGAAAGGCCTTCGCTACTATCCAGAGCCCCCGGCGGCGTTCGAGGACATTGAGGCCAGAGGCCGGGAGTATGAAAAAGACCATCCCGGACTGGTGGATGAATTGCTGGATGGCCAGCGGATGGATGACACCGCACTGATGATCTACACCTCCGGTTCCACCGGACGGCCGAAGGGCGCGATGATCAGTTGGGGCAATCTTCACGCTGCCGCTCCCGGTCTTATTGAATTGCTGCAGGCGGACGATCGCGGTTCTAGCCTTTCCTACCTGCCTCTGTGCCATGTGGCGGAGCAGGCGGTAACCAACATTGCGCCGGTTTACGCAGGCAGCTCCGTCAGCTTTGGCGAGAGCCTGCGGACCGTTCAGGAGGATTTGCGGGAAATTGCGCCGACCTTTTTCCTGGGCGTGCCCAGAATCTGGGAGAAGCTGCACTCCGCCATCTATATCAAGGTCCAGGAAACAGGGCGTTTCCGCCGGGCATTGTTCGATTGGGCCATCCGCGCGTGTTCGCCTATGGCGACCAAATCCCGGGCGCAGTGGAGCCTGAAAGAAAAAGGCCTGTACAGCCTCAGTTACTGGCTGGTGTTCCGGGCCCTGCAGAATTTCATTGGCCTGCGCCGATGTACCATCGCGATGACCGGAGCGGCCCCCATTTCCACCGGGATTCTGGAATTCTTCCGGACCATTGGTGTTCCGCTGCTGGAAGTCTATGGCCAGACGGAAAGTACCGGCGTGGCAACCGCACAGCCGGTGGATGACGTGAAGCTGGGAACCGTGGGTGTCGCGATCGCCGGCGTTGAGGTCAAACTCGGTGATCAGAACGAGATCATTATGCGCGGTGGCAGCATGTTCAAGGGCTACTACAAGAGCGACGCGGCGACTGCTTCTACCCTGAAAGACGGCTGGCTGCATACCGGCGACGTAGGCGAGTGGCGGAATGGCCAGCTCAAGATTGTCGACCGGCTGAAAGACATCATGATCACCGCCGGCGGCAAGAACCTGTCGCCGACGGAGATTGAGAACACCATCAAGGCCAGCCCCTATATCAAGGAATGCATTGTGATCGGTGAGGCCCGGAAATACGTTTCCGCCCTGATACAGATCGATTTTGACACGGTGGCCAAGTGGGCCGAACAGCAACGGATTGCCTATACCACCTTCCGCAGCCTGACAGAACAGCAGCGGGTGAACGAACTGATCCAGGCCGAGGTGAGCAGGGGTAATGATCAGTTACCCCAAGTGGCACAGATCAAGCGTTTCCACCTGCTCACCAAAGAGCTCGACCATGACGACGATGAAGTGACAGCCACCATGAAGGTGCGCAGAAGCAACATCTATGAGAAGTATACGGATGTGATCGAGTCACTTTACGTTTGAACAAACCCGCGCTCTGCGACATGCCTCCAGCGCCTTGAGGGCGTCGATTTTCAGTGGGAGATTGAGCGCCCACTGAATATCCGTCCTCTCGAAGCCGATGTCCGCCAGCATCTCGTCATCTTCCTTCAGCAAAGGCAGGAACAGGCGACGAAGATGGTGCCTGCGCCGGAAGATTCTGACCCAGAACTCAACCGTTGCCATGAACGCCAGTGGCGGGGTGGCCGGCATGTAAAGCTCCAGCTCCGGGGGCTTGGCGGGGGCGTCTGGACGAAGCTGGGGGCGGCGAAAATCCTGATAATGGCTCATCGTTTCAATCTCCAGTTCAGTCATCAGTATGGGTGCCCTCGCGTGTTTGCGGGGGCATGGTTATCAGCATGCAACGTCACCTTTGATCAAACAAACGAAAAGATTTAACATCTGAGTTAAGAAAAATTGAAAGGTGGCTTATGAACAGTACCGAACTTGCGCCCAACCGCGAGGTTGGCCCGCTACTGGATACCGACGTATTGAGAACCTTCGTGGCCATTGCCGAGAGTGGAAGTTTCACCCGGGCCGCGAAGCAGGTTTTTCGCACTCCTTCGGCCCTGAGCATGCAGATCAAACGGCTTGAGGAAATTCTCGGTCATGTCCTCTTTGTGCGCGAAGCCCGTCGCGTCCGGCTGACGCCCGAGGGAGAAGTACTACTGGGGTATGGCCGGCGACTGCTGCGATTGAACGAGGAGGCTATCCGGCAGTTCCTCTCTCCCGTTTTGGAAGGCCGGGTCAGTTTGGGCACTTCAGACGATGTGGGCAGCCGTATCCTGCCGGGCGTACTGGCGCAGTTCGCGCGCTCGTATCCGGCGGTTCAGGTGGATGTGGTGGTTGGCTCCAGTCAGCAGAACCTGGACCGGCTCGATGCGGGAGAGCTGGATATGGTGCTGGTCACCATTGGCAATGAGGGGCAGGAGCGACGCGGTGAAGTTGTACACACCGAACCGTTGGTGTGGGCCGGCCGCGAAGGGGGTGTCGCTGCCAACCGGTCACCCCTGCCGGTGGCGCTTGCCAGCCATGGTTGCGTATGGCGCCGGGCCGCGCTGACGGCCCTGGATGACGCCCATATTTCCTATCGGGTTGCCTACACCTGCGATAATTGCTTCGGCCAGGAAGCGGCGATGTTGTCGGACCTGGCGGTTGCACCGTTCCCTGTTAGCCTAGTGCGCCCGCCGCTACGAAAACTGGACCGGGAAGGGCTGCCGCCGCTGTCGGAGTATCAGATTGCACTGGTGCGAAGTGGCAGCAACCCGGTCAACGATGCGCTGGCCGGGCATGTGAAGGATGCGTTTCTGGATTGGAGGTGATCTCCGGAGATCTCTTGGTCTCAAGATGGTCATATCGCTAAACATGTAATGTAATTGTTTCTTACAGTTCGTTGCCTTAACTGTACCTTAAGCTACTTATTTCCCCGATGGGTTGATCATATATTGAGCAATGTGCTGCTTCATCCATCAGGGAGAGAATGTCATGTTTGGGCGCCATCGTATTGCGGAATTGACGGATCAGTTAACGGTCTCCAGGGGCGAACAGGAGAGGATTCAGCAAACCCTGAATGCCATTGCCTCCCAGATCGGGTATATCGAGTTCAGCCCTTCGGGAATTGTAGAGTCTGCCAATGATATCCTGCTATCCATTGTCGGGTACGAGCGCCAGGAGGTCATTGGCAAGCACCACCGGGCGCTGTGTGACTCAAGCTATACGGCGTCGTTGGAATACCAGCACTTCTGGGAGGATCTCGGGCGCGGTATCAAGAAACAGGGCACATTCCCCCGCTTTGCCAAGGATGGTCGGCGTGTCTGGCTGGAGGCCACCTATTTCCCCGTCACCGATGAGGACGGGAAAGTCTTCAAGGTCATCAAACTGGCAACAGACGCGACTGCTGCCCAGGACAAAGTGGCGGATGATACCGCCATGCTTGATGCCCTCGACCGCTACATGGCCGTCATCAAGTTCACGCCCGACGGCACGATACTGGAGGCCAACGAGAACTTCCTGGCCACCACCGGCTACGCCAAGGACGAGATCATCCATCAGCACCACAGGATGTTCTGCTTTGATGATTTCTATCGCGATAACCCTGACTTCTGGAAGCGGTTGGCCCGTGGTGAGAGTTTTTCAGGGCAGTTTGAGCGCAGGGACAGGAACGGCAAGAGTATCTGGCTGGAAGCCACCTACAGCCCTGTGCTGGATGCTGGCGGGCAGGTATACAAGGTGATCAAATTCGCCTCGGACATTACCGCGCGGGTGAACAACGCCCGCGAGGCAGCCGACGTGGCTGCCGCCACTTCCGAGGAGACCTCACAGATTGCGGCTGAAGCTACCCGTGCCCTCAACCTTGCGGTGGAAACCTCGGCGTCGGCTCTGGCTGAGGTGGCCAGCGCCACGGAGGTAAGCCGGGATCTGGAAACCCAGGCCGAGCAGATTGGCAGTATTGTCAGCACCATTCGCTCTGTGGCTGAGCAGACCAACCTGTTGGCCCTGAACGCTGCCATCGAAGCCGCCCGTGCCGGCGAAATGGGGCGGGGGTTCGCAGTGGTAGCCGACGAGGTACGTAAACTGGCTGCAAAGACCGCTGAATCCCTGGAAGAAATTTCCACGGTAGTGGGCAAGAACAGCCACTTGATCGAGTCCCTGCGCGCGAACATGGACGGGGTATCGACGCTGTCACGTCGCAGTTCGGATGAAATCTCGGGTATTGCTACCGGCATTCAGCAGGTGGAGAAGGGTATGACGGATCTGGCGGCTGTGGTGGCGCGGTTAAGTAGCGAGGGGTGATCTGTTTCGGAGATGGGGTTGAAATCCTGGTGTATCGACAGAACGTGTAAGCGCATATGTCGGCTGAACCAGGAGAGCAAATGGAATACATAAGCCCCATCAGCAGCGCCGTCATGGCGGTTATCTGGATCGTCTATTTTCAGTTGTTCCTGATCCAGTATCAGCGTAATAACCGCCCCTATATGGTTATTCACCATGCCCAGAACGAGAACCCGGACGCCCTGTGTCTGCTGGTGAATATGGGCAAGGAAACCATCCATGTGCAGTGTGTGCAGGTGGTGCTGCAAACCCGGAGTGGTGAGGAGAGAACCCTGACCGTTACCGAGTATCGCCGGGTTGGGGCAGATGACAGCAATGTACACCAGGTATTGCGGCAGGGGCCGTTGCAGCCCGGCGGGTACCTGGTGTTGGGTTCATTTCGCAACATTATCCTGGGCCGCCGAAGTGACGATAGCGACAGTGACAGCGACTACCTGTTCGAGGATGTTACTGCTGTAGAAATTCGGGCCGCAGTGGTTCACGGCCCCAGCCGCTATGCCGTGGGTGTACGCCGGCGTTTCTGGCTAAGACATGACGGTGCATCGGAAATTTTCCCCCGCGATATCCACAGTGAACAGCTCAACCGCAGGCGTCACCGGCATGAAGTGCGCCGCTGGCTGGAAACGGAGCTGTGCCCTCAGTAGCCTTGGTCTGTTTGGGCAAGAATACGGCGAGAGGGGCAGTGTCACTGAGTGTTTCTCGCCTTTTGCCGTTTGAGAAAGTCCACTTTCCATTGCTCCATGCCAAAGTACTCGGTGCCAATGTTGGCCTCTACCCGATGCTTGGCCTTGATCGCCGCGACCTGTTCGTGGCGCTCATCAAGAAAACTGTCGAAGCGTGGCAGCAAATCCCCATGCCTGATCGTTGAAAGCCGGTAGGAGCTTCGGGTATGCGGGAGGTTGGGGGCGAACACGAGAACGCCCGGTCTTACCCGAACATTGTTGATGTGGTGCAGGGCGACCACAACGTTGTAGTAAGCGCCGTCGCTGTTCTTCAGCAACGCCTGGTGAATCATTTCGGGCAGGCTGTCGCTGGGTACCGGAAGTATCTGTGAGGCTTCGATCTTTTCCTCGTATCCCCGGGCCGTCCAGCCATCGACAAGGCCGATGCGTTTGAGGTGGTCCCCATCCAGGCCCAGTCGCCGCGGAGACACCAGAACGCCGTCAACATATTCCACGACGGGGCGGCTGTAGCTGATCCTGTCCTCAGTTTTTGCCGAACGGGCCCAGTCGGGATGATCCGGGTACTTGAAGTCCACCTCGCCTTCAACGAGGGCCGGCATCAATTCATCGACCGGCAAGGGTTTATAGATGAAGGTTACACCGGCATGTTCGGCGAAAAGGTCCAGTAGTTCACGGGCGAAGCCATTGTATTGGCCTTGTTCGTCAACCCCGTAATGGGGCAGGAAGTTTCCCTGTTCTACTCCAGCCACGTATGTCTGCGCAGTTGCCTGGGCGGTCAAGGCAAACAGCAGGCAGGCGGCGAATATCTGTTTCACTGATGGCTCCCTCTAGTTAGTCGTTGTTGGATGAGCTGTATAGCGCCCGAATCTTTTCTTCATTAAGTCAGTCTTCACGGTCGAGCCGGAACGCTTTCATTTGAGCTTCAAGCTTTTCCGCCATCGCACGTAATTCTTCGATTTCACGGCTGGCTGCCGTCATGTCCTCACTCGAACGTGCGCTGAGATGAGAGATGTCCTGAACGTTTGAGCTGATCTCCTCGGTGACGGAGCTCTGTTCTTCGGTTGCTGCAGCCACCTGGTGGCTCATCTCTACAATCCGGTCCACGTTCTCGCCGATTCCATCCAGGGCTTTGCCCATGCTGGCGGAGGTACTGACGGTTTCTTCCGTGGCTTTCTCGCTTGTGGCCATCGTCTCGACCGCACGCTCGGAGCCCTCCTGCAAACGCTCGATAATGGTTCGAATTTGCTTGGTAGATGATTGCGTCTTCTGTGCAAGGCTGCGAACTTCGTCAGCGACCACTGAGAATCCGCGCCCATGTTCGCCGGCCCGGGCCGCTTCGATCGCTGCGTTCAAAGCCAGTAGATTGGTCTGATCGGATATGGCATTGATCACTTCGATCACCTGGCCAATATCCCGCGCTTCGGTAGCCAACTGCTGGATCGCCGAGGCCGATTCGCGGATGTTATTCGCCATTCCCTCGACCTGGGCGATGGAGCGCGACATGCCTTCACGAATGTCACTGGCGCTGTTGCCGACCTGCTCCAGCTGGTTTGCCGTTTCCGTGGCGCTTTTGGCAATCTCCTGAACCGTGGCTTCCATCTCGCACACCGCCGTGGCGACAGAGTCCGTCAGGCTGCTTTGTTCCTTGGCCCGGTCGGTGTTGGCCGTCATCACGGTGGAGGTTTGATCGACAAAGGCCTTGAGCCGGATTGCCGTCTCCAAAAGACCCCGAACCATCTCGCGTTGTGCCCCGACAAACTGGTTAAACCCGGTCGCCAATTGGCCCAGCTCGTCTTTGCGTTCAACCGCCAGTTCCTGGGTGAGATCGCCGCCACCCTTGGCAATTTCGGTCAACGCCCGAGTGATTTTCGTCAGTGGCTTCGTCATGCGAGTGGCGACCAAAGCTATGATGCCGAGGAAAACAAGAGCCACGAGGACGCCGACGAGCAAGGAGGTCTGGTTGGCCCGGCTGGCTTCGCCGTAGATCTCGGTAGACGGAACCTCTACAACGACACGCCAGTCCGTGATCGACAGAGGCAAGCTGGCGGCGATGAAGCGACGGCCATCACGATCAAACTCGGTCAGATGGTATGTCGGGTCTTTCAACAGTTCGGCGGCGGCCGTTGGAGAAATAACCTTCGATAGGGGCTGATCTGTTTGCTGCAGGTCAGGATGAATGTTGACCTGGCCGGTTTCAGACACCAGGTAAACGATACCGGTTTCACCAAAGCGGAATTCCCTGATTCGCTCAGCCATCTGATCAAGCCCGATTCCGACGCCGGTTACTGCGATAGCCTCGCCGCCATCCTCCATGCGGGCATTGATGAAGAGGGTAGGTTTACCCGTCGCTTTGTCCACGTCCAGCGACAGATCCATGGTCTCGCCGCTTTCCAGGAAATTATAGAACCAGCGGTCCGCCTGGGGAGTCACCACCCTGTCGATGCCCTGATGGGTGTAGTAGTTGCCCGTGTTTACCGACACGAAGTGTGCGGAGGAGGCCTCCTGGCTGCGCCTGACCCCCTCGAGATACCGGGTGGCGGGGGCGAGCCCCTGCTGTGGTTCGTTGTCACCGATCCACTCTTTGAGGTAGCTGTTCCCCGCAATCAGCCGTGACGCTGTGATAGGCGCCTGGAGGTCACGCTCAACGGAATTTGCTATGGCCTCCAGGCTGGATGGCAGGGCGGAGTTGAGCAGGTATCGATCAAGAAGCCCTCGCATCTGGACGATATTAAGGGAAACCAACAGCAACGTGCTGGCAAGCAGTGCTGCCCCCATTCCGATGATTAGCTTTAGGCGAATGCTCATGGATACTCCAGTGCGATGGCTTCAGTGGTTAATGGGGCAATCCACTTTTCAAAGGCGATTCACGGATGAGGTGATCGCCTCAATGCCAGCCTTGGCTATTCGCACATCCTGATCGGGTTTGACGCCGGAGACTCCCACGCTTCCGGCCACCTGATCGTCCAGGATCACCGGCACGCCGCCGGCGAGAAGCCCCTGGAGCGGTGCTGACAGAAAAGCATTTCGCCCATTGTTGATCATGTCTTCGAAAATCTGTGTCTCTTTTCGGCCCATGGCGGCGCTACGGGCCTTTTCCATGGCGACGTGCGCGGTGAATGGCGCCGTTGCGTCCAGCCGACGCAGCCCCAGGACATGGCCGCCATCGTCCGCTACCGCGATGGTCACCGGCCAGCCGTTGGCGTCGGCCTCTTTCTGAGCCGCGTCGAGAATCAGATTGACGTCTGTTAAGCCTAGCACTGGTTTTGTTTTCATCGAGTTATCCTTGGTTTATCGCTGGGAAACATGGCCGTTCGGCCCTCAATCACCCAGATATTCAAAGTGAGTCCGGCCTCATTGCCGTGCTCTTGGAGCTTTCAGGGCATTCAGAGCTATCGGGCACCGGGTTTGGGATTTTGGGAAGAATAAGGTTCAACGCGATGGCGGTAATGGCCCCGGGGATCAAACCGGATTCGATCATCGCTTGCAGGTTTTCGGACAGGTTGGCATAGAGCCCTTCTTGCGCCGGCAAACCCACCGCGATGGTCAGCGAGGTGCCAATGATCAGCATGTTGCGCTTGTCGAACGGCACCTGGCTGAGCATCTTAATGCCGGCACTGGCGATCATACCGAACATCAGCAGTACCGCACCGCCGAGCACCGCGTTGGGAATACTGGAAACGAGACCGCCGAGCTTTGGCAACAGGCCGGCCAACACCAGGAATCCGCCCCCAATCGCCACCACATAGCGGCTAACGACGCCCGTCAATGCAACCATGCCTACGTTCTGGCTGAAACTGATCTGGGGGAACGCATTGAAAACAGCGGCAAACACGCTCGCGATGCCATCGGCCATGACGCCGCCGGAGAGTTCCTTCTTGGTGGGTTCACGGTTCAGCCCGCCCGCGGTGGTGCCCACTATATCGCCGATGGATTCGGCCACGGTGACCAGCGACAGCACCACCACGGGGATGATGGCGGCCATATGGAACTCGATACCAATGCCCAGCGGGGTGGGGAACGTCACCCAGTCGGCATCGCCCACCTTGGAGAAATCGACATAGCCAAAAGCCGCGGCAGCAACGAAGCCAACCAGCAAACCGGCCAGTGGGGCAACTTCACTCCAGATACCTCGGCCGAACTGGTGAAGCCCCACGGTGACGACGAGAACAAGCGAGGCCAGTCCGATGTGATGGGGGGCGCCGAAATCCGACACGCCGAAACCACCACCGGCGTAGGCAAGACCAACGGGCATCAACAGAATGCCCAGCATCACGACAAAGGTTCCAGTCACCACTGGCGGGAACAAAAACCGGAACCAGGGAAGAAACAACCCCATTAGCGCCATCGCGACGCCACCGCACAACGCTGCTCCAAGGGCGGCGGGCAACCCCATGCCGATGGCTATGGGAATCAGGACCGGTACGAATCCGAAGCTGGTCCCCATAACAATAGGAAGGCGAGCACCGATGGGCCCCAGGCCCAGGGACTGCAACAGAGTAGCGATGCCAGCGACAAACATCGCGGCCTGAACCATAAAAGCCGTCTGATCGGGAGGCAGGTCCGCCGCCCCGGCGATGATGATTGGCACGGTCACGTTGCTAACGAACATCGCCAGAACATGTTGAATGCCCAGCGGTATCGCACGGCGCAAGGGCGGCATGGAATTAACGTCGCGGGTGCTATAACGGTCACCTGGACCGGTATCTGGCCGTTCGGATGTACTTGTTGTCATGAGTCTCTCCTAGGTGTTGTTTTTGTAGGAATGCCTGACTGTTGACTACCAATAGCTCTACAAAGATTTTCTAAATAGCTCTCCTTAGTTGGCGGGCAGCCTCATCATGGCGTGCCATCAGCGCGTCAAGGTCGACGTCGCAGGGCTGGCCTTCGGTCACTCTCCAGCGCCCGGCGACCATGACCCGGTCAGCGCGTTGTGCGCCACACAGTAATAGAGCAGCCAGTGGATTTTCTGCGCCCGAAAAACGCGGCTCATCAAGTTTGAACAGGGCCAGGTCAGCCTGCTGGCCTGGCTCCAGTCCGCCGATATCCGTTCGTCCCAGGCAGCGGGCCGAGCCTTCCGTTGCCCAGCGGATGACGGCTTCGTGTGTGACCTGGCTTGGGGAGTAACGCAGGCGACCCAGAAGCAGAGCCTGGCGCATTTCCGAAGCAAGGTTTGAGTGGTCATTTGACGCTGAACCATCGACCGCAAGTCCGACCGGTGAGCCCGCAGCTTCGAGCTCGAGAGTGCGGCACAGCCCCGAGCCCAGAACCATGTTTGAAGAGGGGCAATGGGCGATGCCCGTGCCTGCGCGACCGAGGCGCTGAATCTCACCGTCGTTGAAATGAATACCGTGGGCCAGCCAGGTGCGATCGGTGAGCCAGCCACTGTCCTCGAGATAATCCAGCGGGCGCATGCCAAACAGCTTCTGGCAGTAAGCGGTCTCATCTTCGGTTTCGGCAAGATGGGTGTGGAGGCGAACGTCGTTGTTCTCTGCAAGCCGCCCGCTCTCGCGCATCAATGCCCGGCTGACTGAAAACGGTGAACAAGGCGCCAGGGCGATGGTGGTCATGGCCCCTTCAGCACGCTGGTGGTAACGGTCGATAAGACGCTGGCTGTCATCGACAATGGTTTGCTCGTCCTGCACCACGGTCTGTGGCGGCAGACCGCCATCGTCGCGCCCGACGCTCATGGACCCGCGAGTCAGTGCCGCTCGAACGCCGAGGCGCTGGGCGGTTTCGACCTGGCAGTCAATCGCGTTTACCAAGGCACCGGAAAAGACGTAATGATGGTCCGCTACGGTGGTGCATCCCGACATCAGCAGCTCGACCATCGCCAACTCGCTGGCCAGGGCCATCTGGCTGTCGTTGAGATTGGCCCAGACATCGTAAAGCGTGGTCAGCCAGGGAAATAACTCTTTATTGAGCGCGGGGGAATAGGCTCGGGTCAGGGTTTGGTAGAAGTGATGGTGGGTATTTACCAAGCCGGGTAACAGGACATGCCCGGAAGCATCAAAGGTCTCGTTAACGGGCTGGTGAGGTTGCTGCCCCCTGGCCACTTTTTCCACAATTCTTGTTCCCGTGACGACAATACCGCCGGCTGCGCCTGGGTCAGAGCAGGCAAGCGGATTGCGAATCCATAATCTGTGGTCTGTTCCGGTCATTCCTACAGCTCTTTGTTGTATACATTATGACCGATAACTTCGTACAAATATGTATTACTTGTCAAGTAAAATTGTGAGCAAATTGAACTTTTAATGACAGGGTATCTGCCGGGCCGGCGCTCAGGCGGGCGCCGGCCCGGGGTTGGCAGCGATGTCAGGTTGTCTGCTGGGTTACGTTTTCTGGCCCGCGACTTCAACCTCGTTTGGCTTAACTTCTTTCGTAAGCGCTTTAAGAGCCCCCCAGGAGAGGCCTCGTTTTGATGGTTTCTTGGCCGTGTCGGAAGCGACCAGGCTAAGAAGCTCGGCGGAAATGGACACCGCGACTTCCATGGGCCGCTTACCCGGGATGTCACTGCGCCCGACGGGGCACCGGATGCGGTCGATATCGGCTTCGGTATACCCGCGGTGAGCAAGGCGTTGGCGAAAACGCTCCGCCTTGGTCTGCGAACCGATCAGGCCGATCGTGCGCACATCGTCCCGTTTCAGCAGCGCCTGGCAGAGGTCATAATCCAGTGCGTGGTTGTGGGTCAGAATCAGTACATGGGCGTTGCTGCACAGTTCGGGAACGTCCCCAACCGGGTCGTCGGTGCAATGAACCGTGGTGTTGTCGGGCGTCCTGTCCGGAAAACATTCCTGCCGGGAGTCGACCCAGGTGATCTGCCAGGGCAAATCACCCACGATACGCATCAGGGCATGGCTGACGTGACCCGCACCAAAGACCACAAGGCGGGCATCGCCGCCGGACTGGGCCTCCAGCAGGACCGCCACGCTACCACCACAGCATTGTCCAAGGCTGGCACCCAGAGGGAAGTGTGCCAGCTCGTAGCTGTATTCGTGGTTTGCCAGGCGCTCGCGGGCGCGGGCGATCACCCGGTATTCCAGGTGGCCGCCGCCGATGGTGTCGTAGCTGTGTTCCCGGGTGACGACCATCTTACTGGCCGGCTCCCGTGGTACCGAGCCTGTTACGCCCAGTACCGTGACCAAAACATAGGGGTGACCGCGACGTTCGCAGTCAGCAACGGCTTGGATCCAGGTCAGGCGTTCTTGCATGACGGTTCCCCCTGCGCTGCTACCCAGCGCTCGGTTGCTGTGACAGCCTGGAGCACCCGCTCTGGTGTCGCAGGCGTGTCCAGGGGCGGGCTGTAGCGATAGTCCGCCACGCTCGAAACAGCGTCACGCAGGGCAGACCATACTGCCATGCCCAGCATGAGTGGCGGTTCGCCCACAGCCTTTGAACGGAATACGGTGGCTTCCCGGTTGGGGCTGTGAGGCAGCAGGGCCACCCGGAAATCCGGTGGCGCGTCTGACACAGCCGGGATTTTGTAGGTCGCCGGGCCGTTGGACAACAGTCGGCCTTCGTCGCTGTATACCAACTCTTCGGTGGTGAGCCAGCCCATGCCCTGAACAAAGCCGCCTTCAATCTGGCCAATGTCCACGGCCGGATTCAGCGACTGCCCCACGTCGTGAAGGATGTCCACCCGCATGGTCTTGTACTCTCCGGTGAGGGTGTCAACCACCACCTCTGCGCAGGCAGCCCCGTTGGCGTAATACAGGAAGGGCCGGCCTTGACCGGTTTCTCGGTCATAGTGAATCTTGGGTGTACTGTAGAAACCGTTGGAAGACAGAGAAACCCGCGCCATGTAAGCCTGCTGCACGAACTCCGCCCAGCCGAACTGCTGCTCACCGACATGGACCTGGTTGTTTTCAAACCGTACCGAGTCCGCGCTCACGCCGTAGGTTTCGGCGGCAAACTCGACCAGGCGCTGCTTGATTTTCTCGCAGGCATCCAGGGCAGCCATGCCGTTCAGGTCAGTGCCCGAGGAGGCAGCCGTTGGTGAAGTGTTGGGCACCTTGTCGGTCCGGGTCGCGGACACTTTTACCCGGTCCAGGTCTACCTGGAAGGCCGCAGCCACGACCTGGGCTACCTTGATGTAAAGCCCCTGGCCCATTTCGGTGCCGCCGTGATTGAGGTGAATGCTGCCATCGGTGTAAACGTGCACCAGTGCGCCAGCCTGGTTGAGGTGCTTCGCGGTGAATGAAATGCCGAACTTCACCGGTGTCAGGGCCAGGCCCCGTTTCAGGACCGAGTTCTCTTTGTTGAACCTGGAAATCTCGGTACGACGCTGACGGTAGTCCGAGCTGGCCTCGAGCGTGTCGATCAGGTCCGGTAAAACGTGTTGCTCGACGGTTTGACCATAGTGGGTTACATCACGGCCAGGCCCGTACAGGTTGCGCTTGCGCACATCCAGCGGGTCCATGCCGAGATGGCGGGCGATATCGTCCATTGCCCGCTCAATGATCATCATGCCCTGGGGGCCACCGAAGCCTCGGAAGGCGGTATTGGACACCGTATGGGTTTTGCAGCGGTGGCCAACAACACGCGCCTGCCCCAGGCTATAGGCGTTGTCGGAATGAAACATGGCGCGGTCGACGATGGCATCGGACAGGTCCGGCGAAAAGCCACAGCGTCCGGCCACCATGATGTCGGCCCCCCGCAGTACACCCTCGTTGTCGAAGCCAATGTCATATGTGTTGAAAAAGTCGTGTCGCTTGCCCGTTTGTACCATGTCGTCGTAGCGCGCCATCCGGTATTTAACAGGCCGCCCGGTGCGTCGGGCAAGCAGGGCCGAGATGCAGGCCAGCGGTGCAGCCTGGGTTTCCTTGCCGCCGAAGCCGCCACCCATGCGCCTTACTTCCACCTGGACTTCATGAATGGGGAGGTCAAGGACTTCGGCCACCAGCTTTTGCACCTCGGAGGGGTGCTGGCTGGAGGTATGAACAAACACGCCCGCGTCTTCGGTAGGCTCTACCAGGCACGCTTGTCCTTCCAGGTAGAAATGCTCCTGTCCGCCAACGTGCATCTGGGCCTGTAGGCGATTTGGCGCTTCGGCAAGCGCTTTATCCGGGTCGCCCCTCAGCTGGGTATGGCTGGGGCGCACAAACAACTGCTGATCAAGCGCGGCCTCCGCGGTCAACGCGGCAGGAAGGGGCTCGTAGCTGACTTTCGCAAGTCGGGCCGCCTGGCGGGCCGCGCGATGACTCGTTGCCGCAACGGCAAACAGCGGCTGGCCCACATGTTCGACCACATCTCCGGCCAGAACCGGATCGCCGGGAAAGACCGGCCCGATGTCGGTATGGCCGGGCACGTCCTCGACGGTCATGACCGAAACCACGCCGGGGTAGGCCCAAACCTCGCTGAGATCCATGGCGGTGATACGGGCGTGGGCGTGCGTACTCTGGCCGACGGCCGCGTGCAGGAGTTCTGCGGGCTCGGGGAGGTCGTCTATATAGCGGGCCTGTCCACGAACGTGCTTCCAGGCACTGTCATGAAATGCCTGGGTGCCTGTCAGCCCTTTCGCCGTTGTGGTGGGCCGCGGAATATTGGGAGGTAGTTTACGCATAGTCAGTCACCATGAGGGGCTGGTTTGTTGTTGTGGTGTCTTGAGTGCTCTCCAAAAACGCGCGGCGCAGCAGGTTGCCGGCTACTTGCAGGCGGTAGGCTGCGGACCCCCGCACGTCTGTCATGGGTTCAAATTCGAGTTCCAGTGCGGCAATGGCGGCCGCAACCGTGTCTGCATTCCAGGGCTGGCCTCGAAGCGCCGCTTCAGCACCACTGGCCCGCTTTGGCGTTGCCGCCATCCCGCCAAAGGCCAGTCGGCAGTCCTTGATTGTTTCGCCGTCGCGCTTGAGCCAAAAGGCACCCAGCACTGCGGAAATGTCGTCATCAATGCGCTTGGAGACTTTGTAGATGAACAGCTTTTCGTCAGGTGCCGGGTTGGGGATCCAGGTGCCCCTAATGAATTCGTGAGGCTGGAGGTCGGTCTGCTTGTAGCCGTGGAAGAAGTCCTCAAGGCGCAGGCGCCGGGTACCATCAACGCTGTCCAGGTCGAGCTCTGCGCCCAGTGCAATCAGCGCGGGCGGCATGTCACCGATTGGCGAAGCGTTCCCGATATTGCCCCCAACAGTCCCGCGGTTGCGGATCTGGCGTGAACCCAGGCGCTCCAGCATCGGCCCGAAGTGCGGCCAACGCTCCTCGAGCTTATGGAACATGGCGCGGTAGGTCACCCCGGCTCCGAGATAGATCCCGTCTTCGTCCTCTTGGATCTCCTGCAACTCCTTGATGCCACTCAGACCGATCAGGTGATCAAGGTCTTTGAGCTGTTGGGTGATTTCAAGGGACAGGTCGGTGCCGCCGGCAATCAACCGTGCCTTGGGAAACCGACGGCGCAGCCCACGAAGCGCGTCCAGAGTGACTGGAGCATCGTATCGGTAGCCGTGATCGTCGGTGAGTTCGCCTGCCGTATTCTGCACGCTTAACAGGTCGGCGATCATTTCGGGGTCCTGCAGCCAGGCTATGCCGCTAAGGCCCGGCGCGGGGTTGTTCGGAGCCGCGCCATCCGGGCCGCTGAGCGCACTGCTTCGGCTCAGAACGGCGTTACCGGTGCCGGGCTCCCACGTTTGCACACAAGCCCGACGCCCGGCCTCGATGATTGGCCGGTAACCCGTGCAGCGGCAAAGGTTGCCGGACAGCGCCTCCAATAAGGCGTCGTCGTCGGGCACGGAACCGTTGGCCGCGCTTTCTGTATGCAGGGCGAACAGCGACATGATGATGCCAGGCGTGCAGAAGCCGCACTGGGCTCCGTGACACTCCACCATCTCCTTCTGTACCGGGTGAGCTGGCTCCTGGGTTAGCGCGTCGACGGTCACCAGATGTTTGCCATGCAGGCTTCCGACGAGCGCGATGCAGCTGTTCACGCTGTCGTAGCGGAGTTGCCCGGACTGCTCAGGGTCGGGCGATCCGATCACCACGGTGCAAGCCCCGCAGTCACCCGATGCGCAGCCTTCCTTGGTGCCTGTCAGTCGCTTCCTGGTGCGCAGCCAGTCGAGGATGCTGAGATTCGGGTCGACTTGGTTGAGTTTTTGTAGTTGGCCGTTCAAGTAGAATCTGATCACAAATTTTCCCGCTCTTCTGCACTTGCGCCTGTCTCTTTCTGCTTTTCTCTTTGTTTAAGACTGAGCATCAGAGTCATTGGCGTAAGCCCTTGATTGATTTCAGTAGTTGCACAGGCGATGCCGCATCACGGATGCCAAAAGTCACATGGGCCCGTTATTCTTTTTACAATTTCCTGACCAAATAGTCCAGTTTTTTGTGTAAAGACTATTCCTTTGATTGCCGCACAGAGATCGGCTATCGTCGGAGCCTCGACGTTCCAACCTGAAGCTACTCGACACCATGACCCGTCAAATCGAACCAGACTTCCCCGAAACGAAGCGAGCAACGTCATCAGACAGCAAGCGCAAGAAAGTGCGCCCGGGCCGAATTCGTGAGCGCAATCGTGAGCGTATTCTGATGGCCGCGGAAAAGGAGTTTTCCCAGAACGGCTTCGGAGCAACCACCGTTCAGAAGATTGCGGACAGGGCGGGGCTGCCGAAATCCAACGTGCTTTACTATTTCAGCAATAAAAAGCGCATCTACTACGCGTTGATGGATGACATCATGGGGCGGTGGAACGAGGTGTTTTCGAAGATACAGCCAGAAGATGACCCCGCCACGACCCTGGCCAGTTTTATTCACGCCAAGGTAGAGCTATCCAGGACCCACCCCCTGGCATCGCGCCTGTTTGCGCTGGAAATCATTCAGGGGGCGCCGGTCCTCAAGGAGCATCTGTCCACGACCATGCGGGAGTGGGTGCAGGCGCGAGCGGGTGTGATTCAGCAGTGGATCGACGCGGGGCGAATGGCGCCCGTTGATCCGGTGCAACTCATCCTCCTGATCTGGTCATCCACGCAACACTACGCTGACTTCCAGGTCCAGATCCTCGCGATTGAGGACAAGAGCGAATACACCGAAAGTGACTTTCAGCACGCCGCGGATTTCCTGACGTCTGTCATCCTGCGCGGTTGTGGCCTCGCCGAGCCTTAACGCCTGACTCCGGAATGCCTGGCATACCGCCCGTCGTATGCCTTCGACGGCGCTCGGTTATGAAAATTTCCTGACTTATTGGTCAGTTTTTTATTGACCAGGCTACCAATCCTGTTTAAATTTCCCTGAGACACGCAATCCAATCGTCGCCAACAACACCAATGCGACAACAAGACTGACGAGAGTGACCATGTCCCAGCGCAAAGCCTACCGTGCCTCTGTTTTCCACTGCATCGCCGACCCGGGCGTGGTGGGTGCGGAACGTTCCTACGAGTATTTTGAAGATGGCCTGTTAGTGGTCGAGGACGGCACGGTCGTCGAGATAGGCACGGCGGAGAGCCTGTTGCCATCACTGTCTCCTGAAGTCGAGGTCGTTCACTACGAGGATGCCCTGATAACCCCCGGCTTCGTCGATACCCATATCCATTATCCGCAGGTGGGAATCATCGGCTCCTATGGCGCCCAGTTGCTGGACTGGCTGGAAACCTACACCTTTCCCTGCGAGGGACAGTTTGATGATTCACGGCACGCTCATGCTCAGGCTGAGATCTTCCTCCGTGAACTGTTGAGAAACGGGACAACGACGGCCCTGGTCTTCGGAACCGTCCATAAGCAGTCGGTGGATGCCTTTTTCGAACATGCCTCCAGGCTGAACCTGCGGATGATTGCGGGCAAGGTGTTGATGGACCGTTGCGCGCCTGACTATTTGGTGGATACAGCGGAATCCGGTTATGCGGACAGCAAGGAGCTTATTGAGCGTTGGCATGGAAAGGGCCGTTTGTCCTATGCAGTGACGCCCCGATTTGCGCCGACGAGCTCCGATGAGCAACTTGAGCTGGCGGGTAAGCTCTTCAAGGAATTCCCGGGCTTGTACATGCACACCCACATTTCCGAGAACCGACAGGAGATTGAGTGGGTAAAAGAGCTGTTTCCTGAGCGGGATGGTTACCTTGATGTATACGACCACCATGGCCTGATTGGTGAACGGTCAGTGTTTGCACACGGTGTTCACCTGCATGACGACGAGTGCAGGCGGCTGGGCGACACTGGCTCTGCGGTAGCCTTTTGCCCGACGTCGAACCTCTTCCTTGGCAGTGGTTTGCTTGACCTGGCGCACCTGGAGTCGCATGGGGTTCGCGTTGGCCTGGGCACGGATGTAGGGGCGGGTACCAGTTTTTCCCAGCTTCAAAGCCTTAACGAGGCGTACAAGGTGTTGCAGCTGCAGGGGCAGAAACTGGATCCTTTTAAAGCCTTTTACCTTGCAACACTGGGCGGAGCCCGGTCCCTCTACCTGGATGACAGGATTGGCAGCCTGCAGGCCGGGAAAGAGGCGGACTTTGTTGTACTGGATTACGAAGCCACGCCGCTGATCAGTTACCGCCTGAAGCAATCCAAAAGCCTGGAGGAAACACTGTTTGCCCTCATGATTCTTGGCGATGACCGCGTGGTGAAGGAAACCTTCAGCGCGGGCATGTCCGTTCACCGCCGATAGCGTGCCACTGGTGGGCTGCCCGTTGCCGCTGATGGGCACGCCCACCCTCGGTCCAGAACCTTTCTGCCACACCTCTTCGGGTCCTTCTTTTTTCTTGTGCACAATCGTTATAAGAATTTTGTTGCAATTGTTGTATACAAAAGCATAATCGGAGTTGTGGTTCCTGACCGATAAGTCAGGAAATGCCGATATGGCAAACCAGCCATCACCTGCCTCAAGGGCTCTGCTCTGGGTGATAGAAAACAACAATGATGAGGAATACCTTGTGGAAAACATCGATCAGCAGAAGCGCTCGCTCGGAGCGTTAGCGAGAACGGACTGGCTCGAGCGCATATTCAAGCTCCGTCAGCATGGAAGCTCAGTCAAAGTTGAGCTGATAGCGGGCCTGACCACCTTCGTAACCATGGCCTACATTATCTTCGTTAATCCCAATGTTATGGCTGCGGCCGGCCTTGATCATGGTGCTGCGTTCGTCGCCACCTGTCTGGGGGCGGCACTTGGCTGCCTGCTCATGGGGTTCTACGCCAACTGGCCGGTGGGACTGGCGCCGGGCATGGGGCTCAACGCGTTTTTTACCTACACCGTTGTTGGCGAAATGGGCTATACCTGGCAGGTCGCCCTCGGTGCGGTCTTTCTCTCCGGCATCCTGTTTATGATTATGAGCCTCTCGCGAATCCGCGAATGGCTGCTTAACAGCATTCCGATGAGCCTGCGTTTTGCCATGGGGGCAGGGGTTGGTCTGTTTCTCGGTCTCATTGGCCTGAAGACGGCGGGCATTGTCGTCGACAGCCCCGCGACTCTGGTGACGATGGGGTCTTTTGGTGAACCTTCGGCACTGCTGGCCGCCATCTGCTTTTTGCTGATCGCGGTGCTTAGCCACCGCAACGTGTTTGGCGCCATCCTGCTGAGCATGCTCGTTGTAACGGGGATCGGCTGGAGTATGGGGCTTGTGGAGTATAGTGGGGTTGTGTCGCTCCCTCCCAGCCTGGCGCCAACCTGGCTGGCGATGGATATTGCGGGCGCGTTGAACGTGGGAATGATCAGCGTTGTGCTCGCGTTTCTCTTCGTGAACATGTTCGACACTGCTGGAACACTGATGGGGGTGGCTCATCGTGCAAACCTGGTTGACGAGAACGGCAAGATAGAAAACCTTTCCAAATCCCTTAAAGCGGACAGTACATCCAGTGTCCTGGGCTCGTTTGTGGGTTGCCCGCCGGTAACCAGCTATGTTGAAAGCGCTTCAGGCGTGGCCGCGGGTGGTCGCACTGGTCTGACGGCCGTCACTGTCGGCGTGCTATTCCTGCTGGCAACCTTCTTTGCACCTCTTGCGGGAATGATCCCGGCCTATGCGACCTCAGGCGCGCTGATATACGTCGCTATGCTGATGATGAGTGGAATGGCTCACATCGACTGGAAGGACATCACCGACACCATCCCGGCCATCATTACTGTGGTGATGATGCCGCTGACCTTCTCCATCGCCAATGGCATTGCGCTGGGCTTCGTCACCTATGCCACGTTGAAGCTGCTTACCGGGCAGAGGAAGAAAGTATCCGTCAGCCTGTATGTTCTCTGTGTCATCTTCATCGCCAAGTTCGCCTTCCTGTGATCGAAGGCACACGGTTGACCCGAACCCGAGGTTTTACCCCAAAACAACAAAACGAGAGGTAGTAAAAATGAAACTGTTGCAAAAAATCCTGCTGGCGGCGTGCGTTTTCACCGCGTTTGCTCCGGTTGTTCACGCTGAAAAGTTCTTCGGCAGTTCCAGTGTGTCGCTGCTTTATAGCGATGACTATGAAATCTTTGGCTCTCAGAAAGAGTCCGCGACCGTGTTTACCTTTGAAAACGTGACCGCCCACAACTGGGGGGATACGTTCTTCTTCATTGACCGCTATCAGGTCCAGGGGAATTCCGGTAACGCTGACTCCACCTATGGGGAGTTCGCGCCCCGGCTGAGCCTGAGTTGGCTAAGCGGCCAGGATCTGGGCTTCGGGCCGGTTAATGACGTCTACCTGGCAACCCAGTATGAGTTCGATGGTGGGGTAGAGGCGAACAACTACATGTACGGTCTTGGATTGGGCTGGGACATCCCTGGATTCCAGTACTTCAACACCAATGCCTACTATGTTGAAAACAATACCGCGTTCGACACGCCGGACGACTGGCAGTTGACGGTAACATGGGGTGTGCCGTTCGAGCTGGGCAGCGCGGCGTTTCTCTTTGACGGTTTTATCGACTATTCATCGGGCGTAAGCGGTGCTCAGAGTGCGGAATTGTACATCAACCCGCAGTTCAAACTCGACCTTGGTCATTTCACGGGAGAGGCTGGCGTGTTGTATGCCGGTATAGAGTACTCGTACTGGCGTAATAAATTCGGTAGCCCAAACATAGATACGGAGAACGCTGTTAGCGCACTGGTCAAGTTCCACTTCTGACCCGCGCTATCATCATCGGATCCATTGGGCCGCTGGTTTCAGCGGTCCAGCTGCCATCACATGACAGGAGAACTTTATGGGACGCCTTACCACACACGTACTGGATACTTCGCTGGGACGCCCCGGACAGGGTATTCGTATCGAGGTTTACCGACTGGAGGGTGAATCGCGCACCTTGCTGAAAGAAGTCACCACTAATGATGATGGCCGTTGCGATGCCCCGATACTTGAAGGTGAGGCCTTTACCGAGGGCCAGTTCGAGCTGGTCTTTCACGCTGGAGACTACCTCCGGCGCCAGGGCGTAGAGGCTGACGAACCGCGCTTTCTCGATGTTATCCCATTGCGTTTCGGCGTGGCTGACGCCTCCCAGCACTTTCATGTGCCCCTCCTGCTTTCTCCCTACAGCTACTCCACCTACCGCGGTAGCTGAGTCGAGATGGTCAGTCATCAATACAACAGTGCGAACAAGAGAACAGGTTAATGGAAGCTTACATTCTGGATTTTGTGAATTTCATGTTGCGGTGGCTGCATGTGATTGCGGCGATTGCGTGGATTGGTGAGTCAATCTACTTCGTGATGCTGGATAACAGCCTCAAGCCGCCACAGGCCGAAAACTGCAAAAAGAAGGGGGTTTTTGGTGAGATGTGGGCCGTGCATGGGGGCGGTTTCTATCACAACCAAAAGTACGCCACCAGTCCGGGTACCTTGCCTGCCGACCTGCATTGGTCGTTCTGGAAATCGTACACCACCTGGCTGTCGGGTTTCGCGCTGTTCGTTATTCTCTACATGGTCAACCCAGGCTTCTACCTGGTGAACACCAATAGCAGTTGGCAGTGGGCTGCTGAGTTAAGTGGATGGCAGGCCAACGTTGCGGCGGTGCTTTTCCTGGCATTCGGGTGGGTTGTATACAATGAGCTGTGCAAGCGCATAAGCCCGAACATGGAGCGGGACGGCATTCTGAGTATTGCGGTTGGGGTGCTGCTTGTCATAGTTGCCTATGTAAGCACCCAATTGTTTGCTGGCCGTGCTGCGTTCCTTCTGACCGGTGCTGTCATGGCGACAGCCATGTCCGCGAACGTTTTCTTCTGGATCATTCCGGGCCAGCGCCGCATGGTCGATGCCATGAAGGCGGGCGAGGAGCCCAATCCGATTGATGGCAAGCGCGGTAAACAACGCTCTGTCCACAATACCTACTTCACGCTTCCCGTCGTTCTGTTGATGATCAGTAATCACTACGCCTTCGCCTATACAGAGGCTCAGGCATGGTTGGTCATGTCGCTGCTCATATTTGCCGGCGCCGTTATCCGCCAGTTCTTTGTACTGATGCATGCGGGCAAAACCCAACCTTCCTACCTTCTGGCCGGTGGTGTGCTGATCCTGCTGACGTTCTGGGTGGCCGCGCCCACGGGAGAGTCCCAGGTGGCAACGGCTCAGGCAAACGCCGAGCCCAATACGACGACGCATGAGACAAGTGAATCCCCCCTTGCTGCCAACGTGGGCGCGACCATTGAGCAACACTGTGCGGGATGCCATTCGAAGCAACCTGAGAACCCGGCGTTTTCGGCTCCGCCGGCGGGATTTGCGTTTGATGCGGTTGATCAGATCCTCAGCCATCAGGCCAAGATCCAGGAGGTTGTGGCGAACGGATACATGCCGTTGGGCAACGCCACGAACATGACCGAAGAAGAGCGCGAAATCATCAAGAACTGGGGTGAATGAGTGTTGCGTTCATGTTGGATACAATATAGTATATTTAAGTATACAATGCATATTGAAGGCGAGCTGGTACCAACGGCCTGCCAAACGGATTGGAAGAAGGAAGTTGCTTGATGAATCCGGCTAATCCAGACCATTACCCCCGAGACCTGATTGGTTACGGTTCTGAGCCTCCCCATGCAAATTGGCCTGGCCGGGCACGTATTGCCGTGCAGTTCGTTCTCAATTACGAGGAAGGTGCGGAGAACTGCGTCCTGCATGGCGATACGCATTCGGAGCAGTTCCTGTCCGAAATCGCCGGGGCTGAGGCCTACCCAAGCCGGCACATGAGCATGGAGTCAATCTATGAGTACGGCTCGCGGGCAGGGGTATGGCGGGTACTGAAGGAGTTTCAGCGCCGCGGCATGCCGCTGACGGTATTTGGCGTGGCGATGGCCCTTGAGCGGCACCCCGAGCTTGCCCATGCGTTTAAAGAGCTGGGGCATGAGGTTGCCTGTCACGGTTGGCGCTGGATTCACTACCAGAATATTCCGGAAGGTATAGAGCGCGCGCACATGCGCCGGGCCATCGAGATCTTCGAGGCTTTATACGGCGAGAAACCGGCAGGGTGGTATACCGGTCGCGACAGCGAGAACACGCGCCGTCTGGTGCTGGACGAAGGCAGCTTTCTCTACGACAGCGATTACTACGGGGACGATCTGCCGTTCTGGACCCGTCAGTACGATAGTGAGGGCGAAATGCACAACCACCTGGTAGTGCCTTATGCCCTGGACACCAATGACATGCGCTTCGCTTCAGCGCAAGGCTTTGGTACCGGAGAGGACTTTTACCAGTATTTACGGGATGCCTTCGACGTGCTTTATGCCGAGGGTGAGGACGCGCCAAAAATGCTGTCTGTTGGTCTCCACTGTCGGCTGGTTGGCCGGCCGGGACGCTTCCGGGCCCTGCAGCGATTCCTCGATCACATAGAAGCCCATGATCGTGTCTGGGTTACGAGACGTGTGGATATTGCTCGCCATTGGGCCGAGCACCACCACCCGCTCTCATCCAAGGAGCAGCAATGAGCAATCGATCTGTGAACAAACCTACGTATTACGCTCCCGCTGGCGGGCATCCACCTCAGACCCAGTTGTTGTCTGACCGTGCGGTTTTTACCGAAGCCTACGCCATCATTCCCAGGGGCGTGATGCGGGATATCGTCGCCAGTGCCTTGCCGCATTGGGAAAAAACCCGGCTTTGGGTGCTTTCACGCCCGCTGTCTGGATTCGCCGAAACGTTCTCCCAGTACATCATGGAGGTGTCCCCTGGGGGCGGCAGCTCGCGACCAGAGCTGGACGCTTGCGCGGAAGGGGTTCTGTTTGTGGTTGAAGGCGAGATGACCCTGACCATTGCCGGTCAACAGCACCGGATGCAAGAGGGCGGCTATGCCTTTATCCCGCCGGGTGCTTCCTGGCAGTTGTTCAACGAGAGCGATGTGACGGTACGTTTTCACTGGGTTCGGAAAGCTTACGAGCATGTGGACGGTATTGATGTGCCTGAAGCTTTTGTCACCAATGAGACGGACATAACGCCCACCGAGATGCCGGGAACTGAGGGGCGCTGGACGACAACACGCTTTGTTGATCCGCAGGACATTCGACATGACATGCACGTCAACATTGTCAATTTCCAGCCCGGCGGAGTCATTCCATTTGCCGAGACCCACGTGATGGAACATGGCCTTTACGTGCTGGAAGGGAAGGCGGTTTATCACCTCAACCAGGATTGGGTTGAAGTGGAGGCGGGTGACTACATGTGGCTTCGCGCCTTCTGCCCACAAGCGTGCTATGCCGGTGGGCCGGGGCCGTTCCGTTACCTGCTTTACAAGGACGTGAACCGGCACATGAAACTCAGCGGATTCGGTTCGCGCTGAGCTGAGACGAGGACATTTTTATGCTGGAACTCAAAGCACAACCGTTGAGCCCGGAGGCATTCGCCGAATTCGGGGATGTTATTGACCGGCGCACGGCTGACTCCTTTCCCATCAATGCGGGGCGCACCCAGCGCCACCATGATCTGGCGAAAGTGGAGCTGCTCGGTGATGAGGCGCGGGTTCTGGTGAGTATTTTTGTCAGCCAGCCGGTGACGTTACCGCTGGAGCTGTCGTTCCTGGAGCGCCACCCGCAAGGCAGCCAGGCCTTTATGCCTCTGCACGAGGAGCGATTCCTGGTTGTTGTCGCACCCCCAGGCGACACGATCAGCCCTGATGAAGTTCGCGCCTTTGTCACCGATGGTTTCCAGGGAGTGAATTACCGCGCGGGTACCTGGCACGCCGTGCAGTCGGTGTTGGATCGGGAAGGTGAATTCCTGGTTATCGATCGCGGCGGCTCGGGGAACAACTGCGACGAGTACGGAATGGAGGTGCGTGTGCTCCTCGACCTATCTGACTGATCTACCGGCTGAATTTCCATTCAACCTTTACCGACGGTGCACATACGTTTCAGGCGCCGGGACGAGCTTCGCCTCGAATACAAGAACAACCTTACTTCGGAGGAAACACCATGACTCGCATGACCGCAGCAGAAGCAGCTGTTCACGTTTTGAAGAAAGAAGGTATCGACATTGCCTTTGGAGTGCCCGGAGCGGCGATTAACCCGTTCTATTCCGCCATGCGCAAGGTTGGAGGAGTTGACCATGTCCTTGCGCGCCACGTGGAGGGGGCCTCTCATATGGCAGAGGGTTACACCCGCACAAAAGCAGGCAACATCGGTGTCTGCATCGGAACGTCAGGGCCTGCCGGCACCGACATGATCACCGGGCTGTACTCTGCCACGGGCGACTCCATACCCATTCTCTGCATCACTGGGCAGGCGCCGCGCAGCAAACTGCACAAGGAAGACTTCCAGGCGGTGAACATCCAGGCCATCGCCGGCCCGGTGACCAAATGGGCGGTTACCGTCCTTGAGCCGGCTCAGGTGCCGCGGGCGTTCCAGCAGGCGTTCCAGTTGATGCGCAGCTCCCGTCCAGGTCCCGTTCTGATTGACCTGCCCATCGATGTACAGATGAGCGAGATCGAATTTGATCCGGACACCTACGAACCGTTGCCTGCCTACAAGCCGTCGGCTTCACGGGCGCAGATCGAGAAAGCACTGAACTTGCTGAACGAGGCTGACAAGCCCTTGCTGGTTGCCGGTGGCGGCGTTATCAACAGTGATGCGAGCGACCTTCTGGTTGAGTTTGCAGAGCTTACGGGTGTTCCCGTTGTTCCGACCTTGATGGGCTGGGGGACGATTCCGGATGACCATCCATTGATGGCCGGCATGGTGGGGCTCCAGACGTCCCATCGCTATGGCAACGCCACCATGCTCGCGTCCGACTTCGTGATGGGCATTGGTAACCGCTGGGCGAACCGGCACACCGGTAGCATCGAGGCCTATACCAAGGACCGGAAGTTTGTTCATGTTGACATCGAGCCCACCCAGATCGGCCGTATCTTCGGGCCGGATTACGGGATTGTCTCTGATGCCAAGGCGGCGCTGGAACTCTTCATTACCGTGGCCAAGGAGTGGCGCGCCGAAGGCAAACTCAAGGATCGCGGAGCCTGGGCCCAGGAATGCCAGGAGCGTAAGCAGACACTGCTGCGCAAGACTCACTTCGACGACGTGCCGGTCAAGCCGCAGCGCGTCTACGAAGAGATGAACAAGGTGTTCGGCAAGAATGTCCGGTACGTGACCGCCATTGGTCTGTCCCAGATCGCCGGAGCCCAGTTCCTGCACGTGTACAAGCCGCGGCACTGGATCAACTGCGGTCAGGCCGGCCCGTTGGGCTGGACCATTCCAGCTGCCCTGGGTGTATGCCGTGCCGATCCCGAGGCCGAGGTCGTCGCTCTCTCCGGGGACTACGACTTCCAGTTCATGGTCGAGGAGTTGGCTGCCGGGGCGCAGTTCAAGCTGCCCTACATCCATGTCCTCGTGAACAACTCGTATCTGGGACTGATCCGTCAGGCGCAGCGTGGTTTCGACATGGACTACTGCGTGCAGCTGTCGTTCGAGAACGTCAACTGCCCCGAGATTAACGACTATGGCGTTGATCATGTCTCGGTTGTCGAGGGCCTTGGTTGCAAGGCGTTGCGGGTCACCAAGCCTGATGACATTGGCCCGGCGTTTGTACAGGCGAGGCAACTGATGCAGGAACACCGGGTACCGGTTGTGGTTGAGATCATCCTTGAGCGTGTGACCAACATTGCCATGGGGACCGATCTTGACGGCGTTAACGAGTTCGAAGCACTGGTAGAGAACGTCACCGATGCGCCGACCTCAATTGCCAGCCTGACTTAAGCAACGCAATCAATCGCCCCCAAACCTGTGGAAAAACAACAGGTAGAGGGGGCGAAGACCCAAAAATGGACGAGTAGGAGACCCCAAAATGCCTAAGTTTGCAGCGAATCTAAGCATGCTGTTCACCGAGGAGGATTTTCTCGACCGCTTCCAGGCCGCCGCGTCGGCAGGCTTCCAGGGCGTAGAGTACCTCTTCCCCTACGATTTTCCCGCGGCAGACATCAAAAAGCAGTTGGATGCCCATGGCCTCACCCAAGTGCTGCACAACCTTCCCGCAGGGGACTGGGCGGCTGGTGAGCGCGGTATTGCCTGTCACCCGGACCGGGTCGAAGAGTTTCGTGAAGGCGTGGATCTGGCCATTGACTACGCCACCGTGCTCGGGTGTAAGCAACTGAATTGTCTGGCAGGTATCCGGCCTAACACGGTGAGCGAAGAACAGGCCCGTCGCACACTTATCGACAACCTCCGCTTCGCCGCCGAAAAGCTGAAAGCGGCAGGCATCCTGTTGCTCGCCGAGCCCATCAACACCCGGGACATCCCCGGCTTCTTCCTCAACCGGACGGAGCAGGCCTTGGCGCTGTTTGAGGAAGTGGGCAGCGACAACCTGCAACTGCAGTACGACATCTATCACATGCAGATCATGGAGGGCGACCTGGCCCCGACCATCGAAAAGCACCTTTCGAAAATCGGCCATGTGCAGCTGGCGGATAATCCAGGGCGCCACGAACCCGGCACCGGGGAGATCAATTACCCGTTCCTGTTCGGCCATCTTGATCGCCTGGGTTACCAGGGGTGGATCGGCTGCGAGTACAAGCCTGCGACGACGACGCTTGAAGGGCTCGGCTGGCTGGATAACGCACGATAAGGTCATTCAACAAAAAAGTTAGTAAGGAGAGGATTATGAGCAAGATCGGATTTATTGGTCTCGGAATTATGGGGCGGCCCATGGCCGGACACCTGATGGAAGCAGGCCACGAGCTGGTGACCTACGTTAAGTACGGCTCCCTGGACGAAGGCCTGGCGGCCAAGGGCATGAAAGAAGTCGATAGCCCCAAGGCAGTTGCGGAACAGGCCGAGATTATCATCACCATGGTCCCGGATACCCCCGATGTTGAGGAAGTGCTGATTGGTGAGGGCGGCATCGTTGAAGGTCTCCAGCCCGGTACGCTGGTTATCGATATGAGCTCGATTGCGCCGATCCCCACCCAGGCATTTGCCAAGCGCATCACCGAGGCTGGTGGTGAGTACGTCGATGCCCCGGTATCTGGTGGCGAGGGTGGCGCTGTTAACGCAACCCTGACCATTATGGTAGGTGGTACCAATGAAGGCTTTAACCGGGCTCTGCCCGTTCTTGAGGTCATGGGTAAGACCATCACCCATATTGGCGATCACGGCGCCGGTCAGATCTGCAAAGTTGCCAACCAGATCGTGGTAGCACTGACCATCCAGGCCGCGGCTGAGGGTCTGCTTTTCGCGTCGAAAGCCGGAGCGGATGTAACGAAAGTGCGTGAGGCCCTGCTGGGTGGTCTGGCCCAGTCGAAGATCCTCGATGTCCACGGAGAGCGCATGATCAAGCGTACCTTTGACCCTGGCTTCCGTATTCGCCTGCACCAGAAGGACCTCAACCTGGCCCTGGAAAGTGCACGCAGCCTGAACCTGTCGCTGCCTGGCACCGCCAACGCCCAGCAACTGTTCCAGGCCTGCGCCGCGAACAATGGCGCGGATTGGGATCACGCAGGCATTGTGAAGGCCCTGGAAAAACTGGCAGACCACGAGATTGGTGCCTAGTTAAGCAGCCGGCGCTGCACTCAAACCCAGTGGCCGGTGTCGATTCGGCACCGGTCATTAGGGCGCGATTGGGGGCGCGCCGGCGTACCACGTCGTTTCTTTAATTTCTATCCGTTGCGAGGAGCCGCAGATGCACGCCTTGTCCAATTCGCTGTCCTTTGATCATCCGACAGAAGTGAATGTCTGGCTCAGGCAGCTTGCCGCAACGGCGGTCTCCGCCGTGCATCCCGATACGCTGCTTTCGGCTGGCCAGCTACCGCCGCGCCCGGCCGGACGCACCGTCGTGATTGGGGCTGGCAAAGCGGCGGCGGCAATGGCTGCGGCCTTCGAGCGCACGTGGGCTGATACCTACGATGACGCCGACCTTTCCGGCCTCGTTGTTACCCGGTATGGACACGGTGCGGAATGTCGTCACATCGAGGTATTGGAAGCTTCTCATCCCATGCCGGACGAATTGGGCGAGAAGGCTGCCCAGCGTATGCTCGAGTCGGTGGCCGGGCTGACCGAGAATGATCTTGTTGTCGCTTTGATTTCCGGTGGCGGTTCCGCACTCATGACGCTGCCGGCGCCAGGGCTGACACTGCAGCAAAAGCAGGCCATCAACAAGACGCTGTTGCGTTGCGGGGCCCCGATCCGGGAGATCAACACGGTGCGGCGCCACCTTTCGCGCGTCAAGGGTGGGCGCCTGGCTGTCGCTGCCCATCCGGCGAGGGTGATTACCTACCTGATTTCCGATGTGCCCGGCGACGATCCTGCGCTTATCGCCTCAGGGCCGACCATTCCAGATGCGACAACGCCAATGGATGCCCTGGAAATACTGGAGCGGTACTCCATTGATATTCCAGAGGCTGTGCGCAGCCACCTGGTCAGCGACGATACTGCCCCCAAGCCGCATTCACCCGAATTTGGACTTGACCGCACGATCGTTCAGGCCAGGGCCTGTGATGCACTTCGGGCCGCCGAAGCGTCCGCAAATCTGGCCGGTGTGGATGTTCGAGTGTTAGGTGACGATCTTGAAGGAGAATCGAGGGAGCTCGGAGGTGAGCACGCGACAATGGCGTTGAAGCTGCAAAAAGACCTCAAAGAACCTCTGTTGATCCTTTCAGGCGGCGAGACCAGCGTTACGGTGTCCGGTGAAGGGCGAGGAGGTCGCAACGTCGAATACCTCCTGGGTGCCATCTCGGTCCTTCAGGGAGCGTCCAATATTCACGCTTTGGCCATCGACACGGACGGTATTGATGGCTCCGAGGATAACGCCGGCGCCATTTTCGGACCCAATGACTGGTCGCGGGTTCAGGCCCTGAAGCTTGACCCTGCCACCTATCTCGCCCGCAACGACGCCTACAGCTTTTTTGAGGCGCTTGATGGCTTGATCATCACGGGTCCGACTCGCACCAATGTTAATGATTTTCGGGCCATTCTGGTGCTTCCGAAGTCCATGTGAGGGAAGCACCGAGCACTAATATCGGTCCTGTACGCGGATACCGTGGCAGGGCCTTATTGTTTGGTGCCGGCTTTTTTCCGGGCAAAACCGATGTGTGAAAACACCGCATGGAGGTCATCGGTTGTGCTTTCGTTATCAAAGTTCAGTTTCGCATCGATATGATCCATGTGATGCATCATCAACGAAACGGCTTTGTCGGTGTCCCGGGCGGATATCGCATCCAGTAGCTGGTTGTGCTCATCATAGGAGCAGTGCGAACGGGTTCCCTTTTCGTATTGGGCGATGATCAGTGAGGTTTGCGAAACCAGGCTGCGCTGGAAGCCAACGAAGGGGGCGTTGTTTGCCGCCTCGGCCAGTTTCAGGTGGAACTCGCCAGACAAGCGAATACCGGCGCCCCGATCCCCGCGGGCGAAGCAATCATGCTCCTCTGTCACCATCTCCCGCAGCTCATCGATCTGTTCTTCAGTGGCGTGCTGAACGGCAAGCTCTGTGATGGCACGTTCGACCAAACGCCTTGCGTAGAGAATCTGGCGGGCTTCCTCCACGCTTGGGCTGGCCACCATCGCGCCCCGGTTGGGGCGAATGGAAACGACACCCTCATGTGCCAGCTGTGACAGCTCCCGCCGGATAATCGTGCGGCTGACTCCAAAAATTTCTCCCAACGCCTCTTCGCTCAATTTGGTTCCCGGGGCCAGGCGATGCTCAAGAATAGCGTCGAACATGTGGGCGTATATGGTGTCGCTTGTCGCCCCCGTCCGTTTCTTCTCGGCTCGGTTCGGGCTTTTGGTGGGCTGCGCTTGTTTGCTCATAATGTCTCGCGAATGAGGTGATGGAAGTACGAAATCCGGTAGTGGGATAGTATACGAGAAATGACCCCGTTTAGCCGAGCCTGATCCGCTCACGTGCCACCTTTTGGAGCTCCAGGCCATCGCTGGGGTTGGGGAAGGGGCAAAAAAAACCCGCCGGGAGGCGGGTAAAAACACACTGAGGCAAGTCGAGTGTGTTGCAGGAGGGCGGGTAAGGTTCGCAGATCGAATGTCACAACACCTCCCCGCCGTGGCCACGATGACCTGATCAAAGAGTAACATAATTCAATCATAAGTGAATACACAATATAGGAATATTGTATCCCATAAATTAATGAATGTCGTCTTTTGTGTATCTTTTGTGGCTTGGTGGTGGTGAGTGATTGCTATGCTGAAGCCAGAGATATTGCCGGCCTGCAAAAAGAATTGCCTCACATTGGCGTCTATGTTAATTGTATACGATATTCTGGTGTTTCGCTCTGAAGCGTGGGCGCCAATCGCATTCATTGAGGTATCAGGAGTAAACAATGAGCCGTTTTCGAACCCTGACTCCGTCCAGCCTTGGGCGCGAGGACTTCGTAGCCGCATTTGCGGACATCTATGAGCATTCACCGTGGGTAGCGGATAAAGCCTATGAGATGGGCATCGATGAGACATGTGATGAGGTCGAAAGCCTGCATGAGCGGATGGCCAACATCCTTCTCAGTGCGGATCGCGACACCCAGTTGGCCTTGATCAACGCCCACCCTGATCTCGCAGGCAAAGCCGCTATGCGTGGAGAGCTTACAGCCTCCAGTACGTCCGAGCAGGCCGGTGCCGGCATTCAGGATTGCAGCCCGGAAGAGTTTGAGCGCTTTGTCAGGCTGAATGAGGCGTACAAAGCCAAGTTTGGGTTTATTTTTGTGATGGCGGTGCGAGGTAGTAATCGACACCAGATACTGGCGTCGTTCGAAGAGCGCATTCACAACTCTCCCGAACAGGAATTTCAGCGTGCCCTGAGCGAGATCAATAAGATTGCCTTATTCCGCCTGCAAGCCATGTAGTGGGCGGGGCCCCGAACCTTTTGTGCATCTGGTTCAAAGTATAGATTTATTAGTCTTTTGAGACTTAGATCCTTTCGTGCTCACTCCGAAACTGAACTACACTTTATCGTGTTGTTCCTAACAGGATGTGGGCCGAGATATGTTCAACGCATGGAAGTCCTTTCAGTCACTGTCCTTGGTTCATTGGGTGGTGATTTCCCTCTCGTTGCTTCTTACCCTTACCGCCTGGCAGGTTTCGTCCCGAATTGCGGAGGAGAAGGCCAGGGAGCAGTTTGACCATCAGGTGAAACAGCTCAATGAACTGCTGCGGGACCGGATGCAGAAGTACGAATTTGCATTGATGTCCGGTGCAGGTGCCATCCGGGCCTCAGAGGGCGGCGTAAACCTGGAAATGTGGAAGCGCTTCAGCGAAGTGCTGGCGGTTCAGGAGCGTTTGCCAGGTATTAATGGTATCGGCGTTATTGAACGTGTTGCCGCGGAGAATCTAAGCGACTATATCGCGGAAGAACAACAGGAGCGTTCCTACTTCCGGGTGCATCCTTCCCATGGTGGCGATGACTTCTGGCCCATTGTCTACATTGAGCCGGAGGCGTCTAACAACGCGGCCGTTGGGCTCGACATGGCTCATGAATCGAATCGGTACCAGGCCGCGCTCAAAGCAATGCGAACCGGCCAAACCCAGATCACGGGCCCTATCGTATTGGTACAGGATGAAGAAAAAACACCAGGGTTCCTTTTCTTCCGGCCATTCTACCAATCCGCAGAGGTTCCACCGGCCGATCAACGTGAGTCATTGTTCAGCGGGCTGGTTTACGCGCCATTCACGATGTCGAAACTGATGGAAGGCACGCTCGCCAACGTCAACCGGCTTGTTCATTTTCGGGTTACGGACGGTGAATCCCGCCTGTACAGCGAACTCGATGAAACCCGCGGCGACAATTACGACCCTACTCCCATGTTCGAGACGTCTTACGTGATGGATATGTATGGTCGTCAGTGGCATTTCGATGTCCAGACCACGCTGCGCTTCGAAACCTTTAACGCTGGCAAACAGCCCATCATCATTCTGGTCAGTGGGCTCGTTATTAATGCCCTGATTTTTCTGGTCTTTGCGCTCATGGCCAACGCTCGCCGCCGCGCCGAAAGTAAGGTTGTTGAGAAAACAGCTGAGCTGCAGGAAAGCCTGAATTTCATTAACACGCTGACTGACCACCTTCCATTAACCGTGTCTGTCTGGGACTCCCGACTCACGTGCCGTTTTATGAACGCCTACGGAGAACACTGGTTCCCGTTCAGTAAAGAAACAGCCATTGGCCAGAATCTGGAGCAGATGCTTGGCCCCGACCTCGTCAAAGAGCGCAGCAAACATTATCGGCAGGCGCTGGAAGGGAAGAGCGTTCAGGCCAGTGCTTCGCTTGAAAACCGCAAGGGTGAGATCCGCGATGTTGTGGTCAGTTATCACCCGGTGACTTTGCAGGGTGAGCGGTGTTTCATGGCGACCACGATTGACGTAACCGATATCGTGCAGCGTGAAAAGGAGCTGGAAGTTCTGAACGCGGAACTTGAGGAACAGAAGCAGGAGGCGGAATCGGCGGTGACCGTCAAAACGGCCTTCCTTGCTAATATGAGCCACGAAATCCGCACCCCAATGAACGCGATTATCGGTGTGCTTGTGCTGTTGCAGGAAGCCGGGTTGGAGGATCACCCACGGCGGCTCGTTAAGAAAGCCTTCTCGGCGTCTGAGGCACTCCTGCAACTTCTGAATGACATTCTTGATCTGTCCAAGATCGAAGCGGATCACATTGAGCTTGATATCCATCCATTTGATATCGATGCACTGGTTCACCGTAGCGTTGACCTGTTTGCCATTGTTGCGGAAGAAAAAGGCCTGAAACTCAGGGTGTCTATTGATCCCGCGACACCCAATCGTGTGTCGGGCGATCTGCTACGCATCTCCCAGATATGCACCAATCTTGTCGGTAATGCCGTCAAATTCACCCGCAAGGGCGGTATCGATGTCCGGATTGATTATCGGACTGAGAGTCAGGCAAGCGGCTATCTGCAAATTGAAGTTGTGGATACCGGTGTGGGTATCAAACCCGAGGACCAGGGGCGAATTTTTGAGAACTTCCGGCAAGCGGACGAATCCACGAGCCGGAATTTCGGTGGGACCGGGTTAGGCCTTGCCATCAGCCAAAGACTGGCACTATTGATGAAAGCGGAACTGAACCTGGAGAGCGACATTGGCAAGGGCTCGACTTTCCGGCTTTTGGTGCCTGTCGGTGTCTCCCAGGATGATGGCACAGTAAGTTCCTCGAGGACGGGAAGGCCGATTCACGTCTTCCATTATGGTTTCCGTGCCAATCTGGCCTTGCTCGAGGATTATCGGGAGCATTGGCGCCTGACACTTGAAACCGTCGATGATATGACTCAATGGCCCGCTATCCTTGAGAGTATTGCGAAGGTTGAAGACGTCGAAGACAGGTTCTTCCTGATAGACATGGAAGGCACGGAACCGAGCCTGCTGGACGGTTTCGTGACCGAGCTCCTGACCGATCCCGGCAGGTACCCGCTCTGGGCCATACTGATCATTGCCCCTGCCGGCTATTGGCGGGAATGGGTGGCGGACTTCGAGCGTTCCGGCGGGCACATGGCTTTTGAACCCCTGACGCCATCAAAGCTCTTCGAGCACTTCTCCCAAAGACACGGGAATACTCCGGATTTGCGGGGAGGGGGCAAGCCTCAGTTTGACGGATTATCCGCGCTGGTGGTCGACGATGTGCCCTTGAACTGCGAAATTGTTGAGAGTTACCTGAGATCGTTTGGTGTCAATGTGCAGTCTGTCCAGACAGGGGGCCAGGCCGTTGAGCGCTTGGGGCAGAGAGGCTTCGACCTTATACTGATGGACCTTCACCTGGACGGTGAAACCGGACAGGAGGTGACCGAGCGTATCCATGGCTGCGTCAATGCAAATGACTCGATCATCGTTGCGCTCTCGGCCTCTATTTCCGATCATGACCGCATGACGGCCAAGGCGGCTGGAATGCAGGACTATCTCACCAAACCGGTGGTTCCCAAGGATATCCAGTTACTGCTGGAAACCTACTTTGAAGATCGTCGGTCAGTGGTTTACACGCCCGAGGTGTCCGACGAGAGTGAGGTATCCGACGACACGGAGGTGGCGGTAACGGACATGCCGGACTTTATCTCACGTCAGGCTTACGATCGTCTTTTCAGTGATGATCAAGCGTTGTTCACTCGGTGTGTCAGAAGCTTTATTGCCAGTTCCGCTGAGATGGTTGCTGATGTCCGGAAGGCAACGCTGGCGGAAGATGCCCGTCACATGGCGCACAAGATCAAGGGGGCTGCTGCCAGTATTGCCGATACAGAGCTTGCGCAGGTGGCTGGTCTGATTGAGAACGCCCAGGAGGATCATACCTCGTTGTCCATATTACCCCAGTTGCTCAACCTGCTCTTGGAGCACAGCCGACGTTTGGAGCAGCACTTCGGCTTGATCGCTTCTGGCGACAATGTCGCTGAAACCGACGCAGAGTTACAAATCGTGCTCTCTCGTGTAAAGACGAAACTGGGTGGCAATCGTATCGCTGAAGATGAAGATTTGAGGGTGATCTTGAATCACCTCATTGCCAGTGGCGAGATGAAACTGGCAAACCAATTGAGGCAAGCGTTGGAAGTCTATGACTTCCCGCTTGCACTCGCGCTATTGGACGATGTTCCACTGGAGGGATAGGCCAGACAATGAGTAATGAAGAACAGCCAGTTGTACTTGTTGTGGAAGACAATCCCACTGGTATCGCCAGTCTTGTGGGGATACTGGGGGCGGCCTGCGAACTCGTTGTTGCCAAGACGCTGGCCGAGGCAGAGCGATGCCTTTCGCCGGACATGGACCTTGTACTTCTCGACCTCTACCTGCCCGATGGCAACGGTATTGAGTTTCTTAAACGCTTGAAGTCGGACCCGCTCTACCAGGAACTGCCGGTGATCTGTATGTCCGCTTCCGACCAGAGCAGCGATATTGAAGAAGCGTTCAGGGAAGGCGCTATTGATTATGTCCTCAAACCTTTCAACAAGATCATTCTGAGTGCCAAGGTTTCAACCTTTGTTGATTTTAAGCGAAAGACGAATTTGCTGGCTGCCCAGGCGTTGCGGGATACACTGACCGGGATCGGCAACCGACGGATGTTTGAGCAGCAGTTGGACCTGGAGTGGCGGAGGGCGCTTCGACAGGAACTTTCCCTCGGCCTTGCTCTGGTGGATATGGACCATTTCAAAAGTATTAATGATCAACATGGGCACGCCCAGGGTGATGTTTGCCTGCAACTGCTGGCGACGTCCATGGAAAAGGCGTTCGGCCGTGCGGGCGATCTGGTGGCAAGACTCGGCGGCGATGAGTTTGTAGCAATGCTGCCCGGTGCCACGCTCAACAGTACGGTTCGGGCGGCCAAACGTCTGGAGGAGGTTCTGGCAAACGAACACGAAAAGTGTCGCCGAAGCGGGCAGGATTGCCCTGGCTTTTCAGTGTCAGTCGGTTGCTACGCTGTCGTTCCTCACAAAGGGACGAATGCTTCAGAGTTGAAGGAAACAGCGGATCAGTATCTTTATGAAGCAAAGAGGGAAGGGGGGCGTAGCTGTGTCAGACCTGCTATCTAAGCTGGACCGAGACGACTCGATTGGAACGCGCCTCTTTCAGGTGAAACCCAAGATCATGGTCGTGGATGACGAACCCACCAATATACGCGTGTTGTCGGATGCACTGAAAAACGATCATGACATTATCGTGGCCACCAGTGCGAAACAGGCGTTGGGGCTTCTCGATAGGGGAGAACGTCCTCATTTATTGCTACTGGATATCATGATGCCAGACATGGATGGTCTGGAAATGTGTCGACGGCTGAAGAAACGCCAGGAGCTTCAGCACATTCCGGTTATCTTCATCACGGCACTGATTGACACTGATACCGAGGAAAAGGGGTTTGAGGCGGGGGCTGTGGATTTTATTCGTAAGCCAATCAGCCTCCCCTCCGTGCGGGCAAGAGTGCGCACGCACATTTCCCTGAAAGGCATGCTCGATCACATGGTCGAGCTCAATCAAACGTTAAGTGAGAGATTGCATCAACTGGACCAGTTGAACTGGCGCCTGATGCAGGAACAGAAGCGGGGCCGGGCCGCTGACTCAGGGAATCTCTATGAGCAGGCCTTCATGTCGACCTCGGAAGGCATTGCGGTGCTTGATAACGAAGGAAAGATCACCGCAGTGAACCCGTCCTATAGCCGTATTACCGGTTACTCCGAAGCCGAAGCGTTAGGTCGATATCATGACGTTCTTGATGTGCGCGTGGATAAGCGCCTTAACAGCACCAGTATCCTGGACTATCTGGGGGTACATAATCACTGGTCGGGGGAGATCTACAACCGCAGGCGGAATGGGGAGGTTTATCCGGAGCTGAGAACGATCAGCACGATACGGGCTGATGACGACCGAGTGACCCACTACGTGACGGTCTTCAACGATATCACCAGCCTTAAAGAGACCGAGCAGCGACTGGAAGAGCTGACCTGGCGGGATCCCGTTACCGGGTTCCCCAACCGGGCGCTTTTCCTGGACCAGCTGAGTACCGTACTCAAGTTGTGTCATCACGGTGGTATGGCCACTGCGGTGATCGTTGTTGATATCAACAACTTCCGATATATAAACGAGACCTTTGGTTTCGACTGCGGTGATATTGTCATTCAGACGTTTGCCGAGAGGCTCAGGAATGCCTGTCATGAAGACGACTCCATCGCTCGTCTGTCGGGCGATGAGTTTGGAATCGTGCTGGCACCAAAGCAGTGGACGTTGGACGAAGCTTACCGGATAGCCCTGCAGTTGTTCGGGCGTATTCAGGAGGCTCTACGGGAACCCGTGCCTTATCGCTCGGAAGGGGCGTTAACGATAGAGGCAACCGGTGGTATTGCGCTGTACCCAACAGAAAGCTCCGACATGCCATCCCTCGCTTTGCGCCATGCCGAAACGGCGCACCGAAATGCCAAGGACTCGAACCGGGCTGTTGCGGTGTTTGAAGATTCCATGAGCGAGAATATCCGGCGGCAAGTGGCGGTGGAGTCGGAACTGGCCCGAGCGATTACCGAGAACGAAATTGCAATGTATGCTCAATCTCAGCATAGCCCGGACCGGGAACTGGCGGGCATCGAACTTCTGGTTCGCTGGGATCATCCGGAAAGAGGGTTGTTGGGGCCCGGTGAATTTATTCCTTTTGCCGAGCGAACCCGGCAGATTGTCGCCCTGGAGCGCCATATCGTTCGCGTGTGCCTGGGAATGTTGGCTCAGATGAGAGCAGATTCGCGAAAGCTCCGCTGCTCGATCAATATTTCCGCCAAGCACATGGCGGAAGAGGATTTTGCTGAGGCGATCCTCGGGTTGGTTGCAGACTCGGGTTACCCGCCCGCGCTGATTACGTTCGAGCTGACGGAAAGCGTGATGGTGAAAGATGTGGACGCCGTTGTCGAAAAGATGGAGAAGATACGGAACTTTGGCTGCACGTTCTCGCTGGACGATTTCGGAACAGGTTATTCCTCGCTTTCCCAATTGCGCCGATTGCCCATATCGGAAATCAAGATTGACCGGTCGTTTGTGCTTTCGGCGCTAAACGATTCCACGTCCGCCGATATCGTCGATATGGTGAAACGTATAGGTGAATCCATGAATGTTCGAGTTGTGGCGGAGGGAGTGGAAACGCAAGAACATGCTGATTTCCTGAAAACCCACCATCCGGGGGTGTATTTACAGGGGTACTTCTTTGGGCGCCCGGCACCGTTATGGACCTTTTTCGTCGAGAAGTCGCACTGAACGCTGCGTCTGGGATGGCCCCGGCTTTTACGTCAATGCCTCAATCGCTTTCGCGTCGGTCGCGAAAATATTCTCCTCTTTGATCAGTTGGGCCAGCCCTGTCCTTGAAAGGGCCTCCCTCAACGGAAGTTTTGGGCCGGACAGGTAGAGGGTAATGCCTCTTGCATCCAGAAAGGACCAGATGTCCTGCAGGGTATCCAGGCCAGTAGAGTCGACCTGATTCAGGGAGGATGCAGAAATCAGCACGGTTCTCAGATCCGGGGCGGCATCCACTCGCTTGCGGATGGAGCGCTCCAGAACCGGTGCCGTCAGGTAAGTGAGTGAGGCGTCCATACGTACCCCGAGAACCCCTTCGGCAATGGGCGGCAGCTGATAAAGATGTCGGTCACGAAACCCACCTGACTCATGAACCCCCAGTTCAATGATTCGCGGCACGGCATGATGATGAAGGAAGGCGAGCAAAGACGCCGCTATGCCCGCCAGAATTCCCCAGTACAGGTTTGGCACGGTGACCAGTGTCACCACCAGGGTGACGAGAGCTACCATGCCATCCTTGGGGTTTTCACGGCTCAATCGGGTAAGCGAGCGGACATCAATCAGCCGGGTGACGGGCACGATGATGATGGCGGCGAGGATCGCGGTCGGCAGGTGATACAGGAGCTCGGTAAACCCGAAAAGAGAGATCAGCACGAGCAGTGAGGCGATCAGGGACGCCCTCGCGGTTTTCGCGCCACTGTAAGCGTTCAGCGCCGTGCGGGAGAACGAACCGCTGACAGGAAAGGCACCGCTGAAGCCGCTGGCCATTTTGGCCAGACCCTGACCGATTAACTCCTGATTCCGGTCCCAAGGTTCTCCTGTTATTCGCGACATGGTGCGGCAACTGGACATCGCTTCGGTAAAGCTGATCAGTGCAATGATCGCAGCGGGCAGCAGAAGCGCCAAGTGCTGGTCAACGGAGAGTGTCAGAGGCAATGAAGGCTGGGGAAGTCCGCTTCCGACCGGACCGATGACCGAGCCGCCAAGCTCTCCAAATCCCAGCAGATAACTGCCGGCGATGCCAATCAGTGTAACGACCATCACCGCAGGCAGGCGCGCGGTCAATTTTCCGAGTAGCAGCAACGCTGCCACGCCACCGAGGCCGAACCCGGCGGTCGCGACCAGCCGCCAGGGGGCGTGTTGCCATTCCTGCCAGAGAGTGGATAGCCAGTTTCCGCCGGCGCCTGTATCGAAGCCCAGTAGGGCAGGGATCTGTGAAACGATAATGATGACGGCAGCCGCATTCACGAATCCCTGAACGACAGCGTTCGAGATCAGGTTGGCAAGAATGCCCATGCGGAACGCGCCCATAAGAAACTGCATGAGCCCGGAATAGAGGGCGAGCCATATGGCCATCACCACCCATTCCGGGGACCCCGCTTCGGCCAACGGTTGCAGCGCCGCGAAGGTCAGCAGGCTGGTTAATGCTACAGGCCCGACCGCAAGCAGTGACGATGAACCGAACAATGCCCCAACAATGCCCGGCAGCAGTGCCGCGTAGAGACCGGTAACGGGCGGCATCCCCGCGAGTTGGGCGTATGCCAGGGCCTGGGGGATCAGTACCAACCCGACCGTGATGCCGGCAATGGCGTCCGCCCGGTTCTGCCGTCTCGTGGGTCTGGCCCATGTCAGGAAGGGGAAGAGCCTGACGATCAGTTTACTTGAGGATGCCCGCATAACAATTCCAATTGGCAACGTGTCGGTGTAACGCACGTATCCGGTCCGGCTCTCCATTTAAGGGGCTTTGATAACCGTATAGCACATTACCAGCATCGGGATAGAGAAAGTAGAATTCGACTCAATGATCTATGCTGTCATTAGGCTGCATGGCACCGCCTCTGGCCTCTGCTGGCCTCTGGAGAGTGCACGAATAAATTCGCTGATGGAGAAGGCGTATGCAACAGATCCAGAAATACCCCGCGGGCTGGCGGGTACTGCATTGGGTAATGGCGCTGATGGTCCTGACGTTGATACCCGTCGGGCTCTGGATGGCGTCGCGTGCGGAAGCTGATATCTGGGGGGCGCTGACGAATACCTTGTACAGTGGGCACAAAGCCATAGGTTTTACCGTGCTCCTACTGATGATCCTGCGGATCGTCGTCAAGATACGGGTAAAAAGCCCACCCTATCCCGAGAGCATGCCCCGCACATTGCAGATTGCAGCCAAGAGCATGCACCACCTGATCTACGTCATGTTGGTGGTTACGCCTTTGTTTGGCTGGGCCGGTGTGACGGCGTATCCGGCTTTGGGCATCGTGGGCGATGTCAGACTGCCCGCCATGCCTTTTGTGCCGGAGGACAAGGAATTGGCTGGGAGCTTGTTTGCGATACACGGGTGGCTAGCCATAACGCTAGGTGTTCTGGTCGCAGGCCATATCGCGGCGGCCTTTCGCCATATGCTCCGTGGGGATGGTATTTTCCGCCGAATGGTTTGAGTAGGCATGCGAGGACCGCAGCCGGCCTGTTCCGGTGCGATCGCTAAGCCAGACAGATGCGGTACCGAAGCACCCCGGCATCCTCCTCACGGACCCATTCAATCCGGTGCCCGGTCAGCTCGCACAGCACCTGTAAATCCCGACGACCGCTGGGATCATCGGCCAGGAAGTCAACCTGCGTGCCGCTGGGAAGGCCCTGGGTGCGCTTCTTAAAACGCAGAACGGGCAGTGGGCATACCAAACCGATGGCATCGATCTGGTAAACCTCTGTTTCATGCATCTGGGACTGTTCAGTCAAGCCGCACATTCTCACTGCTGGTTTGCGCGGCGGAGGACCACCCGAACTGGTCAAGAACGGGCGGGGCGGCAAAGGCAATCACCAGCGCCGCGACAAACGCTGAAATCATGACTTTCACGATGACCCTCCTTTACCCTGTTTGGCTTCAACCTCGGCCACCCACAGATCGTGGTGCTGGCGCGCCCACTCCACATCAACCTGGCCGTTACCCATGGCATCGAAGGCGCCTTCCATGCCAACCGAGCCAATATAAATGTGGGCGATGATGGCCAGCATCATCACGAATGCGACAATCGAGTGCCAGAGGTTGGCGTATTGCATCTCTTCGTGGGGCGCCAGATCGGTCGGGAAGCTGGTACCCAGAACACTGTTCATGATGCCGAAGGTATCGGCAAACATGGGCATCTGAAACGGGAACAGCAGCGACAGCCCGGAAAGGGACACTGAGGCGCCCAGTACCATCACGGTCCAGAAAATGATCTTCTGGCCGGCGTTGAATTTCTTCGCAGACGGATGGCTCTTGGTAAAGATACCGCCGCCGGCCTTGAGCCATTGCCAGTCCAGCTTGTTGGGAATGTTGTGGGCCACCCACATGACGAACGTCATCACCAGCCCCAGCATGAACGCCCATGCAACGTTATTGTGGACCCACTTGGAGCCGGCAGCCAGGGTGGCAAAGGCGTCGGCCCCCATGACCGGGATCAGGAAGCTTCGCCCCATCAGGGTGATCAGCCCGGTCAGGCCCAGGGCGATAAATGAGCCTGCCAACAGCCAATGGCCGAACCGCTCGACGGCTTTAAACCGTTCAATTGTGGTGCCCGCAGGGCCGCCTTCGATTTTGATCCTGCCGCGAATGAGGTAGAACACCACCAGCAATGCGATGAAGCCCAGAATGGCACCGCCGCCGTAGGTGATGACCGGCCCTTCACGCAACTGGTACCAGCGCATGCCGCCGTCCTGGATCAGAACATCGGCCGCCGGGTTGCGAACCTGGGTTTCAATGTCGATGTTGTCGTAGCGAATGCCGCGCCAGGCATCAGCATCGGAACGCCCGCCACGGGTGCCCAGTGGCTCGTTGATCGGTGCCGCGTTGGCGGGATTACCTGTTTCTTTGGAACGGGATTCCCCGTCAGCTTTCAGTCTTTCCTGCCGGGCCATGATGTCTTCGAGGGTTTGGCCGCCCCCGGTAGACATCTGGTCAGACTCGGGAACGTCCTGCGCCCACACAGGGTTGAAGACCAATGTCGCCAGCACAAAAACGGCGGCACCGAATAGTTTACAGTTCATGAAAGCACTCCAGCGGAATGAACAAAAAGAATCCGTTGCCTTAACGAATGCCGGGGCCCCAGGGCCCCGGAAACATCCAATGGGCTTACGCGCCCTTCTTCTCGTAGGCTGTGCCCCATCCCCAGGCGCCTGAACCAAAACCACGGTTCACCACACGCTGGCGGTAGATGTCCGCTACCTCGTTGCCGTCACCGGCCAACAAGGCTTTGGTGGAGCACATTTCCGCACAGATCGGCAGCTTGCCCTCCGCAATACGGTTACGCCCGTACTTGGAGAACTCGGCTGTGGAGTTGTCTTCTTCCGGACCGCCCGCACAGAACGTGCATTTGTCCATCTTGCCACGGCTGCCAAAGTTGCCCGCTTGCGGGAACTGAGGGGCGCCGAATGGGCAAGCGTAGAAACAATACCCACAACCAATGCACAGATCTTTGGAGTGCAAAACCACACCGTCTTCGGTCTGGTAGAAGCAATCCACGGGGCAGACGGCCATACAGGGCGCGTCTGAACAGTGCATGCAGGCTACCGAGATCGAACGCTCACCGGGCTTGCCATCTTCAATGGTCACCACGCGTCGACGGTTGATGCCCCAGGGGACTTCATGCTCATTCTTGCAGGCCGTTACGCAGGCATTACACTCGATGCAGCGTTCGGCATCGCAAAGGAATTTCGCTCTTGCTTGTCCTTCAATGGCCATGATCTACACCTCTTGTTATGCCGGCATAATCGAACACAGGGTGCACTTGGTCTCTTGCATCTGTGTGACCGAGTCATACCCGTATGTTTGAACTGTGTTGGTGGATTCACCCAATACGTAGGGGTCGGAGCCTTTCGGATACTTGTCCCTCAGATCCTTGCCCTCCAGGTGTCCGCCGAAGTGGAACGGCATGAAGGCGACGCCCTCGCCGACCCGTTCGGTCACCATGGCCTTGACTTTGATGCGTGCGCCTTCCGGGCCAGACACCCAGACATCCTTACCGTCACGAATGTTCATGTTGTTCGCATCACGCGGATTCACTTCAATGAACATGTCCTGCTGCAATTCCGCCAGCCACGGGTTGGACCGGGTCTCGTCACCACCACCTTCATACTCAACCAGTCGGCCTGAGGTCAGAATGATGGGGAAGTCCTTGCTGAAGTCCTTCTTCTGGATGGACTCGTACAGGGTCGGGACACGCCAGAAGGTCTTGTCCTCGTAGGTCGGATAGTCCTCCACCAGGTCTCGGCGGTTGGTATAGAGGGGTTCGCGATGAAGCGGCACAGGGTCCGGGAAGTTCCAGACGATGGCGCGGGCCTTGGCGTTACCAAAGGGCGCGCACTCGTGTTTGATCGCAACACGCTGGATGCCGCCAGACAGGTCGGTTTTCCAGTTGGTTTCGGGGCCGGCAACGGCATCGATGCTGGCCCGCTCTTCGGCCGTCAGGTCGCCATCCCAGCCCAGGTCCATCAGCATCTGCATGGTGAATTCCGGGTATCCGTCCTTGATCTCGGAGTTTTTCGAGTAAACGCCGTCCGCCAGCAGGTTTTCGCCGTTGCGTTCAACGCCAAAGCGGGCACGGAAGGTAAGGCCACCTTTGGACACCGGCAAAGACATGTCATAGAGCACGTGTGTGCCCGGATGGTTCATTTCCGGTGTGCCCCAGGATGGCCATGGCAGGCCGTAGATATCACCATCGCAGGGGCCACCCACCGCACGCAGTGTGGTCTTGTCGAAGTGGTGCTGGTTGGCCATGTGCTTTTTCAGGCGCTCGGGCGACTGACCGGTGTAGCCGATGGTCCACATGCCACGGTTGAATTCACGGGTGATGTCCTCGACGACCGGTTCATTGCCTTCAATGGCAATATTGCGGAACATGCGATCGGTGAAACCGAACTTGTCCGCAAACAGCTTTATGATTTCGTGATCGACCTTCGACTCGAACAACGGCTCAACGACTTTCTCACGCCACTGCAGCGAACGATTGGAAGCGGTAACTGAACCCGAGGTCTCGAACTGGGTAGTGGCGGGCAACAGGTAGGCGCCGTCCTTGCGATCATGTAGCACCGCTGACACAGTAGGGAAGGGATCCACCACGACCAGCAGGTCGAGCTTTTCCATGGCTTCCTTCATTTCCAGCATCCGGGTCTGCGAGTTGGGCGCGTGGCCCCACAGCACCATGGCCCGGGTGTTGTCGGGCTGCTCCAGGTTTTCCTTGGCTTCCAGAACGCCGTCAATCCAGCGCGATACGGGAATGCCTTTCTCGTTCATCATGGCTCTGGATTTGCCGTCCTTGTCCCAAACGGCAAAACGCCCCTTGAGCCAATCCAGGTCCTCTTCCCAGACTCTGGCCCAATGGGCCCAGGAGCCAGCGGCCAGGCCATAGTAGCCGGGCAAGGTGTCGGCCAGTACGCCCAGGTCTGTGGCGCCCTGAACATTGTCGTGGCCGCGGAAGATGTTAGTGCCACCGCCGGCAACGCCCATGTTGCCCAGCGCCAGTTGCAGCACGCAGTAGGCGCGGGTGTTGTTGTTGCCATTGGTGTGCTGGGTTCCCCCCATACACCAGATGACTGTGCCCGGGCGGTTATTCGCCAAGGTGCGGGCAACGCGCTCAAGCTGTGCTCCCGGTACACCGGTTACACGCTCAACTTCCTCAGGGTTCCATTTCTTTACTTCCTGGCGGATGTCGTCCATGCCGTACACCCGGGTGCGGATGAACTCCTTGTCCTCCCAGCTGTTCTCAAAGATGTGCCACAAAAGGCCCCAGACCAGCGCGACGTCTGAACCCGGACGAAACCGCACATACTCATCCGCATGGGCGGCAGTGCGTGTGAAACGCGGGTCGCAGACGATCAGCGGTGCGTTGTTCTCTTCCTTGGCTTTCAGAAGGTGCAGCAGCGACACCGGGTGCGCCTCCGCGGGGTTACCACCGATCAGGAAGATGGCTTGCGAATTGTGGATGTCATTATACGAATTGGTCATCGCGCCGTAGCCCCAGGTGTTGGCTACGCCGGCAACCGTGGTCGAATGGCAGATCCGGGCCTGGTGATCGACGTTGTTGGTGCCCCAGTAGGCGGCAAACTTGCGGAACAGGTAAGACTGCTCGTTACTGAACTTTGCGCTGCCCAGCCAGTAGACCGAATCCGGACCACTTTCCTCGCGGATTTGCTGCATCTTGTCGCCGATCTCGTTGATCGCTTCGTCCCAGGAGATTTTCTGCCACTGGCCGCCGACCATTTTCATCGGGTACTTGAGGCGACGTTCGCCGTGGGCACTCTCCCGTACGGAAGCCCCTTTGGCACAATGCGCACCAAGGTTAAAGGGGCTGTCCCAACCCGGCTCCTGCCCGATCCAGGTGCCATTCTGGATTTCCGCCATCACCGTGCAGCCAACCGAGCAGTGGGTACACACGGACTTTTTGCGAACAACTTCCCCACCTCCCGTCGACGGGGTTGCGGCCTCAACGCGGCCAGACGTCAGTGACAAAGCTGCCAGACCGCCCACCGTGACACCGGAGGCGGCCAGAAAACCACGACGATCCATGGTCTTGGCAGCGAGGGATGAAAGTAAAGAACCAGCACGGGGGCCTTTCGCTACCCCGTTGGTTTTCTTTCTTAACATGTCAATTACCTCTCTCTTTTTATTCTCGTTTTACGGAGGTGTGGCCATTCAAGAGCCTTTCGCAACCTTGAATGACGCACGCTTCCTTAAAAGCGAGCCGATTCGAAGTACTTACGTGTGTGTTCAGTGTCACGCAGACCGCGGCTTTTCGGGGCCTCTTTCACCACCTCGGCTGCGGCATTGGGCGAGACTGCCAGCGCAACGGCCGCAGGAGCTGCGGCTGCTGCCACCTTCAGGAAACGGCGGCGGCTGTTTTCACGTTTCGGGTTGTCCATTGGACACCTCCACCTGAGTTAAGGGACCGGGCAGGTCCCAGTTATTGAATGGCAAACGCATCGGCCTCAACGGCCATGAAAGCCCGGCCCAGCGAGCCCACAGGCGCGTAGAAAACCGCGCTTTGCGCTTCTTCCAGATCGGCAAAGAAAAGTTCCGCCCACTTTGCCAGGTGTGCGTCGAAAAAGGCTTTTTGAGAAGGTTGGTCACTGTCACACAGAAACTCGCCCGCAATAATGCCGGCCATGATTTCGCACAGCGTACCCATGTGATCTTCAGGTTCTTTAACGTTGTCTCTAGCCTTGATGCCCCTGGCCATCAGATCGCTACGCAGATCCGCAAGGGGCTTCTCGTTGAGAAAGCCGGTCAGGTAATAACTGGTGTAGGGCAGTAATTCACCGCGACCGATGCCAACGAAAAGGTTGTTGAACTCCCGCTCTGCATCATTGGGCGCGGTGCGTTGGGCAAGGGCAGCGAGGTTTCTGGAGGCGGATCCAATCGGAGTATCGTCACCCTCTAAGGTTACCAGCCCCCGGAGCAGCTCACTCGAAGGTGGGGCGTCCAGCAGGACACCCAGCAACCGATACATTTGGGCACGCGCTCGATCTTCGTCACTGATCGAGCGCGGGCACTGAACTTCTGCAGCGTTGGCCAAGATGTCTCTCTCTATATTGTCTCTTGTTTATTGTTGTCTAATTTTTAATCACCGATCTACTGTATATAGTTCCGATTTGTGTCGGGCGCAACTACGGTTTCTAACACTCATGAATCCTCAAAACGCATTCGCGGGCGGTAGTGCGGCGTCGGTTTCTCTCCGGTTTCGGTGACCACTGATTGAGAGTGACGATCAGTATCTGATGGCGCCTCATTGATGTCGGAAACGGGTGTTTCGCGCAGTCCTGCAGGTTCCGGAGGCACTACGGTTGTCGGAGCCTCGGCCAGCTTTGCGGTGCGCCCCCCCACCGGGTTATCAACCGGCTCATCAACCTTTGCGGTCCGGTCGATTAGCCCTTGTCCCACCTTGTAGAGGGTCTTTACGGCCCCGGTCGCAGCAGCGTTCGTGAAATCCTCATCGTAGTCATTGAGCCCGTCCAGCACGGCAAGTACAGGGTTGGATTTCCAAAGAGACCGCAGGGCCCTGCGGCGCAGCAGCTCGGGGATTTCTTTTCGCATGAACCCGGTAATATCGGTACCCAGCTCGATGGCATCGGGATCGGGTAAGCCGTACTTCTCCAATACGTCGTGCTCGGACAACGTCTCATTAATAGAGAGCTCCTGCTCTTCATGTGACGGTTCGGACTCGACTGATGGGGGCGGGGCCAGCTCAGTCTTTTTGCCGGTTTCTGTTTTCTTGCGCGACCAACGTTGCAGGCGTGACTCAGCCATCACTGAATCCTCGGTTTTTTGATGTTGGCGGGTGCGCGAAAGACGTCGCTCTCCTGACGGATACGCGGATCGCCTTTGGCGTCTTCGATACCGTCAACGTGGACACTGTCACGGCGCCGTTTCTTGAAGGGCACTTCGATGTAGTGCATATCGACAAATTCTTTGATCCAGGCCGCCAGAGACTCGGGAATGGGCACGGGCTCGACGATACTTTCACCACTGTCCTGTGCATCCAATGCCTCATGGGCACTGGCAGTAATGGAGCTGATGACCCACCCTGAGGGAGAGCGACCAGTCTGGTCCTTATCCATGACAATCCAGACGGAGGGAACGGCCATATTCAGGGATACAAGGTAGCCTTCCACGTCGGCACGAAAGAGTTCCATGGTCACCGAGCCTGCGTGGTAATCCACCTCATCGCCTTCCTGGACCAGTTCTTTCCAGAACGCCTCCGGGGCACCCGGTATGACCGCCACCGGCGTCCAGACATACCGCGCCCACTGGGTCACGCCAGGAGACTGGCGAACGACGGCACCGACTTGTAACGCGCGTTTCCACTGCTCTGTGCGACTGCTCATGGCTGCTCTCTTTTGTTATTCCTTCAAGCTAGCAGGAGGTCAAAAAATATCCAACTTTCCGATTGTCTAAAAACAAACCGCTGTGTCATGCTCGAAGAGCTATAGTGATTCGTATACGTATAACAACAACGAAAAGAGTCAGATTCCTGATGACGGCACCCAAGACCTTACTGCTGTGCAGTTGTGATAAAACACAGTCCTTTGATCCAGAGGCGCTGCGCAAGGCCGCAGCCGCCGAGCAGGTCATCGCGGTGGATCAACTGTGCGGCCATGACATGAAGACGGCCGCTGAGCATCTGGGTGGTGATGCAGACGTACTCATTGCCTGTGGCCAGCAGGCTGCCCTGTTCGAGCGTCTGGGCGAGGATGTTCAGGCCGAAACCGGGCATTCCGCACCGCTGGGCACCATCGACATCCGGGACCGGGCAGGTTGGGGGGCCGCGAGTGCAAACCCCAAACGCCTGCGCGCCAAACAAGCGGCCCTGGTTGCTGCGGCCCAACTCCCGGCTCCGATAGCGCCTGCAAAAACGATCCGCTCCAGCGGAGTGTGCTGTATCGTCGGCCCTACTGAGCAGGCCATAAGGATGGCCGAGCTGGTGCAGGACGAGCTGGGGGTTACCTGTATTGTCAATGACGCCGGTCCCATACAGCTACCCTCTGCCGCCTACGACGTGGCGAAGGGCCGGCTGACGTCAGCCTATGGCGCGCTGGGCCATTTCAGGATGGAGTTTGCCCAGTTGCAAACCCTGAATCCCGCCGGCCGTGGTGCACTGGGTTATGGCGAGGTGCAAGCCACCGCTCGCAGCGAGTGTGATGTGTTTATCGACCTCCGTGGTGACGCTCCGGCCTTTCCCTGCCATCAGAAGCGCAACGGTTATTTCTGGGCCGACCCCGCCAAAACCGGGGAATTGGAACGCATTGCCCTGACGGCCCGGGAACGGGTTGGTGAGTTCGAGAAAACCGTCTACTTCAGGTTGGAGGAATCCCTGTGCGCCCACTCCCGGGCCAACAAAACCGGCTGTACCCGCTGCCTGGACGTCTGCCCCACAGAGGCCATTTTTTCGTTCGGCGACCACGTGCAGATTGATTCGGATATCTGTGCCGGCTGTGGCTCCTGCGCGGCTGTTTGCCCGACCTCAGCCATCACTATGACCGAAAGCCCTTTCGAAGCCCTGACCAAAGCCGTGGAGGTGATGGCCAGGGTCTATCGTGACCATACCGAAGAATCTCCACGCCTGGTGTTTCATACCCTGAACGCCGGTGGTGAGGCCATGGCGCACCTGGCACGGTACGGCGATGGGCTGGCGGACGATCTGATTCCGATGGGACTTGAGCATATTGATCGTATTGGCCATGCCGAGATCTTGGCCGCATTGGGCGCCGGCTATGCGGAAGTCCTGCTGCTGGCGGATAACGAGACTGACCGCCAGGCCGTTGCCGCGGAAGTGGAGCTGGCTCAGGCCATGGTGAGCGGTGCCCACCATTCGCCCAGCCGGATTCGAGTGGTTGCGGCTAACGAGCTCAGTGTTGAAGGGGACAATGCGGGGCGTGTCAGCGAGCCCGTATTACTGGTCGGCGGCCGCCGTGACATTACACGGGTGACCGTCAGTGCGATGGCAAACGGTGTTGAAGCGCCGATTCCGCTGCCACAGGGCGCGCCCTATGGCGCTATCGAAATCGATTCCGATAAATGCACGCTCTGTCTGGCCTGTGTGTCTCTGTGTCCAACTGGCGCCCTCGGCGACCATCCGGACCGGCCGGAGGTTCAGTTCACGGAAAATGCCTGTGTTCAGTGCGGCGTGTGCGAAAGCACCTGCCCCGAGACTGCCATCAACCTGAAGCCGCAACTGGATCTGTCCAAGGGTGCGCTAAGTGCCCGGGCACTGCACGGCGAGGAGCCTTTCGAATGCATCAAGTGTGGAAGGCCCTTCGGTGTTGCCAGCACCATCAACCGGATCGTTGAAAAACTGGAAAACCAGCACTGGATGTACAAAAACGCTGATAACGTCCAACTCATAAAGATGTGTGACGACTGTCGGGTGAAATCTCAGTTCCACGGGGAAAGCGCGCCCCTGGCAGGGGGAGAGCGCCCCAGGGTTCGCACCAGAGACGACTACCTGGACAGCTAGAATAAAAACAGGAAGCGACATGGTTGAATACACCGAAGTAGGAAAACCGAACCTGATTGGTACCGACGCCCCCCGGCCTCAGGACAAGAACCCGAAAGGCGTTGACCGCATCATCGCTATTGCCTCCGGTAAAGGGGGCGTTGGCAAGTCGACAGTGGCCTCCAACCTGGCGGTTGCACTGGCCTCGAAAGGTCTGAAAGTGGGCCTGTTGGACGCCGACGTGTATGGTCCCAGCCAGCCCCGCATGATGGGTGTTTCAGGCCGGCCTTCCAGCCCCGACGGAAATACCATACTGCCGCTGCGCAATCACGGGGTGACCCTGATGTCCCTGGGCCTGATGGCCTCCGATGATGAAGCCATTGTCTGGCGTGGGCCCATGTTGATGGGCGCCCTGCAACAAATGATGAACCAGGTGGACTGGGGGCGGCTGGACGTCCTGCTGGTGGACTTGCCCCCGGGCACCGGTGATGTCCAGATGACCCTGAGCCAGAAATTCTTTGTTGCCGGGGCGGTTGTGGTCTCGACCCCCCAGGACATCGCGTTAATGGATGCGCGCAAAGGCATCGATATGTTCAAACGGATGGACGTGCCCCTGTTCGGACTGATTGAAAACATGGCCTCCTTTATCTGCGATGGTTGCGGCAAAGAGCACCATCCTTTTGGGCACGGCGGCGCCAGGGCGGAGGCTGAAAAATTGGGCGCGCCCTTCCTGGGCGAGATTCCGCTGGATCTGGATATCCGCGTTGGTTCGGATGGCGGTGTACCGATTGTGGTGTCGAAGCCGGATAGCCCTCAGTCGCGGGCCTTCCAACGCATCGCCGATGAACTGATCGCCTCTGAAGTGTACGCCGAGGCCATGCGATGAGTGTGTCGCCGCGCTTACCACCGCTGTTTACGGGGGAATGGGTGCCAAACCAGACGGATCCATTTGATAAGGCCGTCAGCCGCGCCATTGCCGGGGTCGATTCCGGCACGATTTTCTATTCCGACGCGGTGGACGTCTTGCGCGCGGCCTTGGTGCTGGCGCCGGAAACCCCACTGGAAGAAGCTGTTCAGGCGGTCTACGTGGCCCAGATAGGCCTGGCTGAAAGCCTGGGCGCCCTGGCCCCGCCCGAGGTGCCGGTGTACTTCCAATGGCCCGATCGTATCAAGGTCAATGGCGCGGTGTGCGGCGGTGTCCGCTTTGCCGCGGATGTGTCAGACCCCAGCGCCCATCCGAACTGGCTGGTGGTCGGTATCGATGTGCCTTTTTTGCCAGTGGGCGGCGAGCCGGGCGAGACGCCGAACCAGACCTGTCTGCATGAGGAAGGCTGTGTTGAGATCACGCCCATGGCGCTTCTGGAAAGCTGGTCCAAACACACATTGCTGTGGCTGACTTACTTCATGGACAGTGGCTTCGAGCGTATACACAATGAGTGGCGGCCACGTTGTGACACCCTGGGCAAAATGATCGACCTGCCAAAGCCCGGGCTCTTTGTGGGCCTGGATGAAAAGGGCCGAATGCTGTTGCGCCAGGATGTCATGACTGAAACAGTGAGTTTGATCGAATTCGCGGAGCACGTATGAAACTGGCCCGAATCCTGCGACTGGATGTATCCGATGACAATGTATTTGATGTGCCGGCTCCCAGCGGTGAATGGGCGATATCCGGCGGGTTTGAGTTCTCCAACTGGACCGAGGCGGACCTGAAGGGGAAGGCCCGGCAGGCTTTCAGCAATGGTTGGTACAGCATCGAGTCAGGCGGTCGCGCCACTTTTGTGGGCGTGTGCGACATCACCGACGCGGAATTGGAGCAGTTACGTCAGGTTCTGGCGCAGACGTTTGTTGAGTGTTACGGCGCACCGGGTATCGATGCGGCCTATCCGGTCGCCTGCGAAGAAATCGACCAGATGCGCAGCATGTGCGAGGACTTCGAGGACAACACGCTTTTGATGGTCAGCCGCACGCTCACCGAATTGGGTGTTGAGGAGACCTATCGCTCCCGGGCCCCGCAGGATGCCTCGCTGGAGGCCTTTGCCGTCCATGGCAGCGTTGACTGATTACAGTCCGAAACTGCCATAAGGGATAAACCGCACCGGCGTGCCCGGTTCTATCTGTCGGGCGCTTTCATCGAGCTCCACCAAACCCTCGGACCAGGCTAGGCCGGTTACACGTCCAGAGCCCTCAGAACCGAACACCTCAACCTGCCCGTCCCTAATGCGGGCCCGCAACATCTCGCTGCGCCCCGGTTTCTTGTTCTTGGAGAAACCAGCGGGCATGAGATAGCCCTGAGGTTCGAACCAGGTTCCGCCTGCCAGCAATGCCATCGCTGGTGCGCCAAAACGCAGTGCGCAGACCCAGGCGGCGACCGGGTTTCCTGGCAGACCCACCACAGGTGTTCCCCGGAACATGGCCAGCGCCAGTGGGCGGCCCGGTTTGATCGCAATACGCCAGTTACTGATGTCGCCGTGTGCTTTCAGCGTTTTAGACACGTGATCCTCGTCGCCGGCAGACACACCACCGCTGGTCAGGATCAGATCGCATTGTTCCGCGCCGCGCTCCAAGGCCGCTTTGACTTCCTCGGCACGATCGAGTGCATGGCCCAGGTCCACCAACTCATAGCCGAGCTGCGTCACCAGGGCGCTCAGCATCGGGCGGTTGGCGTCATAGATCTGCCAATCGGTGACCGCTGAGCCGACGGGCTTTACTTCATCGCCCGTGGATAAAACGCCGACGCGCAGCTGCTGATAGGCATCCACTGATTCGATGCCCACACTGGCAAGTACTGAAATCTGGGTTGGTGTCAGACGAGTGCCTGCCGTGAGGATTCGATCCTGTGCCTTGATGTCCTCGCCGGCTTTGCGGGCATTGGCGCCCGCTTTCAACGTACCGTTTAGATGCAGGTGACCATCGATGACCTCGCAGTCTTCTTCGAGGACCACGGTATCCGCGCCGGCCGGAATCACCGCGCCGGTCAGAATCCGGATGGCGTGGCCCGCAGGCACATTGCCCGTATACGGTTCCCCGGCGGCACTGCGGCCATTAATCAGGGGCAGGGTGCAGGGCACGTCCGTCAACGGCCCTGCGAAGGCATAGCCATCGACCGCGGAATTGTTGCTCGGGGGGTGGGCGCGAGGTGCTTGGACGTCGTTCGCCAGAATCCGACCGTTGACCTGCGACAGCGGAACGGCGTGTTCCACCCCCACCACCGAATGTAAACGCGAGTGCAATCGTTCCAGCGCCTCTTCCACCGGTGTCCAGTTCACGCCCGGGGGTAGGGCGAAACAATCGTTACGAAGTGGCGTCGTTGCTTTCCCGTTCATGATTTCCCTGGGCTCAGAATAAAGTCAGCGATGGCGGGTATGTTGTTTACATCGAACACAGGGCCCGGGAAATCCGCCACATAGTCGGCCACCAGGGCAATGATGCTGGCGTCCTCCGGGTACAGGGGCGCACGCTCGGACTCACGCCGGTGCACTTCAATCTTGGGATGTGCGTGGGTTTTAAAGCCCTCGACCACCACCCAGTCGCAGGGGCCCAGCCGCGCCAGCAATTCATCCAGCGTTGGCTCTTCAGCGCCGCGCAACTCGTGCATGATGGCAAAGCGCTGCCCGCCCGCCAGGATGACCTCACGTGCCCCGGCATCGCGGTGCTTGTAGCTGTCGGTACCGGGCTGGTCGACATCTACCCCATGATGGGCGTGCTTGATCGAGTTAACCGTTAACCCCCTGCGGGACAGCTCGCAAATCAGGGCCGCTGCCAGCGTGGTTTTTCCGCTGTTCTTCCAGCCCACAATGCCGATGACATTCACTTCAGGTGCTTCTCCGCCCAGGCCAGGTCTTCCGGTGTATTGATGTTGAAAAAGTCGTCCTCGCCAAAAACCACCAGGGTCTCACCCTGGGCCTGTGTCCACTGGCGGATCTTGCGCACGCCGTCGTTCAGGGCGGCTCGAAGATCATCTCGCAACGCGACCGGCCAACGGCCGAAGGTCGGCTGGGGCAGGCGGCCGCGTTCCGGGTCCGGCGTCGCTGCCAAAGCCACCGGGGTGTCATGCCCGGCCAACCGTGCAGCCAGATCCAGGGGAAACGATGGGGTGTCCGCCGCAACGCTGATTACCCACTCGTGCCCCTGTTCGGCTGCCCAATCCATGCCCGCCAGAACCCCCGCCAGCGGGCCGGGAAAATCGCCGATGGAATCGGCTACCACCGGCAACCCCAGATCCTCAAACCGGCTCAGGTCGCCATTGGCGTTCAACACTACGGCATCCACCTGTGGCGTGATTCGATCAATAACCCGCTGGATCAGCGACTGATTACCCAGCATCAATCGTCCCTTGTCACCGCCGCCCATCCGGTTGGCCTGGCCGCCCGCCAGAATGACCGCGCACTCAGTCATGCCCGGCCCCTTTTCGACGGTGTTTTTTGTCCTCATCAGGAACCTGTGACAAGTCCTGATCGAACACCAGACGGTGCTGGCCGCTGAGGCAGGTAAACTTTTTACCGCGCATCCGACCGATCAGGGTCAATCCGACCTGCCGTGCAATATCGACGCCCCAGGCGGTAAAACCGGACCGGCTGATCAGGGTCGGGATCCCCATCAGGGACGTTTTGATGACCATTTCGGAGGTCAGTCGGCCTGTGGTGTAGAGGACTTTGTCGGCGGCGGTGATTCCGTTCAGGTACATCCATCCTGCGATCTTGTCCACCGCGTTGTGGCGTCCGACATCCTCCATGTACGCCAGAATCTGGCGGTCCTGACAAAGAACCGTGCCGTGAATGGCACCGGTTTCCATGTACAGGCTTGGGGTATGGTTGATCTGGTAGGAGAGATCGTAAAACGTGCTGGTGCGCACCGGTGTGTCCGGTAGCGACAACCCGTCAAGCCCCGCCATCATGTCACCAAATACCGTGCCCACGGCGCAGCCGGACGTGCGGGTTTTCTTTTCCAGTTTGTCCTCGACATCGGTAACACCTGCAGTTCGGACCACTGCGACGTCCAGCTCTTCGTCGAAGTCAATCCTGGTGACCTGATCGGTTTCTTTCAGCATGCCCTGATTCAGGAGAAAACCGAGGGCCAGATACTCCGGGTGATCGCCAATGGTCATGGCGGTGACGATTTCCTGGCTGTTCAGATAGATCGTCAGGGGGCGCTCTTCGATCACGCTGATGGACTTTGATTGACCGTTTTCATCAACGCCCTCGACGGCGCGGGACAGACGAGGGTCTTTGGGATCGGGCAGTATCGGATTAATGGTCATTGTTGTTATAGCTCTTCCAGGAACGCCACGGATTTGAATATCGATGCACGTCCCCAGAGATTAGCCTATTTGGCATTCGGGAAAAACAGCTGTTGTCCGTCCACCTCGAAGTCCGCGATCGCTTGCTGGCCATCCCCGGAAATCAGCCAGTTATGCCATTGTTTCGCCAGATCGTGTTTAAGGTGCGGGTGCTTCTCTTCGGAGATCAGCAAGCTACCATACTGGTTGAACAGCACTTCGTCGCCGGCAAAAAGCAGCGTCAGGTTCTGGCGGTTGCCAAACGCCACCCAGGTGGCGCGGTCCGACATCACGTACGCATCCATGGCCGCAGCGGTGTTGAGCGTTGGCCCCATGCCGCTACCGAGTTCGCGGTACCAGTCGCCGTCGGGTCTGACGCCGGCGTTCTCCCAGAGGCGCAGCTCGGCGCGGTTGGTGCCGCTGTCATCGCCGCGTGAGGTGAAGGGTGCCTTGGCATGGGCAATCGCCGCGAAGGCCTCGGCGGCACTTTGTGCTTTCCCGATATTCGCCGGATCGTTCGCAGGGCCAATCAACACGAAATCGTTGTACATGACATCGGCCCGCTCGCTGGCGAAGCCGTTTTCGACAAAGCGTTTTTCCCCGGCGGTATCGTGTACCAGGAGGCTGTCGGCGTCGCCGCGGCGGGCGATTTCAAACGCCTGACCGGTGCCCACCGCCACCACCCGCACGTCGATGCCGGTGGCCTCTTCGAACTGCGGTAAAATGGCGTCGAACAGCCCCGAATTCTGGGTTGAAGTCGTTGAGGCCAGGGTGATGTAGTCATCGGCATAAGCGCCGAGCGCCACGCTCATGCCGGTGACACTTGCGAGTACAAGGATTAATGCCTTTTTCATCTTGCTGTCTCCTTTTGCGTGTTTCGAACGTCCAATGAGTAACGCGTCGGCAAAACCGTCAGAGCCGAACTATTCCATCAGTTCTCCGGCAATAAACGCTTGCCCCTCCCGCGAGACGGGGCTATTGAAAAAGGTTTCGGCAGAGGTGTGTTCACACACTTTCCCGCCAGAGAGAAACAACACATCCCCGGCAAGGCGCCTCGCCTGATGCAGATCGTGAGTGGTCATGACGATGCGCGTTCCCCGCTGATGAAACTCGCGTACCGCGGCCTCCACGCCTTTAATCGCCGCCGGGTCGAGTGCGGAGGTAGGTTCATCCAGAAACAGCACCTGGGGAGCAAGTACCCAGGCACGGGCCAGTGCCAGGCGCTGCTGCTCGCCGCCGGAGAGTACGCGCGCGGGCGTGTTTGCGCACGGGGTCAGCCCAAAATGCTCAAGCGCCTCACAAGCGATCTTTGTACGTGTCTTGCGGGGGACATTATTCACCGCTAACGCGTGAACGAGATTCGCCAAGGCTGAGCGGCGCAACAGTACCGGTTGCTGGAACACCATCGCTTGGCGGGGGCGTCTCTCAATTGACCAGGCCACCCGTCCCTGAGTCGGTGGGAGCAAACCGTGAGCCAGCCGCAACAGAAGACTCTTGCCCGCCCCGTTAGGCCCCATCACCAGGGTGGGGCCGGTGCCGTCCAGGGTGAATGAGCAGGGGCCCAGCAGTGCCTTACCCTGCTGGCTGAAGGCTACGCCATCAAAACGCAGCGTTGGTGGCGGAAGGAGGGCAGCCGAAGCAAGGAGTGGAACGTTAAATGAAGTCATCCTATCCGCCTTCTGGTCAGTTCACCTACCAAAAAGGCACCTGCGTTGATCAGCATGACCAGCGTCAGCAGCACGATTCCCAGCCCCAGCGCCAAGGGCAGGTTGCCCTTGCCGGTTTCCAGCACAATGGCGGTGGTCATGACCCGCGTGACCCCATCAATATTGCCGCCCACCATCATCACCGCGCCCACTTCGGCGCTGGCGCGGCCAAAGCCGGCGAGCAGAACAGTCAATAGCGCAAAACGGGCATCCCACAGCAGGGTGGGCATCATGCGTGAACGGGACATACCCAGTGACATAAACTGCTCGCGGTATTCACCCAGAAGCTCTTCCACCTTCTGGCGCGAGAGCGCGGCCAGAATCGGTAACACCAGTACCACCTGGGCAATGACCATGGCCCCGGGTGTAAACAGGAACCCCCACTCACCCAGCGGGCCGGCTCGCGAGAGCAGTAAATAGACGGCGAGCCCAGCCACCACCGGCGGCAATCCCATCAGGGCATTGAGCACGACAATCATGACGCTGCGCCCGGGGAAGCGCCACAGTGCCACCGCCGCCCCGAGGGGAAACCCCAGCACAGCCGCGATCAGTACCGCCAGAAGCGACACCTGCAGCGAAAGCGCCACGATCTGAAAGAGCGAAGCGTCGAGGTTTAGCAGTAGCGACAGCGCTACGTAAAACGCATTATTTTCCACAGCTGCGTCTCCTTGTTATTGAGCATCGTGGAGTTTCTGACTACGCTTTGCACAGCCTGTTGAAAAATATGCAGCTAAAAACAGTTTAGTGCTTTTCCAGGCGGCAGGAGAGATCAATGACGCTTCCCGCTTACCTCACCACGGCCGAAGCTGCCGAGTATCTGCGCCTGAAAGAGCGCAAAGTCTATGATCTGGTCAGCCAGGGCGTCATTCCCTGTGTGCGGGTGACCGGAAAGCTGTTGTTTCCACGCCAGCGTATTGATCTGTGGTTGATGAACCACCTGGAAGGTGACGACGCTGTCAGTTCGCCGACCCCGCCGGTCCTGGCAGGCAGCCAGGATCCATTGTTGGAGTGGGCGGTGAAAGAGAGCGGCGCGGAACTGGCGCTGCTGTGCCAGGGGAGTGGTGATGGCGTACAACGGTTAATCGCCGGTCGCGCAATGCTCGCGGGGATGCATATCTGGCACGCCGATAGCCGGGACTACAATGATCCTGTCACGTTGGGGCTGAGTGGCATGCGTGACCTGGTGCTGATTCGCTGGGCGAAGCGCCAGCAGGGGCTCCTGTTAGCCGCCGATAACCCTCACCGACTCGCCCGCTTGGAGGATATCGCCCGCCCGGGCATACGTCTCGCGCATCGCCAGCCTGATGCCGGCGTTAGCCATTTACTGCAGAGCTTGCTTGCTCGACACCGCATAGATGCCGAACACCTCACGTGGGCAACACATCCGTCGCTTAGCGAAGACGATCTCGCCTTGGCCATTCGACAGGGCGAATCGGATGTTGGCGTGGGAATCGAAGCGGCGGCGCGGCGCCAGGGGCTCGCTTTTATACCTTTGCAGCAGGAGCATTTTGATCTGGCTATGCGCCGGCGCCACTATTTTGATCCGGCCATGCAGAGGCTGCTGGCGTTTGCCGGTAGCGAGCGCTTCGTCCAGCGCGCCGAGGCGTTGGGCGGTTACGACATCACCGAGTTGGGACATGTCGTCTATAACGCGTGAGAGTTGCCAATAATAACGTTAATAAAAACTGGCCAAGAATCAGGAGCGCGCATGCCCTTGAACCCGAAAGATTCAGTGAAGGAGGTCAGCGGGGCGCTGGGTGACATCGGTACCTTGCTGCCACTGAGTCTTGGAGCAATTGGCGTGGCAGGGTTGGCACCGATACCCGTAATGCTGGGGTTTGCCGCGTTCTACATTGCAACGGGGTTGTACTATCGGCTGCCGATACCGGTACAACCCATGAAAGCGGTTGCTGCGCTGTTGCTGACCACCGAGGTGACGTCCCAGAGCCTGGTCGCCAGCGGTGTGCTGGCAGCAGGCGATGTCCATGCTGGTGTTCCCTCAACTGGCGCTTACGATCACCAATGCCATCGTACTGACCGCCTTGGTGGTTGGGGATTACTTCGGTGAGCAATCTCATCGCGTGTCGCCAGCCCGACTGTCGGTGACGACGGGCTTGGCGAACCTGTTTCTCGTTCCGCTCGGCGCCCTGCCCATGTGTCATGGCGCCGGAGGCGTGGCCGCGCACCATCGTTTCGGTGCCGGAACCGGCATGGCTCCCATTGTGCTGGGAACCGCTTTGCTCATGGTTGCTTTCCTGCCGGGGGGCTATCATTGATCGCTGCCATTCCGGTGGTGGGTCTCGGGGCCTTGTTGTTGGTAGCGGCTGTAGAGCTTGCCATGTCCAGGCGTCTCTGGGCCGCGAAGCCGTCTTGCTGGCCGGTTATCGCGACAACCGCACTGGTGACCGTCTGGGCCGACCCCTTGTTCGGGCTTCTGGCGGGTGTGGTTGCGGAAACAGTTCGGGCGGCTTGGGTGCGAGGAAACAGGGTAGGATCGGAACTTATGAAACAACCCATCACTGGCTATCACAAAGACAAGGAAAACCACTGGGTCGCTCAGTTGGCATGCGGCCATAATCAGCATGTGCGTCATTCGCCGCCTTGGGTGAACCGCCCTTGGGTCACTTCGGCGGTAGGTAGAGAGTCGATGCTGGAGCTTGAGCTTGACTGCAGGAAATGTGAAGAAGGTGCGCTGCCGGATGATCAACCGTGATCAGGTTATCGATAGTGTCCACTTATTCTCTAGCGGATACGGGTTCTACCCCGTTACTCGGACGCACCGCGACGCAGAGTCCGTGCTGGTGTTTCACCAAAACGGGCTCGGTAGGCGCGGGAAAAGTTACTCACATAACCGTAGCCGACCTTGTCTGCCACGACTTTGACAGGGTGGCTGCCGTCTTCCAGAAGACGAAGAGCCAGCTTCATGCGTTCATTGCGGATAAATTCGGCGCAAGTCTGGTCGTGCTTTTGTTTGAACAACTGGTCCAGTCGGCTTTCGGTCAGTCCCACCCGATCGGCCAGGGCCGGGATGGACAGCGTGGAGTCCAGGGCGCCGCTAATCTGATCCAGAAGATCCTGGTAGGCCTGCTCTTCCCACGGCGGCAGTGTGTCATCGGCGTCGGAGCCTTCCTCAAATCCTTCAATCAGTTCAGACAAAAAGAGGTTGGCGATGGCTTCCAGCTTCAAGTCGCGGCAAGCGCCATTGGCGTGGTGAGAAAACAATCCAGAGCCCAGTTGCCGTAAACGCGCGCTCGGCGTCATGGTGCGAATATGGCAGCTATCCCCATAGGGCACGTCAAATGCCTTGAGGGTGGCGGGCAAATTGCCGCCGAAGCGTGGGCGCAATGTGCTCAATGTGGAAGACGCACCAACATGACGAACCAGTTGCCCTTTGTGCAGTTGGAACTGCGAGCCCTGCTGGTCAACGCGCATCAGCAAGGCCGCGTCAGGGTGGAGCGTATGGCGCTCCCCATTGGGGCAAGCCAGTTCCGACTGTCCCTGTAGATGCAGGGCGCTCTCGATCCAGGGTTCGGTAGAGGATCCCTGCATGTCAAGAAAACAGTCTTCCAGCACCTCGTATTCCAGCCGGTCAACACAATGCCACTGGCAAACTGAAGCCGCTCCATGCGCCCACGAACGCCGGGGATATCAAAAGTGTTCCCGCCGGACATATTCAAAGTATGAATGCTGCCCTGCAATGAAAGGTCGTCCAGCTTTTTCATGATGATGCGCCATGATTTGTGTTTCTAGGGTTTCCCGCCCTTGGCCGGCGTATGACTGCGGCGAAAAATGATAAAACTCCGGAAAGTGATAAAAACAATAAGTAGTTCTTGCCCATCCCGCCTTCTACCCTACATCGCTTATAACAGAAAATTATATGTCGGAGTCGTTATGTCGCTCATCATTCAGCGCCGTATTGGGGGCATTGCCTTGCCCGTGTTGGATTCTACTCTGTTTCCAGCGCGACTTTTTCTTTCCTGTTGTTGATCTCGGTGCCGGCCTGTTCCGCGCCGGATGGTGCTGATGGCACAGGCCATGACGGTACCACCGGGGGGCGTGGTGAGAATGGCTACCATGGCAGCCTGTTCAGTAACGGCGGAGACGGCGGCGACGGCATGAGCCTGCTGTTTACCGGGGCGCGCCGATATTTGGCTGCTGAATTACCTGCCGGGGTAGATTGGGCAACGGACCTGACAACGCTGGCCGGCATCAATGATGGTGATCAGTTCAGTGTGACGGTCGACGGTGTTATATCGATTATTACCATTAACACCAATGTCCGATTTATCGCACTGGCGAGTGCGATTGATACGGTGCTGGAGCCCTATGGAATGAGCAGCTACGGTTTCAATCGCGCATCGGATGGCTGCACGCTGGATCTGCAGGGCAGCAGGAACTTTCTGTCTATGGAGCTGGCGAATGTAACCGGAACGCCGCTTTCCACCACAGGGTTCGACTTTGGTGCCGTGCCGGTGATTGTGGGCAGCAGCCCTCCGCCTTTTGAGCATTGCGGTAACGGCGGGGCCGGCGGGAAGTCTGACTATTTAATGGTAACGGCGGCTAAGGTGGCGATGGCGGCGCAGGGATCCTGGTAGACGCCAGCGCCAATATTCGTATCGACGCCGGTGCTCAGGTGCTGGGTGGTTACTGCATCACCGATTCCGCCCTGGCGGTGACCCAGGTCGGTACGGTCAATGCGGGTGCCAACCAAGCAACGGCGGCTCACTTTGTCAGTGGTGACAATCGCCTGACCCTAGAAAACGGTTATAGCCTGGGCGGCAATGTGCAGGCTAATGGCAATAATGATGTGTTGGCACTGGGCGGCAGCGCTGATGGCACCTTTGATACTTCGTTAGTTGGAACGGATGCCTCCGATATTTTTCGTAGATTCGAATCTTTTGAAAAAGCCGGTGGCAGCGCCTGGACGTTAACGGAAGGCACTGCTCAGGACTGATGGGTGAGTGAGGGGGGGGGGCACTTCGGTCTGATTGGCTCGGACGTCATCTGGACTGGCGACCATACCTTTACTGGCTCTGCCGTTCTTAACAATGGTGCGAGCCTTTCCCTTGGTGCCGCCGGCAATACCGGTTCCATTGTGGGGGATCTGCACTTCAGTCGTGTCAGCACCCTGGAAATCAATCGGGCCAACGACTACCTCTATGACGGTGCAATTTCTGGTGACGGTAACCTGATCAAGAACGGCGCCATGAATGGGGTGGGTTTTACCGTGAACAGAGGTGGCCTGCTGGGCGGCAGCGGCGCACTGGGCAATACCACGGTGCAATCCGGCGGCCCCCCTGGCGCCGGGCGAAGGCTTGGGCACGCTCACCGTCGACGGCAACCTGACCCTGGCCCAGGGCAGCCTGCTGGATTTCGAGTTTGGTGCGCCAAGCGTTGATTTCTCGACACCGGGCTCCAGCGACAGTGTTTCCATCAACGGCGATCTGGCTATCAATGGTGCCACGCTGACCCTGAACGACACCGGCAGCTTTGGTCGGGGCCTGTACCGCCTGTTTGATTACACCGGCTCCCTTTCCGGAAGCAACGGTGGCCTGCAGCTGGCCAGCCCGGATCCGTCCTACGGCCTGCAATACCTTACCGGCGACAAACAGATCAACCTGATCAACACCGGTGGCACCACGTTGAATTTCTGGAACGCCAACGGCTTGGCCAGCGGCACTACCCAGGGCGGCGGCGACGGCACCTGGACAGCGACGAATTCCGTCTGGACCGATGCCAGCGGTTCTGTCACCGGTCCCATGATCCCCAGCCCCGGCTTTGCCATCTTTGCGGGGGATGCCGGCACCGTAAAGGTATCTGATGTGGATGGCGCGGTGGAAGCCGACGGCCAGTAGTGGCTATCAGGCCACCATCGACAGTGTGATCAGCGGCAACAACGGCTTGATGAAAACCGGCGAAGGCACGCTGGTTCTGGAGAACCACAGAGTGGACGAAAGAACTGGCTGTGTCGGAATGTGATGTGAGCATCACCGGGCAGCCACAGGTCGTGGCTGAGCTCGCACCAGAGCATGAACCAGAACCTGAAGAGCTTACGGTAACGACACGGCCCACGGCGAGGATAGCTCGGTGACCGGGCAAGGTTGCAAAGGCAAGAGAGGTGATGATCTTAAAGACTGCCACAAGCCCGATCGCCGGGTCACGTTGTTGTTGGCTTCGCGAGTTCCGAGTTTTGGCGAAGAGGCAGGCATTAGCGCAGATGAACCATGACGAGCTGGAAAAGCAGATTTTCCGATCAAGATTGAAAAGGGATCTGTCGTGGTAAAATCGGTTGTGGAAAGGGCTGGAACCCCGTGGTACTCCCGAGTGAGAATTTCTGATTCCTCAAGAATGACCTTTGATTCGCTGCGCTGGATGGAGTTCACCCTAGCGAAGGTAAACGAGTCGTTGAGGTGCAGTCAGAAGAAACTGATCCAAGTTGGTGCCCGGTATTTCTTGGAGCGGGGTGAAGCTTTCATAAATGTTAGTTAAAACAATGGACTGAAAAACCTGAGCAGTTGGCCAGCTTTTTGCTGTGACCGTCTAGTAAGCGATTTAAACCAAAACGCGAAATGAAACAAAAGCTCAGGAGATTATCCATGAAACCCAAATCTAGCCTGGTACTTGCTGCCACACTCAGTATGTCCATGTCCGTACTGGCAGAAGACCCCATGAAGGTTGGCTTCGTTTACGTTGGTCCCGTCGGGGATCACGGCTGGAGCTATCAGCATGACTTGGGGCGTCTGGCCCTTGAAGAGCATTTTGGCGATAAAGTGTCTACCACCTATGTCGAGAACGTGAGTGAGGGTGCTGACGCAGAGCGTACCATTCGGCGACTCGCTCAGGCCGGCAATGATGTAATCTTCACCACCTCCTTTGGATTCATGAATCCGACGGCCCGTGTAGCAGAGCAATTTCCCGACATTACCTTCCTGCATGCCACGGGGTACAAGCGAGGTGAAAACCTTGGCACCTACTTGTCCGTCACCTATGAAGGTCGCTATGTCACTGGAACGGCCGCTGGTCTGGTGACCGAAACCGATACCCTGGGCTATATCGCCTCTTTCCCTATTCCAGAAGTCATTCGCGACATCAACGCCGTGTACTTGGGTGCCAAGGAGGTGAATCCGGATATTGAGCTCAAGGTCGTTTGGGTCAACACCTGGTTCGACCCGGCTAAAGAAGCTGATGCAGCCAATGCCCTGATGGACCAGGGGGTAGACGTGATTATTCAGCACACCGACAGCCCGGCACCGCTGATTGCAGCAGACAAGCGAGGCAATTGGGGTGTTGGTCAGGCCTCTGATATGCGGAAGTTTGGTGGCGATGCGCACCTGTTGTCTGTGGTAAATGACTGGGCGCCGTACTATATCGATACCGTGCAGTCGGTCATGGACGGGGCCTGGGAGCCGGCCGATTACTGGGGCGGGATTTCTGACGACGTGATTCAGGTGGTTGGTATCTCAGAGCGCCTGACCGATGAACAGCGCGCCAAAGTGAATTCGGTAATGGAGTCAATCGACAAGGGTGAGTTCCATCCGTTCACTGGTCCCCTGAAAGACCAGTCGGGCGAACTTCGGGTGCCTGAAGGTGTTTCAATGACCAAGGAAGAGTTGGCTGGCATGAACTGGTACGTTGAAGGTATGACCGCTACGCTGCCGCAATAAAAGCTTGCGCTTTTGCCCATAAAAAGCCAGCAGGTAAGTGGCCTGCCGGCTTTATTATGGGAAGTGCTTGTTCAGGCGTTTTTCAGGAGTGCCGCAACGCTATTCCGGACGCTTCGTGTCAAGTCCGCTTCGTCAAGGCCGGCGACACATCCGTCGCTGACGATGCGCTTGCCGTGTATAAAACTGTGCTTGACGTGTACCGGCTCACCGCACATAAGCGGTGACATCAGTGGAGCGTGCACGCCTGCAAAGCGTGGATTGTTGACGTCATACAGCACCAGGTCCGCCGCTTTTCCGACGGCCAGGCTACCGGTATTTTCCAGACCAAGGAGGTCTGCGCCACCCTGGCTTCCCCATTCAAGAACCTGCTCCAGTGTCGTGGCATCGGGCCCGTTCTGAGCCCGGTGAATTAACCAGGTCAGGTTCAGTTCCTGCAGCATCGATCCGGATTCGGCAGAGGCCGAACCGTCTACTCCCAGGGAAATGGGCACACCGGCTTCAGCCATCAGGATCACCGGGGCAATCCCGCTGCCAAGGCGGCAGTTTGAGGTGGGGCAGTGCGCGATGCCGGTCTGGGTGGCGGCGAGGCGTTCGATGGCATGAGCGTCACTGTGAACCAGATGCGCGTACCAGACGTCCTTCCCCAGCCAACCGCAGGATTCCGCATAATCGATCGCGCTCTGACCATATCTCTTATGGGCCTGAATTTCGTCGAAGTCTACCTCCAGCAAGTGCGAGTGCATTCTCAGTTTGTTTTCCCGTGCCCATTGCGCCTGGGCTTTCAGGCCTTCCGGAGAACTGGAATGGATCAGGCTGGTCGGCGCCACAACCAGTTTTTTCATGGCGTCTGGCCCGGCTTGATGGTGTTTTTTTCGGGTTGTGTCGAGGCGGTCGATGATTTGGTCGATACTTTCCGGCTCGATCTTGTGTTCGATCATGCCTTCATGGGAGCCGGTTTCCGTGGCGCTGCCCCGGCACAGAACCATCCGGATGCCGAGTTCCTCGGCGGCCTGCCAGACGGCGTCTTCCAACTCCGAGCTGGTGGTGCTGTGGTAAAGGTAATGGTGGTCGGCACAAGTGGTGGCGCCGGAACGAATCAGTTCATACAGTCCCAGACGAGCGGCATGGTACATAAGTTCTGGCGTCACCTTTGGCCAGAAGCGGTAGGGTACGCTGCTGAGCCAGCCTCCAAGATCCTGATTCAGCCCTTCCGGTACGCCCTTCATGATGGACTGGGCAAGGTGATGGTGGGTATTCACCAACCCTGGCCAGACCACGCAGCCGGACGCATCAATGACGGTTTCCGGGGCCTCCTGTGTGGGGGCGAGGGCGTTGCCCAGCTCGGTAATGTATCCGCCCCGGATGCGCAGGTCCCGGGCATCCGAAAACCCGGTGGACGCGACTGCGACGGCGTTCTTGATAAGGTAGTCCAATGGTTGCTCCTCTCGATGTTCAAGAGCAATGTCCCGAGGTGTTGCCGGTATCGCGCGTTCCTCTGACCGCTTCTACTCTTCTGAATGGTGGTTACCCCGGACTGCAATGCAAGATTGCGGCCATTTGCTGACCGGTTGGTCAGAGTAGGTGCTGCCTCGTTGTCGGCGGTTTTAATGCGCCACGCTGGTGCGAGGCTTCCGAAGGCTGCACTCGAATGGCTCTCCTGAAGCTCGCCCTGATACGCCGTGCAGGCCCGGGCCCCTGAATTTCAAAGCGGTTGCAGAGCTAGTCATATGGCACAAATGCTGCATCTTTTTGCATGGCAGGTCAGGTTCCTCCGGGGATCGCCTGCGAGTCTGAGTAGAAGCAGTCAGGAATCGCCAGACACGCGACTTCGGGTCATTGCTCAGTCGTCGACCGAAAGTGCCTGCAGGCGCGGTTGGCGGCGATGGCCATGCACTGCCTCCCGCATTCCTGCCATGTTTGCTTTCGGAAACCGTTCTAATCATTGGCGATATGCCGGGAGGCACAATGACTCACACTGCAGAAAAATACGCGCTGAAAGAACTGGACCTGGAAACGACCTTTGGTGGTATGGGTCGGGAGGTCGAAGGGGACATACCCGTTATCGATCTGTCCGACTTTGATCGCCGTAGAGAAGAGATCACTGATCAGCTTTGGCAAGCTGCCACTGACGTGGGCTTTTTTCAACTGTCCAATCACGGGCTTGAACTCGACCTGATCAAGCAGGCTTTTGCATTGTCCGAGTGCTTTTTTGCGTTGCCGGAAAGCAGCAAACAACAGTATCCGCTGAAAAAAGGACTGAATTCCGGTTGGGAGTTCAAGTCACAGGTACGGCCGTCCACCGGAACGGCGGATGAGAAAGAGTCGTTCCAGATTACGCTCCCACACATGGATGATCTCTGGCCGAACCAGACGGTGGTCCCGGAATTCAGCCGGGTGATGCTGGATTTCGAGAACCGCGCCTGGCAGCTGGGTATGACGGTTCTGTCGTGCTTTGCCGATCGTCTCGGGTTTGAGAGGGACTTCTTTGGCCGGGCCCATGATCGCAGTTTGGAGGATTATCAGAGCACGCTCCGGTTGCTGCACTATTTGCCCCTGGCCGACGATGCCCGCCTGGATGAATCCATCTGGCGCGCCGGGGCCCATACCGATTTTGATTGCCTGACCATGGTGTTCCAGCAGGAAGGCCAGGGTGGCCTGCAGGTCAGCCCGGGCAAAGACGCCGAGGGCAAAGGTGATGACCGGGAGTGGTTCACTGTGGCGCCGAAAGAGGACCGGATTACCTGCAATATCGGCGACATGCTGATGCGCTGGAGCGATGACCGTCTGAAGTCGACCCTGCATCGGGTCAGGATGCCGAAAGAGGGCGAATACAAGGGGCCCCGATACAGCATGGCGTTCTTCTGTCAGGCGAACAAAGAGCAGGTTATTCAGGGGCCGGGAAAGAAATACCCGCCGATCTCTGCACGGGACTACCTGTTGCAGCGAATCCAGGCCAACTTTGATGCCGCAGAGAAGGCGGCCGAAGCCCGGAAGTAATCGGGATAGAACGTTCCAAAGTGAAAAAGGCCTCCTTCGGGAGGCCTTTTTTCAGGATGATTTCAGGGTTTGTTGTGCTGTAGCCATTGCCCCAGTAGCTGGCGTTCCTCGTTCGTCATGCCGGTCAGGTTGCCCAGTGGCATGTAGTGAGAATCTACCGCCGCCTGGCGTACCTTGTCGGCGTGCATGGCAAGAAGCGACAGGTTCTCCAGTTTGATGCCCGCTGGCGGTGCCTGAAAGGCCGGATGGCCGGGGCTGCTGGCATGACAGGCCACACAGTGGGTGTTGATGAGAGCGATTGCGACCTCATTACTGACCTCCGGGTGGTCGGCCGTATCCAGCGTGGTTGCCGGGGCCGGGGCCACAAGCCAGATCAAGGCAGCGGTGAGCACTGCGGCGACCGCCAATATCCAGGGCTGGTTGATGTCCCTGTGCCGGAGGTTGAAGTAGTGCCGGGCGAAGGCCGTGATGAACCCGATGGCCGCCAGGATTGCCCAGCCGTGAGGGTTTCCATACAGCAGCGGGTAGTGGTTGCTGATCATGATGAAGATGATCGGCAACGTCAGGTAGTTGTTGTGGGTCGAGCGCAGCTTGGCGAGCATGGCCAGGCGAGCGACCTTTTCGTTGGCTTCTTCCCCCGCCCGGACCGAGTCGACCAGCGCCCGCTGTGAGGGAATAATGCCGAGAAAGACGTTGGCCACCATGATGGTTCCGATCACCGCCCCGACGTGGATAAACGCGCCCCGGCCTGAGAACACCTGAAACAGCCCCCAGTCGACGAGAACCAGAATGCCGAACAGAATTAGCGCAAACGCCTTGCCTTTGTCGGCAAGAGGGCTTCGAATCAGGGTTTCGTAAATGGCAAGAACCACGGCAATGCTGCCCAGGCCGATTGCGATGGCGGCACCGGTGCTGAGATCGGCCTTGGCCGGGTCGATCAGATAGCCCGGTGAGCCCATGTAGTAAACAACAAACAGCAGGGCCAGACCGCTAAGCAGGGTTGAATAGGCTTCCCATTTGAACCAGTGCAGTTCCCGGGGCATTTCCTTCGGCCCCAGTCTGTACTTGGCGATCTCGTAAAAACCACCGCCGTGAATGGCCCACAGGTCGCCCTTGATGCCCTCGTTTTTCTTCCATTCCGGTGGTTCCCGCAGGTGATTGTCCAGCCAGATGAAGTAGAACGATGCGCCGATCCAGGCAACGCCTGCGATAACGTGAAACCAGCGGACCAGAAGGGACAACCATTCGCTGAGGTAGGCTTCCATGGCTCAGGCTCCTTGCGTGAAGTAGGTGGTGGCAGCGTCAGTTCCTGCTGCCTGGTGGCGTAGTTCACCGGCCACGATAGAGGCGGTGATGGCTCGGTCGTCGCCCAGAATCATCAGATTGAAGAGAGTTTCGAAGAGCGTGTGTGTGAATTCCTGCTTCATGGCCAACTGCGGTGTTCCGCTCGGATCTAGGACCACGAAGTCAGCAAAGCGCCCGGATTGAAAACTGCCGGTCTGCTGGTCCTGATGCAGGACCCGGGCATTGCCGAGTGTGGCGAGATAGAACGCCTGCCAGGGCGTCAGGGTTTGGCCGCGTAGCCGACAAACCTTGTAGGCCTCGGCCATGGTGGTCAGCATCGACAGACTGGTACCTCCGCCAACATCAGAGGCCAGCCCGACCGAAACCCCAGCTTCGCGGGCTTCCCGGAAGTCGAGGAGTCCGCTGCCCAGAAAGGTATTTGAGGTGGGGCAGAAAGCGATGCGGGTGCCCGTCTCAGACAGTCGTTTGCGGTCTACATCATCAATGTGAATCCCGTGCGCCAGAACGGTGTGATCGCCCAGCAGGCCATAGTGATCGTACACATCCAGATAGCTGGAGCGCTCCGGGAACAGTTCACGGATCCACTGGATTTCGCCGGTATTCTCCGCCCAGTGTGTCTGCACCATGACATCCGGATGCTCTGCGGCGAGCTTGCCGGCGAGCGAAAGCTGCTCCGGCGTCGAAGTAGCGGCAAACCGGGGTGTAATCGCGTAGCGTTGGCGTCCGCGTTTGTGCCAGGTTTCCAGCAGCGAGAGGCTGTCGTCGTAGCTGCTCTGGGCCGTGTCCTTCAGGTTTTCGGGGGCATGGCGGTCCATCATGGCCTTGCCCGCGGTAAGGGCCATTCCCTGTTGCTCGCCAGCCTCGAACAGGGCATGCACCGACTCAGGATGGGAGGTGCAGAATACCAAGCCCGAGGTGGTGCCGTAGCGTAGCAGCAGATCGGTAAACCGGTTCGCTTCAGTCCGGGCCCAGTCCATGTCGCTGAATCGGGCCTCATGAGGAAATGTGTAGGTTTCCAGCCAGTCCAGCAACTGGGCACCGTAACTGGCCATAACCCCCAGTTGGGGCATGTGTGCGTGGGTGTCGATAAAACCCGGCAGGATCAGCTGGTCTTTCCAGTGGGTCACCTCAGTGCCTTCGGGCAATTGGTGCAACCATGCACTGGCGTCACCGGCTACCAGCACTTTGCCATGGTGCTCAATCAGCAGGCCGTCCTCGAAGAAGGCCACGCTGCCCGCCGCGGGCTCCGGTTCATTGCCCGGGTCTTCCAGGAAATGGAGCACTGTGCCCCGGTGAGCCTTGCAGCCCAGTGGAAGATATGGATCTGTCATTGTGGTCATCAGCTCCCCCTATACGTTGAGTAGCCCCACTGATTCAACAGCAGGGGAACGTGGTAGTGGGCCTCCGGATCGTTGACCCGGAACTCCAGGCAGACCTCGGGGAAGAAGGCGTCCATCCCGAGGCTGTGGTACCAGTCGCCGGTCGCAAAACGGAGCTGGTAGTGGCCGGCTTCAAGAGCGGTATCGAACCAGTCCATTACGCGGCCATCGGCATCGGTTGTGCCACTGGCAATGGCGGTATGACCCTGGCCCTGAACCCGATACAGGCTGACCGCCACACCGGCGGCAGGCTGGCCACTGCCGAGATCGAGAATGTGAGTCGTAACGGAGCTTTTTGCGCTCATAGCAGTTTCTCCAGTCGCAATTTGGTCATCCTGGCCTGCTCGCCAATGACCATGGCTTTGATGCTGGCATACGTTGCACGCAGACTGTTGATGTCTCCCATCTTCGGATGAGCCTCAAAGGCATCGAACCAGTCTTGCTCAGTCAGTTTTGGCCAGAACTCATGGCTGCGGGCGAGTCGGGCTTCCGCTTCCTCATGGTGCAGGGCGTTGAGTGCTTCAATGGTCATTCGGTTGTCTCTTTCGTATCGGTGTTCTGGATCAGCCCCCGCAGTTGCCGCCAGGGCAACCCTCGTCGGGCGGAAGTTGTCCGGTGGGGGGTGGTCAGAGCCAGCAGTTCGGCGCTGATCGAGACGGCCACTTCCATTGGCCGTTTACCGGGGACATCAGGATGGCCAACGGGGCAGCGGATGGAGTCGATGGCATCGGCACTGAAACCCCGGTGGTCCAGCCGCTTGCGGAATCGATCTGCCTTGGTTTCTGACCCGATCAGGCCCAGGCTTGAGCAACCGCCGGCGGTTAACAGGGCGCGGCAGAGATCGAAATCCAGTTGGTGATTGTGGGTCAAGATCAGAGCGTGTTTACACGAGCACAGGTTGGGTGCATCACCGACGGGGTCATCCGTGTGGTGGATATGGACATTGGCGGGTACATCAGATGGAAACAGCTCAAGACGTTCGTCCACCCAGGTGATTCGCCAGGGCAGCTGAGCGAGGATAGTGACCAGCGCTTTGGCGACATGGCCGGCCCCGAACAGTATCAGTTCCTGCTCACTCCCCGGGTGTGCTTCCAGTAGTACCGACACGCTGCCGCCGCAGCACTGACCAAGACTGGCGCCCAGCGGGAAGTGTGCGAGGTCGCTGGTATAGTCCTGACGAGCCAGCCTGTCCCGGGCTTGTTGGCAAATCTGGTACTCCAGGTGCCCGCCACCGATGGTGTCGTAACTGTGTTCACCAGTGACCACCATCTTGCTGGCCGGCTCCCGGGGGACCGACCCGGCTACGCCGAGAACAGAGACCAGGGCATAGGGCTCACCGCGTGCTTCGCAGTCGGCTACGGCCTGGTACCAGAGCTTTCGACGTTCCATCAGGATGCCTCCTGCTGCTTGCCAAGCCAGGCCTGGCTAGCGGTGACGGCACCCAGCACCCGTTCTGGTGTGGCGGGCGTGTCCAGCGGTGGGCTGAAGCGATAGTCGGTGAGGCTCGAGACTGCGTCCCGCAGGGCGCTCCAGACGGCGATGCCGAGCATCAATGGCGGTTCCCCGACCGCTTTGGAGTGAAATATCGTGGCTTCGCGGTTCGGGCTGTCGGCCAGCAGAGCAACCCTCAGGTCGGGCGGACAGTCCGAGACTGCCGGAATCTTGTAGGTGGCAGGGCCGGTTGTTAGCAGTTTGCCGTCATCCCTGTACACCAGTTCTTCCGTGGTCAGCCAGCCCATACCTTGGACGAACCCGCCTTCGATCTGGCCAATATCGATATCGGGATTCAGGGAGCGACCGGCATCAAACAGGATGTCGGTACGAAGGACCCGATATTCCCCGGTCAGGGTGTCGATCACTACTTCAGAGCAGGCGGCGCCGTTCGAGTAATACAGAAACGGGTGCCCCTTTCCGCTTTCCGGGTCGTAGTGGATCTTGGGAGTGGCGTAGAAACCTGAGGAAGACAGTGGTACCCGGTTCATATAGGCGGCCTGAACAAAGCTTTCCCATGGCATCTGCAGGTCGCCGATCTGCACCTGGTTATCCGAGAAATGGATGGCTTCTGGTGAGACCGACCAGTTCTGTACTGCAAAGTCTGTCAGCCCCGCGAGAATCTTTTCACAGGCGTCCAGTGCTGCCATGCCGTTCAAGTCGGAGCCGGAAGAGGCGGCGGTTGGCGAGGTGTTGGGCACCTTGTCGGTGCGCGTGGCGGACACTTTGACGCGCTCAAGATCGACCTGGAAAGCGGACGCAACCACCTGCGCCACCTTGATATAGAGCCCCTGGCCCATCTCGGTACCGCCGTGATTTACATGAATGCTGCCATCGGTATAGATGTGAACCAGTGCGCCCGCCTGGTTCAGGTGTTTGGCGGTGAAGGAGATGCCAAACTTTACAGGCGTCAGCGCCAGCCCCCGCCTGAGTACCGTGCTGGACTGGTTGAATTTGGTGATTTCCGAACGCCGTTGACGATAGTCAGAGCTGGTTTCCAGCGTCTCCATCAGCTTCGGAAGTACGTGCTGTTCAATGGTCTGGTCATAATGGGTGATGTCGCGTCCGGGCCGGTACAGGTTGAGCTTGCGGATATCCAGCGGGTCGCGGCCAAGGTGGCGGGCCATATCATCCATGGCCTGTTCTATGATCATCATGCCCTGAGGTCCGCCAAAGCCCCGGAATGCCGTGTTCGAAACGGTGTGGGTCTTGCAGCGGTGGCCGGTAACCCGGGCCTGGTTCAGATAGTAGGCATTATCGGCATGAAACATGGCACGATCGACGATGGCATCGGACAGGTCGGGGGAGTAACCGCAACGGCCTGCGACCATAATGTCGGCCGCCTGAATCAGGCCGTCATCGTCAAAGCCGATGTCATAGGTATTGAAGAAGTCATGCCGCTTACCGGTCTGGATCATATCGTCGGGGCGTGACAAACGGTACTTCACCGGTCGGCTCGTCGCATTGGCTAGTAGGGCTGCAATGCAGGCGACTGGGGCCGCCTGGGTCTCTTTCCCGCCGAAGCCGCCGCCCATTCTTCGAACCTCAGTCTGGACCTCGTGAATGGGCAGCCCTAATACCTCAGCGACCAGCTTCTGTACTTCGGAGGGATGCTGGCTGGAGGTGTGAACAAACATACCCCTGTCTTCGGTGGGTTCGGCTAGACAAGCCTGTCCTTCCAGGTAGAAATGCTCCTGTCCACCGACGACCTGTTCGCCGATCAGGCGATGAGATGCCTGGGAGAGAGCATGATCAGGGTTACCTCGCAACTGGGTCTGGCTGGGGCGAACAAACAATTCTTTGTCCAGTGCCTGGTTTACGGTAATGACCGCATCCAGGGGCTCGTATTGAACATTCGCCAGCTTCGCTGCCTTGCGTGCAGCTTCGTGGGAGGTTGCGGCGACGGCGAACAGGGGCTGCCCGATAAACTCCACGATCTCATCCGCCAGTACCGGGTCACCGGGGAACACCGGGCCGATGTCGAGATGGCCAGGCACATCCTTGGCAGTGACTACGGCGATGACACCGGGGTATCGGCGGACGGCCTCCAGATCCATGGACATTATTCGGGCGTGGGCCTGTTGGCTGTGACCGACCGCGGCGTGCAGGATGCCTTCCGGCATGGGTAAGTCGTCAATGTATCGGGCCTGACCACTGACGTGTTTCCAGGCGCTGTCGTGTTTGGCGCTTTGTCCGGCCAGCCCTTGGGCAGTGTGGGCCGGTGTGGGTGTGTTCAGGGGCAGTTTACGCATAGTCGGTCACCGTCAGTTGCTCGCGTGGGAGTGAATCCGAAGACAGCCAGGCGCGGCGCAGAAGGTTGCCGGCAACCTGAAGCCGATAAGAGGCCGAGGCCCGGACATCACTCAGGGGTGAAAAGTCGCTGCCAAGGACGTTAATCGCAGCGGCCACGTTGTTTTCGTTCCAGAGCTGCCCCTTGAGCGCGTTCTCCGTTTGCAGTGCCCGGGCGGGCGTGGCGGCCATGCCGCCGAAGGCAAGGCGACAGTCACTGATCACACCATCGGTTATGGTCAGTCGAAAAGCGCCCAGAACGGCGGAGATGTCGTCGTCCAATCGCTTCGAGATTTTGTAGATGTGCAAAGTTTCGTTGGTTTTCGGTGCCGGGATCCGCACAGAGTGGAGGAATTCGCCCGATTTCAGGGCCGTTTCTTTATAGCCCAGGAAAAAGTCTTCGATAGGCATCGAGCGCTGCCCGTCCGGGCCGTCTAGCACCAAAATGGTATTGAGTGCGATCAGCGGTGGCGGCATATCGCCGATGGGCGAAGCGTTAGCAATGTTGCCGCCCAAAGTGCCCCGGTTGCGGATCTGTAGTGAGCCGAGTCGCTCGAGCATGGCGTCGAACGCCGGCCAAAGTTCGCACAGTGTTTCCCTGAATGCCTGATAGGTAGTGGCAGCACCTATCACCAACTCGTCGCCCTCTAGGGCGCAGCCTTTCATTTCCGGTACGCGTTCCACACTGACCAGATGATCCAGGGAACTCAGCTGTTGAGTGATCTCCAGTGCCAGATCCGTACTGCCGGCGACCAGTCTGGAATCGGGATAGGCGCGGCGCAATGAGCGAAGGTCATCAAGGCAGACCGGCGCGTCATACCGTGAACCTCCGGCTGCTTCGATGGTGATGTTGTTCTGGTGAATCCGGCTCAGAGCAGATTCCGACGACCCGGGGGCCATGCCAGCGGCCGGGTGCTCAGTATCCGGTGTCCATTCTTTAACCATGGCATCCTGTCCTGCCTCAATGATCGGACGATAGCCGGTACAGCGACAGAGATTGCCAGACAGGGCCTCAAGAATCTGATGACGGCTGACCGTGCTGTTCTTGCGGTTGGCATGCAGGGCCGTCAGCGACATCACGATGCCGGGCGTGCAAAAACCGCATTGGGCACCGTGCTTCTCCATCATGCCCTGCTGGACCGGATGACGTGGTTTCTGCTGGAAGGCTTCGACGGTAATCAGTTCCTTGCCATGAAGGCTTCCCAGCAAGGTGATGCAACTGTTGATTGCGTCGTAATGAGTGTTGCCATCTTGGTCAGCTGTTCCTGTAATGATCGTGCAGGCACCACAGTCTCCGGAGGCGCAGCCTTCTTTGGTACCGGTAAGGCGCATTTTGGTGCGCAACCATTCCAGGATGCTCAAATTTGGGTCGAACTGGTCAACTTTTTCAATTTGGCCGTTCAGAAGAAATTCGATCATGGTTCTCTCCGCTAGCAGGCTATTTGCGGTGTATAGCGGCACCCCATTCCTCTCTTCAGGCAGGTTTTCCGCAGCGTTAGGAAGGGTTTCTGCAAAAAACTGACCAACTGGTTCAATTAAATAATTTTTCGATTTTATTAACTATTGGCAAGCATATTGCTCTCACCTGAAATGTTGATTACTTGGTCAGTTTCTTAATCGGCTGGCCAGGCATACATAACGGAATGAGAGGCTGTGTATGGCTGCGGCGTTGCGCCTTAAGCTGAAAAACATCGTCAAGGAATACCCGGGTTGCCGGGCCAACGATGGAATTGACCTCACGGTGGAAGCCGGTGAGATTCATGCGCTTTTGGGTGAAAATGGCGCCGGTAAGAGCACCTTGATGAAGGTGATCTATGGCGTTGTTCAGCCGGATGAAGGCCGGATGCTCTGGAATGGTCATGAAGTCAGGGTGACTAGCCCGGCTCAGGCCCGGAGTATGGGCATTGGCATGGTGTTCCAGCATTTCTCCCTGTTCGAAACCCTGACAGTCGCCGAGAACATCGCCCTCAGCTTGCCTCCTTTTGAAGCCCGGGACCGGAAGCGGCTCGACGAACGCATCCGTGAAGTGTCGGAGCGCTACGGTATGGCGCTGGATCCCCGTCGCTATGTCAGTACCTTGTCAGTCGGGGAGCGTCAGCGGGTGGAGATTGTCCGTTGTTTGATTCAGGAAAGCACCTTGCTGATTCTGGACGAACCGACATCGGTGCTGACGCCCCACGAAGTCTCTTCACTGTTTGCCACGCTGAGGCAGCTCGCGAGCGAAGGCTGCAGCATTTTGTTCATCAGTCACAAGCTGGAAGAGGTTCGCAACCTTTGTCACAACGCAACGGTTTTGCGCCAGGGGCGCGTGAGTGGCGACTGCAGGCCGGCGGAGGTGTCGGCGAACGACATAGCGCGACTGATGGTCGGTAACGATACGCCGATTTCAACTCAGGTGACCGCAGCGGAGCCCGGGGAGGTTCTGCTCAATGTCCGGGCCCTGAAATGGAAGAGTAACGATCCGTTTGGCACCAGCCTCAAGAGCGTCGCCCTGGAGTTGCGCAAGGGTGAGATTGTGGGCATCGCAGGGGTAGCGGGCAACGGCCAGGATGAGCTGCTGAAAGCCCTGTCTGGAGAGATTCTGGTGGATGCTGGCAGCATCAGTCTGGACGGCCGGGGAATTGAAAATCTGGCGCCGAATCAACGTCGGAATCTTGGTGTTGCGATTGTTCCCGAAGAACGCCTGGGAAGGGGGGCGGTTCCAAATATGACCCTGGCAGATAACGCACTGCTGACAGCCTCCGGTCAGGGGCTGGTGAACCGGGGGCTGATTCGTTTTGGTCGGGTCCGCGAATTTTCCCGGGAGGTGATCCGTCGTTTCGGCGTCCGGTGTAACGACGAAAGCAGCACCGCCGGCAGCCTCTCGGGAGGCAATCTCCAAAAGTACATTATTGGCCGCGAAGCGTTACAGAACCCCCGTCTGTTGGTGGCGTCGCACCCTACCTGGGGCGTTGATGTCGGCTCTGCGGTGGCTATCCATGAAGCTCTGGTCCAATTGCGGGATGCCGGGGCTGCTATTGTTCTGATTTCGGAGGACCTCGATGAGCTCTACCAACTCTGCAATCGGCTGGGTGCGCTGTGTAACGGGCGGCTTTCACCCCTCGCGTCTACCTCTGAACTGAGCATCGAACAGCTTGGCCAATGGATGGCGGGAGAGTTCGAGTCTGCGGAGGTGAACCATGTTGCTGCTTGAGCGTCGTCCCGTTGATTCCTCTCTGATGAGGTGGACATCGCCACTGCTCGCCCTGGTTCTGACAGTCACTACCGGCTTTGTCCTTTTTCTGTCGATGGGCAAGGATCCCATGGATGGCCTGAAGTTTTTCTTCATTACACCGATCAGCGACCTGATGGGGCTTGCAGAGCTCGGGCTGAAAATGGCGCCGCTGCTTCTGTGTGCGGCGGGGCTGACCGTTTGCTACCGGGCGAAACTCTGGAACATCGGTGCTGAAGGGCACTTTCTGATGGGGGCTTTAGGTGCCAGCATCATGGCGGTCTGGCTGGTTGATGCAGACGGCTTCTGGGTGCTGCCAGTAGTTCTGCTGGCGGGAACCCTGGCGGGAATGTTGTGGGCGGCCGTTGCGTCAGGACTGAAAACGCACCTGCATTGCAACGAGATTCTCACCACCATCATGCTCAATTACATCGCGCTGAATCTGCTGCTGTATGTGGTGCACGGTCCTCTCAAAGATCCTTATGGTTTTGGCTTTCCCCAGTCCGTGATGTTTGCTGACTCGGCCCTGTTGCCAGCGCTGATTCCCGGCACACGCTTGCATCTGGGGCTGGCGTTCGGGTTGCTGGCTGCGGTCTTGGTCTGGGTGCTGTTTGCCCGCAGTTTTATCGGTTTTCAACTCAATGTGGTAGGGCAGGATCATCGGGCAGCCGCTTTCGCAGGTTTTGGTGCCCGACGGCTGACCTGGTTTGCTTTCCTGGTGGGTGGTGCCACCGCCGGCCTGGCCGGGGCTTCGGAGGTCACGGGCCCCATTGGTCAGCTCGTTCCGCAGGTGTCTCCCGGGTACGGCTACACCGCCATCATCGTTGTTTTCCTTGGTCGTATGCATGCTCTTGGCATCGTTGTTGCCAGCGCGCTGCTGGCATTGACTTTTATAGGGGGGGAGATGCTCCAGATCGCCATGAATATGCCCAAGGCTGTTACCGGTCTGTTTCAAGGCTTGCTGCTGTTCTACCTGCTGATCTGTGACGCCTTTATCCATTACCGCATCCGCCTGAAATGGCCGTCGCGGCAAACCACCATCGCAGCCAAGACTGTCACTGGAGATGCCTGAAATGGAACTGCTGACGAACGTGCTGGCTGCCACTGTTGTTGCGGGTACTCCGCTGCTGCTGGTGGCGCTTGGTGAGCTGATCTGCGAGCGCTCCGGGGTCCTGAACCTTGGGCAGGAAGGCATGATGCTGATGGGGGCCGTCGCGGGGTTTGTAGCGGCACTGACCAGTGGCAGCCTGGTGGTGGGTGTGGCCGCTGCGATACTGGCCGGGATCGGCATGTCGTTGTTGTTCGCGTTTATGGCGGTGTCCCTGGCTGCAAACCAGTACGCTGCAGGATTGGCACTGACCATTTTCGGGACCGGCTTAAGTGCCTTCCTCGGAGCAGGCTTTGTGGGACAATCCATCGATGGCTTCACGCGTGTCGCAATTCCCTTCCTGAGCGATATCCCGGTGCTGGGGCGTGTTCTGTTTGATCAGGATCCATTAGTGTACCTGTCCCTGATGGCCTTTGCCGGTGTGGCCATTTTCCTCCGTCAAACCCGTGGTGGCCTGTTGTTGCGCGCGGTTGGGGAAGACCCGGAAGCGGCCAACGCCAACGGCCTGAACGTGTTGGTTTTACGGTATCTCGCGGTGGCGTTCGGCGGCGGCATGGCCGGCTTGGCTGGTGCGTACCTGTCACTTGCCTATACCCCACTCTGGACCGAGAACATGACGGCCGGGCGGGGCTGGATAGCCCTGGCGCTGGTCGTTTTCGCTACCTGGCGCCCTGAGCGGGTAGTTCTCGGCGCCTACCTGTTCGGGGCAGCCAGTATTCTGCACCTGGTTCTACAGGGTCTTGGTTGGAAGAGCTCCACGGAACTGCTGGCGATGTTGCCCTACGTCGTCACTATTCTGATGCTGGTTCTGTTGTCCTGGAATCCTGGCCGAACCCGATTGAATACCCCCCTTTCCCTAGGCCAGCCCTATCGGCCGGGACGCTAACAATAACCATCAAATGTGCACCAACAATGACTCAAAAAGAACGTAAACTGAGAGGTAAATCCATGAAAGCATTTAGTAAAATACTGATCGCCGGCTGTGTGGCCGCAGCGTCTTTTGCCCCAGCAGCCCAGGCGGAGAAATTCTTCGGCTCATCGAGCATCTCCATTCTGCACAGTGACCAGTACCAGGGTGTTCAGTTCGACGCCGGCGGTAACGGCGGCTTTGAATACGAAGCCACCTATTTCACCTTCGAGAACGCGACGGCTCACAACTGGGGAAGCACCTTCTTCTTCATCGACCGTGATCAGGGACAGGGCGATGTTGAAGGCTCTGACAATGTGTACGGCGAATTTGCGCCCACCCTGAGCACAAGCTGGTTAACCGGTGCTGACATGAGCTTTGGTCCGGTCAAGGACGTCACTTTGGGCGCTCAATACGAATTCGGCGGAAGCACGCAGGTCAACAACTACATGGGTGGTTTGGGGCTGGCCTGGGATCTGCCTGGCTTCATGTATTTCAACACCTCCGTTTACTACGTCGATAACGATCAGGTCAGTGATGATTATCAGTTGACCGTTACCTGGGGTGCTCCGTTAGAGATGGGTTCGGCCCTCTTTCTGATTGACGGCTACATTGACTGGTCCACAGCAGAATCTGACCACAAGTCGGAATTTCAGTTCGTGCCTCAGATCAAGCTGGATGTGAGTAACTTCTGGGGAGCTCCGGGGGTTCTCTACGCTGGTGTTGAATACCAGTACTGGAACAACAAGTACGGTCTTGGCGATACGCTGATCGATGATCAGAGCTCCGTCAGTGCACTGGTGAAATTTCACTTTTGATCCTGAACAGGAGTCCGGCAGAATCTTATTGCCGGATTCCTGAACAACTGGACAACAAGTGAGAGGCTCATGACCAACATTTCTGTTGCAGAAAGCTCCGTTGCCGTAAAAAAAGACAGCAAAGGAAAGAACCGGACGTATCGCCCGGGAAGGATACGGGAGCGTAACCGGGAAAGAATACTGATTGCCGCCGAGGAAGAGTTCGCTCTGAACGGCTACAAAGGTACGACGATCCAGAATATCGCCGAGCGGGCCGGGCTGCCAAAGTCCAACGTACTGTACTACTTCAGCAACAAGAAGCGCATGTACGGGGCTATGTTTGACGACATTCTCGCGCGCTGGAACAAGGTGTTCACGGAGATCAGTCCGCAAGACGACCCGTCGGAAGCCCTGGCGACGTTTATCCGGAACAAGGTGGAGATGTCCCGCAAGTACCCGCTGGCGTCCCGATTGTTTGCCATGGAAATTATCCAGGGTGCACCGTTCCTGCTTGAGCACCTGCGCACGAATATGCGCGAGTGGGTCCGGGGCCGGGCGGAGGTTATCCAGTCCTGGATCGACGACGGGCGCATGGCTCCGGTCGACCCAGTGCAGCTGATTTTTCTGATCTGGTCTTCAACCCAACATTACGCCGACTTCCAGGTGCAGATCCTGATGGTGGAAAACAAAGCCGAATACGAGAAGCGCGACTTCGACCATGCGGCGGATTTTCTGACCGGTGTGATCCTCCGGGGGTGTGGTCTTGAGAGTCCGAGATGAAAAAATGTGTTTCATATCCAAGGGATATGCGGGGCTATGGTGAACACCCTCCTCATGCCCAGTGGCCCGGAAATGCCCGGGTTGCGGTCCAGTTTGTACTGAATTACGAAGAGGGTGGGGAAAACTGTGTGCTTCACGGTGATGAGCACTCAGAAACCTTTCTCTCTGACATCATTGGCGCGGTTGCCTACCAGGACCGGCACATGAGTATGGAATCCCTCTATGAGTACGGATCCCGTGCCGGTGTCTGGCGTATTCTGAAAGAATTCCGGAAGCGGGAACTGCCGTTGACTGTTTTCGGGGTCACCATGGCGTTGGCCCGTCATCCGGATGTTGTTCAGGCGTTCCTGGACGACGGCCATGAAATTGCCTGCCACGGTCAGCGCTGGATCCATTACCAGGACATGAGCGAATCGGAAGAGCGCCGGTACCTCGAACGGGCAATCGAGCAGCATGCCGAACTCACCGGAGAGCCTCCTCTGGGCTGGTATACCGGTCGGGACAGCCCGAATACCCGTCGACTTGTCGTGGAGCAGGGCGGCCTGGAATACGACAGCGACTACTACGGTGATGACCTGCCATTCTGGACCACCGTCGAGACCAGCACGGGCGAACAGAAGCCCCATCTCGTGGTGCCCTATACGCTGGAGGCGAACGACATGCGTTTTTGTTCACCCCAGGGGTTTAATTCCGGAGAGCAGTTCTTCCAGTACCTGAAAGACAGCTTTGACGTGCTTTATGAGGAAGGTGCGGAGGCTCCGAAAATGATGTCTGTTGGCCTGCATTGTCGGGTTGTCGGGCGTCCGGGCCGGTTCCGTGCGTTGCAGCGATTCCTTGATTATATCCAGCAACAGGACCGGGTCTGGGTATGCCGGCGTATCGATATCGCCCGCCACTGGAAGCAAGTGCACCCTTACCAACCCGATTGATACCGGAGTGTTCGAATGACCGATGCAGTTGTGGCCCCTGTTGTGGATGGGCCGGAGTTTACCCGCTTGGGCCTGAATCTGGCAGATCGCAGTCTGGGAGCGGAAGTGACCCGGGTGACGGATGAGTTTTTTGCACCCAGGGATCGCATGCTGAACCCGGCACAGCCTGTATTCTATCCCGACCGCTACGACGACCATGGCAAGTGGATGGACGGCTGGGAAACACGTCGCCGAAGGACAACCGGCCACGACTGGTGCATCGTGCGTCTGGCCATGCCGGGCGTTCTGATGGGCGTTGATTTTGATACCAGCTTTTTTACCGGAAACTTTCCTCCGGCGGCCTCTCTGGAAGCCTGTTTCAGTCCGGACGGCGATCCGGATGAACACGCAGGCTGGCAAGTTTTGGTGCCCGCTACCGGGCTGAGCGGTAATGATCACCGGTTTTGCGCCATTGAATCCGGTCAGCCATGGACGCACCTGCGCATGCATATCTATCCGGATGGCGGACTGGCGCGCCTGCGAGTCTATGGCAAACCCTTCTGTGACTGGGAAATAATGCTGGCGGCCGGTGAGAGCCGAAATCTTCTGGCACTGGAACATGGCGCAGATCAGGTGGCCTGGAGCGACGCCCACTACGGCGAGCCGCGCAAATTACTGAGACCGGGACGAGGCCTTAATATGGGCGATGGCTGGGAAACCCGCCGGCGGCGCGAACCCGGTAACGACTGGTGCATTCTGGCCCTTGGTCACAAGGGGGTTGCTGAACGCATAGAGGTGGATACAGCGCATTTTAAAGGCAACTTTCCGGCCGCCTGCTCCATTCAGGCGGCCTGCGTGGAGGATGGAGCCAGCACGGCACAGTCTCTGATTACCCAAAGCATGTTCTGGCCGACCTTGATGGATCAGCAGCCGTTGACGGCTGACCGTATCCATCAGTTCCAGGCGCTGGAGGACCTCGGGCCGATTACCCACATCCGGTTCAATAGCATTCCTGACGGTGGCGTCAGCCGCGTTCGCCTGTGCGGAACACCCGTGTCATGAAACAGTTCCGACGTCTTGTTGCCGAGCCTTTGACCCGCGAAGCTTTCGCTCCGTTCGGAGATGTGATTGATACCGATGGTGCCGAGTCTTTTCCCATTAACCAGGGGCGTACCGAGCGTTTTCATGCCTTGTCCACTGTGGCTCTATCGGGTGCTACAGATCGGGGCATTCTTTCGATTTTTCGTGGCCAGCCTCTTGTTCCTCTCGAACTAGATCTGATGGAACGTCACCCGTTGGGGAGTCAGTCATTCATACCCATGAACAACGTCGACTTTCTGGCAGTCGTTGCACTGCCAGGTGATTTCGACGAAACCGCCGTCCGGGTATTTCTGGTCAAAGGCCATCAAGGCGTCACATACCACGCCGGCACATGGCACGCACCGTTGCTACCTCTGAAAGCCGATGCCGATTATCTGGTGGTTGACCGTAAGGGGCCGGGTCAGAATTGTGATGAGATCAACCTGCAGCAAGTCATCAGACCCATTCTGGCTGCTGTTTAGGGTTTCCCCATGTCAGACCCTCTATCCGAACTGAACCCGGTGACCGAAAGGCGAGCGATTCGGGTTCTACGCCCCGATTCTCCCAGTGAAGCAGTCAGTCTGGCCCGGCGATTCAAGGTGCCATACATGGCGGGCGGGACATGGCTTCAGCCGACCCATGAGCGGGATCAGTGCTGGCCGGAAAAACTGGTGGCCCTGAATGCTGCCTGGCCTGCTTTCCGGGGGCTGGAAGATGATTCACGGGGGCTCACCGTGGGTGCGCTGACGTCTTTGTCGGAGATGGCTCGGCATCCTCTGGTCCGAGAATATCTGCCTCCGCTGGCCTTGTTTCTGAATCGGGTGGCAGGGCCGGGTGTCCGGGCCCTGGGAACCGTTGGCGGCAATCTGGCTGTGGGTGGAGATCTGTCTGCCCTGGCCATGGCGCTTGATGTTCGGGTGGACGTCCTCAACCGCACCGGAGAGCGGACACTGCCACTTTCCCGGTGGTTGAGGGAGCGGGCATCGGACGATCTGTTGCGTGGCTTTACGATTCCGGATTGCAGGGGTTGGCGGATCTCGCTGGAAAAACTCGGCTATCGGGAAAGGTTCAGTCCGACTCGCGCTACTCTGGTTTGTGTTCATGATGGTGATCGGGTGCGCCTTGCGGTGTGTGGCGAGGGCGGCCTGCTTCGCCTGGTGGCGCCGGAAACGTTTGTTAATGATCGGGCTGATCTGGCATCGGGTGATGTCGGGGCGGTGATCGACCGCGAATTGGCTGCTCATGGTTGGCAGGACGCCCATCTGCGGATGGCGTTGCGACGAATGACAACGGGGCTTCTGTCGGAGGTGGCTCTTGGAACTTAAACCCCAACCCGGTATGGCGGAAACCAGTGTTCTTGAACGTATAGAGGGGCGGTTTGGCTACGCCACGGATCAGCAGCACCTTCCCGGTTTATTGCACGGGGCCATCTTGCGCAGTCGGCATGCGCACGCCCGTTTGCTGCGGGTAGATACCTCCCGGGCCCGATTGATGTCCGGCGTCAGAGCGGTGGTGACGGCAGCAGATGTGCCGGGCCTCAACCGCCTTGGCATTGTTGTGCGTGATCAGCCTGTGTTGTGTGAAGACCGCGTCCGCTATGAGGGCGATGCCATTGCGGCGGTGGCCGCCGATACGGTGGAGCAGGCCCGGGCGGCGTTGGAGGTGATTGATGTCGACTACGCGCCCCTGGCGGTCGTCGATCAGGCTGAAACGGCAGAACAGATGTCGCCCCTGCATGGCGAGAGCAACCTTCTGGCCCGGGAGGCCTTTGAGCGGGGCGATACCGACGCAGCCTTTGCCCGATGTGCCGTGATCGTGGAGCATCACTACCAGACGCCCCGGCAAATGCACGCTTTCATGGAGACCGAGGGCGGTGTGGCCATTCCGGATAACAACGGTGGTGTGATCTTTCGGGTCGGTTGTCAGTCAGGCCACCGTGATGCCGAACAGCTGGCCGACATTCTCGGACTCAAACCCTCTCAGGTGACGGTGGAGGCAACCCCGACGGGGGGCGCATTTGGTGGTAAGGATGAGCTGACCATTCAGCCGGCGGCCGGCATCCTGGCCTTACAGACCGGTTCCCCGGTTCTGATTCATCTGGATCGTTTCGAGTCCTGTCGCACCGGAATCAAGAGACACCCTGTGTCGATGATCATGACCACCGGGTGTGACCGCCAGGGCCGGATTCTGGCCCACCGTGTCGACGCGCTGCTCGATACCGGTGCCTACGCAAGCCTGGGGCCGGCGGTGCTGGAAAACTTCCTGGATCATGCCACGGCGCCCCTGTACCGGATCGAGGCGTATTCGGTTTCCGGACGGTTGGTTTACACTAACAATGGCGTTTCCGGAGCCTTTCGGGGGTTTGGCGGAAATCAGGCAACGTTTGCCGTGGAATCACAACTCGACGCCCTGGCCGAAAAGCTGGCTATGTGCCCGTTGGCGCTTCGCAGAATCAATCTGCGCACGGTTGATGAACCCGGCAGCCGGGGCCAGGTGGTGCGCTGGAGTGCACCGCCGACCGATGTTCTGGCCGAGGCTGGCGCCTCACCCCTCTGGGCGCCCGCGGTTTCGGATGCCCGTAGGCGTTGGCTGACCGGTACCGGCATGGCGATGGGGGCTCAGGGTAACGGACTTGGCGACGGCTTGCCCGACAGAGGCGGCGGTCGGGTGAGTTTGAGCGCTGAAGGCCGGATCCGCCTGGAATTTGGCTTCTCCGACTATGGCCAGAACCTTGCCGAAGCGATCACCTGCCTCGTTTGTGAGACCCTGGGTTGCGTGGCCGGCGATATCGACGTGGTGCTGGGGAACTCGCGGGGGCCGGATTCCGGTCCCACCAGTGCTTCACGCAGCTCTGTTCTGATTCATGGTGTTCTGGCCGACATTCTCCCCCGCTGGAAAGACCGCGTGCGGGATCAGGCTGCAGTGCTGACCGGCCTGCCTTGTGATCAACTGTACAGCGGCCCGGGAGGCTTGTTCGCCGGGGGGCGCCAGGTGCTGAGCTACAGGGAACTGGCTGAAAAAGGGCAACCTGAACAGACTCGGGTTGATGCCAGTCAGGCCTTTCCTGTTGCTCCGGAAGGAAATCAACTCGTGGGTCGTTACCTTCAGTTGCAGATTGCGACGGTGGCCAGGGTTGCCGTAGACCGCCTGACCGGTCGGGTCCGGGTGACTGATCTTCACCACATAACCGCGGCGGGCCGTGTTATCTATCCTCCCGGCTATCTCGGCCAGATTGAGGGAGCAGCCATCATGGGGCTGGGCATGGCGCTCAGCGAGGACATGCCGACCCGGCAAGGACGCTACCTGGCTGACAATCTGGACCAGTACATAATCCCCACCCTGCAGGATGTGCCTGACCAACGTGTGGATGTTCTGGATAACACACCGACGACTGATCGCTTTCCGGTTCGAGGAGTTGGAGAACTGGGTATTGAGGCGGTGGCGCCGGCCATCTGCTCGGCGATTGAGGCGGCCACCGGTATCCGGGTCCGGCACCTTCCGGTGGATGCCGGATACCTGTTGGCCGAGCTTTGTGCCCAAGAGGAAACCTGTTCATGACCAGACAGACTCAGCCGGAACCCTGCGCGCCGGAACACGTGACGTTTGAACTGAACGGCGACGTTATTTCACAGTGGGTATCGCCGGCAACCACGTTGCTGGACATCCTGAGGGGCTCCGGGCGGATCACCTCTGCCCGGGCCGGTTGCCGTATCGGCCGGTGCGGGGCCTGCACGGTGTTGTTGAACGGTCAGGCGGTTCCCGGGTGTCTGGTGATGGCCTGGCAGGTCTCGGGATGCACGGTGGAAACGGCTGAAGGTTTGGCCGAAGCCTCTGATTTTGCTCAGGTAAGAGACGCCCTGGCGACCGAAAGCGCGTTGCAGTGTGGCTATTGTACGCCGGGTGTCGCGGTATCGCTGGTTTCAGGTTTGCGTCAGCAGCAGAACGGTGATGTCGTTGATCTTGAAGAGGCGGTGGCCGGCAACCTATGCCGATGCACCGGATACGGTGGTCTGAAACGTGCCATTGCTGTGCTCACAGAGACGAGTTCTGAAACCTAGGGGGAGCTATGTCCAGTTTTGCAATCCGTCACGCCGCGATCTTCACTGTGGACCCGGACAATCGGGTGATTGCCGATGGTGCACTGGTGGTCGAAGACGGGATGATTCGCCAGGTTGGCGATGTCAGGGAAGTGACTATCCCGGAAGGCGTAGAGGTGATCGATGCCGGCGGCCACGCCTTGCTGCCCGGCCTGATCGACTGTCATTCCCACTCCAGCCTGATGCGTGGTGTGACCGAAAACATGCCTCTGATGGACTGGTTGCCCTGGTACCAACTGGAACACCGGGCCATGACCGAGGAGTACGCTTACCATTCCGCCCGCCTCTGCTACCTCGAGGCTCTGCAGTCCGGCATTACCTGCGTGATGGATATGTTCCGGTACATGGATCGCTGCGCCGACGCTGCGGCTGACCTAGGGCTGCGGGTGCAGTTGGCACCATATGTGGCCGACCGGCCCGGCAAGGATTTCTTCTCGACCCGGGAGGAGAACCGGCAACTGATCCGGTCTCACCATGAAAGCCAGAATGGCCGCATTCGTGTCTGGATGGGGCTGGAACATCTGTTTTACTGCACGGAAGATGCCTACCGGGACGCCGCCCGATTAAGTCGTGAGTATGGCGTGGGCATCCATACCCACTGCAGTGAGCAGAAGGAAGAAGAGCAGGCAGTCACGGCCGAGTTTGGCCGTCGATCCCTGGCGATGCTGGATCACTACGGCATTCTTGGGGAGCGGACCCTGCTGGCCCACTGCGTGTGGCTCAATAATGAGGAGATCGCCCGGGTGGCGGATACCGGCACCAGCATCGCTCACTGTCCGGTAAGTAACGCCAAACTGGCCAGCGGTGTGGCCCGTGTGCCGGAAATGCTGGCGGCAGGTGTCACCGTGGGCCTGGGTACCGATGGGCCGGTCTGTAACAACAGCCTCAGCCTGTTTGAGGAGATGAAGTTTGCCTCCCTGATTCAGAAGGCAACGCGGCTGGATGCCACGGTACTTCCTGCCGAGCAGATTCTGAGGATGGCAACGATCAACGGAGCCAGGGCACTGGGCCTGGATCGGGAAATCGGCTCCCTTGAAGTGGGCAAGAAAGCCGATTTGCTGTTGCTGGATCTGGGTGGCGCCAATATGGCACCGGTGTCGGTGAACGAGCAGGGAGGAAACCTGATCTGGAACCTGGTGTTTGCGGCCGGTCCGGGCAATGTGTCCGGTGTCTGGGTGGACGGGCGGCAGTTGCTTCGCCGTGGTGAAGCGGTGCAGGTCAGCCAGCAGGCGGTCATTGCCGATGCCCAGCGGCAGGGGCTTGCTCTGCATGAGGCCTGTCGGAAACTGGCCCACACACGAATGTCCATGGTCTGACAGCGAGCATATTCAGGAGATCACGATGTCTGCATTACCCATTATTTCCCTGGCCGGCCTGCGCAGCGACGTCCCGGCTCAGCGTCGGGCCACCGCCGCTGAGCTGGGGCGGGCCTGCAGGGAAGTCGGCTTTTTCTACGCTACGGATCACGGAATCCCCCAGGCGGTCTGCGAGGATGCGTTTACCCTGGCAAAGGAACTCTTTGCGCTGCCGATCGCCGAGAAAGAAGTGCTGTCGATCAAGCGCTCGCCCCACAACCGCGGATACGTGGCGATGGCGGATGAGAAGCTGAATCCGGAGTCTGGTGCGGATATGAAGGAAGCCTTCAATATCGGAACGGACTTTCCGGAGGATCACCCGGATGTCCTGGCAGGAAAACCGTTTCGCGGCGTCAACTTCTGGCCCCCGATCGACGGCTGGCGTCAGCGTGCACTGGACTATTTCAACCACTGCCTGGAGCTGGGAAGAACTATTCATCGTGGTTTCAGTATGGATCTGGGGCTGGATGAAGAGTTTTTTGCCCGGCATCTGTCATCGCCGATTGCCACCCTGCGCATGCTGCGCTATCCACCGAGCGCCGGCACCAACACCCGGGAAGACGGTGGTGCTGGAACCCACAGTGATTACGGCAACATCACCATTTTGGCGACAGACAAGGTTGCCGGGCTGGAAGTGCTGAACCGACAGGGCGAGTGGATTCAGGCCCCCCACGTGCCGGGAGCCTTTGTCTGTAACATCGGTGATTGTCTGATGCGCTGGAGTAACGACGTTTACGTCTCCACCCCGCACCGGGTCAGGCCGCCTGCGCAGGAGCGGTACTCTATCGCGCACTTTCTGGAAGTAAACCCGGACTCGGTTGTGGATCCCCGGGATGTCGTACCGGACCAGGCGCCAAAGTATCAGCCGATTACCTGTGCGGATTATCTTGCGTCACGGTTGAACGCAACGTACGACCACCGGGAACCGGAGTGATCAGGATGCTGTCCGCATCACGCTGACGTGGGCAGCGACAACCTTCCAGCCATCCGGGAACCGTGCCAGGTTTGCATCTGTAAGCCCAGACCCGCCGGGTATGTGAGCTGGTGGGGAAAGACCGTCGGCAGTCTCCGGTGATGGATCTGGTGGACGGCCGGGACTTTGGTTTCGACCCTCCCGAGCGCAAGTATGAGTCCGGTCAGGAGTAGTCTCTGATTTGATGTCCTGACGGGCCGGGAGTTACTCCCGGCTCTGCAGCCTCTGCACAATATCGTCCGTGCTTGTCACCTCACCGAATTCGTAGGCAAAGGTGGTCAGGGCGACCTTTTGAACCTCGTCTGCAGTAACGGCCCCCCAGCCAAGATCGGGATAGGGCATGGCGGCGCTGGCATCGCTCAGCGCGATAACCTTGTATTCCCGGTGAACGGCGTCGCGAATGGTGGTGTCACAGCAAACATTGGTGACGGTGCCACAAACGATCAGGGTATCCACATCCCGGGAACGTAGTATGGTGTCCAGGTCGGTGCCGTGAAAGCCGCTGTAGAAGAGTTTGTCCACCACCACATCTCCGGTCAGCGGCGCAAGCTGCTCGATAATCTCAACCATGGGATTGTCACGCGCCAGAACCTCGTCGACATCCGGATACATATCGCTCATGCGCCCGGTGTCAGTGCCGTCACCGCGAACGATGTGACGCAGATAGATAACGGGGACTCCGTTCTTCCGGCAAACGTCGGCCAGTTGCTGAATTCGTGGCGTGATTGCTGTGGTCGATGGAACGTAAAGATCTCCCTCGGGCTCACAGAAGACTCGCTGCATGTCCACCACAATCAGGGCGGTACGACCCGTGACGACCGGCCAGGCATATCTGAGTTTCGGCATGTTCAGGCGTCCTGTTCGTGGCTCGGGCTCTGTTCGCGATGAATGGCATAGGGCCCCCAGGCTTGCCGTACCGGTACCATTTCCACACGATTGATATTGATGTGGTCGGGCAGGTTGGCGATGTGGGCAATCTGCTCGGCAATGTCTTCGGCAGACAACGGCACGGTTCCCTCGTAAACAGAATTTGCTGCGGCCTTGTTGCCGCTGTTACGAACTACCGAAAACTCGGTTTCGGCAATGCCGGGTGCCAGATCGGTGACGCGCACCCCGGTGCCCAGGAGGTCACAGCGGAGGTTGTAGGAGAACTGTTTGATAAACGCCTTGCTGGCACCGTATACATGGCTGCCAGGATACGGCCACTCACCGGCAGTGGAGCCGATGTTGATGATGTTGGTGCCGGCCCCGGTCTCAATCAGTGTGGGCAGCAGGGCATGGGTCACATTGACCACCCCGGTAATGTTGGTGTTGATCATGGTGTGCAGGTCGGCAAGCTGAACATCCTGCATGGCAGCCGGTGCCAGTGCCAGGCCGGCGTTGTTGACCAGGGTATGAATCCGACGAAAGCCTGAAGGCAGCGAGGCGATCGCCTGTGTCACCGCTTCGGCGTCCTGGACATCCAGTTTCAGAGGATGCACCGGTGTCAGGCATCCAAGCTCATCGGCCAGAGCGTAAAGGCGTTCTTCCCGGCGGCCGCAGATAACAATGGACCAGCCGTCGGCGGCAAACCGCCGGGCCGTGGCGGCGCCAAAGCCGGAGGTTGCACCGGTGATAAACAGAGTCTTGCTCAAGGTACTCTCCTGGTGATCGGTAGGGTGTCTGTTCTGCGCCGGATCAGGTGCGCTCTTCCCGGATAAAGGGTGCCCCCAGGGCGCCGGGCTGACTGTTGCTGTCCCTTTTTGATGCGGCCACCCAGATCATGACACCGAGGGTGATGGCGTAAGGGGCCATGAACACAAAGTATTGCGATAGCTTGATGCCGGAAGCGGCCAACTGAGGAATTAGTGCTTCAATGCAGCCGAACAGAATGGCCCCGGCCAGTGCTTTCCAGGGTGACCAGCGAGCGAAAATAACCAGTGCGACGGCAATCCATCCCCTGCCTGCGGTCATGTTTGAAATCCAGAGTTTGGTGCTCAGAACGGCAATGAATGCACCGGCCAGACCAATCAACGCGGCGCCGATCACAATGGCCGCCAACCGGTAGCTCAGTACCGGGATGCCGGCAGCGTCCGCTGCCTGTGGATTTTCGCCAACGGCGCGCATGCGCAGTCCGGGCGTAGTGCGATTGAGGGCCCAGACGGAAACCAGAAAAATCACAGGGATTAGATAGACCACGGGATTCTGAATGAAAAACCGGCCCAGGTAGGGCAACTCGGAGAGTGGCCAGAATGCGATGGTCTCCAGTCCGGGCACAGGCTGGTTGGTCCAGCCCATCAGTGTTCCGGTCAGGGTTGTCAGTCCCTGGCAGAAGAACACCAGTACCAGACCCGAGATTACCTGGTTCATGCGCATGACCAGAACCATCAGGGCAAACAGCAGGGAAACCACGCTGGCGGCAAACATGGCCATGATCAGCGCGAGCGCGGTGTGTTCGAAGGTCAGGTAGGCACCTATCCCGGCAACGGCCCCAACAAGCATCAGCCCCTCGGCACCCAGTGCCAGAACACCGGATTTCTCGGTGATGATCAGTCCCAGAGCCGCGAGGGCAAAAGGCACGGCAAACTCAGGGATGTTACCCATCCAGCTCGTAATCAGGTCCATGATCAGTCTTCCCCTTGCACGCGGCGAATACGATGTCGAATAAAGAAATCTGAAGAGGCGACGCAGATCACCAGTACGGCCTGGATCAGTTGCACCATGGCAAACGGGATTTGATAGAACACCTGAAGGCTTCTACCCGCAACGAACAGGGTGGCAATCAGCAACGCGGCGCAGGTGGCCGCAATGGGATTATTTCGGGCCAGAAACGCGATCAGAATGCCTGAAAACCCATAGCCCACGTAGAAGGAATGTGTGAGGCGACCCTCCTGGCCCGCGGCGACCATAAGGCCAGCCAGTCCCGCCAGGGCGCCGGAAAAGAGCACTGCCATCAGGATGGTTTTGGCAACAGGAACCCCAACGGCACTGGCGACTTTCGGGCTCTTGTCCACGAACCGTAGATAGAGACCGGCGCGGGAGATGTTGACGAACCAGAGTACGAGTAGGGCAATGACAATGGCGATGGGGATCGACAGGCTGAGGCCATTTCCCAACTCCGGCAGAAGCTCGAAGCTTTCATACTTGGGAGAGTATGGGAACGCGTCTTTGGGGTCTTTCCAGGCCCCGTACATCAGGTGCAGCAATACGTTAATCGCAATGTAATTGAGCATCAGGGTCGAAACAATTTCATTAACCTGAAGCTTGAGCCGAAGAAGTACCGGGGCAACCGCCCACAATAATCCGCAGGCCATGGCGGCGGCGATCATCAGTGGAAGACGCATGCCCGGAGCACCGATGTCCCACATGGTGATGGCAGTGGCGCCAATGGCCCCGAAGATCATCTGGCCTTCCAGGCCGAGGTTCCAGAACTTGGCCCGGAACGCCAGGCAACCAGCCAGGCCCACCATAATCAGCGGTGAGGCCTGAAAGAGCACCGATGTCAGGCTCTGGCTATCAAACAGAGTGAGGATCACAAACTCGTTCAGCAGTTCGCCTGCCGGAACTCCCGCGACCACGAGGATGGTGCCGGAAATCAGCAGGCCTAGGATCATGGACCCGGCCAGAATCAGTGCCTGCCAGTGCCAGGCCATCTGCTGGCGGACTTCCAGGGTATATCTGCGCTTTATGAGCGGGCGTTGTAATGCAAATTCAGACATGGTTCACCATTGCTTGGCCAATGGCCTGACGATCGGCAGGCTGTGAAAACTCGTTCACGATACGTCCAGCGGACATGACGCCTATCCGGTCGGCCATGGCCATGACTTCGTCCAGATCCTCACTGATAAGGAGAACCGCTGCGCCATTATCCCGGGCTGCACGCAGCCGTTTCCTGACAGCTTCGGTCGCTTTGACGTCGAGGCCCCGGCTGGGGCTGTGGGCGAGGACAAGTTTAGGGGGATGACTGAACTCCCGGGCGATGACCAGCTTTTGTGCGTTCCCTCCGGAGAGCAGTGCCGATTTCTGTTTCAGCGAACGAACACCCTGGACATCGAATTGTCGAACGGCTTCCGCCGCGTCTGCTTCGATGGCTCCGGTTTTGAGATACCAGAACGGGCCATATCGTCCGGAATGGATGTCGCCCAAGGCAAAGTTGTCAGCGATAGAGAGCGGGCCGGCAAGAGCAGAACCATAACGGTCTGCAGGGATGGCGGCGACGCCGATGGCGCGGCGCCGGGCTGCATCGAAGTCGGCCAGATCGCCTTCGCCGATCAGCTTCATGGTGCCTTCGACACCCTCTGGAATGCCCATCAGGGCGTTGGCCAGTTCGCTCTGGCCGTTCCCGCCGACGCCGGCGATACCGTATATTTCCCCCTTGTTCAGGGTCAGGTCCAGGCCATTCAGGGCCCGGTGGTCACCGGTGCTGGTGAGACCCTTGACGTTCAAATAAGGCTCACCAGATGTCCGTTCCTCTACAGGAATCCTCTGCTCCGGTGCTGATTCGCCGACGGTCAGCTTCACCAGTTCATCCACGGATACCGAATCCGGCTTCAGGCTTTTGATGGTTCGGCCCGAACGCATAATGGTGACCTGATCGGCATAGCGCAGCACGTCGTTCATTTTGTGGGTTACAAGGATGACAGCAGCGCCCTCATGGGCGAATCCCCGCACGGTCGTGAGCAGGTTTTCGGCTTCTTCTTCGGTAAGCACGGCGGTAGGCTCATCCAGAATCAGTATCTTGGCGCCGGCCAGAAGTACTTTAAGAATTTCCACGCGTTGCTGTTCTGCGATGGAGAGTTGATCAATGCGGGCGTCGGGATCAATCCTGAACCCGATGCGCTCGGCCATGGCACGGATGTCGTCAGACACCCGGCGTAGGCGTTCCCGATAAAGCCCGCTGGCCTGGATATGACCCAGGTTCAGCAGGATATTCTCGGCAACGGTGAAGGGAGTCACCAGTTTGAAGTGCTGGTGAACCATTCCGATGCCGAGTTTGGCGGCTTCTTTCGGGCCTTTCAGTTTTACTGGGTTGTCGTCGATGAACAGCGATCCGCCTTCGGGACCATAGAGGCCGGCCACGATGTTCATCAGGGACGACTTGCCGGCTCCGTTTTCGCCGAGCAGGGCGTGAACTTCGCCCCACCTGGCGGTGAAGTCAGCGTCGGACAGGGCCTTGAAACCGTCGAAGGTCTTGCTGACGCCGCTCAGCTGGATCGCGTTCTGTGTACTCATTGCTGGGTAATCACTCCGTCAACAAACCAGTCCATCTGCCACAGGGCGCCATCGGATACGACTTCGCCTTCTGCTGCGCGAACGGTGCCGTTCTGGTCTTTCAGCGGGCCGGCATAGACCTGTAGTTCACCATTCATCAGCTTCTCGCGGGCCGCCATAATCTTGGCTTCTTCTTCCTCATCAACGTTCGGCCCACAGCAGGCGATGTCGGTACCGCCTTCTTTCATGGACAGCAGCGCTCCATGGGGGGCTGGTACCCAGTTGCCGGCGATGATTTTTTCCAGTTCGTTCTTCAGGAAGCGATCCCAGACCCAGACTGACGAACAAACCGTAGCCTTCGGTGCGAACTCGCGGAAATCACGATGGTGACCTGTGCCGTAGACGCCATTTTCCTGGGCAACCAGTTGCGGTGTCGGGGTGTCTACGTGCTGGCCGATGACATCGGCGCCCTGATCGATCAGGGCCTTGGTTGCGGAGCGCTCTTTGGTGGGGTCATTCCAGGCGCCGGTATAGACCACGGTGACGGTTGCATCGGGGTTCATTTCACGGGCACCCATGGCGTAAGCATTGATGGTCCAGTTCACAACACCGAACGGGTTGGCAGCGACGAAACCGAGCTTGCCGGATTCAGACGCTGCGCCGGCTGCCATGCCACAAAGGTACTGGCTCTCGTAGGTACGGCCGTAGTAAGACAGCAGGTTGGGGCCGTTGGTGGTGCCAGAACCGTTCAGGAAGGCGACGTCCGGATAGTCTTCAGACAATGATTTGAATGTATCGGAGTAACCGAAAGCGGTACCGATAATAATGTTGGCGCCACGTTTGATAAAACGCTCGACGGCCGGCCGGATGGCCGAGGCAGATTCAGGAACGCTTTCCACGTACTGAATCTTGATGTCCAGTTCATCCTCCAGGCGCTGACGGGCTTCATCAAAAGCCTGAGTCCAGCCGCCGTCATTGGTCGGAGAGATATAGAGCATGGCGATCTTTGGGTCACTCTTGAGAGTGAAGCCTTCGGCGTGAGCGGTGTTCAATAGGCCCAGGAAACCGGCCAGTGCAAAGCAGGCACTGAATATGAGTTTTTTCATGTTGGTACTTCCTTTGGTTGGGAGAAACGGCTCTACATCATGTGATTGATTCGGAAAACGTTACCTTCCGGGTCCAGCATTACAGCCTGGTACCAGTTGTAATAGGTGGTGTAGGGCTCTTTGATGAGCGTTGCACCAGAGGTGAGAGCTTTGGGAACGTACTCGTCCACCTCTTCCTTGCTGTCCACATCAATGTTCAACAGGAACTTGCAGCCTTTTGTGTCCGAGTAATCATCGAGCTTGAGCAGTTCGTAGGCATCCAGCGCATTGAAACCGATGCAGGAGCGCCCCGTGTCCAGGCCGCGGAAGATGGGTGAACGGATCTCCGGAATTTCCTTGAATCCGAACAGATCCCGGTAAAAAACACTGAGGGCTTCTATATCTTTGGCGAAAACATTGACGTAAGAGAGCGTCCCCATATCAAGCCACCTCCTGGGTGCCACCAAAGGTTGTCTGTTTGACGAATTTGGATTTCAGGTGGTCACCGGAGCTGACAGCCGGGTATTTGCCTTTGCCAGCTTCGTCCAGACAACTGGGCAGACATTCGATCATGGCGTCGTAGTTTGGCTGGTGGAAAAAGACAATGGACTGGCGCGGCTCGGCGGTCTTGGCGTCCAGCGGCGGATTGACAACACGGTGGAGGGTCGAGATCCACTGGTCATTGGTCCATCGCATCATGAGGTCGCCAATATTGACCGCGAAACTGCCCTCCACATAGGGCACGCTGACCCACTCCCCGTTCTGGTTGCATACCTGCAAACCACCCGGTGAGTTGTCGGGTTTGACAATGGTCAGGCTGCCATAGTCGGTATGGGCCCCTGCACGCATCTGGCCAGCTTCAATGTTTGTCCCCATGTTGGGGTAGCTGAGGGTGCGCAGCATGCTGATTTCTTTGTCGATCTTGTCGTCGAAGAAATGCTCGTCCAGCTTGAGGGAGAGGGCAAAAATACGCATCAGCGAACGGGCCAGGTCGCTCATGGCATCGAAATAGTCTGAGTAGGCTTCTTTGAAGCCTTCAATGGTTTCCGGCCACACATTCGGCGCAAAGTGAGGGCCTGCGGCGGCGCCCCGGTGGTACTCGTCGTCCGGTACGTCTGTGGGCCCGATGGAAAAGGATTCTTTCAGGTCTCCCGGCGCGGCTTCTTCCATCGAATAGGACAGGCTTTCTTCGGCAATGGCACTATAACCGCGCACCATATCAGGGCTGGGACGATCCACTTTCCGCTTTTCGATCATGGGCTGGTTGAAAAACTTGCGGCTCAGTGAATAGACGCGATCCACCAGTTCGCTGGGAATTCCGTGGTTGGTGATGACCAGGAAACCAATATCCTTACAGGCCCTGTCGACCTCCTTCGCCACCTGGGCCTTCCCTTCAGGGGTGCCTTCGAAGTAAGGGGCAAGGTCGATCGTTGGTACGTGTTGCAACTGCATGGCACAACCTCCTTCAATTCAGTTTTGCGAGAAGGGCCCGGATAAAAAACAAAGGAGTCGTTCTCGCTCGCTGATTGACGTAGCAGCAAGCGTGCCATTTTTCGATTTTGTTAAAAAACAATCAGTTAGTGGTTTATGAAAAATTGACCCGGATCAAATGGTCTAAATTAGAGCGTATGGTTCTACTTTGAGCCCAAATTAGGGGCAGGAGAGTTTCGGGGAACGAGCTGCTCTCCGATCAGCGGGGGCGGACGCCGTTAAGAATGATGGTTTCGAGGCTACTGAGGGTTTCCTGAAAGAAGCCCGGATCTTCCAGCGTTTTCCCGGCAACGGCTTCTACCTGTACGCGAAAGTCGGCGTAGTGCTGGGTGGTCGCCCATAGCGAAAAAACCAGGTGGTAAGGCTCTACGGGCGCCAGTTTGCCCTGATCAATCCAGGTCTGGATAACCTCTATTTTGTTCTCGACCAGATCGTGCAGTGGCTGTTGCAGTTCGGTCAGCATTAACGGCGCGCCCTGCATGACTTCCATGCAGAACAGTCGGGATTCGGCGGGGTGGTCCCTCGAAAACTCCAGCTTGACCCGAACGTAGTCCCTGATGGCCTCTATAGGATCCTGCTCGACCGTGAATGCCCGCAGCGGTTTGAGCCATAAATCCAGAAGCTCTCGAAGTACGCTGACGTAGAGCTCTTCTTTACTGCTGAAGTAATAGAAGAGGTTGGTTTTGGATACATCGGCCTGAAGTGCAATCTGGTCGATACTGGCGCCGTGCAATCCGTATTTCGAGAAGGTGCTTAGCGCAGCATCCAGAATAGTTGCCCGTTTCTTCTCGCTATTGCGCATTCTTCTATTGAGCGCCGCAGCGGAGGGAACCCGCTGTGGCTTCCGTTTGCCCTCGCTGGCTGTTTCCTTGCCCTTTCTGATGACGCTCACGTAGTTCTCCGCTGGATTGACCGGACGCTCATTCTAGCACCGGATTTCTCGGTGAATAGGTCTTTTAGATGCGATCAGCCGGTTTGCCCCAAAAACGCCCGCAGTGCACAAACCGAGTGCTCTATTTCAGACCAAATGGTCTGAAATTATTAAGTGAAAAGTTGCAGGTAATTGATTTGTAATAATAAAAAGCATTATGGCCGACATTATGCGTTGCTGTTGGGGAACGTGAGTCACAGGTGGTGGCCCGAGTGCGCCATCAGACCGGAAACATCAAGGAGAACCCCATGAGCGAACAGATGAATATCGGCGTCTTCATTCCCATCGGCAACAATGGTTGGCTGATCTCGAAGAACGCGCCTCAGTACATGCCGACGTTCGAGTTGAACAGGGAGATTACCCAGAAAGCAGAGGGCTACGGCTTCGACTTCGCGCTGTCGATGATCAAGCTGCGCGGGTTCGGCGGTGAAACTGAATTCTGGGAGCACAATCTGGAGTCGTTCACCTTGATGGCGGGCCTTGCTGCAGTCACCAGCAAAATCCAGTTATTCGCCACTGCGGCAACACTGACCATGCCGCCGGCCATCGTTGCTCGTATGGCCTCCACCATTGATTCCATCTCCAATGGTCGTTTCGGGGTGAACCTGGTGACGGGCTGGCAGAAACCGGAATACTCCCAGATGGGGCTATGGCCGGGCGATGAATTCTTCGGCTCCCGCTATGAGTATCTTGGTGAATATGCCCAGGTGCTGCGGGATCTCTGGGCGACTGGCCACAGTGATTTCAAAGGCGAGCACTTCCAGATGGATGATTGTCGTGTTAGCCCCGTACCGCAGGCCGACATGAAAGTTATTTGTGCCGGGCAGAGTGAGGCCGGGATGGCGTTTACCGCCAAATATGCCGATTACAACTTCTGCTTTGGTAAAGGGGTGAACACGCCAACTGCCTTTGCGCCAACCGTTGAGCGCCTGGTTAAGGCTACCGAAGAAGCCCAGCGGGAGGTCAGTTCCGTCGCCCTGTTCATGCTGATTGCCGACAAAACTGATGAAGCGGCGCGGGCCAAGTGGGAATCCTACAAGGAAGGTGTCGATGAAGAGGCGGTGGCCTGGCTCGGTGAACAGGGTGCCGCGGACAAGAAGTCCAAATCCGATACCAACATCCGTCAGATGGCAGATCCGACGTCCGCAGTGAACATCAATATGGGCACCCTGGTAGGTTCCTACGAGAGTGTCGCTCGGATGCTGGATGAAGTAGGTACGGTTGAGGGTGTCAGTGGCGTAATGCTGACCTTTGACGATTTCGTTCAGGGCATTGAGGACTTCGGCAAGTACATTCAGCCGCTGATGAAAACGCGGGTACATATCAACCAGGAACTGGAGCAGGCCGTATGAACATCGAAACGGAGCAATCGGGCTACATCCTGAATACCGGCGCGGAACCTGTTCTGGAATTGCCGGGAAAACCGGAAGCCCTGAATGTCCGCGCCAGTGAGTCGGCGCTGGTCGTGGTGGATATGCAGAACGCGTATTCCACGATCGGAGGTTATCTGGACCGGGCCGGCTTCGACGTTTCCACAACCGGACCTGTCATCCAGCAGATCAAAAAGGCGATCGCTGTGGCGCGGGCGGCAGGCATTCCGGTGATTTTCTTCCAGAACGGCTGGGACCCAGAGTACGTTGAAGCTGGTGGCCCCGGTTCCCCGAACTGGTACAAATCCAATGCCCTGAAAACCATGCGTAAGAAACCGGAACTCAATGGCAGCCTTCTTGCCAAGGGTACCTGGGACTATGATCTGGTGGAGGAACTTCAGCCACAGCCCGGCGATATAGTCATACCCAAGCCCCGTTACAGCGGTTTCTTCAACACCTCGTTTGACAGCATTCTGCGCAGTCGGGGTATTCGCAACCTGATCTTTACCGGCATCGCGACCAACGTCTGTGTTGAATCGACCCTGAGAGACGGCTTTTTCCTGGAGTACTTCGGGGTGGTTCTGGCCGATGCCACGCACCAGGCTGGCCCGGAGTTCATCCAGCAGGCCGCGTTGTACAACATTGAAACGTTCTTCGGCTGGGTGTCCAGCACAGAAGATTTCTGCCAGACCTTCGGCGGCGCTACAGGCGACGCAGAAACAGCTCAAACTGAATCCACAGCTGCATAAAAGACGGAGATACACCATGCCAAAGACTTCCATTATTCCCGCAGGTTCAGGAAAACCGCTGGCTCCTTACGTCCCCGGCTCCATGGCCGATGGCGTTGTGTACGTTTCCGGGACTTTGCCGTTTGACAAGGACACCAACGTGGTTCACGTCGGCGACGCAGAAGCCCAGACCCGGCACGTACTGGAGATCATCAAAGGCGTTGTTGAAGCGGCGGGCGGAACCATGGACGACGTTACCTTCAACATGATCATGGTCACCGACTGGGACAACTACGCGGCGGTCAACAAGGTGTATGCCGAGTACTTTCCGGGAGAGAAACCGGCCCGTTATTGCATTCAATGTGGCCTGGTGAAGCCGGATGCATTGGTTGAAATCGCCAGTATTGCGCACGTAGGTAAATGATGACTGGTGCCGTAAGCTCACTTTATTGGGAAATCCATGGCCCGGCCGACGGTGAGCTCGTCGTGCTCAGTGCCGGGCTCGGTGGGTCAAGGAATTACTGGGCGGCTCAGTTGCCCGCTCTAACCAAGTATTATCGGGTGCTGGTCTATGACCATTTCGGCACCGGGCGCAGCCGGGGTGAAATCCCGGAGCTCTACACGGTTGAAGCGATGGCGGCAGAGCTTGGCGGGTTGCTGGAGGATCAGGTGTCCGGGCCGGTGCATTTCATTGGTCATGCACTGGGCGGGCTGATCGGTCTGGAGTTGGCGCGACGGTCGCCGGAGTTGGTTGCCAGCCTGCTGTTAATCAACGCCTGGTCAGAACCCAATGCGCATTCCCGGCGATGCTTCTCGGTGCGCAGGAAGTTACTGCTGAATTCCGGGCCTGAGGCGTATCTCGAAGCCCAGCCTCTGTTCCTGTACACGCCGGTATGGATAGCCGCCAACACTGAGTGGCTGGAGCAGGAGTCTTCTCATGCGTTGGCCAGTTTCCCGCCTCCGGCAAATGTTCTAAGGCGCATCGCGGCGCTTCTGGCCTGGCAACCGGCTGCGCAGGAGCTGGCCAAAGTGCGTGCAGAGACGCTCGTGCTTGCGACCCGTGATGACTCATTGGTGCCTTGGACCTGTTCCCAGAAGCTGGCGGCCCGTCTGCCAAATTCCAGCATTCGGCTTCTGCCCGAAGGTGGTCATGGGGTCAATGTCACAGAGGTTGAACGGTTCAATGAACTGATGCTCGATCACCTCAGGAAACATCGTTTGCCCGCAGCGGCGTTAACCACCCAGGAGGCCCTATGAGCCAACAACTTGATGAAAAGGCCCTCGGTCAACTGTTTACCGAGGCGCGCACCCACAATGGCTGGTTGGATCAGTCCATCCCGGAAGACACGCTCCGGGCGTTATACGACCTGGTGAAAATGGGCCCGACATCTGCCAACTGCAGCCCGGCTCGATTTGTGTTTGTCAGAAGTGCCGCTGGAAAGGAGAAACTGGCGCCCTGTCTGTCCAGCGGTAACCTGGACAAGACAATGAGTGCTCCGGTCACGGTGATCGTGGCTTATGACGAAGAGTTTTACGAGCGACTGCCCGAGTTGTTTCCCCATGGCGATGCTCGAAGCTGGTTTACCAGCAGCCCCGAAATGGCTTACGAAACTGCATTTCGTAACAGTTCAATGCAGGCTGCCTACCTGATACTGGCTGCCCGGTCGCTGGGCCTGGATACCGGGCCAATGTCCGGCTTTGATCCTGGCAAGGTCAATGAGGCGTTCTTCGCTGGGAATACGTGGAAAGTCAATCTTCTGATCAACCTTGGCCACGGCAATCCGGACAAGGTCTATGGCAGATTGCCTCGCCTGGAATTCGACAACGCTTGCCGACTGGCATAAGGAGAGAATGATGAAATCTCAACCGCAACTTCGTGAGGTGCTCACCATGCCGCCGCTCGTGGACAAGCAGTCGTTCCGCAATGCCATGTCCACCCTGGCCGCAGCCGTCAATGTTGTCACTACCGATGGGCCGGGTGGTCGAGCGGGATTCACTGCTACGGCTGTCTGCAGCGTTTGCGACGAGCCGCCTACCCTGTTGGTGTGCCTGAACCGTGGCGCATCGGTGTACGACGCCTTCCGGCAGAATGACAGCATCTGCGTCAACACGCTGGCTGATCACCAATCCGATTTATCGAATCTGTTCGGCAGCAAAACGACCATGGAACAGCGCTTTGCCGGCGCAACCTGGAGCACCGCGGTCACCGGCGCACCGGTATTGGAAGAGGCGCTGGTGAGCTTCGACTGCACCGTGAGCAAGCGGGTAAGTGTGGGTACTCACGACATTCTGTTCTGTGAGGTCGCGAACGTCCGCCATCAGGATGATATCGGTGGTCTGGTCTACTTTGATCGGGGTTACCACCGTCTGAAAAGCGAGTGACGGGGTCTCTTGCTGTCCGGTAACCGACCGCCCGGACAGCATGGAACGTTAAGCCATCAGTTGTTCCGCCATCCGGTTCTGTTCTTCAATGATGTGAGGCAGGGAACGGGTCAGCAGGTGGCCCTCTTCTATCACCACACGACCATTGATGATGCTCCATTGCACGCGCGGTGGTGTGCAGAACACCAGCGAGGCCAGTGGATCGCTCTGGCCGCCGGCCATGGCAATATCATCGGTGCGAAAAGCCACGATGTCCGCGCAGTAGCCCGGCTGAATTCTGCCCAGGGCATCCCCCCGGCCGAGCACTTCCGCGCCACCACGGGTAGCGATCCGCAGCGCTTCCCGGGCGGTCATGGCGCCGGGCTCCTGATCCCTCACGCGGGCTGACAACATGGCCAGGCGTGCCTCATCCAGCAGGTTGCCACTATCATTTGAGGAGCTGCCGTCCACGCCGAGTCCCACCTTTACCCCGGCATCCACCATTTTCCGGACCGGGGCAATGCCTGAGGCTAATCGCATGTTTGAGCAGGGGCAGTGAGCGACGCCAGTACCGGTTCGAGCGAACAGAGCAATGCCGGGGTCATCCAGGTGTACGCAGTGGGCGTGCCAGACATCCTCTCCGACCCACCCGACCTCTTCCGTATATTCGGTCGGCGTCATGCCATAGCGTTCCTGGCTGAAGGCCAGATCCTTCCAGTTTTCCGCCGTGTGGGTATGTAAGCCTACCTTCAATGACCGGGCCATGGTGGCGGCGTCGCGCATCAGGTCGGTTGTTACGGTAAATGGCGAACAGGGTGCCAGCGCCACCCGAGCCATGGCGTCCGGGCTGTGATCATGGTGTGTTTCCACGACTCGCAACATGTCCTTGAGGATCGCACTTTCATCCTGCTCCACCAGTTCATCCGGTGGCAACCCACCCTTGCTCTGGCCCAGGCTCATGGCGCCCCGAGCGCCATGGAAACGGATGCCCATTTCTGCGGCCGCCTGGAAACTGTCGTCCAGAGTGATGCCGTTGACATGCAGATAGGCGTGGTCGGCGGCGGTGGTGCATCCCGATAGCATCAGCTCCGCCATGGCGGTTCGGCTGGCAGCTCGTTGCATGGCCGGGGTGATGTTTCGCCAGACTGGAAACAGGGCGCTCAGCCAGTCGAACAGCTCGCCATTCTGTGCAGCGGGCAGCGCACGAGTCAGAGACTGGAACATGTGGTGATGGGTATTGATCAGCCCCGGACTCACCACATGACCCTTCAGGTCGATGGTGCGATCTGCAGTATCGGGGCAGTCGTCGGCAGCGCCGACCGCTTCAATACGGTTGTTGCGGACCAGAATGTAACCATTCTCGATCTCTCTGTCGTTGTCGTCCATGGTGGCGATAACGCGAGCATTTTTAAGTAGCAGAGTTTCTGTCATTGCTGAAATCGTCTTGGTGGTAAATGGGGCTGATTACTATGCAAGAGCAATGCCTGTCTGGTTTTCGGTAAAAGCCTGACCTTATGGTCAATTAAATAGCAGTGTGCACTTTTTTGAGGCGGAATATCTGTTAAAGAGTCCGATAATGGGGCTTTTAAGGCGGATTTTTATGGCATGTCATTTGCAAATTATCTGACCAACTGGATAACAAAGCATGGAGTGATGCAGGAGAAAACATGCCGAACGAGACACAGGAAATACCCGTAATTCATTTTGAGCGGTTCTTGAACGGAACCAGTGCGGAACGTAAATCGGTGGCGGACCAGATGCGTCGGGCCAGTCAGGATTGGGGGTTTTTCTATCTGTCGGGTTGTGGAATGCCAGATGAGCAGCTGGAAGCGGCATTCTCCGGTTCGAAAGCGTTTTTTGCTCTGCCACAGAAGGATAAGCAAGGGGTCGCCTGGCAGAACCCGGAGAGTAATCGAGGTTATGTTGGGATCAAGCGGGAAAAGCTTGATCCCACCCGTCCGGGTGACTTGAAAGAGGCTTTCAATCTAGCGCCGGAAGGCCCCGGTCCGGACACCCATAAAAACCTCTGGCCCGCCGGCTATCCCCGTTTCGAGACTGTTATGACCCGGTTTCTCGGGGAGTGCATTCTAACCGCCGACCGGGTGCTACAAGCTTTCGCCCTCGCGCTGGGGCAGCCGGAAGATTTCTTCAAGAATGCCCACAACGAACACGACCATACCCTGCGGCTGTTGCATTACCCGCCATTACCCGAAGGATTTGAGCCGGAAGACGGTGAAAGTCGTGCCGGAGCCCATACCGATTACGGCAGTATCACCCTCTTGTTCCAGGATGATGTTGGCGGTCTTGAGGTCTGCACCCGCTCGGGAGAATGGATCCGGGCGACGCCGATACCCGGCACCGTTGTGGTCAATACCGGGGACCTGATGCATCGCTGGACCAACCATGTGTTCTGTTCGACGCCGCATCGGGTGAACGTCGCACCAGAGCATCGTCATCGTGATCGTTATTCCATTGCCTTTTTCTGCCACCCCAACAAAACATCGGAAATAGCCTGCATCGAGAGTTGCGCCACCGCAGACAACCCTGCGATTTATGGGCCTATCTCGGCAGGGCAGCACCTGAATGAAAAACTCACCAACACCTACGGGGCCCAGGCCCAGAACTGAGGAATGACAATGAAACAACTGAAGAACATTGCGGCGGGTCTCACGCTGTCGTTCGGTGCTGCCGCCGGTTTCGTCCAGGCAGAGGAACTGACCCCGGTAACCGTTGCCACAACCTGGTATGCCCAGGCCGAACACGGTGGTTTCTATGCCGCAAAGGCCATGGGGATTTATGAAAAGCACGGACTGGATGTCACCATCAAGATGGGTGGCCCCCAGGTGAACAATGTGCAGTTGCTCATGGGTGGGTCGGTGGATTTCATCATGGGCTACAGCCTGCAGTCGCTCAACGCCGTTAACCAGGGAATCCCTCTGGTAACAGTCGCCGCATTCTTCCAGAAAGATCCGCAGTCGTTAGTGGTTCATGAGGGTGTTGGCAATGACTCTCTGGAAGCCATGAAGGGCAAATCCATGCGTGTTCCTACCGCAGGACGGGTTGCCTACTGGCCGTGGCTGAAAACTGAATATGGTTACACCGATGACCAGTTGCAGGCCTACGACTACAGCTTCGCTCCGTTCATCCAGGATGATCAGACGATTCAGCAGGGCTACGTAACCAATGATGGTTTCTTCCTGGATCAGGCCGGGGTCAAGGGAAAAAGCCTGCTACTGGCCAACTATGGCTGGGAGGCCTATGCGGCCACGCTGGATACCACGGCTGACAGGATCGAAGAGAATCCGGAGGTTGTGCAGAAGATGGTTGCCGCAACAGCGGAGGGCTGGAAGGCCTATTTCGAGAATCCGGCCCCGGCGAATGCCCTGATCAAGGAAGACAACCCCGAAATGCAGGATGCGTTGCTGGCCTACAGCCATGCGAAAATGCAGGAGGAGGGTATTCTTCTGTCCGGCGCTGCCGAGGACGGTCGTTACGGGATGATGACCCTGGAACGTTGGCAGGCATTCTTTGAGGATATGGTTGAAGCAGGCACCCTGCCGGAGGATCTGGACTGGAAAAAGGCGTTTGATCTGTCCTATATACAATCGGTCTACGCCGACTGATCAGCGTACCCGATAGTATGAATCAGAAGGACGGCCCGAAAGGCCGTCCTTTTTTACATCTGGCTGGCTACAAATTCCGCCAGGGCAAGGGCAACACAACCAGGTGCTGCGACCTGGGGAACGTGACCGGTATCCAGAGAAACGATCGATGCGCCCGGGACCAGCTGCTGCATTCGCCGTTGCACCGGCAAGATCACAGAGCGGTCTTGCCTCGCCTCGATGTACAGCCTTGGCAGCTTTCCAAAACGGGCGTCAGTCCAGTGAGGCACCAGCATCCGGCTGCCCTCGGCCTGTGGATTGAAGCGGGGAATTGCCTGCTCGGCAATGGACTCACTGACGTCTTGCAGGAAAATCTGACGTATGGCATCTGCCGGTACGCGGGAAACCTGCCCGTTGTCTTCCCAGGTCAGAAACGGGCCAATGCCGGAGGCTTCGGGGTACTGTTCCCGCATGTCGCTGACGATTTGGCCAAAACCCGTACCGGAAGGCAGCATCATGCCCGCCAGGTAGGCAACGCCAATGACTCGTTCAGGAATGGCTTCTGCCAGTTGGGTTGCAACGGCACCGCCCCCGGAATGCCCCACCAGTAGCAGTGGGCCTTCGACCTTCTGAAGCATCTTTTCCAGGTCGTCGACGCATTGGCTGAGAGAGGCGTCGGCCGGGTTGCCCAGGCGGCTTCCGCACCCCGGGAGATCCGGTGCCATAACGTTGAAGCCCTGCTCTTTGAGATAAGGGGTGATGGTTTCCCATACCCAGCCGCCGGCCCAGGCGCCATGGATCAGAACGGCGGTCGTCATTTGTTCAGGCATAGGTTCTCCGGTACATCTCCATCAGGTGGGCTTCAACCGTTGTGGACGGGTAGTGAGGTTGCTCACCCTCGGAAAGGCAGGTAGGCAGGCAGGTGACGGTGTGGTCGGGGTTGCCGCTGAAGAAAAACGGCACCGAGTAGCGTTCGGCGCCCGACGTATTGACGACCCTGTGCAGGGTTGAGCGGTAACAGTCGTTGGTCCAGCGGGCGATCATGTCGCCAAGGTTGACCACAAAAGTGCCGGGGATGGGTTTTGCTTCGATCCACTGCTCACAACGGACATCCCACACCTGAAGCCCCGGCTTGTCGTCTAACAGCAAGACGGTGATGCCGCCAAAATCTGTGTGGGCTCCGCACCCTTTTTCCCCGGGAGCCGGCTGGGCGGGTTGAGGTGGGTAGTGCAGCAATCTCAGGGTGGATAATGGTTGGTGGCAGAAGTCCGTAAAAAAGTCCGGTTTCAGATCCAGGGTTAGGGCCAGAGCCTCCATTATGCGGGTGCTGAGCTGGTTCATGGCGTTGAAGTATGAGGTCATGGTGTTGCGGAAGCCGGGCAGTGTTTCTGGCCATTGGTTTCCACCCTGGTTGAATCGGCCGGCCTGTACGCGGGGGTCGGTTTCGTCCAGCTCTTCGCCTATGTAGAACCCTTCTTTCAAGTCTGGGGGCGCGCCGGTCTCCAAAGTCTGCCCCCTCATTGATTCATAGCCTCGGTTCGCTCGGGAGTGAGCCTTGTGGATCGCCTGTTTGTGTTCTTTTGGCAGGTTGAACAGAGCCTGTGACTCCCTGAATACCTGATCGATCAGCTCTGGGGGGATGCCATGTTCGCGGATATAGAAGAACCCCGTATGCAGACAGGCTTCGGTCAGCGAGCTCGTCAGCGCCTGCCTTTGTTGCTCGGTTCCCGAGAGTAACGACAGGTCAATGATGGGTAATGAACCGCCTGTTTCATTCGTGCTGCTCATGCTTTAACTCCGGTTTACGATTCTAAAACTGTCCATGTGGTCAGTAATTCACAAAGCGTGCCAATCAAGAAATATCGTTGGTCGGGCGGATGGCCGGAAATACCACGGTTTTCGAGGGTTCAGTGGCGTTGCAGCGGATTTCGTAAAGGCTTCATATCAGGGCGGCTCCCCATTTAATGCACCAGATTCGCGCGCCATAAAACGCGGTCCAGCGCTTGTTTGGGCTTACATGTAGAGATGTGTGGGCTGGCCTTCCACACGCAACACAGGCCCGGAAACTGGAGTGTTTTCAGCGGTAAAGGTGAGGTTTCCAACGAATTGTGCGGTAACAGACATATTCTGGCCTGTCCTTTGCAGTTCAGTTTTAAAACCTGACCGAATGATCAATAAAGCTCGGAAAGATTAAACCCGAAGGAGAATACTCATGCACAAAGGTTTCAAACGCTCGATTCTGATCGCTGCCTCACTGGCTGGCGGGTTGATGGCTCAGGCAGCATTGGCGGCCGACAAAGTGGTTTACCAACTGGATTGGCTGCCAGGGGGGGATAAGTCACCGGTGTATGTAGGTGTACAGGAGGGATTCTTTGAAGCCGAAGGCCTGGAAGTCAAAATCGCCAGTGGCCGGGGTTCGACCGACGCGATTACCAAGATTGCCACCGGACAAGCCGACATCGGCAGCGCAGACATCGGGGCGCTGATGGCAGCCAAGGTCCAGGACAATAGTCTGCCGGTGACAGCCGTCTATAGCATCTTCAACCAGGCACCTCATGCGTTCTTTACCTTGCAGAAGGCCGACATCAGCGAGATGACGGATATCGAGGGCAAGAAAGTCGCTACATCACCGTTCACATCCTCCAATGCGTTCCTGCCGCTGGTGCTAAAAGAGAACGGCATGGCTGAGGATGCGGTGAGTTTGACCAAGGCTGACCCAGGTGCCCTGGGGCCGATGCTGATGAACGGTGGAACCGACGCCATCATTGCCTGGGTCACGAATATCGCCCTGTTTGCAGATCAGGCCAAAGCCACCGGTAACGAGCTGGTGGTACTGCCATGGTCCGATGCCGGACTGGAACTTTACTCGGCATCCGTGGTGGCCAGCGAGGCCTTCCTGAGTGAGCGTCCGGACGTGGCCAAGCGCTTCTTGCGGGCTTTTGACAAGTCTCTCAAGTTCACCAGCGAGAATCCGCGCAAGGCAGCCGAAGCTCTGAACAGCATGGTGCCGGAAGTGGATGTCGATGTAGCAACCGGCCAGATTGGCGACACCATGAAGTTGGTTATGAACGACGTCAGCGACCGGGATGGCCTGGGAGCCCTCACTGAGGAACGTGTGGCGCTGACCTGGAGCTGGGTGGCGCAAGCCGAGAAACTGGCCGGTGATGCACTGGACCCGGAAATCATCATCGACCGGACCCTTTTTGAGGCGCTGTAAGCATGACTGAGCCCGCCACTAATCGTCCGTTTGTGCGGCTCTCCGGAGTCGGGCACCGTTACGATCCCAACCCGGCAATCCCGCCCGCGGTCACCGGTATTGAACTGGACATCCGCCGTCACGAGTTCGTGGCGGTGGTGGGACCTTCCGGCTGCGGAAAATCCACCTTGCTGCGGATGATTGCCGGGCTGTTGACCCCAACAGAGGGACAGGTCTCGGTATTTGGAAAGCAGGTCTCCGGACCCCGGGACGACGTTGGTATCGTGTTTCAGAAACCAACGCTGTTGCCTTGGCTGACTGTCCGAAAGAACGTGCTTTTCCCGCTCAAGCACAAGTTCGGCCGTTACGGTCGTGACGATGAAAAGCGTGCGGACGCCTTGCTGGCCATGGCGGGCCTGGAAAGTTTTGCCAACAAGATGCCGAATGAGCTCTCTGGCGGCATGCAGCAACGGGTCGGAATCGTTCGGGCGCTGTTGCTGAACCCGGATATTCTGTTGATGGATGAACCTTTCTCGGCACTCGATGCAATGACTCGGGAGCAGATCGGGTTCGATCTTCTGAAAATCTGGCAGGAAAACCCCAAGACCGTGCTATTCATTACCCATTCCATCGCCGAAGCCGTGCTGCTGGCAGACCGGGTGCTGGTGATGAGCAAGCGCCCCGGTACCGTGTTGGAGATGGTGGATGTGGACCTGCCTAGGCCACGCACGACCCAAACCATATCCGAACCCAGATTCGGCCAGTTAACTGAGCGACTGAGGAAGCATATCTATGAGCCTGAAGCTTGAGAATAGGGCCGGCCGCTCCCTGTTGACGGCGGCGCCCTGGTTGTTCTTTGTGGCGCTGGTTCTGCTATGGGAACTGGTTTGTCAGGGGTTCTCTTTGCCGGCCTATGTATTGCCAGCCCCCTCGGCCATCGTCGAGGCTTTTTTCAATGTGGAGATGAGCCGCTGGTTTACCCATCTGTGGGCGACCCTGCGGGTGGCTTTGATGGGGTTCGCGGCGTCCATCCTGGTGGCGATTCCCATTGCCATCGCCATGATGCGATCGGAGCTGCTGTCGCGCACTCTCTTTCCGTTACTGGTGGTGGTTCAATCCACCCCGGTGGTGGCGGTTGCGCCACTGATCATCGTATTGATGGGGTCCGATGACCCATCACGGGTATTGATTACCTGCCTGCTGACGTTCTTCCCGCTGGTGGTTTCGACTGCGACCGGGATCAACGAAACCCCCGATGAACTGGTTGAATTGAGTCGTTCGCTGGATGCCCCGCTGCGTAGGGAAACCTGGCAGATCCGGATTCCTTACGCCATTCCGCATATTTTCAGCGGCCTGCGCGTGGCCATCACTCTGGCCATTATCGGCGCCGTGGTGGCGGAATTTGTTGCCGCCGAAGAGGGACTGGGTTACTTCATTCAGTTCTCGACGTCGTTTTTCCGGATTCCGCAGGCCTTCGCGGGGCTGTTCTTTCTGGCAGTGGTCAGCCTGTTGCTGTTCAAGTCGGTGCACTGGGCGCAGCAGATCTTTTTCCCATGGAGCCTGCCCAAAAAACAGGGCTAAGCATGTCATAAGAGGTTAACGAATTGTCTGAACAGGAAAGATTGAACAATACCGATCTGGCAATGATGCAAAAGGTCATCGCCATGGCAAACGGGCTGGCGGAAGACGGAGTACATCCGTTTGCCGCCTTGTTGGTCGACAGTGAAGGCTCTGTCTTGATGGAGCAGGGCAACGCTTACCTCCCGGACCGTGATATGACAGGTCATGCCGAGCGCGTTCTGATGACTCGGGCCAGCAAGGCCTGGCGTCCAGACTTTCTGGCCGGTTGCACCATGTACGTATCCGCAGAGCCTTGTTGCATGTGTGCCGGTTCGGCCTACTGGGCCGGTTTGGGGAGAATAGTCTACGGGCTCAGTGAACACCGGCTGAAGAACATTACCGGCAACCATCCCGAAAATCCGACGCTCGATCTGCCCTGCCGGCAGGTGTTTGATTCCGGACAGCGCGAAGTCGAGGTGATCGGGCCGGTCCTGGAGGACGATGCAGCAAAAGTGCATGAAGTATTTTGGCAGAAGCACGGACAATGAAGGAGGGCGTCATGACAGCAAGCCGTGTCACCGTGGTTGTTGATTCCCGATACGGCAGCACACTGGCGCTCGCCCGAGCAGTGGCGTCAGGCGCATTGTCGGAAGGTGCGGAAGTTCGTCTTTGCCGAGTGGCCATAGATGAGCCCGAATTCAGTGTGGACTCGGAACGGGCTGATTTTATTGCGGCCCAGGCAGAATTCCGTGCGCTACCCAGAGCCACTGCCGATGATCTTGACTGGGCAAAAGGAATTGTCTGGGGGTCTCCCACCCGATATGGGTTGATGAGTACACCGCTTAGGGCGTTTATCGATGAAGTGGCACCTCTTTGGCGGCAAGGTGCCTTGATCGGCAAAGTGGGGGCTGCGTTTACCTCCACGGGAGGTATGCATTCTGGAAACGAGATGACGTTGCTCTCTCTTTTATTGCCCTTCATGCAGCATGGGATGGTGTTGGCCGGTGTTCCCCACAGTGTTCCGGAGTTGGTGCGGACCGAAAAAGGAGGTTCGCCCTATGGGGCGACAACGGTTACTGGATTCGATGGAAACAGGGGAGTTGACGAGAACGAACTTGCCATTGCCCGTGCATTGGGGGCAAGGGTGGCGAGACTGTCAGGCTGGGTAACACTCGAGCCATCGTCGGTTGAACTTGCGGCATACGCCACCTAGGTCGAGGGAATGGTGTAAGCGTGACGTTGTGTAGTCCTTTTGCCGCCTTCGGGCGGTTTTTTTTGGCTTGTTCAAAAGTAGAGCAGTTGGCCAGAGTTTGTTTAAAACTGGTGCGTTTTTCTGTGTTCTATATTTTTTAAGCTAATGATATTAAATAATAAAAACTTATTTCTTATATGGCATGAAGGTTGCCTTATAAAACCTGAGCAATTGGTCAATTAAAAGAGGCGTAAACCGCCTGGTCTAGGAGAGTATCCATGAAGATGAAGCTAAGCACCGTTCTGGGTGGTTCGATCATGATGGCCGGCCTGGTCGCTTTTTCGCCGGTAAATGCGGACGAGTTGGATAAGGTCGTATTTGGAACCAACTGGTATGCCCAAGCTGAGCATGGTGGCTTTTATCAAGCACTGGCAACAGGCCTTTACGAGGGGCACGGGCTGGATGTAGAAATCAGAATGGGTGGCCCGCAGGTAAACGGAACCCAGTTGTTGGTAACTGGGCGCTATGACCTGCTCATGGGCTATCCCATTGGCAACATTAACGCGGTCGAGAAGGGCTTGCCCGTTATGACCGTGGCTGCCTCCATGCAGGGAGATCCTCAGTCATTGGTTGCGCATCCCCACGTTGAATCCATTGAGCAGATCAAGGAAGAGGGCCTGCCCATTTATCTGGCAACCCATGCCCATTCCACCTTTTGGCCATGGCTGAAGGCAGAGTACGGGTTCGAAGACGATGTTGTGCACGCCTATACCTTCAGTGTTGCGCCATTTCTGACCGATGAAAGCATTGTTCAGCAGGGCTACCTCTCGTCGGAGCCTTTTGCAATCCAGAAAGGGGGAATTGAGCCGAACGTCTTCCTGTTGTCGGACTACGGTTACCCTCCGTACGCCACCACCATCGAAACCACAACCGACATGATTGAAGAGCGGCCAGACGTGGTCAAACGGTTTGTGCAGGCAAGCATGGAAGGCTGGCAAAGCTACCTGGAGAACCCGGAGCCCGGGAACAAGCTCATCATGCAGGAAAACCCTGAGATGACGCCTGAGCAAATTGCCTATGGCATCGAAAAGATCAAGGACTACGAACTGGTGACTGGCGGCGACGCGGGAACCCAGGGAATTGGAGTGATGACCGAAGAACGTTGGACGAAGATCAAGGATTTCATGGTTGGCGCAGGCCTTGCGTCGGCAGATCTTGATCTCAGCAAGGTTTTCACCCTGGAATTTCTGCCCGAAGAGCCGGTGCTGCCGTAAGCATCGAACCCTATCCTGATGCCGGTCGGTGACGCCATTGATCGGCCCTGGAGATATCATTATGACAGCGGACAAAGTAACACCCCTGAATCCGGCCCGGGAGCCGAATGTTATGGCTCCAGCGCCAGAGGCGCTCGCCCCGGGCAGACCGGTCCTGCAGGTGGACGGGGTTAACAAAATCTACAGCAATGGCACGGTCGCTCTGAAAGGAGCCGATCTGACTATAAAACAGGGGGAGTTCGTCAGCCTCCTGGGGCCTTCCGGGTGCGGCAAGAGTACCTTACTCCGGATTATGGCGGGCCTGGGTGAAGTGACCACCGGTACGGTCAAATGGTGGGAGCAGGATTACGGAGTGGTTGGCAGCAAGGGCCGGAAGCTGGCCTTCGTGTTTCAGAATGCCACGCTGATGCCCTGGGCTCGGGTACGTAAAAATATTCGTCTCCCGCTGGATCTGGACCACGCTGGTAATGCACCGGAAGTCGAGAAAAAGATTGATGACGCCCTCGATATGGTGGGCCTGACGGGGTTTGATGAGAGCTTCCCGAGAGAGCTTTCCGGCGGCATGCAAATGCGAGCGTCCATCGCCCGGGCCATGGTAACCGAACCTAACCTGTTGTTGATGGATGAACCTTTCGGAGCCCTCGACGAGATGACCCGCAACAAGCTGAATGACGATGTTCTGAAGCTCTGGCGAGAAAAGGGCTGGACCATTGTCTTCGTGACTCACAGTGTTTACGAGGCGGTCTATCTGTCCAGTCGGGTGGTTGTCATGGCGGCTCGCCCCGGACGGATCGTGGATGACATCGAAATCAAAGAACCCTATCCCCGTTCCCCTGATTTCCGGGTATCCACCGAATTTGCCGGATATTGTCGGCAGGTGTCGATGGCTCTTGAGCGAGCCAGTGCCATGGGAGAAAGCAAAGAGGGGAGTGATTCATGAAAACACCATTGATCCAGAACGAGCGCTTTGTTCAGGTCGCTGCCCCTTTGCTTGTGGGAGTCTTGGTGCTTCTGATGTGGCAATTGACGGTGGTGGCGTTTGAAGTACCGAAATACATTGTGCCCAGCCCCGTGGATATCGGGCAGTCGCTGGTGTCTGATTTCAATTCGCTGTTTAATGCCTTGATGATGACCCTCAAGGTAACCTTCCTGGCCTTTGCTATTTCGGTGGTTCTGGGAGTGGCGGCCTCGTTGCTGTTCGTGCAGAGCAAGTGGATTGAGATCAGTCTGTTCCCCTATGCGGTGCTGATGCAGGTAACACCGATTGTGGCCATTGCGCCATTGATCATCATCTGGGTAAACGACACCACGTGGGCTCTGACCATCTGTGCGGTGATCGTAGCTATTTTCCCGATTATCTCCAACACCACACTGGGGCTGCGAAGTGTCGATCCGAACCTGTTGAGCATGTTCCGGATGTATCGCACCAGCCGCTGGCAGGAATTGGTGCGTTTACGTGTTCCGAGCGCCCTGCCTTACTTCTTCGGAGGCTTGCGCATCAGTTCCGGGCTGGCTTTGATCGGTGCGGTGGTGGCCGAGTTCGTTGCTGGTACCGGGGGAGCCAAGGCCGGCCTGGCCTACATGATCCTGCAATCCGGCTACAATCTGCAGATTCCCAAAATGTTTGCGGCGCTGATTCTGATCACCGTAACGGGAATCCTGTTGTTCGCACTGATGGTCTGGATGTCCGACCGGGCACTGCGTAACTGGCATGAGAGTGCATTGAAGGTCGAGCACTGACCATGTCGCGGTCTACTTCGGTAATGCCTGCATCGGGTGCCGGCTATGCTTGGCGCAACGGGTACCTGCTGGTGGCCTTTACCGCACTGGCCTGGGGGATTAATTTCCCCATCATGAAGATAGGCCTGGCCTACAGCCCGCCGCTGTTGTACACGACCTTGAGGATGGTCCTCGGGACCCTCACCATGTTCTTGATTGCGCGAATGATGGGCATTCTCCGGATGCCGCACCGGGCGGACATACCGGTGGTTTTCTCCGTGGGCATTCTTCAGAACATGGGGTTTATCACCTTGGTGACCTTTGGCATGCAGTATATGCCCGCCGGTCGGGCGGCGATTCTGGCCTATACTTCACCAATCTGGGTGGTGCCGGCAGCCGCCTTGTTCCTCGGCGAGCGCTTAACCTTGTTCAGGGCATTGGGTGCCGGATTTGGACTCGCTGGACTGCTGGCTATATTTAATCCACTGACCGTCGACTGGCACGCTGAAGGGATGGTGACCGGGGGCGGATTGATCGTTCTGGCGACGATTGTCTGGACGGCAGGACTGATTCATGTCCGTCGGCATCAGTGGCGCGGGGATGTGCTGTCGCTGATACCCTGGCAACTGCTTTCGTCATTGCTGCTATTGGTACCCTTGGCCCTTTTCGTGGAAGACCTTGCTACCATCCGATGGGAGCCAGCTTTTCTGGTGAACATCTTCTTCAGCGGCGCCATTGCATCGGGCCTTTGCGTTGCAGCTCAGGTCGGTGCCATCCGGTCTTTACCCGCAGTGACCATGTCGCTGAGTTCCGCCGCGGTTCCAGCGGTTGGGCTGCTCTCATCTGCCGTTGTTCTGAATGAACAGCCGAGCGGCTCGGATATTTTCGGGTTCTGCTTGGTTGGTCTGGGAATTCTGGTGGTCGGGCTAGCGGATCGACGACAGGCTCAGCGCGCGCGGAATATTGCTTATCAGAATGGAATTAATTAAAAAAGTCTGGGTACCCCCCCAGCGTCGCTGAGGGGCCGATCGACCCAATCCCGACGTTCGGAAATTTTGTCGCGATCGTCGTTGGATACCTCTGGCGCGGAACGTCGTTATTGGCTCCGGCCCGCCAGAGGATGGTAATAGGCGGTCGCGCAATTAGGCTTTTGAAGCCATGGTTTCGGACAATAGTTCAACTCGATCCTGGCCCCAGAACTGTTCGCCATCCAACACATAGGCCGGAGCTCCGAGAATCCCATCGCCAATCGCTTCGTCGGTATGACGGTCGTACTGTTCAGTAACGTCTGATGACCGGGCCGCTTCAAGCAGGCCTTCTGCATCCAGTTCAAGGGTGTTCAGGATGTCACGAATTACCGCTTCATCCGCGATGTTCTTCTCCTCTGCCCAACAGGCTGCCAGCACTCTCTGCACAAAATTTCCAGGATTCTGGCCTGTCGCTTGGAGGGCAATGACACAACCGTCAGCCAGACTCGGGTCTGCGGGAAAATACGCTGGTTTGAGGTTGACGGACAAGCCGCGTTTTTTTGCCCATCGTTGGATTTCAAGCAGGCGGTACTCTTGGCGGCATGCCGGGCGTTCGGGTAGCGGTTTCGCGCCCGAGTTGGCGAACACCTTTGGCAGCCTTATTGGCTTGAAGTTGATGCTGGCTTTCGCCTGTTCTGCGGTTTCAAGGAAAGCCTTATGTCCCAGGTAGGTAAACGGTGAAAGGCAGCTGAAGTAATAATCAATGGTGGGGCTCATTGCTGTTGACTCCTGATCAGTGATTCTTGGATTTTTATGACTGCCCGGTACTTTAGCTTTTATTGAGTGGTCACTCAATAAAGTTCGGCCGTCATCCACGAGGGCATCATAGGGGCTCTTTTGCACCAAACAGTTCGCTACCAAGCACCCAAAACATTTGCACCACTGATAAGAGTTTTTCGTCTGTTGCGGACAGTCTTGAAATACTTTCCGAAATTAGTTGACCACTACACAGAGTTTTCTTGCTGAAAGGAGCTTCTTCAATTGAGTGGATGCACCATGGACACAATTTGGCCATAGAATCAGTTTCTGGGGGTATTACACCAGAACCAGGATGAATGTCATTGCCTAGGTTGAAATTTGAAAGGGAGTAAATTTGAATCTTGAAGATGATTAAAGGCGGGAGGTGTAACTTACTGATTTTTCATGAAAATGGCCCGCCCGTCAGGATTCGAACCTGAGACCTTTGCCTCCGGAGGGCAACGCTCTATCCAGCTGAGCTACGGGCGGATTAAACTTTGTTCGAGAGGTTGAGAGGCCATGCTTCGCATGACTCAGCTGTACTGTCTCGCTTCGCTCCCAGCATAAAAGCTACGGGCGGATGAAATCCAACGCTTTGGCGTCAATTTCGAGTGCGCAATCTTACGTGTGATGGGGGGCTCTGTCCAGTCCTGTTGGTATTGATATATGCAGCGGCAAGCTTTCGATTAACCGCTCTTCGCCCTTGGATTTTTGGGGTAGTAACGCTCCGGCAGACGTTCGATATGAGGGAAGAAGCGGGTGTCCTTGTAGGGCATTTTCATAAAGCCCGAGACACCCAAGCCAGTGATTTGATTCACAGCGGACAGTATCTCGCCCAGAAGGCGGCTGAATTCACTCTCCCGGTCCGGGTCCAGCAGGCGGTAGTGGCTGTGGATCTTGAGGTGGCGGGGCAGGGCTTCGAAGATGATCATGCCGGTGTGATGGATGTCGTTGAGAGATTCCAGCGCGGTGATGATGGTTTGCGGTAGTACCAGGAATTCTTCCGGGTCGGGGCCGTCTTCAAAGTAGGAGTGCACCCGGGATTCGTCTTCCACTTCCGGCGCGGCGCTGACTTCGTATTTCAGCTGCATGCCGCGCTCGGGCGTGAAAGGCTGGTCGGGTTCGGCACGGTCGATGTGCAGGGTGTTACGGGCGTTGAACAGGCAGCTCTTGAAAATTCCCTGGCGGTAAATGGCCTGGGCCAGGTAGACCATGTTGTTGACGGCGCGGATGAACGCGGTTTTCAGTGTCGGGTCATGCAGGTTCAGGGAGGTGTCGATATACACGCCATCGGTTTCCCAGCGCACGGCCAGGCCGCCTTCGACAGGGTAGCGCCCCAGCCGGCTGACGGCGGCCAGGAAGGCTTTTTCGGTTTCTCCCATGCCTTGCATGAAATTTTTATAGTAGCGGTCCAGCTGCACATCGTTCACATCATTTAGGGTTTCCGGCGCGCCTTCCTGGCGGAGGAAAGATTCCCGGGAGCTGTAGACGACGGTGTCGATTTCGTGGTCTGAGGGCCGGGTCCACACCGGGACCATGGGGGCCAGCGGTGGTTCCTTGAGGTCGATCATCACCGTGCGTGCCATTCGCGGCATTTCGTTCAGGTAGTGGTCACCGGCTTTTCTGCGCATTTGTGGGTCCGGGGATAGCATGCCGTCGAGCATGCGGGCGAACTCCATGGGCAGCCCGAGGGACGCAGCGGGAATGGCCTGATGACCAAACCGGCACGATTGACCGGATGCCAGCGCATACAATGTGCCCGCTGCACCCTGTTCATCAAAGCGGGGGGAAGACAGCCCACCGTTCAGTTGTTCATCGCCGATGAAGTAGACATCCCCCAGCCGGGCATTGGTCTGTTGCAGGTTGTCTGACATCAGTTCCATCACGTTGGTGGTGAGGAACTGCTGGTTGGCGTCCAGTTGGGCGAACACCGACGAGCCCCAGTCGATCAGGGCGATGTTCTCGGTGCTGGCATCGAACACCAGATTCGACGGTTTGATGTCACCGTGCACGATAGGGCGCCCCGAGGGGCCATTCTCGCGGCGCAGGTTGCGCAGGATATCCGCAATCTGGTCGGCAATCCGTATGACCAGCCTGGGTTTCAGCCGGCCCTCCCGCAGGGACACCTCTTCCAGGTTCAGGCCTGCCGCGCGCTCCATCACCAGGATGGGTTGGTTGTGGGCCCGTTGATAGGCAACCAGGCGAGGCACCCTTGGATGCCGGACCTGCTCGAGGATATAGGCTTCATCCTCCAGGCGGTCCTGCAGGTGTTGGGGAAGGTTGATGCGGGTGAATTTGAAGACGTGTTCGGGGCCGGAGCTGTCCTGGTGTGGCAGGCGGCCGGCGAATACGAAGCCGTAGGCGCCTTTGCCGATCAGTTCGATGTCCTGGTAACCCAGGTGGCGGAGCTGGGCGGCGCAGAGCGCCACCCAGTCCTTGAGCTTCTTGGCATCGTCATGGCTGAGCAGATAGATCGACTGCTCTTCTGGGATGTAGAACTGCTGCAGTTGCGTCTTCTGCGCCATGATGCTCCGTCAGCCCAGATGCAGCAGCATCGACTGCGGCGATTCCAGGTAGCCTTTCCAGCGATTGCAGAAGCGCGCAATGGTGCCGCCATCAATAATGCGATGGTCGCCTGCCCAGCTCACGGTCATGATGGACCGCTCGACCACCTGGCCATTGCTGTCAAAGCGCGGCAGTTTCTGGGTACGGCCAAGGGCCACAATCGCCACTTCCGGTGGGTTGATGATCGGGGCGGCGTAGGTGCCACCCAAAGCGCCAATGTTGGAAATGGTGATGGTGCCGCCCTTGAGGTCCTCCTGGCTGACACGGCCCGAACGGGCAGCCTCGGTCAGGCGAGCTACCTCGTCGGCAATGCCCAGCAGGGTAAGGTCTTCCACACCCTTGATGTTGGGAACCATCAGCCCGGCCTTGCCGTCCACGGCCATGCCGATATTGCACTGCGGCTGGTAGTGGATCTCGGTGACGTCGTCGTTGAGGCGGCTGTTGAGTACCGGGTACTCCTGCACCGCCAGGGCCATGGCCTTCATGAAGAAGGGCATCAGGGTCAGCCTTGATCCGTTGGCTTCGGCTTCTGGTTTCAGTTGCTCCCGTAGTTTGAGCAGGTCGGTGACATCGATATCCTCACTGTAGATGAAGTGGGGAATGGTGGTCGCCGAGGTAACCATGCTGCGAGCCATGGCGGCTTTCATGCCGCGGATGGGCTCAACGCGCACTTCTTGTTCCCGGGATGGCCGGCGGCGCTCACCGCCTGAGCTTGTTGGTTGCGACTCGCCGTCGCTGTCCTGTGCCGGTGAGGTTGTGGCGGGTTTGTCGAGATGAGCCAGTACATCGGCCTTCAGTACCCGGCCATCCTTGCCGGAACCTGCGATGTCCGCCAGGTCCAGGTCGTGTTCGCGAACAATGCGGCGTACAGCCGGGCTGGCCGGCGTCCGCGGTTGGTTGCGGGATACGACGGGTTGCGCGGTGGTCGGCGTTGGTTTCGATTCTGCTTCCGGGGCTGCTTGTGACGTTTTGCTGGCCTGGGCCGGCTCGTCACGCTCACGGGGAACGAACTCAAACAGCGGTGAATGCACCCGCGCCATTTCCTGCTGCTTATGGTAGAGCTTCGTGACACGGCCGGCCTTGGGGGCGGTGATTTCGACCATCGCCTTGTCGGTCATGACGTCCACCACTGGCTGGTCTTCTTCGATCTCGTCGCCCTCGGCCACGCGCCATTCCACCACTTCGCATTCGACGATGCCTTCGCCGATGTCCGGAAGGATGAAGTCCTCCGTTGGGTCATCGCCATCGGCTTCGCCGGAGCTTGCTTGTGCCTGGGTTGCCGGCGTTTCGCTGGCCGTTTCCGGGGCTTTGGGCTCAGGCGTTGAATCATCCTGGCTGTCGCCGCCTTCCTCCACCAGTTCAAACAACGGGGCGTGCACTTTCGCGATGTCCCCTTCCTTGTGATAGAGGCGCGTCACCTTGCCTTTATAGGGCGCCGGGATCTCCACCAGCGCCTTGTCGGTCATCACTTCGGCCACCGGCTGGTCTTCTTCGATGATGTCGCCTTCGCTGACCAGCCACTTGACCAGTTCGCACTCCACGATACCTTCGCCGATATCGGGCAGTATAAAATCACTCATGATTGCTCTCCTGTCCTGATATCAACCTAGAAATCCACGCTCGACCTGATGGCCTCGTAGACCTTCAGGTGATTGGGCAGGTGCTCTTTTTCCAACACCAGCGGGAAGGGGGTGTCCATCCCGGTCACGCGAGCGATCGGGGATTCCAGGTACAGGAAGCAGCGCTCCTGTATGGTCGCCGCGATTTCACCGGCAAAACCACCGGTCAGTGGTGCTTCGTGGGTAACGACCAGGCGCCCGGTCTTGAGTACCGACTTGGCCACGGTTTCCACATCCCAGGGCAGGATGGTTCTCAGGTCGATGACTTCACAGGAAATGCCTTCTTTCTCTGCCCGTTCGACGGCGTGCTCAATCACTTCCATCTGCGCACCCCAGCCCAACACGGTGATATCGGTGCCTTCCTTGATCACTTCGGCTTCGCCCAGCGGCAGCCGGTAGTCTTCGTCGGGCACTTCCCCGACGGAGGCGCGATAGAGACGCTTGGGTTCAAAGAACAGGGTCGGATTGGGGTCGTGGATGGCGCCCAGTAGCAGGCCCTTGGCCTGATGCGGGTTGCGGGGCACCACGATTTTCAGGCCCGGGGTGTGGGCAAAGTAGGCTTCCGGCGACTGTGAGTGGTAAAGCCCGCCGGCGATGCCGCCGCCGTAGGGCGCACGAATCGTTAGCCCGCCCACGTCGAACAGACTGCCCGAGCGATAACGGAACTTGGCCGACTCGTTCACGATCTGGTCGAAGGCCGGGAAAATGTAATCGGCAAACTGAATCTCGGCCACGGGCACGGAACCCTGTGCGGCCAGGCCGTTGGCAAAACCGACGATACCCTGCTCGACCAGCGGCGTGTTGAAACAGCGGTCCTTGCCGTATTTCTGTTGCAGGTTGCTGGTGGCGCGGAATACACCACCGAAAATGCCCACGTCTTCACCGAAACACAGCACCCGCTCGTTGGCGGCCATGGCAGTGTCGAGGGCGTTGTTGATGGCCTGGAGCATATTCATCTGGGTCATCTCACGCACCTCCCTTTGCTTGTTCTGCGGTTTTCGGATATTCGTCCGGATGCCGGCGGATGTGCGCCTTGAGTTTGTCGAATTGCTCGGCCAGCCCCGGCGGTACCTCGTCGTAGACGTCGCTCACCAGGGTGTCGAGCGCGGGTGGCGGCCGCTTCTGTGCCCGTTTCATGGTTTCGAGCACTTCCCGGCGCATGTTTTCCTGCAGCTGTTTCTCATCGTCCTCACTCCACCACTTCTTGCGTTCGAGCCAGAGACGCATGCGCAGGATAGGGTCTTTCTCGCGCCATACCGCTTCCTCGTCCTTGCTGCGATAGCCGGAGGGGTCGTCCGAGGATGAGTGTGCCGCCAGGCGGTAGGTCATGGTTTCAATTAGCACCGGCCGGTTGTGCTCCACCGCCAGCTTGCGGGCTTCCTTGGTGGCCTCATGCACGGCGAGGATGTCGTTGCCGTCAACACGGATCACGTCCATCTTATAGCCGTAGGCCCTGGGTGCCACGCCGTCAGCGGCGAACTGCTCGGCGGCGGGGGTGGAAATGGCGTAGCCGTTGTTCCGGCACAGGAAAATAACCGGAACGCGGTGGACGGCGGCCATGTTCAGGGCAGCGTGGAAGTCTCCTTCCGAAGCGGCGCCTTCGCCAAAGTAGGTGATGGTGCAGTGGCCTTCGCCCGCCAGTTTCTGACCGTAGGCGTAGCCCGTGGCCTGGGGGATTTGCGTGGCCAGTGGCGAGGAAATGGTCATGTAGTTCAGCTTGCGGGAACCGTAATGAACTGGCATCTGGCGACCTTTGCCATAGTCCAGTTCGTTGCCGAACAGCTGGTTCATGAACTCATCAATAGAAAAACCGCGATAGGTCAGAGAGCCCTGTTCACGGTACTGAGCCATGATCATGTCGGCGTCATCCAGTGCGGCGGTACTGCCAATAACCGCGGCTTCCTCGCCGGTGCACTGCATGTAAAAGCTCAGGCGCCCCTGCCGTTGAGCAGCGAGCATGCGTTCGTCGAGAATCCGGGTGGTGACCATCGCCCGGTAGATGCGCAGGGCTTTGTCTTTGTCGAGCTCAGGAGCCTTGGCGCCTTTGTAGAGCGAGCCGTCCTGCTTGAGTAACTTGAAGGTGGGAATTCGGAACTCCGCACCGTCGGTAAAAACCGGGTTATAAACAACTTTGGATTTTGTTGTTGTCATAATCCTCTTCCTGGGGTAGTGGCCTGAGGAACAAAACACCCCTTGTGAGGGTGTCGATGCTTGCTTTGAGTATAGCCAAACTGACGGAACCTGGTGCGGCCCGGGTCAATATCGGCTAAAGTTTACCTTAACGTAAACTGGATCGTTCTGGTAGACCCCGGCGGGGGATTTTTTACTCAGGGTAGAGCGGCAGGGGTGTCACACTGACGAGCGTGTCGTCATTGCCAATATTGACGGTGCCGTCCTGGACGGTGCATTGCAGGTTCATGCCGCGCTCAGCCAGGGCAGCCAGAGACTCGGTGTCGTCTGTCGGCAGGTCGATGATGGTGAGGTTGTCGAAGCGAGTCAGTTTGCCCTGGTGTTTCTCCCACCACAGTGGCACGGCGCGGCCACCGTAGGTGTACAGGATAACCTGATCCGCCCGGTTGCAGGCCTTGCGCAGGCGGCTCTCGTCGGGCAGGCCGAGCTCGATCCACAGTTCGATCTCGTCGCTCAGGCTTTTTTGCCACAGATCCGGCTCGTCGTCCGTGCTGATCCCTTTGGTGAATTCCAGGCTCTCGCTGGCGTTCAGTATGAAAGCCAGCAGGCGTATCATCATGCGCTCGTCGGTCTCGGACGGGTGGCGGGCGATGGTGAGGTGGTGGTCACCGTAATAGTGCCGGTCCATATCCGCGATGTTCAGTGTTGCTTTAAAGATGGTTGCCTTGAGCGCCATGGGGTATCCGAACTGGTGTCAAACTTTGGGTATGGGCTAGTGTAGAGCAATTCGTTACTTGATGAGCATGACAATATGTCGATGTTGCGGGGTTTCCTGACTCTGGTTTTATGTTTCATGCTTGGCGAAGCCTTGCGACTGGTTTTCCTGATTCCGGTCAGCGGCGGTGTGCTGGGCATGATTCTGATGACAATCACGCTGATGCTTAAGGGCAGTGTCAGTGATGACCTGGCCACGGCGAGCCAGGGACTGATTTCGGTGCTGGTGCTGCTGATCATGCCGGGCGTGGTGGGCGTGTTCTTCTCTGCTGATCAGTTCAGCGGCCAGTGGCTGGCGGTGGCGGGGGCGCTCTTGGTGGGCACCTTTTTGAGTGTGCTGACCACGCTGCTGCTGATGGCGCCTCTGGTCAAGGCAGGGCAGCGGAGAGCGTCGGATGACTAATCTCCTGGAGCGTTTTCTCGCACTTCCCAATACCCTGTCTGCGAGCCCGATACTGGCGATTGGGTTAACCCTGGGCGCGTTCTTCGCGGGCAACTGGCTTTTCCGGAGGATGGGGCGACCGCTTTGGTTGCCACCGGTGGTGCTTTCGGCCTTCCTGTTGTCGGCCACCATCGCGCTACTGTCACTGGATTACACCCGTTATCAGCAGGGAGCCCAGTGGCTGATGCTGTTGCTCGGGCCAGCCACCGTCGCGCTCGGTATACCGTTGTACCAGCAGATGCACCACGTGCGGGCGTTGTGGCGTCCGATTCTGTGCACCCTGCCAATAGCGGCCTCCCTGGCGGCCGTATATGCGGTCGTGATCGCCTGGGCTCTCGGGGCGACACCTCTGGTGCTGGCGTCCCTGGCGCCGAAGTCGGTGACCGCGCCCATTGCCATTGGTATTACCGAACAACTGGGCGGTTCGGTGCCGCTGATGATGGGCGGGCTTCTGGTGACCGGTGTTGTCGCAACGCTCTTTGTCGACCTGCTTTCCAGGGCGCTGTCGATCACCGACGACCGCATTCTGGGTTTTGCGCTCGGGCTGAACGGCCATGCGGTGGGAACGGCGCGAGCGTTCGAGATCAGTCGCACAGCCGGTGCCTTTGCCTCCCTGGGAATGGGGCTTACAGGGGTGTTCACCGCATTGATTCTGCCGCTGGCGTTTCGCCTTTGGTAAGCGCCCCAAACAGGGTCATTCACTTCACGAATAACGCCAAGTCGCAATTTCGATTGCTGTTCGGGTTTTCCACGACTAGTTTTTAGCGCAGACATCTGGCGTGAAGTTGCGCCGATGTGCCGCAAAAATTCTTAAAACAGCGACGGAAAACGCGATGAAAACACTACTGACTGCTTTTGTTGGTTCCATGGCCCTGGCAACAGCCCCGATGGCGATGTCTGCCGAGGCGAACAAGGAACTGAAAATGGCGTACGACGCCGACCCTGTAAGCCTGGACATTCACGAACAGCTCTCCGGCGGCATGTTGCAGTTAAGCCACATGACCTTTGATCCCTTGATCCGCTGGACCAAGGATCTCGGCTTCGAGCCGCGTCTGGCGAAAAGCTGGGAGCGTATTGACGAGAACACCATGCGCTTCGAGTTGCGTGAAGGTGTGAATTTTCATTCTGGCAACGAGCTGACCGCCAAAGACGTCAAGTTCACCTTTAATCGCCTGAAGCAGAGCCAGGACTACAAAGCCATCTTCAAACCGTTCAGCGAACTCAAGGTGATTGATGACTACACCTTTGAGCTGGTGACCAACGAGCCATACCCGCTGCTGCTGAACACCGCGACTTACATCTTCCCGCTGGACAGCGAGTTTTACACCGGTAAGACCGAAAGCGGGAAAGACAAGCCGAAAGCGGGAAAGACAAGAGCGCCATCACCAAGCACGGCAATTCTTTTGCTTCCGAGAATCTGTCCGGCACAGGCCCTTATGTCATTACCGGTCGTCAGCAGGGCGTGCGTGTCGAGTTTGAACGCTTCGACGATTACTGGGATACCGAGTCACCGGGTAACGTCGGCAAGATCGTGCTGACTCCGATCAAGGAAAACAACACCCGTGTCTCCGCGCTGCTGTCTGGCGGTGTGGATTTCATTGCACCGGTGCCGCCGACCGATCTGGAGCGTATTCGCCGTGACAAGAACGCCGATCTGGTGACCATGAGCGGTACCCGCATCATCCTGTTCCACATGAATCAGGACCGGGTGGAAGCGTTCAAGAACCCGAAAGTGCGCGAGGCCATTGCCTATGCCATCAACCAGGAAGGCATTGCCGCCAAGATCATGAAGGGCTTCGCTACCCCGGCCGCTCAGATGTCGCCGGAAGGTTACCAGGGCCACAATGAATCCCTGGCAACGCGGTTTGATGTCGAAAAAGCCCAGCAGTTGATGAAAGAAGCCGGTTATGAAGACGGTTTCACCATCTCCATGATGGCGCCCAATAACCGTTACGTGAATGACGACAAGATCGCCCAGGCGGTTGCCGCCATGCTGGCGCGTATCAACATCAAGGTGGATCTGAAAACGCTGCCGAAAGCCCAATACTGGCCGGAGTATGACGCCCGCGCCGCCGACATGATGATGATCGGCTGGCACGCAGACACCGAGGACTCCGCCAACTTCTACGAGTTCCTGACCTTCTGCCCGGATGCGCACAGCGGTTCGGGCCAGTACAACGCCGGTAACTACTGCAACCCGGAGATCGACGAGCTGGTCAACAAGGCCAACGTCGAGACGGATCTGGACAAGCGCACCGCCATGCTGAAAGAGGTGGAGCAGCGCCTGTATGACGACGCAGCGTTCGTTCCCCTGCACTGGCAGGACCTGGCCTGGGCCAGCAAGAAGAACGTGAAGATCGAACCGATCCTCAACGTGATGAACTTCCCGTACTTGGGCGACCTGGTCGTGGAGTAACAGCCTTTATGGGCGGGCCGGCTTCGGATCAGCCTGGAGCCGGCCTTTTGTTTGCAGCTTGACCCGGAATTTTTCATGTTAGCGTTTTTGGTTCAGCGAATTTCCCAGGCCGTACTGGTCATGTTCGTGATCAGTGTGATTGCTTTCGCCATTCAGGATGGCCTGGGCGACCCGCTTCAACAGATGGTGGGCATGTCCGTCTCGCAGGATGAGCGGGAAGCGATCCGTGAGGAAATGGGATTGAATGACCCATTGGTTGTGCAATACGTCCGGTTTGCCGGTAACGCCCTGCAGGGTGACCTGGGTATTTCCTATTTTTACGGAAAGCCCACCATGGACGTCATTCTCGAGCACCTGCCAGCCACCCTCGAGCTGGTGATCGGCGCCAGCCTGATTATTATTGTGTTCTCGGTGCCCATCGGGGTGTTCGCCGCGATTCGCCCTCAGGCATGGCTATCCAAATTCTTCATGGGGGTCAGTACCGTCGGGATTTCCATTCCGGTGTTCCTGACCGCCATCGTACTGATTCAGATTTTCTCTATCGGTATCACCGTCGACTGGTTCCCGCAGGATGCTGGCTGGGGGCAGTGGCTGAACGCCGCACTATCCACTGAAGGCGGTTTGCCCTCCTACGGTCGGGGTGATGACCTGACGCCGTTATTCGGCACCTGGGAATCCGGCTTTTTCTCCCATGGCGGCCTCCTGCACCTGATCCTGCCGTCGGTATCGCTGGCGTCCATCATGCTGCCGCTGTTCATCCGCCTGATCCGTGCGGAAATGATGGAAGTGCTGCAGAGTGACTACATCCGGTACGCCCGCGCCAAGGGCCTGAGCTCTTCCCGGGTCTATTTCCTGCACGCGCTCAAGAACACCATGCTGCCGGTGATTACCGTGGGCGGTGTGCAGATCGGCATCATGGTGGCCTACACCATTCTTACGGAAACCGTGTTCCAGTGGCCCGGTGTCGGGCTGATGTTCCTGGAGGCCATCACCCGCAGCGATATTCCCCTGATCGTGGCGTACCTGATGGTGGTAGGCCTGATATTCGTGATTACCAATACCGTGGTGGATCTGATCTACGGTCTGGTGAATCCCACCGTAAAACTGACAGGTAAGAAAGCATGACGACGGCGACTCTTTCACGCTGGGATCGCTTTCGCGAGTCCTTCCTCTGGTACAGCTTCAAGCGCGACAAGGTGGCGATTGCCAGCTTTATCGTGCTGTTGTCCATGGTGCTGGCGGCCGTCTTTGCGCCTTTGCTGGCGCCGGCCGACCCCTACGACCTGGCCCAGATCAACATCATGAACTCCGAGCTGCCACCGGTCGGCCTGGATGGCTCCGATCCGGCCTTCCCGCTGGGCACCGACGCCCAGGGCAGGGATTTGCTCTCCACCATTCTGTATGGCACCCGGGTGTCGTTGTTGATCGGGTTTGGCGCGGTTGTCCTGCAAGCGGCGCTGGGCATCCTGTTCGGCCTGCTGGCGGGCTATCTGGGCGGTCGGGTCGACTCCATCCTGATGCGGATTGCCGATGTGCAGCTGTCGTTCTCTACTCTGATGGTCGCGATCATTGTGGGTGCCGTGTTCAAGGCCAGCTTTGGCAATCTGATGTTCGGCGAAGTCGCTATCTACATGCTGATCTTCATCATTGGTGTGGCAGAGTGGCCTCAGATTGCCCGTACAGTGAGGGCCTCGGTATTGGCGGAGAAGAAAAAGGAATACGTGGATGCGGCGAAGGTGATGGGGTTTCGCACCCGTCGGATCATGTTCCGCCACATCCTGCCCAATACCCTGTCACCGATTTTCGTCATTGCCACGGTACAGATCGCCAACGCCATCATTTCCGAGGCCGCGTTGTCGTTCCTGGGCCTGGGCATGCCGGAAACACAGCCGTCGCTGGGCTCGCTGATCAAATCCGGTTTTGACTACATCCAGAGTGGTTCCTGGTGGATCACCCTGATCCCCGGTCTGGTGCTGGTGGTACTCGTATTGGTCATCAACCTGCTGGGTGACTGGTTGCGGGATGTCATGAACCCACGGCTGTACAAGGGGTAACGCCATGCCATTGCTGGAAGTAAAAGATCTTGAGGCCCGCTTCGCTGTCCGTGGCGGGGACCTTACCGCTCTGCGTGGCATCAGTTTCAGTCTCGACAAGGGCGAGCGCCTGGGGCTGGTGGGGGAATCTGGCGCGGGTAAATCCGTAGCGGCTTTCTCCATTCTCAACCTGATCGCCCGGCCCGGTTACATTGCCGCTGGCCAGATCCTGTTCGAGGGTAAGGACCTGGCAGCCATGAGCGAGCGGGAACTGCGCAAGATTCGCGGCAACCGCATCGCCATGATTTTCCAGGACCCGATGATGACCCTGAACCCGGTGCTGACCATTGGCACCCAGATGGTGGAAGCGCTCAAGGCGCATCGCCGGATCAGCACCAGGGCGGCCCGGGATATCGCCCTGAACAAGCTGCGGAAGGTACAGATTCCGTCGCCGGACAAGCGCCTGGATCAATACCCCCATGAACTGACTGGCGGCATGCGCCAACGCGTTATCATCGCCATCGCATTGCTGCTGGACCCGGAGATCATCATCGCGGATGAGCCGACGACGGCCCTGGATGTGACGATTCAGGCTGAGATCATGGCGTTGCTGTTGGAGCTGTGCGAGCAGGACAACGTGGCGCTGATGCTGATCACTCACGATCTCGGTGTGGTGTCTCAGGTCACTCAGCGCATGCTGGTGATGTATTCCGGCCGAATCATTGAGCAAGGGCCCACCCGCGAAATCATCAATGATGCCCAGCATCCCTATACCCAGGGGCTGATCAACGCGCTGCCCCAGATGGGTGAGCCCGGCGAGCGGCTGTTCCAGATCCCGGGTTCCATGCCGTCCCTGAAGAATGTGCCCACAGGCTGCCCCTTCCACCCACGCTGTTCCTTCGCCACTGATCAGTGCAAGCGTCGGATGCCGGAGTATGTTCGGTCGGGTAATGTGGATGTGGCCTGTTACGAAGTCAGCAACCTTATTGAGCAGGAGAAACGCATGCAGGAGGTGGAATCGTGACCTCCCCGTCATCCACGCTGGTCGATATACGCGGCCTGGAGAAGAAGTTTGATCTTTCCGGTGGCCTGCTGGAGCAGATCTCATTCAAAGGCGGTCGTTTCCACCGCAAACAGGAAGCCGTGCACGCGATCAATGGCGTTGATCTGCAGGTCCAGAAAGGCGAAGCGCTGTGTGTTGTGGGCGAGTCCGGCTGTGGTAAATCGACCGTGGCCCGTACCGTCATGGGGTTGTTGTCTCCCAGCGCTGGTGAGATCCACTACGACGGCCAGCGTATCGACAATCTTGACGGTAAAGAGGTGCTGCCGTACCGCCGCAAGATGCAGATGATATTCCAGAACCCCTACGCCTCGCTGAACCCGAGGATGACCATCCAGCAAACCCTGGAAGAGCCAATTCGCTTTCATCAGCCGGATGCCTCGGAGTCCCAGATCCGTGACAAGGTGCAGGATGTTATGGAGTCGGTGGGGATCGACCCGGACTGGGGTAGCCGTTTTGGTCATGAATTTTCCGGCGGTCAGCGCCAGCGCATTGCCATTGCCCGGGCGCTGGCGGTGGACCCCGAGTTCATCGTTGCGGACGAACCGATTTCGGCGCTGGACGTCTCCATTCAGGCGCAGGTGCTCAACCTGCTGATGGAAGCTCAGGAAAGCCGCAACCTGACCTATCTTTTTATTACTCATGATCTGGCCGTGGTAGAGCATTTTGGTACCCGGGTCGCGGTCATGTACCTTGGCCGGGTATGCGAGTTGGCAGATACCAGAACGCTGTTCAATACCCCGAGGCATCCATATACCCAGGCGTTGCTGTCGGCCATTCCAAAGCTGGAGGACGACCGGCCCAACCATATCCGGTTACAGGGCGAGGTTCCGACACCAGTGCAGTTGCCGTCAGGTTGCGTCTTCCATGGTCGCTGCCCGTATGCCGACGACCGATGCCGGCAGGAAATACCTCAGTTGATAGCGACGGATGGCGGCGCCCAGGTTGCGTGTCATGCGGTGGAGGAAGGGCGGCTATAGCCAGTTCCCCACGATGGGCTATGATGCCTGACAACCATTCCCGACGCTGGTAACACCATGGAAATACGCTGGCTTGAAGACTTCATGGCGCTGGCCCGAACGCGTCATTTCTCACGTGCCGCTGAACTGCAGCATGTGAGCCAGCCGACGTTCAGCCGCCGCATCAAGCTTCTCGAGGAAGCCATGGGGGCAACACTGATCAACCGCCAGACCCTGCCATTGTCGCTGACACCGGCGGGGGAGGCTTTCGTTGAGCTGTGCGAGCGCGTAACGCGGGACGTTCGTGAAACCAAAGACCGGATCAGCGACATGGAGTCCGAGGCGTCTGCCCGGATCAGTGTGGGATCAACCCAGGGGCTGTTTTCCCACTTTTATCAGGGGTGGGCACGGCAGGAGGGATTGGCCGAGCGGCTACAACTGAACCTGAAGGCCACCAACTGGGTGGGGGAGCAGTTTCTGGATGCGCTGGATAGCGGCGAATGTGATCTGGTGCTGTGCTACTGGCATGAGGATCTGCCCTGGAAGGATCATCTGAGCGAGGACCGCTACGAATGGGTGACGCTGGCGAGGGAATTTCTGGTGCCTGTAAGTGTGGCCGATGAAAACGGGCAACCACGATTTGCGCTGCCGGGCACGCCGGAACAGCCCGTCCCGCTGATTGCCTATCACTCCCGGGGGTTCCTGCAGTCTGCCATTGAGGGGCACCTGAACAGGTGCAAGCTGCCAGCCAACTTGTTGCCACTGAATGAAAATACCCAATCGGCCGGTATCAAGGCGCTGGTAAAACAGGGCTTTGGCATGGGGTGGCTGCCACAACGAATGACGGAAAAGAGCGAGCGTTTCGGCAGTCTTACCCGGGCCGGGGACAAACGTTGCGATGTGCCATTGGAGATCCGCTTGATTCGCCTGCGTGAGCCCCGTTCCGACGATCTGCTAACCCTCTGGAAAACACTGGAAAACAAGCATGTCTGACATCGAGTTACTGTCACTGCAGACGGACCATATTCGCACGCTTCAGCAGCGTTACGAGCACGCCATCGCCGAGCAGGGTTATGACGGTCTGCTTATCAGTTCCGGCGCCGCACCCGTGCGTTATGGTGACGACCAGGCATGGCATTTTCAGGGCTATGGCCCCTTCCTGCACTGGACCGGGCTGACCGGGCAGGAACACAGCTGGTTACTTATCCGGCCCGGGCATAAGCCGCTGCTCAGTCTTTATCACCCCGTGGACTTCTGGCATGCCACTCCGGAATTGCCGGACGAGCCCTGGCTGCAGTCGATGGAGGTGCGTTCCAGTGATCGTCGGGAAGCGCCGGTAATGAACGTCAATGGCAGGCTTGCCGTTGTGGGCGACCCGTCCCAGTTGTCCGGGGTTGATGGGGAGCATAATCCGGAGGGCCTGTTGTCTGCTCTGGACGAAACCCGGGTGCATAAGACCCCGTATGAAATAGCCTGCCTGGCTCGTGCCAACCACATTGCCATGCAGGGCCACTGGGCGGCCCGAAAGACGTTTCTGGACGGAGGCAGTGAGTTTGAAATAAACCTGGCCTACCAGCAGGCGACCGGGCAGCGTGAAGCCCAAGCGCCGTATCACAGTATTATCGGCGTGAATGAACACGCCGGCACCCTGCATTACCAATACTATGACACCGAAGCCCCTGCGCGTCCCCGCAGCCTTCTGATCGACGCCGGTGTCCGTTTTCGCGGTTACTGTTCCGACATTACCCGCACCACGCCCGGGGCAGGGGAAAGACGTTTTGCCGCGTTGATTCAGGGGCTGGAACAATTGCAGCAACGGCTGTGCGGGATGGTTGCACCCGGCGTGGAGTATGTGGCGATCCATCGCAAGACCCACCAAGGCATTGCGGCACTGTTGAATGCCGCCGGAGTGGTTCAGGGGGTGGATGACGAAACCCTGGTGGAGCAGGGCGTTACCAGGGCGTTCTTTCCGCACGGTATTGGTCATTTCCTGGGAGTTCAGGTGCATGACGTCTCTGGCAAGAAAGAACCGCCGCCGTCAGACGCCCCATTCCTACGCCTGACCCGGACCCTGGAGGCAGGCATGGTCGTCACCATAGAGCCGGGGCTTTATATCATTCCTTCATTGCTGGACCCGGTATTGGATGGGCCACTGGGGAAGAACTTTAACCGTTCAGTGATCGATGAATTACGAGGGTGCGGCGGTATTCGCATTGAGGATAATGTGGTCGTTACACACGATGGCGCCAGAAACCTGACCCGTGAGGCGGGCGGTTAAAAAGAATTTGCACAAAAATCGCTCTTTGGGCTTGCAAAGCTGCATGCAAATGACAATAATTATCACTAGCTTTGTTATCGTTAGTGAGATGCTCCTATGTACGTATGCCTCTGCCATGGTGTAACAGACCGAGAAATCCGTGAAGCCGCCGACAATGGCGTCAGTTCCATGCGCCAGCTTGGCAAGGAGCTCGGTGTTGGCACGCAATGCGGTCGTTGTGCCTGTACAGCACGGGAGATTCTCCGCGAAAGCCGCACCCCTGATTACCTGGCCATGGCTGACATGCTAGCCCAGCCCGCCTGACGGATAGGGTAGTGATAGGGAGAGTGCGGAATCCGTTCTTGCCTGCACCTGATTCCTAAATGTGATTTTTTCTCCCCGCGTGAAAGACTATCCTTGTAAGGATCGCACACTCACGAAAGGAGATCCGTCATGAAAGGCGACAAGAAAGTCATCCAGTTCCTGAATAAAGTACTCGCCAACGAGCTGACCGCCATCAACCAGTACTTCCTCCATTCCCGCATGTACAAGGATTGGGGTATCACCAAACTGGCGGACAAGGAATACGAAGAGTCCATCGACGAAATGAAGCATGCGGATCTGCTGATCGAACGCATCCTGTTTCTGGAAGGGCTGCCTAATCTCCAGGATCTAAACAAGCTGCTGATCGGTGAAAACGTCGAGGAAATGCTGTCCTGTGACCTCAAACTGGAAATGATCGCCCATCAGGACCTGAAAGATGCGGTTGTTCATTGTGAGCAGGTGAAGGACTACACCAGTCGTGAACTGTTCCGTGGCATCCTCGACAGCGAAGAAGAGCACATCGACTGGCTCGAAACCCAGCTCGACATGATCGGCAAGATGGGTATCCAGAACTACATCCAGCTTCAGTCGTCCGCCGCGGAGTAAACATCAGTGACAATGGATCTGTCCTGTTTTAAAGCCTATGACCTTCGTGGCCGGGTGCCGGACCAGCTTAACCCAGAGCTGGCCGAACGCATCGGTCGCGCCTATGTGGAAGTGACGGGGGCGAAAAGAGTCATCGTCGGCTACGACATCCGGCTGTCCAGCCGTGACATCGCCGACGCCCTCTGCTCCGGCCTTATGGCCGCCGGTGCCGACGTTTTCGACATCGGCCTGTGTGGTACTGAGCTGGTCTACTTCGCCACCAGCCATTACAAAATGGACGGCGGCATCATGGTCACCGCCAGCCACAACCCGCGTGATCACAATGGCATGAAGATGGTGGGGCCGGACTCGCGCCCTATCAGTTCCGACAACGGCCTGAATGACATCCGTGACCGGGTGCCTGAGCCCTTCGGTGATGCGCCGAAACAGGGACGATATGAGCCGCTGGAAGTGGTTACCGCCTATATCGATCACCTGTTGGGTTATATAGCGGCAGGATCGCTCAAGCCTAAAACCATCGTGGTCAACGCTGGTAACGGCGGGGCGGGGTTGATTGTCGACGAGCTGGAACAACACCTGCCGTTCGATTTCGTCAAAGTGCACCACCAGGCCGATGGTCATTTCCCGAACGGTGTTCCCAACCCCATTCTGGAAGAAAACCGCGCCGCCACCGCGGATGCGGTTGTGGAGTATGGCGCTGCCATGGGCATTGCCTGGGACGGCGACTACGATCGCTGCTTCTTCTTCGACGAAAACGGCCGCTTCATCGAGGGCTATTACATTGTCGGCCTGCTGGCAGACCAGTTCCTCCGCAAAACCGGCGGCGGTAAAGTCATCCACGACCCAAGACTGACCTGGAACACCATCGACCTCGTCAACGCCGTTGGCGGCGAAGCCATCGAAAGCAAAACCGGCCACGCCTTCATCAAACAACGCATGCGCGACGAAGATGCAGTCTACGGCGGCGAAATGAGCGCCCACCACTACTTCCGCGACTTCGCCTACTGCGACAGCGGCATGATCCCCTGGTTGCTCGTCGCCGAACGCCTGTGCCAGTCCGGCCAGACGCTGTCCTCCCTGATAGACGCCCGAATCGAGGCCTATCCGGCCAGCGGCGAAATCAACCGCACGATCGATGATCCCCCCAAGGTCATTGCCGCCATCGAGGCCAAATACAGCCCGGGCGCCAAAAGTGTCAGCCACGTCGACGGTGCCAGCATCGAATTCGACGACTGGCGGTTCAACCTGCGAATGTCCAACACCGAACCGGTGGTTCGCCTGAACGTGGAATCGAGGGGAGATATTGCGTTGATGAAGGAAAAAACGGCAGAGCTGCTGGCGGAAATGCAAAGGCTAAACGAGAAAGGCTAACTCCGAATTTTGGGGCAGGCCGGCATGGTTCCCTCTCCCGAAACTGTGCGGAGCCATGGATGGCGAAGCCCAAGCGTCACATGGATGTGCCGCAAGGAGCGTGTTTCGGGAGAGGGAACCATGACGGACTGTCTTGCACCAATGGCAAAAGCCGGGAACCACTCAAAGCCAGTCGTTCAACATAACCCCGATACCAATCCGCTGAATCCGCTCATTGTAGTCAATCAGACTCTCACCATAGCCATTGTAATAATGGACATACCCCTTGATCGTATCCCCCATCGGAAAGCTATAACCCAACTCAATCGACGTCTTGTTGTCTGACCGCAAGTTGTTCATCAGCTTCATCGACAGCGTCCGATCCTCACTCCACTTGTAGATCGCCATGTAGTTCGCATAGCCCAGATAGCGCTCAATATCCTCATTGTCGTCCTCGCTGTCATCCTCCGGCAGTCGATACCAAGGCTGAAGGATGAACAGCCAGCGATCATAGCTGTAGGCTGCCGACCCCACGATCCGGTTCCAACTGCGGGAACGGGGTTCCGACTGGCCATTGGACTCATGATTAAAGCCCAGCGTGACACCATTCAGCCTGCCAGGACCCAGGTCATAATTCGTCTCATAGCGTACAAAGACTTCCGGCTCATAATTGGTTTCCCGGAATGGCGCTGAGTCATCCGTGTTATACACCTGCCAAAACGATTTCTGGGTGTAGCCGAACCAGAGCGTCGTGCGGTCATCCAGCCAGCCAGTCAACAAGGGTACCTTGAAACTGATCTGGTACTTGGCTTCCTGGTTGTCGATGCCATAGTCGTAATCGGTTGCGCCCAGTCTCGGATTTGTGGGTTCACGATTGGCATTCTTCATATAGCTGAACGGCAGGATATACATCGGCCGATGGCCAACAAAACTGCCGGAAAACGAGAAAATAGCCTTCTCTGCGGCAACATAACGGTTCAGGATCGCTGACATCACACCGGTATCTTCTCCGTCCTCTCCTGTCGTGCTTTCTTCCGCGGGCCCCAGTGTTGCATCGCCGTTTTCCGCATTCGCTGCCTCTTCGTACTGCAGCGCCTCCGTCGACTTGTCGATGGCGTCCAGGCTCTCATCAGAGGCACCATTGCGAGCGCTGGCCGGGTCATTGATGGCGTCGTAACATGCGAGACGCTGAACGCCATCCTTGATCAGGGCACAGTCTTCCGGCTTCACTCCCTCAAAATTCCGGTTCCCGGGGGGCTCGTCCTGCGCGGTGGCCGTTCCGGGAAGGAACAGGTTGAGAGACAACAGCAAGCCAGTAAACCTCAAAAGTTCAGGGCGGCGAACGATGGGCATGGTCCAGTCCTTATGCGTTGGAAACACTGATCCAGGTGTTGGCGACGCCGTAAGCCCATACTCCGAGCAGCGTCATCACCAGCAGGGAAAATACGATTTTATGCCGGGGTTTGCGTTCAGCAGCTGCTGCAACCACCCAGCGCAGGTACATCAGCCCGATAAAACTGATGAATACCGCAAGACTTGCGGCGGCGGGAATCAATAACCACACAGGGCTCAGTGCGGCACCCTCTGCCGCGCGGCTGGAAAACCAGCCCATGGACGCCAGCAGTATGGCTACCGCGGTAAACTCGGTGATCAGTAATGGCTTTCGCCAGGGGTGTGGCTGGTTGGTATCAGGCATACATTCGAACCTTCGGTATCTGTTTGGTGCATGGTACCCGGAAAGTGCTTCCGGAGCCCTCTGACTTACGAAATGGCAACGAAAATTGATTGAAATCTGGGGTTCATTTTGCAGTTTGGTTTTTTTGGCCTGCCGCAGTCGCTATAATGCGTGCACTAACGATTATAACGCCCAATTGTGAGGTGCATTGTGATGATGAAGAGAGTCCTGGCTGCCGTATTGCTTGGTTTCGGCCTGACCGCAGGTGCCGTAATGGCCAATGTTGAAGATGAAATTCGTGCTCGCATTGCCCCGGTTGGTGAGGTGTGCGTCCAGGGTGAAGACTGTGGGCAGGCAGCTGCTCCATCTGCAAGCGCAAGCTCGGGCCCTCGTTCTGGAAGTGACGTTTACGATGCAGCCTGTACCGCTTGCCACAGCACTGGCGCGGCAGGCGCTCCCAAGAAGGGCGACACAGCCGCATGGTCACCCCGTATTGAAAAAGGACTGGACACATTGGTCAATCACGCGATCAACGGCTTCAATGCCATGCCGGCCAAGGGCGGTTGTTCCGGGTGCTCTGATGAGGAAATCGAGAGCGCCGTCGAGCACATGGTTGAGGCCAGCCAGTAGCAACTGTATTCCGGCCCACGGTAGATCAAAAAGCCCCCGATATTACGGGGGCTTTTTATTGGTTAGCGGAATGTTCACCCGTTAGTGAATGGGCATATAGGTCAGTTGCCCTTCGATTCGCTCAGTGCCGTTTTTGGGCGTTGTCACTGCAATTGACCAGGTTTTTGGCCCATCTGCGCTGTTGCTGTCATGCAGAACATTGAGCCGGGAGTCCAGCCAGCCAAAAGCGCCGGATTGAGACATTGTCACCCAGGACGTCTGGCTCGTTTCCGCCGACTGGTTTGGTAGCGCTTTCCAGCTGGGGCTCTCCGTATTAACGGTGACTTCGGTTCGGGTAAATCGTATAAACGCCTCCCCGTCCGTGCCCAATACGGTCAGAGGTTCTTCACCTTGATATCGAAGCAATATGCCCGGGCGCGGTGCATCCAGAATGATTGCACTGAGTCCGGGAATGTCGGGTTGATGGGCTATTCGAGCCTTTACGATGCCGTCCGGAACGTCCTCTGTCTCCAGTGCACCGTGGGCCCCTGCCAGCCCGGAGGCTGACAGGGACACCAGGCCGAACAACACCGGGGCCGCCAGGCGAGCCCCGATCTGTTCGATGTGTTTCATAACAATCCTCCTGACGGTCACAGCAGCTCGAGGGTTGACTCAATGATGCCACCGCTGGTGGTGGTATCGCTGGCCACCTGCGTGGGCGCCATGCAGGCGAGATTCTCATTCACCACGGTGATCGGCGCGGACACCGAGGGTACGCGGCCATCTGGGGTGTCCTTGCTGACGAACAGCATGTATTCGCCGGCGGGCACCACGTTGTGGTTGTCGGGCATGGTCAGAGTCAGCTTGTTGCCAGGGCCCCGCTCCATGACCAGTTCAATGGCACGCTGGTCACCGTCAATGACGTGGGTCATGACTGTACGGCGAATCAGCAGGGCCTTGTCGATCTGATCCACCTGGTCGACCTTGATGTTGAATCGGTCGCCAATGGTCAGATTGCTGGGTGCACTTTTAATTTTGGGGCGGTCGTCCCGCATGGCGTAGGGCGGAGTGTAGATTTCGAAACTCGGATCGCGGCCGTCATAGGGTGCGAGTCCGAAATCCTGAAGATCCACGAATGTCAGGTAAGCGGTGTTGATTGGTGAGTGGCCGGCAACCATAACGCGGCCGTCCTCCATCAGTACCGCAGTGTTGTGGTAGGTGCGGGCGCGGTGGCCGGTAGCCATTTCCGTCCATTCTCCGGTTTCCGGGTTGAACTGCTCGGCGGTGCGGATCGGGCCTTCCAGGCCGGGCGCTACCACACCGTCACGATTGCCGCCGCTGAACACCATCACGGTGCCGTCGGGCATCACAACGTTTGTGCCGTACCAGCGAGGCTGATTCAGTGGGCCGGCCAAACGCGACTCGTAGCCGATTTCGTCGCCGTTGGTGGTGACAGTATCGATGCGGGTCTGGTCGGTGGGCAGGTAGCCGCCGGGGTTCGTCAGTACTGCATAACTGGGTACGCCGCCCGCGGTCAGCAGTTCCACTTCATTGTAGTTACCGCTGGCGTCTGGTTTCAGCGGCAACATGGTGGACGACGTGGAGCCCCGCATACCACCGGCGATCGCCATGCGCAGATCTTCTTCAGATACCCCAAGATCGGCTGCGCTGGTCAGCAAATCCGTGGGCGAGTCGAGAACATCGCCAAGCAGTGAGCCGACCTGATCAAGCGACAGGTTGGTGATGTTCAGGGTGCTGCTCAACTGACCCAGCCCGGCTTCATCCAGCCTTAGTGGGAGGCCGGCATAGCCAATGTCGTTCCAGCGCTGGGTATCTGGGTTGAAACTGGCGACAATGTTCCACAATGCCTGGTCGTAACCCTGGCCGAATGGGTTGAAGGCCTGGCCACCAGCGTTGTAGAAGATGTGTCCATTCGGCAGCAGATGCATGCGTGGATAGAGCGGTAAGGAGCGATCAGCGGTGGACGGATTCTGCGTCCAAGCGCCGGCGCAGGGGTCGTAGGTCTCCGTTTGCACCACGTTGCGTCCGCTGTTCAGTGGCTCATCCGGGTACACTGGCTTCAGCAGCTTGGTGACACCACTGGCGACGAAGACGTTGCCGTTGCCCATGGTTACGAGTGATGGATACCAGCGCCCGTAGGTCATATCGCCACTTTGGCGCCAGGTGTTGGTCTCCTCGTCGAATATTCTCGAATTCTTGATACCTTCCAGTTCCGCCACCCCAAGAGGCAGGCCATCAATGCCTGGCTCGGAATAGTAGTCGGTGCCGCCAACGGCCATCACATCACCGTTGGCCAGGCCGATGACGTCGGAGCAGAACAGGGCGCCGTCGTTGGCGCTGGTGTTGTCGGCGGTATCGAGCAGGCCATCCAGCTCGGTGCCATTCAGCAGTGTTTCACTGTCGTTGCCATCCGGGTTGGCGCCGGCGTCCAGGGGAGAGGGTTTGATCCAGGATGGATTGTCGTTTTCATCCAGCGACAGAACGCGGGTCTGATCGTTGACGGACACTTCGCCAAATTCCGCAACAATGGATAACTCAACGTTCTCAGTGCCTTCCAGGGCGTTCAGGTAAAGCAGGCGACCGTCTTTGAGAAGTGCCATGGTGCCGGCCGCGGGTTTGCACTCATCCATGCCATCAGCCCGGGTAATGCATTTTTCGTCCGTTTCGACAGCTTCACCATCCACAATAATGGTGGGTTCCGCAAAGGGCTCACTGAACGTGCCCTTGCTGTTGTAACTGTCAGGAGCTGCCGGTTCCTCAGTCTGGGTCGTTGAGTCCTCGGATGAGCCGCCCAGCAGGCTGCCGAGAAGGCCCGCGTTGGCTGTGCCTGATCCTGCGATGAGCAGAATCAGCGAACCGGTGACGCTTGATAATCGATTGAATCGACGGGACATGGTGTTCTCCTGATCTTGTTTTTGTGTTTGCCGGAAGCAAAGCTCCCTAGGCTGTTACGGATCAGGAGGTCATAAGGTTGCAGGGATTGTGAAAAAACGTGAAATTCAGCTTCCGAGGTCGCCGAGTAATGCACTGAGGGTGGCCTTACCTTTTTGCTGGTTGGCTTCCACGTCCAGGTCGCCGGTGCCTTCCCATCTCAGGTCGTCCTCGGGCAGCTCATCAAGAAACCGGCTTGGAATAGTTTCCAGCTTTTCGCCGTACTGTTTTCGCTGGGCGGCAAACGTAAGGGTCAGGGTTTCCCGGGCTCGGGTGATACCCACGTACATCAGTCGCCGTTCTTCCTCGACATTGCCTTCCTCAATGCTGGAGCGGTGGGGCAGTATTTCCTCTTCCAGACCCATGATGAACACGTGGGGGAATTCCAGGCCTTTTGAGGCGTGGAGGGTCAGTAGCTGGACCTTGTCGCTGTCGTCCTCTTCTTCGCGCTGCTCCATCATGTCGCGCAGGATTAGCCGGCTGATGGCGTCTTCAATGCCCATTTCGTCGGCCGTACCCTTGCCGTCGTCCAGCATGCGCTGGATGGACTCCACCAGATACCAGATGTTCTCCATTCGCCGTTCCGCCTGTTTTGGCGAGCCGGAATGCAGGTGCAGCCATTCCTCGTATTCGATATCGGTGAACAACTGCTTGATCACCGGAATCGGATCTTCGCTGTGCAGGCGCTCGCAGGTGTTGTCCACCCAGTGAGCGAAGCGCCGCAGACGGTCCAGCCCCTTCTCGGTAACGTGGGTTTCGGCACCCATATCGCCCAGGGCACGAAACAGGCTGACGTTGCGGGAGCGGGCGTAATGGCTGAGCTGTTCCAGCGTGCGGGGGCCGATCTCCCGGCGGGGCACGTTCACGACGCGCAGGAATGCTGCGTCGTCATCCGGGTTCACCAACAGACGCAGATAGGACATGGCGTCCTTGATCTCGTTCTTGGAGAAAAACGACTGGCCACCGGAGATGTGATAGGGGATCTGGTAAGCCTGCAGTTTCATTTCCAGCAGCCGTGCCTGGTGGTTGCCCCGATAGAGAACGGCGAAGTCCCGGAAAGCCAGGCCTTTCTTGAGTTTCTGGTCGAGAATTTCCGTAGCCACCCGTTCGGCTTCCGCGTCTTCGCTGCGGCAGCGGACGATTCTTAGCTCGTCCCCGACCGTATGATCACTCCACAGGGCTTTCTCGAACACGTGGGGATTATTGGCAATGACCGTGTTGGCACAACGAAGGATGCGAACCGTGGAACGGTAGTTCTGCTCCAGTTTGACGATTTTGAGGCTAGGGAAGTCTTCCTTGAGCTGAGCAAGGTTTTCAGGCCGGGCGCCGCGCCAGGCATAGATCGACTGGTCGTCATCACCAACGACGGTAAAGGCGGCCCGTTCTGCCACCAACAGCTTGACCAGTTCGTACTGGCACAGGTTGGTGTCCTGGTATTCGTCCACCAGCATGTAGCGGATCTTTCGCCGCCATTTCTGCAACACCTCGGGGTTGTCGCGGAACAGCTGTACCGGCAGCAGGATCAGATCATCGAAATCCACCGCGTTATAGGCCTTCAGGTATTCGTTGTAGTGGCGGTAAATGATGGCAATACGCTGCTCCCGCTCATCAGCGGCCCGGCTCCAGGCGTCCTGGGGGCTGCGCATGGCATTCTTCCAGGACGAGATGGTCATCTGCACGTCAGACAGTTCGTCTCCCGCGTCCGCGCTGGCCTCCCGCATCATCAGGTCCTGCAGCAGGGCCTTGGCGTCTTCGGCGTCGAAAATCGAAAACCCCGGGTAGTAGCCCAGGTGCTCATGCTCCTCGCGGATCATGTTGAGGCCGAGGTTGTGGAAGGTGGAGACAATCAGGCCCCGGGTCAGCTTGCGGTCCACCAGGCGCCCGACGCGTTCCTTCATCTCCCGCGCGGCCTTGTTGGTGAAGGTCACGGCGGCGATGTGCCGCCCGGGTATTCCCAACTGCTCGATCAGGTAGGCCACCTTGCGGGTAATCACGCTGGTCTTGCCGCTGCCGGCGCCGGCCAGCACCAGCATGGGGCCCTCCGCGTAGCGGACGGCTTCACTCTGTCGGGGGTTGAGCTTGTTCACAATAATTGCGCCAATCCGGGAAATTCCGAGATAACCTGGGAAGCAAACATTCTACACTAGGCAGACATGCTGTACCTTGACGATCTATCAGCTATTCTTGAGGGAACGGAGATGTTTGATCACGAGGAACGGGACGCTTCTTAATGACCCTGGCAGTAAAACAACCCAATCCCAGCCATGTACGGCTGCTGGTGCTGACGCCGGAGTATGCGGATTTTCTCTGGCTGGGTGCGCTTCTGTCACGTGATTGTGAAATGGAACCGGACCTGACCTGGTGCCCGGATCTTATCGACTGCGATGATCTGATTCGCAATACCCATTTTGACGTTATCCTCTGGGACTGTGTGTTTCATGGCGGTTCCGAAGACGCTTTCCTGCAGTACCTGTCCGTGTCCAGCAACGAAAAACCGGTGCTGGCACTGAGTGCCGAGCCAGCCTCCGAGCGCGCTGTTGACCTGCTTGCCAATGGCGCCTCGGACTACCTGAGTCGCCAGTCATTGGAAGAGTGGGGGCTGCGCCGAGCGGTACGCTGTCTTTGGTACCGGCAGCAGCTTTCGGAGTCCACTCACGGCCAGTTGGGCCGGGAAGTGGCCAGTGGTTTTATCAACCGTGACCTGTTCTTCGATCGCCTGCAACAGGCATTGCTGAGGGCCGAGCGTGCCAGTCAGCGGCTGGCGTTGTTGCACATCAACCTGGATGATTTCCGCAGCTTCAATGAATCCTTCGGTTACCAGAAGAGTGACCAGATCATGCTGAAGCTGGCGGAACGGCTGCGACAGAATCTGCGGCGAGTGGATTCGCTGATGCGTATTGGCGGCGACGAGTTTGCGATCATTGTCGAGAAAGTGGAAGACTCCCTGGATATTACCCAGATCATCCGCAAGCTCGTGACTGCGATGGGTGAACCATTCAGCCTTGACGGCCAGAATGTCGTCGTCAGCGCCAGCCTCGGCGTGGCCACCTACCCGGAAGCGGGTGACAGCCCGGAAAACCTTCTGCGACGTGCCAACCGAGCCATGTTTGAAGCCAAGCGCGACCCAGGTACCAGTTACCGGTTTTACGATCGTCAGTTGCACATAACGGCCGGATACCAACTGCGCCTGGAGGCGGATCTCCGTAACGCTCTGCGGGGCAATGAGCTGGAAGTGTATTATCAGCCGCGTATCGACCTCGCGTCGGAAGAAGTTCGGGGGGTGGAGTGCCTGCTCCGGTGGAATCATCCGGAAAGGGGGTTGGTGGGGCCGGACGAATTCATTCCAGTGGCAGAGCGCAGCGGGTTGATCGTTCCTATCGGCTACTGGGTGATTGAACAGGCCTGCAAGCGTCTGCAGGAGTGTTCAGACCTCGGGCACCCGGGGCTGGTGTTTGCCGTGAACCTTTCGTTCCGTCAGTTCCATGATCGCAAGATGACCGAAACCATTTTCCGCATTATCTTCAATGCCAATATCGACACCAGTCTGTTGGAGTTGGAGCTTACGGAAAGCGCCATGATGCATGACCCGGAATATGCCCAGCGATGTCTGCGGGAGCTCAATCAACTGGGTATCAGTTTTGCCCTGGATGACTTCGGAACCGGGTTCTCCTCACTCAGCAATCTTCAGCACCTGCCTATATCCCTCGTAAAAATCGATAAGTCTTTCGTTCAGGAGTTGGGGCAGTCTGCCGACGCCGAGCATATCATCCGTGCCATTATCAGCCTGGCTCACAGCCTGCAAATCAGCGTGGTGGCGGAAGGGGTGGAGACGGAAGGACAACTGGAATTCCTGCGCCAGCAACACTGTGATGAAATTCAGGGTTACTACTACGCGCGCCCCATGCCATGGGCAGATCTTGTGCAATTCCTGGACAACCGTAGCCGCGCTGCTTGCCTGCAGCAATAAGCCGCTGTACCTTTGCGCTTTGACTCGTAAGCATCAGATGAGGTTGCATGAACAGTATCATCAGGCGCATTGCTGACGAACTGGGTGTTCGTGAACAGCAAGTGAATGCCACCGTTGAAATGTTGGACGGTGGCGCCACCGTTCCCTTTATTGCCCGCTACCGCAAGGAAGTCACCGGCTCGCTGGATGACAGCCAGTTACGGTCTCTGGAAGATCGTCTGCGGTATCTGCGGGAGCTGGAAGACCGCCGTTCCACGATCCTCAACAGCATCGAGGAGCAGGGCAAGCTGACCGATGAATTGCGTGCCAGCATTGATTCGGCGGACACCAAGAACCGCCTGGAAGACCTATACCTGCCGTATAAGCCGAAACGCCGGACCAAGGCGCAGATTGCCCGTGAAGCCGGCCTGGAACCGTTGGCCGATGCCCTGTATGACGATCCCGCACTGGAGCCAGAGAGCACTGCGGAAGGCTATATCAATGAAGAAGCCGGTGTTGCCGATACCAAGGCCGCGCTTGATGGTGCCCGCTACATTCTGATGGAACGCTTTGCCGAGGACGCGGAACTCCTGGGTGAACTGCGTGATTTTATCTGGCAGCAGGGGCAGCTCAAGGTCACCGTGGTGGACGGCAAGGAGAATGAGGGTGCCAAGTTCCGCGATTATTTCGACCATGTCGAGCCGCTGAAAAAAGTGCCATCCCACCGTGCGCTTGCCATCCTTCGGGGGCGCAATGAAGGCATGCTCACCTATTCCATCGTGGTCGGCGATGCGGAAGACGACCGTCGCCAGCCTCATCCGGCGGAACAACGTATTGCCGCGCGCTGGCATATCCGTGACAACGGCCGTGCGGCCGACCGCTGGTTGTCGGAAGTGGTGCGCTGGACCTGGCGCGTAAAGCTGTCCACCCAGATCGAAACCGATCTCATGGCTCAAGTGCGGGAAGCGGCTGAAACCGAGGCGATCAACGTGTTTGCCGCCAACCTCAAGGATCTGCTATTGCTGGCGCCGGCTGGCCCCCGCGCCACACTGGGGCTGGACCCCGGCCTGCGCACCGGTGTGAAGGTGGCTATCATCGACGGCACCGGCCAAGTGGTGGGCCACGGTGGTATTTTTCCACACGCGCCCCGCAACCAGTGGGATCAGTCCATTGAACAGTTGGCGAACTGGTGCCGGCAGTACCGCATTGAGCTGGTGGCGATTGGTAACGGTACAGCCTCCCGGGAAACCGAAAAGCTGGTCGCGGACCTGAGCAAGCGTTACCCGGAACTGAAGCTGGCGCGAATTGTGGTCAGCGAATCCGGCGCTTCGATCTATTCCGCTTCTGAATTCGCTTCCCGCGAACTGCCGGATCTGGATGTGACCATTCGCGGGGCAGTCTCCATCGCCCGCCGGCTGCAGGACCCATTGGCGGAAATGGTGAAGATCGAACCCAAGTCCATCGGTGTGGGGCAGTACCAGCACGACGTGTCTCAGGTGCAACTGGCCCGCAGCCTGGATGCCGTGGTGGAGGATTGTGTTAACGGTGTTGGAGTGGATCTCAACACCGCATCTATCCCTCTGCTGGCACGGGTGTCCGGCCTGAACCAGAGCATCGCCCAGAACATCGTCGATTTCCGTAATCAGAATGGCGTATTCCGTGATCGCAGGCAGTTGCTTAAAGTTTCCCGCCTCGGTGATCGTACCTTTGAACAGTCGGCCGGTTTCCTTCGCATTGCGGGGGGGGAGAATCCCCTGGATCGTTCCTCGGTCCATCCGGAAGCCTATGGCGTGGTCGAGGCCATTGCCCGCCAGAACAATCGTAAGATTGAGGGTATCGTCGGCGACGCCGATTTCCTGCGCTCGTTGAACCCGCAGGACTATGTCACCGAACAGTTTGGTCTGCCGACCATAAAGGATATTATTACGGAATTGGAGAAGCCGGGCCGTGATCCCCGGCCGGAGTTCCGCTTTGCCAGCTTCGAGGAGGGGGTGGAAACCCTCAATGACCTGAAGCCAGGCATGGTGCTGGAGGGTTCGGTCACCAACGTGACCAACTTCGGCGCATTCGTGGACATCGGCGTCCATCAGGACGGCCTTGTACACATCTCGGCGTTGTCGAACACCTTCGTGAAAGATCCGAGGGAAGTGGTCAAGGCGGGGGATATCGTCAAGGTGAAAGTGATGGACGTGGATATCCCGAGAAAGCGGATTGCCCTTTCCATGCGTATGGATGACCAGCCCGGGGAGAAATCCGATAACCGCGCCGGCTCCAGCAATAAAGGTGGCAAACCTTCCGCAAGAAATGACCGCCACAAAGGCGCAGACAGCGGACAAAAGGGTGCCATGGCCGGAGCGCTGGCACAGGCTCTGGCGTCGGCTCGCAAAGACGGCCGTTAACCCGCGCCGCCACACACTACCGTAATGGCCGCCGGTGTTCCCGGCGGCCATTCAAGCAGGAGTCATTCATGGGTGAATCCCGTCATCAGCTTTTTCAGCAGTTCACGGCCAACCAATGGGCTGGATTTCGAAAAGGCGTTGAGAAAGAAGGCCTGCGGGTCGATCGCAACGGCTTTATCGCACAGACTCCGCACCCCCGCTCGCTGGGTTCCACACTGACCCATCCGCGTATCACCACGGATTACTCCGAAGCCCTGTTGGAGCTGATTACTCCGGTATTCGACACCACGCGAGGGATGCTCGATTCGCTCCGGGATACCCATCGGTTCGTTCAGCGCAATCTTGGGGATGAGGTGTTCTGGGCCGCCAGTATGCCGTGTGAGCTGGACGGCGACGGGAGCATTCCCATTGCCGAGTATGGCACCGCCAATATCGGTCGCCTGAAGCATGTGTATCGCCAGGGGCTGGCCGTGCGCTATGGCCGCATGATGCAAAGCATTGCCGGTGCCCACTATAACCTGTCGCTGCCTGACAGTTTCTGGAGGCTTTGGCAGGACGCCCTTGGTAACCAGCAAAGCCTGCAGGACTTCAAGTCGGACCAGTATTTTTGGCTGATCCGCAATTTCCGTCGCCGCAGCTGGATGTTGATGCTGCTGTTCGGAGCCTCTCCAGCGCTGGATGCCAGCTTTGTGGCGGGTGTACGTCATGACCTGGGCAGGTTCGGCGATGATACCTGGTATGGCCGCGAGGCCACATCGCTGCGCATGGGCGATCTGGGTTACCACAACAACGCTCAGGCATCGCTGAACATCTGTTTCAATGAACTGAAGACCTACACCGACACCCTGTTCAGGGCGATTCATACCCCGTGGCCAGCCTACGAAGAGATGGGAACCCGGCGCGACGGCGAATTCATCCAGATCAACACCAGCGTGCTGCAGATTGAGAACGAGTATTACAGTGCCGTGCGGCCAAAGCGTACCACCGAGCGTGGGGAAAAGCCGATACAGGCTCTGGAGTCACGGGGCGTGGAGTACATTGAAGTGCGCTGTCTGGACCTGGATCCGTTCTCCGCGGTTGGCGTCAACGAAAGCCAAATCGATTTTCTTGACCTGTTCCTGCTGGATTGCCTGCTGTCAGACAGCCCGCGCATTGATGATGACGAATGCGATCGCCTGGATGACAATTATCAGGATGTGGTAGCTCAGGGCCGGAATCCGGACCTGACGATCTGTCGCTCCGGTGAACGGGGTCGGGTTGGTGACGCTGCCGTTGCCCTGATGGATCGTCTCGCCCCCCTTGCAGAACAGCTGGACAGCTTGAACGGAGATTCCACCTATCGGCGAGCGCTGGATGACCAGCGTGCCAAGCTCGACGATCCGCGAGAGTTGCCTTCAGCGAAGGTGCTTGAAGCCATGGAGGCTTCCGGCATGGGTCACCGGGAATGGGGGCTGGAAATGTCCAGGGAGCACCAGCAAACGCTGCGAGAGGAAGGGCTGTCGCCGGATGTGATGGCAGCGTTTGAAAAAATGACCGCTGATTCGCTTTCCGAGCAGGATGAAATGGAGCAAGCGGAAAACCAGCCGTTTGGAGAATTCCTGGAACAATACCTGCAATCCTGAACCGGGAGTGCCCCTCCCGGTCGGGCGTCACACTCTCCCCGGACCTGTCGCACAGAAACGTAATTAACGTTTGTCAGCTTCGGTTCGCGCTGTTAATTTCTGTAAGCAGAGTGACAGCATCTGATGGTGGCTACAGGTAAAGGGAGAACCGGTATGGCCAGAGACATCAAGTTAGGGTGGGATGTTGAGTCCCTGAATAAAGCCTATCGCCAGGGCTATATGGCCGCCTCTATGGGCATGGAACGCAGCCGCTGTCCCTATCGCGGAGAAGTCGTTGTTGCCGCCTGGGAAGCAGGATGGGAAGACGCTGAACAGGTTACCAATGAGGCGCGGCCGGTCGACGACCTGTTCTCCCGCATCGCCTGATGCCTGCGCCTGACGCTTGCTCACCCGGCCGTTGTATCACTTCTGAACAACGAACTCCGTAAACAGCACGCCGGTAATGCTCTCACCGGTCTGTTGCTCTTCCAGTGCAGTATTTATTCTCTTCGTGGCTTCTTCACGCAGCGACTGTTGTCCCTCGGTCGAGGACAACTGTTCTGCGTCAGTCTGCTCCCCGAACAGCATCACCAGCTCATGACGGAGCCTGGGCATGTGTGCCTCCACCGCCGGACGAGTGGTTTCCTTCGACGCCCTGATAGTAACCGCGGCCTTGAGGTAGGTCAGTTTGGTGCCCGGTTCCCCCACGTGGGTGACAAAGGGCGGATCCATTTCGATGTAGTCCGTGATTGCTGGTTCCTTTTCCTGCTCTTCCTGTATCTCGTCTCCCCCTTCGTCCTCCTGGGCAGAGGCGGTTGGAGCCAGGAGGAAGGCAAAAAACAGGGCCAGCAGAACGTACTTTGGCTTAAGTGTCATAGGCTTGAAGTTCGTATTGGTTTAAGGTTAAGTAGCTGGGCGCACGCAGCCGCCACCTGATGCTGGGAGAATAGCAGGCTAGATGCGCGGTTGCAGCATCCGATGCTTTACCGCCCAAGGCGGGAGACAGACTGACCTGAACGTTGACCCGAGGTACCCCTTTGAACTCCAGAGCCGTTTTCTTTCTGATATTCCTGCTGTGCGCCGGGCTGCTTGGTGTGGCCCTCTACATGGAGCATGTTATGGGGTTGGAACCCTGTCCTCTGTGTTGGCTGCAGCGATTCGGTTTTATGGCTGCTGGCTTCGTCAGCCTACTGGCAGCGCTCCACGGCCCCCATGGGTTTGGTGCAAGGGTCTACGGGTTGTTGTTGTCCGTCAGCGCGGGTGCGGGCCTGGCGATGGCGGGTCGACAACTGTGGCTTCAAAGCCTGCCGGCGGATCAGGTGCCAGCCTGCGGGCCTTCGGTGGATTACATGCTGGATGTGTTGCCCTGGATGGAGGTGTTGACCACGGCGCTGAAAGGCACGGGCGATTGCGCCGAAGTGACCTGGCGTTTCCTGGGGCTCAGTATTCCTGGCTGGACGGCCATCTTTTTCTCGTTGCTGGTGATTGTCGGCCTGGTGATGCTGTTGCGGCCCCCAAGAAAGCCGGAATGGATACAGGGATGAAACGGTTGCGACCGACCGCTGGCATGGGGTAACTTGAGTTTCGATACACTTGAGTTTCGATACAACAGAAATCAAACCAGAACGCGGTAACCGGAGATAGGCGTCATGTTGGATAATTGCCGTAATGCCAGGGAGCGTTGGGGTGGCGTCAGCGAACTGATTGATCGCTGGCTGAAAGAAAGGCAGGAACTGCTGGTACACTACTGCGATTTGTCCGGTACGACGGACTATTCCCAGACGGAGGCGCTGCGCACGAAATTTATCAAGCTGTGTGAGGTGCTGGTGGACTACGTGTCGGCAGGGCACTTCGAAATTTACGAGCAATTGGTTCAGGAAGCCCGTGAATTTAATGACGGTGGGCTGGAGCTGGCGGCAAAGCTGTACCCAAAAATCGAGCAGACCACGGAAACGGCGCTCAATTTCAATGATCGCCTTAACGGGCAGTCGCTGACGGAGAGCGAAGTTCGCGATTTGTTCCAGCAGTTATCAGAGCTCGGCGAAACCCTGGAAAGCCGGTTTGAGATGGAAGATTTCCTGATTGAGCATCTGCACAATGCCCATGCTGACAAGGTAATGTCGTCGGCTTGAGGTGAAGGCTTGAAACCTCCCCCCGATTCCAAAAGGAAATGGGGGGAGTGGCCGTTGCCAAGCGGCTTATTTATTCCGGGTTGATTTCCAGAAGCTCCACGTCGAAGACCAGGGTCTCGTTGGGTCCGATCCTCTGGTTTCCTCCAGGCCCATAAGCCAGTTCAGAAGGAATGTAGAGTTTCGCCCTGCTGCCTTCAGGCATCAGTTGCAGTCCTTCGGTCCAGCCCGGTATGACCTGGTTCAGGCCAAAGGTGACCGGCTCGCCACGCTCGCGGGAGCTGTCAAATACTTCGCCTGAGATCAACTCGCCGGTGTAGTGCACCTGTACGCGGTCTTCGGCCGTTGGCTTTTCACCATCGCCTTCTTCCAGAATTTCATATTGCAGGCCGGATTCCGTGGTTTTGACGCCGTCGCGTTTGGCGTTCTCCGCCAGGAACTGTTCCCCGGCTTCTTGATTTTTCTTGGCCAGTTCTTCCGTCTGGGCCGACTCCTGCTCCTGGAGTTGGCTCTGGTAGGCCATCAGGGCTTCCTGGATTTCCTCACGGCTCATTCGTGTCTGTTCTTCATCGCCGTCGTGGCCGTGCTGAATGCCTTGAAGGAATTGCTCCATTTTAAGGTTCGGCAGGTCATTGCTCATTCTCTGGCCCATGACCAGGCCCATGCCGTAGCTGACTTTCTCATCCGTGGATTCCAGCGCCGGATCTTCCGGAACCGCTTCCTGGGAAGAAGAACAGCCTGCCATGACACCGGCCACAGTCAGTGCGATCAGGGTTTTTCTCATTACATCGTCCTTAGTTAAGCTTGCGTTGAATGATCGGGAACGCACAAAAGGTAACGGGTTCTGTGGCCAGATGCCACTGAACATGTGTTAAGGAAGGGGGTAATCTCAACTACCGTTATTGGCCGTGTCAGGGCCGAGCGAAAAAGGTGCGCGGTAGGGCGATTGCCAATCGGTTTCCGAGTCGGACACGGGCGGGCGTACGCTCTTACTTTCAGATCGCTCTATTGCCAACGCGTTCCAGGGCCCTTGCGCAGGCGGCTTGTCAGCGTAGTGCCAGCTGCCGTCGCTGTCCCTCCATTTGAAGACGATGTCGGGCCCTTCAGTCGGAACCGGTGAGGGAACCAAGCCCTCAAACGCGGGAATTTCCGCGTTGGTTTCGGCCTTTGCGGGTTCGCTGGTGGTTTCGGCGGGGTCATTCAGGCCGAAAAACATCAGTGCCACCAGGACGCCGAGAGCGGGAAACGCCAGCCGGATTAGCCATTTCATCAACATGGCTTGTTATCTCCTTCAACGAGGGTCGACAGTTCTCTGGTCAAAATGTCCAGCAAGCTGCCGGTCTCGTTATCCATTGTCTTCTCTGGTGCTGCGGCGAGCAAGTTGCTGAGGGCCAGATTGGCCGTTGTTGCCTCACCGCTGCCTGTATGTTTGTTTGAAACCAGGGCCTGATAGGCCAAGGCCAGTTCCACCCGCTCCGCTTCAAGTTCGCTACGAGCGATGCACTCTCTTACAATAGCAGTGCCGGGGTCATTCTTTGTAATGGTTTTCTTCGCTGCTCGGAGCGGCTCTGTGACTTGGCGCCGCCAGGCGGTTACCTGTGCGCTCTCAGTGCCCGGAAACAGGTTGCCTGACGTGGCCAGCCACGTTGCGCAGAGAATCCGGGTAACGCTCCAGCCACGATCCTGCAGGCCGAGACACGCCTCCCGTGCCGCAGAGGATTCCCAGAAACGACAGGCAAACCGCCACAATGGGTTTTCCGGATCTGCATCCTCCGGTATCTTGCTACCGCTACACGCCATAGGGGCCAGGCCGGTTCCTTATCAAACGTTCCTTGATACTATTACGCTATGTTAACGATAACCGATCTCAGTTTACAACGAGGTGGCGTCTGGTTACTAGAAGCCGTCAACCTGACCATCCAACCCGGCCAACGGGTAGCGATAGTGGGTGCCAATGGTGCTGGCAAGTCCAGTTTGTTCCAGTTATTGCTGGGTCAACTGGCGCCGGAGCAGGGCAGTGCGTCTCTGCCCGGGGGGTGCCGAATCGCCCACATGGCTCAGGAAGTGGCCGCCTCGTCCCGCACGGCCCGGGATTTTGTGCTGGATGGCGACTATGATCTGCGACGCATGGAGTCAGAGTTGGCTGACGCCGAAGAGCGGGGTGACGATCACCGCATTGCCCGTATTCATGGCGAGCTCGACATCCATGAAGCCTGGTCTGCGCCTCGCCGCGCGGAAGCGTTGCTGAGAGGTTTGGGGTTTTCGGATGCCGACGCTGATCGGCCAGTGTCTTCGTTTTCCGGCGGCTGGCGGATACGCCTCAACCTGGCCCAGGCGTTGATGCGCCCGTCCGACCTGTTGTTGTTGGACGAGCCCACCAACCATCTGGACCTGGACGCCTGTCTTTGGCTTGAGAACTGGCTGCGGCGGTACGAGGGCACCCTGCTGTTCATTTCCCACGACCGGGACTTCATGGACCGTGTGGCGACTCACCTGGTGCATTTCGACCAACGGCGGCTGGACCTGTATACGGGTAATTACTCATCATTTGAGACCCAGCGCAGTGAGCGCATTGCCCAGCAGCAGGCCGGGTATGAGCGCCAGCAGGCAAGAATTGCCGAGATCCAGCGTTTCATCGATCGTTTTAAAGCAAAAGCCACCAAAGCCCGCCAGGCTCAGAGCCGGGTCAAAGCGCTGGAGCGCATGGAGAAAATTGCTCCGGCCCACGTCGACTCTCCGTTCAGTTTCGAGTTTCCGGTAGCCGATAAAGTGTCCAATCCGCTGATGTCGATTCGTAACGGCTCGGCCGGTTATGGCGACGCCGTTGTGCTCGAAGGCATTAACCTGTCTCTGCTGCCGGGCAGCCGCATTGGTCTTTTGGGCCCTAACGGCGCTGGTAAGTCCACGTTGATGGATGCCCTGCGGGGGCAAAGCACCTTGCTGCGAGGTGAGCGGACCACGGGAGAACACGTGGCGATCGGTTATTTTGCCCAGCATCAGTTGGAGTCGCTGGACCTGGATGCAAGCCCGTTCCTGCACCTGCAGCGGCTGGCTCCGAAAGCCTCCGAGCAAAGTGTCCGTAATTTTTTGGGAGGCTTTGACTTTCACGGCGATGAGGCCCTGAGTGCTATCCGCTCATTCTCCGGTGGTGAAAAGGCCCGCGTGGCGTTAGCGGTGATTGCCTGGCAAAAACCCAACCTGTTGCTGCTGGACGAGCCCACCAACCATCTGGACCTGGAAATGCGTCAGGCCCTGACCATGGCGCTACAAAACTTTGAGGGGGCGATTGTGGTGGTCTCCCACGACCGTCACCTGCTGCGCAACACGGTCGATGACTTCTGGTTGGTGAATGAGGGGCGGGTTACGGAATACGAAGGCGACCTGGAAGACTACGAGCGCTGGTTGGCGGACCGTCGCAAGGATGAAACCGAAGCTCCACGCCGGGAAAGTGGCGGAACCCAGACAACTGGCGATGAGGCATTGGCTGCGGATGGCGGTACCGGCGAGAACGCCGAAGATCGCAAGGCCCGAAAGCGGGCGGAAGCGGCCATTCGCCAGAAGCTTAGCCCCTACCGCAAACAACAGGGTGCGCTGGAGAACGAGATGGATCGGCTCCAGTCCACGTTGGTGACGCTGGAGCAGGAGCTTTCAGAGCCGGAACTCTATGCCGATCAGGGCAAACAGAAGCTAAAGGATCTATTGGGGCAACAAGCCACAGCAAAGAGTCGTCTGGCAGAGGTAGAAGCCGAATGGCTTGAAATCAGCGAAACGGTCGAGAGCCTCGAGGCAGAGTTAACGCCCTAGAATTTCACCTCCAGGGTGAAATTCTGTTTGGCCAGGTAATCCCGTTCGTTTTCAAGATCGGCCAGGGTCAGCGGGCGTTCATCCAGCCACCCTTCAGTGAATTCCAGGGCCAGACCATTGGTGGACGGGTGCAGGCGGAATTCGGGGGGCTGCTCATGATTCCGCGGATGCTGCAATAGCACTGCCAATCGAACCAGTACACACAGGTAACGCAGACGGGGAACGTCTTCGGGGTTCAGCCCGTCGAAAATGGCGGAAGAGAACTTGCGCCGGTGTCCGCGAACCAGGGTTGCCAGATCGCGCTGAAACTGTTGACTGAAGCCGGGAAGGTCGGAATACCGCAACAGGTAGGCGCCGTGCTTGTGGTACTGGCTGTGTGAAATGGTCAGGCCGATTTCATGCAGCCGACAGGCCCAACGCAGCACCTCTTCATCAATTGCCGTGTTTAGCGCCCAGGTGTTGGCTACCTGCTTCCAGGCCGCGATGGCGGTATGCTCCACGGCGCTGCCGTGTTCCTGGTCTACGTGATAGCGTTCCTGCAGGGCCTGTATCGTTCGTACCCTCACATCTTCGTGCTGAATCCGGCCGGCAATGTCGTACAGCAGGCCTTCCCTCAGCGCGCCGTCGGCGAACGTCATTTCCGTTATCTGCAGCGACTGGAATGCGCCCATCAAAATCGCAAACCCCGCCGGGAAAATACTTTGTCGGTCGGCGCGGACGCCCAGGTCACCGAGCTTCTCAGCCTTGCCCATATCGACCAGTCGGGTCCTGAGTTCCATCATCGCGTCCAGGGTGATGGTGCCGTCAGTGATCCTGAGGCTGGTCAACACACTGGCAATTGCCTTGATCGAGCCGGATGACCCCACCGCACTTTGCCAGCCCTTGCTGCGGAAGTGCTGACGGATATTGAGCAGTTCCTGTTCGGCGTGGGTAACGGCCTTGTCCATTTGCTTGCGGGTGATCTTGCCGTCCGGAAAGTATCGGTTGCGAAACGACACGCAGCCCATGTGCAGACTTTCCAGTTCCTGGGGTTCGAAGCGCTCCCCGATAATAAACTCGGTACTGCCGCCCCCGATATCAATCACCAGGCGCCGGCCACTGTCATCCGACAGGGTGTGTGACACGCCCAGGTAAATCAGACGGGCCTCCTCCCGGCCGGCGATGATTTCCACTGGATATCCCAGCACGTCTTCCGCCCTGGTCATGAATTCATGTGCGTTGCGCGCCACCCGCAATGCGTTGGTGCCCACCACCTGGACCGCCGCTGGTGGCATTCCCTGGAGCCTCTGGGCAAAACGGCTAAGGCAGGCCAGGGCACGTTCCTGGGCGTCTTCGGTGAGGCGGTTATGACTGTCCAGCCCGGCACCGAGCTGTACCTTTTCCCCCATCTTCTCCAGGGTGCGGATTTCACCATGAACCAAGCGGGCGACCACCATGTGGAAGCTGTTGGAGCCCATGTCGATTGCAGCGAGCAGTTCTGGCGGGGTGGCGGAAGAGTTGGCCGTCACGTGTATTGAATTCCTTCTGCCAGGCCCTAGATAGAGGGAAGGGAGCTTGAAAGAATGCATGCCGGAAACACGGCAGCGTTCATGTAACCATTGTTGTCAGGGCGAAGGCGGACGTTAACCACCATGCCTGGGGATTACTATAAGCGATATGAGGTGTAACGCAATGGGGCGTCAACGCTCAGGGTTAGGGTAATCCGAAGTGCCGGGGTGGAACGAAGCGCTTCACATCCGCCTGACCAATCGCGTAAAGTAAGGCTTACAATAATTTAGGAAATCGGTTGCCCCAAGCCTTTTGCGGCAACTGTCAGAACAGCCAACAGCATCGTTCAGGCGGCCAGAGCCGCTGGTGGGTGCACGAATCGGGAAACTGAAATGAGCGGAAATATTGTAAACGTTACAGATGCCTCCTTTGAGCAGGATGTGCTGCAGTCAGACGTGCCGGTGCTGGTCGACTACTGGGCAGAATGGTGCGGCCCATGCAAGATGATCGCGCCGGTTCTGGAAGAAATGGCTGAAGAGTACGAAGGCAAGCTGAAAGTCTGCAAACTGAACATCGACGAAAACGAGCAGACCCCGCCCAAATTCAACATCCGCGGCATCCCCACCCTGATGCTGTTCAAGAACGGCAACGTGGACGCCACTAAAGTAGGCGCACTGTCCAAGTCACAACTGGCCGCGTTCCTCGACAGCAACCTCTGATTGCTGCGAGTTAGCCAAAAACCGCCCCTGAGCAAAGGTTCACGGGCGGTTTTTTATTGCCAGGCCAACAACCAATCAGGCGAGTAATGCCGAACACCCCTTCCGAAAATGTGCGGAGCCATGGATGGCGGAGCCCAAGCGTACACGGACGTATTCAAAGCGTTTTTCGGAAGGGGTGTTCGTCATTGCTTGCCGTCTTGCTATGCGGCGTCGAGCGCTAGTCCCAGCTCTGAGTCCGATCCAAATCAGCAGCCTTCTGCTCAACCCAGTGTTCCGTGTCGCCCGTGATCTCCTTCTTCCAGAACGGCGCCGACGTCTTCAGCGCATCCATGATGAACTCACAGGCTGAAAAGGCATCTCCGCGATGGGCACTGCACACCCCTACAAACACAATCTGATCAGCCAATGCCAGCGCTCCCACCCGGTGAATAATCCGCGCGTCCCGCACATCCCAGCGACGTGAGGCTTCATGAACCAGACCCTCGATAACCTGTTCCGTCATCCCCGGATAGTGCTCCAGAAACAGCCCCGTAACGCCGTTCATGTCACCATTGTCCCGAACCAGTCCGGTAAAGGTCGCGATGGCTCCAGTACCAGAACCGCTGTTCCGAAGGGCTCGGTATTCTTCAGCAGGATCAAAATCCTGTTGCTGGACGCGGATCACATCAACCTCCTGTCACCGGCGGGAAAAAGGCCACTTCATCGCCAGGCTGTAAAGCCCTGTCGGGCTTGGTCATTACCTGATTAACCGCAATCATCACCGGTTGCGCGCCGTCCAGCTGGGCCCAGTTTCCCCCTCGAGAGGCAAGGCTGTGCAGCAGTTGCCCGGCAGTCAGCCCGGGTTGGGCCTCAACCGTCAGCGTGCTTGTATCCAGTTCCTCCCTCAGACGGGCAAAGAACTTCACCGTAATAGAATTATCCGTCGCCATGGTCATTCCAGCAGCTCCGCAAACGAGTAGTAGACAATAGGGTCGCCGAGGGTAATGGTCGTGTTCTCAGGTACTACAGCCAACCCTTCAGCCCAGCAGGCAGAACTCAGAACGCCGGAGCTCTGGTTAGGGTAGGCCGTGATCGTCAGGCCATCATCGCCAATGTTCTTACGGGCACGGACATACTGCCGGCGGATCGAGGGCTTCTCGGTTGAAAATCCGGCCGGGATCCGTTCACCGCGGACTGTAATACTTGTCCGACCCTGGCACGCGCGAATAAACGGCATGCCCATCACCATAAAGCTGACCAGCACGGCCACCGGGTTGCCGGGCAGGCCGAGCACCGGCGTGTCGCCAATCGTACCGAAGGCCATTGGTTTTCCTGGTTTGCTGGCAAGCCGCCACAGGGACAGGTCGCCTGATTCCTCCAGCACCGCCCGAACATGGTCTTCCTCGCCCACCGACACGCCGCCGCTGGTGATGATCAGGTCGGCCTCGGTTGCGGCCCGCTCAAGAGTGCTGCGGGTCGCGTCCCGGGCGTCCTTCAGGGCCTCACAAAGCACCACCTCGCAGCCTGCTTTCGCCAGCAATCCCAGCAGGGTGTAGCGATTGCTATTATAGATCTGTCCAGGCCCCAGTGGTTGTCCGGGGTCCACCAACTCGTCACCGGTCGTGAGAACGGCGACTTTCAGTTTTGCGTACACGGCAACGTCTGCCGTACCAATGGAGCCCAGAAGGCCCATTTCCTGGGGGCGGATCCTGGTGCCCGCTGCCAATGCCAGTTCGCCCTGAGCCAGATCCTGGCCACGGCGACGAATATTCTGGCCTTCACTGACAGGCCCATTGACGGTAATACCGTCTCCGCAAACGCTGACCCGTTCCTGCATGATGACCGCGTCTGCACCTGAGGGGATTTCCGAACCGGTGAAAAGACGCACGGCCGTTCCGGGCTTAAGGGTAAGACGTTCTTCACCGGCCGCTGTGCGGCCAGACACCGGCAGTGGTCCCCCGCCAGCAAGATCCCCTGCACGTACGGCGTAACCGTCGACGGCGCTGTTATCCGCTGGTGGTACATCCGCCGGAACTGTGTAGTCCCGGGCCAGAACCCGGTCCAGACTATTTGTCAGTGCCACGGTTTGCGAGCGCGTGATCGGGCGCGCCTGGGCAACCAGATGGTCAATGGCTTCTTCAACGGGAGTCAGGTCAGGGCTTGTCATGGATTATCGCTCCGAGCGCTCGCCAATAACCTGGTTGATCCGGCTGAGAGGCTTGTCCGGCTTGCCCAGGGCCAGGTCTGAGAAATTGCAGGGGCCGTGGCGGCTGTCTAACTGGCTGACCAGAATGCCGTTCCAGCCCGTGCGGCATGCACCTGTGGAGCCGGGCAGGCAGAAAATCACCGTGTGATTGGCCAATCCGCCAAAGGCGCGAGATTGAATAGTGGAAGAGCCAATCTCGCTGGCGGAAAGCCGGCGGAACTCCTCACCGAAGCCGTCGATGGCTTTGTCCAACAGCGGGGCGACGGCTTCCGGTGTACTATCGCGTTCATGGAAGCCGGTGCCGCCGGTGATGATCACCACGTTGATCTCCGGGTCAGCAATCCAGCCGGACATCAGCGCCCGTATGAGATAGACATCATCCGGCAGGATGCGTCGGGCAACCAGTCGGTGGCCCGCTTCAATGATGCTGTTCTCCAGGAACTTTCCTGATGAGTCTTCCCCTTCGCCACGGCTGTCGGACACCGTCAGCAGGGCGATGCTCAGGGGTTTCAGTTCGACGGTGGCGTCGATACTCATTGATGTTCTCCAAAGTTTTTATAGGTCTGTCTAACAGTATCTCTATTGGGAATGATGAATGGAAGGGGAGACACCCGTTAGAGGGATGCAGGGTATTTTCGGATGCCGAGGAAGGCCCCTTCAGAAGGAATTGGTTCAAAAATGCGCGACATTACTTGACATTGGTACGCAAGGTGGCTGATGATCGCTCTTGCCCGGCGAACGGTTGTTCTTCCTGTCTCTGGCTTCAGTACCTTTCCGGACTCCATCTACACCGGTTGCTCCATCTGGCCAGCACCAAGTTCAACGTATATCCGATCAATCCGTTTAGGGGCACCCCTTTCATTTCAATATTCGTTTACTTCCATTCCTGACTATCTAACAACCTATGAACCTTACTGAACTCAAGCAGAACTCCATGCCCGAATTGCTCGATATTGCGCAAGAGATGGGCCTCGATAACCTGGCTCGCTCGCGCAAGCAGGATGTCATCTTCACGATCCTGAAGAAGCATGCTAAAAGCGGCGAAGACATTTATGGTGACGGCGTACTGGAAATTCTGCAGGACGGTTTCGGCTTCCTCCGTTCCGCCGACGCCTCATACCTTGCCGGTCCTGACGACATCTACGTGTCGCCAAGCCAGATTCGCCGTTTTAACCTGCGGACCGGTGACACCGTTGCCGGCAAGATACGCCCGCCGAAAGACGGCGAGCGTTACTTTGCCCTGCTGAAAGTTAACGAGATTAACTTCGACAAGCCGGACAACGCCCGAAACAAGATCCTGTTCGAGAACCTGACACCGCTGTTCCCGGACGAGCGTCTGATGCTTGAAGCCGGTAATGGTAGCACCGAGGATCTGTCCTCACGGGTACTGGATCTGGTAGCGCCCATCGGCAAGGGCCAGCGCGGCCTTATCGTGTCTCCGCCCAAAGCCGGTAAGACGCTGCTGATGCAAAGCATCGCCCAGTCCATCACCCGTAACAATCCAGAGTGCCATGTGATGGTGCTGCTGATTGACGAGCGTCCGGAAGAAGTAACCGAGATGCAGCGCACCGTGCGTGGTGAAGTGATCGCCTCCACCTTCGATGAGCCCCCGGCCCGTCATGTGCAGGTGGCCGAGATGGTCATCGAAAAGGCCAAGCGTTTGGTCGAGCACAAGAAAGACGTGGTGATTCTGCTGGATTCCATCACCCGTCTGGCCCGTGCCTACAACACGGTGATTCCGTCCTCCGGCAAGGTGCTGACCGGTGGTGTGGACGCCCACGCCCTTGAGAAGCCCAAGCGTTTCTTTGGTGCGGCCCGTAACGTGGAAGAGGGCGGCAGCCTGACCATTCTTGCCACCGCGCTGGTCAACACTGGCTCCAAGATGGATGAAGTCATCTATGAGGAGTTCAAGGGAACCGGTAACATGGAGATCCATCTGGATCGCAAGATTGCCGAGAAGCGCACCTATCCCGCCATCAATATTCGCAGCTCTGGCACCCGCCGTGAGGACCTGCTGATGAGCGAGGCGGATATCCAGCGCATCTGGATTCTGCGCAAGCTGCTGCACTCCATGGACGACGATACTGGTGCCATTGAGTTCCTGCTGGACAAGCTGCGTGAAACCAAGACCAACGACGAATTCTTCCAGTCGATGAAGCGTCGTTAAGTTTTGGTTTCGGTTCGGGCCCTCTTTGCGCACTGAGCTTGGGGGCTGGTAACGCCGGGGGTCGTCTCCCCGGACACGCCGTGAACCCATCCATGGGGGCTCGGCATTGCCATCCTTGGCAATGCACGGTCCGGGGAGACGATCCCCGGCGTTACCGACCAGACTTCTCGCGCGCACGTCTCCCCATCTCCTGTTCCTGCACCAAAGCTGAAACCTAGGCCAGAGCCGAACCAAATAACCAGAATTCGCGTACAATGCCGGAATCAACCGGAGTAGCCGATGAAATACAACGACCTGAGAGACTTCATAGGCCAGCTTGAAAAGCTGGGAGAGCTGAAGCGTATTTCAGTGGAAGTCGATCCCCACCTGGAAATGACCGAGATCTGCGACCGCACGCTGCGGGCAGGTGGCCCCGCGTTGTTGTTCGAGAACCCCAAAGGCTACGACATGCCCGTGCTGGCCAACCTGTTTGGTACGCCGAAACGCGTGGCCATGGGCATGGGGCAAGACAGCGTGACCGCGCTGCGGGACATCGGCAAGCTGCTCGCCTTCCTGAAAGAGCCCGATCCTCCCAAGGGCTTCAAAGACGCCATCGAGAAACTGCCGCTGTTCAGGCAGGTGATGCGTATGAGCCCCAAAGTGCTTCGCTCGGCGCCCTGCCAGGACGTGGTGATCGAAAAGGACCAGGTGGATCTGTACCAGATACCGGTTCAGCACTGCTGGCCCGGGGACGCAGGGCCTTTGGTGACCTGGCCGTTGGTGATAACCCGTGGGCCCCATAAAGAACGCCAGAATCTTGGTATTTACCGGCAACAGGTCATTGGCCGTAACCGGCTGATCATGCGCTGGCTGAGCCATCGTGGAGGTGCGCTGGATTTTCAGGAGTTCCAGAAAGCCAACCCGGGTAAACCCTATCCTGTGGCCGTTGCCCTTGGGGCGGACCCGGCGACCATCCTGGGTGCGGTGACGCCGGTGCCGGATTCGTTATCGGAATACGCCTTTGCTGGCCTGCTTCGCGGCGGAAGAACCGAATTGGTGCAGTGTGGTCTCAGCGATCTGCAGGTGCCGGCCAGTGCCGAGATTGTGCTGGAAGGGTTCATCTATCCGGACGACGTAGCGCCGGAAGGCCCGTTCGGGGACCATACCGGTTATTACAACGAAGTGGATGAATTCCCGGTGTTCACCGTGGAGCGGGTGACGCACCGCAAGGACCCGATTTACCACAGTACCTACACTGGCCGCCCACCCGATGAGCCCGCCATTCTGGGTGTGGCACTGAACGAAGTCTTCATTCCCATCCTGCAGAAGCAGTTCCCCGAGATTGTGGATTTTTACCTGCCTCCCGAGGGGTGCTCCTACCGTCTTGCAGTGGTGACCATGAAGAAACAGTACCCCGGCCATGCCAAACGGGTGATGATGGGAGTATGGTCATTCCTGCGGCAGTTCATGTACACCAAGTTTGTGATCGTTACCGACGACGACGTAAACGCACGGGACTGGAAAGACGTGATCTGGGCCATGACCACTCGCATGGACCCATCCAGGGATACCACGCTGGTTGAGAGCACTCCCATCGACTACCTGGACTTCGCTTCGCCGGTGTCCGGGCTGGGCTCGAAAATGGGGATGGATGCCACCAGCAAGTGGCCGGGCGAAACCGATCGGGAGTGGGGCACGCCCATCACCATGTCCGACGACGTCAAAAGGCGTGTGGACGACATCTGGGACAGCCTGGGGATTGAAGTTTCATCCGATCGCCCCGATTGATATGGCCAGCCGTGAATGTCGTATTCAACTCGTGCCGGCGGTATTGTCCTTTACCGCAGCCGCCGACGAGACGCTGCTTACGGCAGCCGGCAGGGCGGGCATTGCGGTTCCCGCCGCCTGTCGCAATGGCGTGTGCGAGCTCTGTGAGGCTCGCCTGGTCTGTGGCGAGGCCCTGAATACCCGCAATCAACACACAATTCCGGTCACCGGGCGACTGATGATGTGTCGCACCCTGGCGCTCAGTGACCTTGAACTGGAGATAGACGCCGTTATGGCAGCCGGAGACAACCAGCCTCGCAAGTTCCAGGCAAAGGTGGTGGACGTTCGTTCCATCAGCCACGATGTTTACCGTGTGGAACTGCAACTGCCCCGTCGCCGGGAACTGTCGTTTCACGCCGGCCAGTACCTGTCCGTGAATCTGCCGGATACAGACCCCTGTTATTTTTCCATCGCCAGCAGTCCGTCTGAAGAATTGATTGAGCTGCACATTCAGGCGACACCGGAGTGGGTGTCTGCACAGAAAGTGATTGATGCATTGACCTCTGGCGGAGAGGTGACCGTTGAATTACCCCACGGCCGCGCGTGCCTGGCGTCCGCGCCGGACAAACCGCTGTTGCTGGTCGCCGCCGGAACGGGGTTTGCCCAAATGAAGAGCCTGGTGGACTACCTGCAGAACACGTCTTACGACAAGCCTGTGAAGTTCTACTGGGGCGTTCGCCGCCACGAGGATATGTACCTGCGATCCCTGGCCCAGCAGTGGCAGGAAGAATGGCCGCCCTTTACCTTCCTGCCCGTGGTAGGGGATGACGAAGACAACGAGTGGAGTGGCCACCACGACCAGTTGGTGCGAACCGTGCTGGCGTCGGGCATGGACTGGAGCAACGTGGAAGTTCACGCCAGCGGCTCGCCGACGATGGTCTATACCTTGATGGATGCGTTACTGGAGGTGGGGTTGCCGCAGGAAGCATTTTTCTCCGATGTACTGGAATACGCCCCGAGAGGTTGAGACCCGGGGCCAGCCCCTCAGGCCTTGGGCATCGGCAAATCCGGCAACCCACTATCGTTAACCAATCCCTGCATCAACAGCTTCACGCTGTTCTCACCCTCGCCCATGTGAGCGTTCAGGCGGCTCAGCTCGGCCATGGTTTCACGGCTGCGGCGTAGCCGAAGGCTGGTTTCGAAATACTCCCGCGCCTTGCCCCAGAGCTCGTTGCGCAAGCTCAGACGGCCGAGCGCCAACAGAAGCTCTGCATTGTTGGGACGATCCTTCAGCCACTGCTCCGCCACCAGCAACTGCTCATCCGGCTTCAGGCCTTTTACGCGACCATACAGATTGACCAGCTCATCACCCCAGTGATTGCGCAGGACTTTCCTCAGCAGGGTTTCAGCCTGGGCTTCGTCGCCCAGATCGGCAAGCAGCCGGGCATACTCGCGAATGGTGTGTTCGTCACGGCGGAGAAACCCTGGCAGCTCATCCCAAAGTTTGGTGAGAGGCTCAAGGGACGCCGAAGGCTCACCCGAGTGGCGGCGGCATTCCTCAGCGGCACGCTGCAGAAGGTTTTGCCAAACCAGGCGTTCCAGGTCGCCCTGTTCTTCACTCTCCATCAGGTTGCGTTTGCGGATTTCCGGCAACAGGCGGGACAGCTCGCGCCAGTCTTCCAGGCGCACGTAGGTGTTTTTCAGCAATTTGAGTACAAACGGATGGTGGGGCGCCTGCTTGCGCAGCCGCACCAGGGTTGCCAGGGCCTGCTCCAGTCGGTTGCCCGCCAGTTGCAGTTGGGCCTGAGTAATGCCCACGGCCATGTCGGAGCCCGGGGTGCTTTCAAAGGCCTTGCGCAACAGTTCGTCAACGGCCTCGTGATCGCCGGATTCAAACGAGGCCTGGGCCGCTGCCAGGTAGTTGATCAGTGGCGTGTCCGCGTGCTCTGCTGAAGAAGTGAGCAGCTTGCGGGCACGTGGCCAGTTACCCTCCGCCAGGGCCAGCAGCCCCTGAGTGGTTCGGCGCCGGGCTCGGCGTTCATTGCTGCGGGCCAGCCAGCCGGCGACCATGCCGGTGCCATGGCGCAGTCGACGGAACAGATTGATGGTTAGCACGGAGGCTGCCACCAGCAGTACCAGCAACGCCAGACCAATCCAGAAATTGGTTTCAATCAGATAGTTGCCCAGGCTGATGCGGATGTAGCCAAGGTCGTACTGCAACCCCAGCGCAAGCCCGGTGCCCAGCAGTAAGGCGACCAGGATGATCAGCAAAATGCGGATCATGATGCGTCTCCCTGTTCACCGTTGCTGCCATTCTTTTCGGCCTCTCCGTTGTCCAGTCGACCGGCCAGTCGTGCCTTGAGCAGTTCCAGTGAGCGGCTGATGTCTGGCAGTTCCGGATCAACGTTCTTTTGTGAGAGTTCCTCCAGGGTCTGCGAGAGCGCGATGATGCGGGTGTTGCTGCTGTCGTACCAATTATTGATGGCATTGCTGGCTTTGGTCAGGGAGCGTGAGTAGAGCTGTTGATGACCGCGAAGTACGGCCAGCTCGGCTTCTTCCAGCATCAACTGCAGATTGAGCCGTGCATAGGCGCTTTGCTCCGGAGACAGCAGGGGTTTGACCGGCTCATCGAGCCTGCGGACCACAACCACCTGAGACAGGGTTTGCTTGACCTTGTGCCATCCCTCGGCAACCAGGCCCTGCCCGGAAGCATCGGCTTCCGGGTTCTCGCCGCTACTGACAAATCCTGGGGCGCGATCATGAATCAGTGCACTGTCTGTCAGTTGGTGGATGCTGTCGATGGCTGCTTCCAGTTTCAGGTAGAGCCCGGTGCGGTCGACATCGACAATGCCCTTGAGCGCCAGGATTTCCTTGGCCAGTTGCTGGCGAACCGGGTAAACGCCGATATCGTCTGATTCCGCCAGAACTTCATCACCGGATTCCAGTGCCGCCAAGGCTCCGCGAATGTCCTTTTCGATCATGAGCCTCTGGTTGGCCACCCTCAGCAGATATTCCGCCTCGGCCAGCAGCCAGTCAGTACGAGTGCGGCTTCCGGCCTCCAGCAGTTCACGGGCGTTGTGGTCGATCTGCCGTTGCTGGGTCGCGATCAGTTCACGCTGTTCAGACAGCTTGTCTTCCAGCGCCTGCAGGCGACGGCTCTGCTCACTGCCGGTCTGGCCGTACATCCGGTCCAGTTGCTCGGTGTCACTCTCCAGATCGGTGATGGACTGTTGCAGTGCCTGGTAGTTGTTCCATTGCTGCCAGCTCCAAAGAGCCAGGGCAACGGCCAGGGCGAGCGCCAGTAGTGTAATGATCCAGAGGGGCCACAGTTTTTGCCGTGTTTGCTGATGCTTTTCGATCGGGGCAGGCAGTTGTGCGTTTGATTCTGTCACGGGCATCCTTACTTGGTGTTTCCGGAGCCTCCGTCCAGGCTGGCAAGTTGTTCTGCAACTGCAGCCACAATCGAGCTATCGGCAAGGCTTCCTGGTATACACGTTCGCCGGAGGCCGGCCAGACGTGCTTGTTCGGCAATCCGCTCAACGGGGACAACCAGTAAAGTGTTTTCAAGATTATGGCCGGTATTGTCACTGAGTGCGATGAGATTGTTCAATGTTTCTCCCGACAGTGTGACGATGGCCTCGGGGGAAAAGTCGTTCAGCATCGCGTTCAGCGTCGCTTTATCATAGTCGGGACAGAAGCGACGATAAAGGGGCAGCACGGTGACTCGCGCGCCTCTGCGTTCCAGGGTTTGCGGGATCAGTTCCCGGCCTTCCTGTCCGCGCACCACCAGAACCTTTTGGTGCTCCAGTGTGGCCAGCTCCGGCAACTGTAGCAAATCTTCGCTGGTGTGGCCGGTTTCCGGTTGCCGCGTTTCCAGGCCATAGTTGCTCAGCACCGTGGCGGTTCCTGCCCCGACGCCGTACCAGTGGATGTCGGTGGGTGTCTGGGGCCACCACTCGTCCAGCCAGTCGAGCAGCAAGGCGGCGGCATAGGGGCTGACGGCAATGACGTGGGCGAACTCGTCCAGGTTGAGGATCAGCGTGCGGGTTGCGGGGTCTTCCGGGAGCGGCTCGCGGGCGATAAGCGGCATGACCCGCGCATCGGCGCCGGCATCGCAAAAGCGCGAGGCCAGCCGGTCGGCTTCCGGTTGTGGCCGGCAGATGAGTATCCGCCGGCCCTCAAGGGGTAGCGAATCAGGTTGGGGTGTGGCCATAGATGTCAGCCAGTACCTTGTCTGCACCCAGTGCGAGTAGGTCTTCCGCCAGTTCGCGTCCAAGGCGCTCGCCTTCGCTGCGGGGCGCGCGGCCTTCAACGCGGAATACCTGGGTGCCGTCGACAGCGCCCACGAGTCCCCGAAGCCAGAGCATGTCATCGTCTTCCAGCAACGCGTAGGCCGCGATGGGTACCTGGCAGCCGCCCTGCAATCGCCGGTTCAGGGCCCGTTCCGCTTTCACTCGGTCCGAGCTGTCGCGATGATCCAGGGGCTCCAGCATGGCGATCAGTTCGGCATCATCGAGGCGGCATTCGATGCCAAGCGCACCCTGGCCCACGGCAGGCAGGGATATACTGTCTGGCAGGCAGTAGCGGATACGGTCATGGAAACCGAGGCGTTTGAGCCCGGAGCTGGCCAGGACTATGGCCTGGTAATCGCCGGCATCCAGCTTTGCCAGGCGGGTGTTGACGTTGCCACGCAAGGTGCGGATTTCCAGGTCGGGCCGGTAGGCACGCAACTGGGCTTCCCGGCGCAGGCTGGCAGTGCCGACTACGGCGCCGTGGGGCAGGGCGTCCACGTTATCGTAGTCATTGCTGACGAACGCATCGGTGGGGTCTTCCCGCTCACAGATGGCCACCAGCCCCAGCCCTTCCGGAAACTCCATCGGCACATCTTTCATGGAGTGCACCGCCAGGTCGGCACTGCCTGCCAGCATGGCCTCTTCCAGTTCCTTGACGAACAGACCCTTGCCGCCAATCTTGGCCAGCGGCACATCCAGGATCTTGTCGCCCTGGGTTTTGATCTTGACCAGTTCCACGGTCACGTTGTCGTGGAGCCGCTCCAGTTCAGACTTGATAAATTCCGCCTGCCACAACGCCAGTGCGCTGCTGCGGGTTGCAATGCGAAGGGTTCGTTTTGACATGGTGTACGTTGCCGGATCTGAAAAATGGTACGCCAAGGGTACTCTTTGTGAGGCAAATTGTGGAGCCGAATGTTGAGCGCCCAGGCTACCCGAGGCGATGCTCCTTTAGCCACTGCCGTACAGAGGCGGCGTGTCTCCGGCTCACGGGCAGTTGCCCGTGCTGGTCTGTCAGATCAATCAGGTTCTGGCCATCCCGTTGTTTCAGCAGCGCTCGGATATAGCGCACGCCTACCAGGGTGTGTCGGTGAATTCGCAGCAGGTACTGCGAGTAGGTGCTTTCCAGTTCTTTCAGGGTGTAATCGGTGACGGTTTCGCCGCGCAGGTGATGGATGGTGACGTATTTCTGATCGGCTTCGCAGTACAGAATGCCCTGGATGTCGATCAGTTCAGTCCCGCGGTGGGTGCGGATGGCCAGCTGTTCATCCGTACCCGATTGTTTTTCAGTCAGTGCCTGTAATTGCACCCGGTTGACTCGGCCAGCCCGATTGAGGGCGTCAGCCAGCGCTTCACGACGTACCGGTTTGAGCAGGTAGGCCACCGCGTGTACATCGAACGCCTGGATGGCGTAATGATCATAAGCGGTGCAGAAGATGATGGCCGGAGGGGCCTCCAGCGAAGCCATCCGTCGGGCGGCTTCCATGCCATCGGTACCCGGCATGCGGATATCGAGCAGCAGGATGTCCGGCGCCAGGCGCGCGGTTTTCTCCAGTGCTTCGTCGCCGTCGCCAGCCTCGTCACAGACATTGTAGCCAGGCAACGCCTCCACCAGTCGGCGTATGCGCTCCCTGGCCAGAGGTTCGTCGTCGGCAATCAGTACGCTGCGGTGATTGTTGTCGCCCATGCTTGCCTACTTGCTCCCTGTTGCCGGTTTTCCGTTGCCACTCGCTGTCTGCCATGGCAGCCGGAGAGTGACAGTATAGATATCATTCTGGTGGCTGTGTTTCAGCACGGCGGGCTCACCGAACAGGGCGTGCAGGCGGGACTGAATGTTGGCCAGCGCCATTCGGTTGCCTTCGTGGCTACCCTGGTCAGAATCCGGGCGCGGGTTCTGCACCATCAGGTAGACCGAGGGGCCCTTGCGGTAGGCCTCAACCTTTACGGTACCTCCGTTCGGACGAGGCTGAATGCCATGATAAATGGCGTTTTCGACCAGTGGCTGGAGGGTCAGGGGAGGGATGGCCTGTTGTTCCAGTCCATCTTCGATATGCCATTCCAGTGTCAGCCGGTCTTCCAGACGCAGCTTTTCAATGGCCAGGTAGCGTTTGCACAGGTCCAGTTCGGCGCTCAGAGGAATCAGGCGGTCACCGGTGCGCAGGCTGGCGCGGAACAGTTCGGACAGATCCAGCACGGCGTCTTCGGCCCGTTCCGGGTTAACGACAATCAGGCTGGCAATGGTGTTCATGCTGTTGAACAGGAAGTGTGGATGGATTCGTGCCTGCAGGGCGGTCAGCCGGGCCTGCATTTCTGACTCCCGCTGTTGTTGCCACTGGAACTGCAGGTAGAAGTATCGCAGCACCATCAGTGTGATCAACAGCGCCAGCAGCAGTTTCTTGGCCACGCCCTGCCAGGCTTCGAGGCCGGGTTGCGGGTGTAGCACGCTGTCTGCGAAGAGGCTGAAGGCCAGCACATCCAGCATCACGATGGTAACAATCACTGTGGTGGCACGGGTAACTGTCAGTCGTGAGAGCCAGCGCCGCATGGGGCAGATCAGGGCGGCGCTGGTCAGCACCGTCCATTGCACGAACAGGGACAGCAGGCCGAAGTAGTTCCAGTCAATCCAGTGGCTTTCGGCCTGAACGATGGACAGCACCAGCACCAGCAGTTCACTGGTGACCACCAGCAGGAAAACGGCCCTGACCCGGCACAGGTCCGGCACATAGAAATCGGCGTCGCTGTCCGCGACTGCCTGGGCTGGGCGTTCCCTGTTGTGTCTTGCGGCCATTGGACCTGTTCCTGATTCCTGTTCCTGATTAGGGGAGGGCAACTGGGCGCCGCGGAATGCTATAATCCTGCGATATTCCATTTACCCATTCCCGCAGAATGATGCCGGGCTGTCAGCAGGAAAGATAGATGACGGATCAGAACAAGAGCGCCGAGAAACCCTGGGGCGGTCGTTTCACCGAACCCACCGATGCCTTTGTGGAGCGTTTCACCGCTTCCGTGGGCTTTGATCAGCGCCTATACCATCACGATATTACCGGGTCCATTGCCCATGCCACCATGCTGGCGGAAGTGGGTGTGCTGACTGTGGAAGAGCGTGACACTATTATTGACGGCCTGAAAGCCGTCAAGGCGGACATTGAGGCCGGCACCTTTGAGTGGTCGGTCAGTCTGGAAGATGTGCACATGAACATTGAAGCGCGACTGACGGATCGGATTGGCATCACGGGCAAGAAGTTGCACACCGGTCGCAGCCGCAACGATCAGGTGGCCACAGATATTCGCCTCTACCTGCGCGACGAAATCGACGTCATCGCCGAAGAGCTTCGGCGCCTGCAAGCCGGCCTGCTGGATCTGGCCGAGCGCGAAGCCGAGACTATCATGCCGGGATTTACCCACCTGCAGACCGCTCAGCCGGTTACCTTCGGTCATCACCTGTTGGCCTGGTACGAAATGCTGGTGCGGGATGCCGAGCGCCTGCAGGACTGCCGCAAGCGTGTGAATGTGATGCCCTTGGGTGCTGCGGCGCTGGCGGGCACAACCTATCCGATTGATCGCGGTATCACTGCAAAACTGCTGGGCTTTGATCGGGCCAGTGAGAATTCCCTGGATTCCGTGAGTGACCGGGATTTCGCCATCGAATTCTGCAGCTTTGCCGCCCTGTTGATGACCCACCTGTCGCGCTTCAGCGAGGAACTGGTACTGTGGACCTCTGCCCAGTTTGATTTCATCGACCTGCCGGACCGTTTCTGCACCGGGTCGTCCATCATGCCCCAGAAGAAGAATCCGGACGTGCCCGAGCTGGTACGCGGCAAGACCGGCCGGGTGAACGGCCACCTGATCAGTTTGCTGACCCTGATGAAGAGCCAGCCGCTGGCCTATAACAAGGACAATCAGGAGGACAAGGAGCCGTTGTTCGATACCGTGGACACCGTGAAAGGCTGCCTCAAGGCTTACGCGGATATGATCCCGGCCATCGAAGCGCGGGCCGACAACATGCGCGTGGCGGCCAAGCGGGGATTCTCCACCGCAACTGATCTGGCGGACTATCTGGTCAAGAAGGGCGTGGCTTTCCGCGATGCCCATGAAATTGTGGGCAAAGCGGTTGCGTTTGGCGTTGCCGAAGGGCGTGACCTCTCCGAGATGACCACGGAAGAACTCACCCGCTTCTCCGACGTCATCGGCGAAGACGTGTTCGATGTGCTGACGCTGGAAGGCTCCGTGCAGGCGCGTGATCACCTTGGCGGCACTGCGCCGAAGCAGGTGCGCGCTGCAGTCGCACGCGCGCGCCAGGCACTCTAGCTAGCCGCCAATCTTCCCCGTGGTCAGGGTAACCTCCACCGGTTTCAGCTCCTCCAGTGGGCGTGGCCGGTAGAGGCGGAAGCCCTGGCCGTAGTGAATGCCAAGGGTTCGTACCTTTCGGAGGGTGTCGTCGTTCTCAATGAAGGTGGCGACCGTCACCTTGCCCGAGGCTTCCGCTATTTTATGAAGCGCCTCTACCATTACCTGCTGCACCGGATCGTCGTTCAGGTGCTGCATGATCTTGTGGTCCAGCTTGATGATGTCCACCGGCAGTTTCGCCGCCAGGCCGTAACTTTCCACCGACGCTCCCGCACCATCCAGCGCTACCCGGCAGCCAATGCGGTGCAGGCTGTCGCACAGCACCGCGACATCGTCCGGATACTGGGTGGCGTGGGCTTCCCTTATCTCCAGGCAGAAGCATTCCGGGGCAAAGGGTGATCCTTTCAGTGCGGCTTCCATAAAGTCCGCAAACGAGTCATCCAGTACGCTGGCCAGGGACAGGTTGAAACCGCAGTACTTGAGGCGCGGCTCCAGCAGACGGTGCTGTTCGAGCCAGGCCAGGGTCTGACGGATCACCTGGCGATCCAGGCGCTTGGCCAGGTCAAATCGTTCGGCAACGGGCAGGAAAGCGTCCGGGGTCAGGGGAGGGCTGTCAGGCGTCTCACCGGGAATCCGGGTCAGTATTTCGATGTGGTCGCCCCAGGTAACGCTGGCCACGGGGCGCAGCGATTGGTATTCAAGCTTCAGGTGGCCACTGTCGAGTGCCTGCTGGATTTGTGCCAGCACCTCGTTGGCCGTGCCCTCGTCCAGCGACAGGGACATGGCCCGGGCGGCATGAATCCGGTTGCGACCGGACGTTTTTGCGGTGTGGCACAGGTCAGCCGCCTGGGTCAGCAGTTGTTCGGAATCGGTGGGCGCGTCGTCGTCCAGAAACAGCAGGCCGCCACTGGCCGTTGTCTGTAACTGCTTGTCCTGCCAGTGGAACACGAAGCCGCCGATCAGCTCGAGAATGCTGTCGGCAATCTTGCGGGCGCGCGCTTCGGGGCAGTTTTCGATCAGCAGGGCGAAGGTGTCGCCGGCCAGTCGTGCCAGCGCATCCCGCTGTCGGATCTTGACCCCGAGATTGCCGGCCAGCTCACGCAGGTAACGGTCGCAGGTGCCGCTGCCGGCGATGTCGTTGAAGTGGTCAAACCCATCCAGGTCGAGATAGAGCAGGCTGTCACTGCTCTCCCGCCGTGGCTTCTGCTCCAGTGTTCGTTGCAGGCGGCCCAGGAAGGCTTTGCGGTTCATCAGGCCGGTGACCGGATCATGCTGGACGCGGTATTCGCTGCTGGAGGAGTTCTGCAGGCGGTCGCTGATGTCCCGGGCCACATGAACGGCGCCAATCACGTCGCCCTGGTCATTGGTCAGGCGTTGATAGTGGATCTCGTACAGGGGCAGCTCCCGGTGTTGCTGCGCCATGGGCATTTCCACCACGAAACTGTCGCGTTCGAAGGCGCGGTGCCAGAGTCGCTCGATAAGCCGTCGTTCGTTGGGGAAGCCCTGCAATGCGGCGCTCAGGTTGCTTCCGGATTCCGGCCGGAGGCCGAAGGTAATCTCGAACTGGCGACTGAAGGCACGGTTGAAATGCAAAAGGTTTAGCTGGCGATCAACGGCGACCACCAGGTCGTTGGTGGCGTTGATCGTGGCGCCCAGCATTTGCTCCGCCTGCTGGCGGGCGAGGGTATGATTGCGCTCAGGCGTGTGGTCAACCAGCGTTCCGCCCAGTCGCTGTATCCGTTCGCCGGCTTTCAGGGCCCGGCCAGTCAACGTCACTTGGCGAACGTTCTGTCGCGCGGTTATCAGATCCAGCGTCAGGGAGAAGGGCTGCCCGGTGCGGATGCAGCGACGGAACAGGGCGCGTATCCTGCCCTGGCTGGACTGGCAGTAGAAAAGTGCCTGTTCGGGCGTGATTTCGCTGCCGGGTCTTAATTCCAGCAAATGATACATGCCGTCCGTCCAGATCAACTCATTGCTGTGGAGGTCCAGCTCCCAGATACCAACGCCGGCGGAAGTTTCAGTCAGCCGAATCAGGCGGTGGTCGATGGGGGAATGATCCCGCTGGCTTATAAATGCGCTGGCGGCCTGGTCGGAATCGCGAATGTCCATGCGCAGGCTGAGACCCGCTGTGAAGAAAAAGCCTTCCTTGTGGCGGAAGGTGATCAGTATCGACTCGCCATTTTCAATTCGGTGGCGATGGGCCGGTGCAAAGGGATCGTCCTGGCGTGCGGCCAGGATGCACTGAACCTTGCGACCCTCCAGTTCGCTGGCGTCGTAGCCCAGCACTGCCTCGGCGTGATGATCAGCGAACAGGATGACGCCGTCGTCGTTGATGCGGATCAGGGTTCGACGTTCGGCACCCTGGGGGGTGTCGGAACGGTCTCGACGGATAAAGAATTCTTTCACGACGGAAAAGCCTCAGCCAAGTTGTGGCAGGAGCGTGCTAATGTTCTCCCGCTTTTATTTTTTTGCCGATTTTGCCACGATTCGGTCATCATACTGATAATGGTATCGGAAAGAACCTCTCCCGCGGAGTCGCCTTGACCATCCAAACCGCTCCTATTGCCCTGGACTTTGATGAGGGTATAGACCGAAAAACGCTGCGCCGGCTGCGGGACCGGTTCATGGCTGTCAACCGGGAGCGCTGGGATCGTGCCCATTCGGCCCTGACCTATCGGCAACAGGCTGTTCTGGAAGTGTTGCCACTGGTGTTCCATCTTAATCACCCGGCTTTGCCCGGCTATCTCGACAGCGACTGCCCTTACGGACTGAGCCACTATCGGCCCCCTGAGTCCACGCTGAACGCTGCCCGGCGCCTGGCAAGAACCTTTTCACTCAAGGACGAGGGGCGCAGAAAACCAGACCTGGAAGCCCTCTTCCTGATGGGCAGCCCCGGGACCCTGGGCCATTCGGTGGCCAGTGATCTGGATATCTGGCTGTGTCATCGCCCGGATCTCTCGGAGCGGGGCGTGCGTTGCCTGGAACGTAAGGCTCAAAGTCTGTCCATCTGGGCCGAAAGCCTGGGGGTTGAGCTTCATGTGTTTGTGTTTTCCGCCGCTGACTGGCGTGCCGGAAGGCAGCGAGCGGAAGTGACCGGGGAAAACTGCGGCAGTTCACAGCATTATTTGCTGCTGGACGAATTCTACCGCACGAGCATTCATCTTGGCGGCCGTTATCCATTGTGGTGGCTGGTCCCCGTGGAGGATGAGCGACGCTATGACGAGTGCGCCCGGCAGCTGATTGACTGCCGTTTTATCCGGGGTGATGAGTACATTGATTTCGGCCCCGTGTCCTCGATACCGCAGGAAGAGTTTCTGGGGGCTGGAGTCTGGCAGTTGTACAAAGGCATCGACATGCCCTGGAAGTCGATCCTCAAGCTGCTGCTGATCGAGTGTTATGCCCGTAGTAATGAGAGCCAAGAGAGCGATGAGAAACCACTGCTGTCCCGGGTCTTCAAGGCGGCGGTGTATTCCGGTGAAACCAACCCTGACCGGCTCGATCCCTACGTACTGCTTTACGAACGCCTTGAGCAGTGGCTGCTTGAAGAAGATGCCCCCCAACGCCTGGTCCTGGTGCGTCAGAGCCTTTATCTCAAGGCAGGCCTGCCGCTTACCCGTTCGGCACAGACCCTCTCAGGCTGGAGAGCCAGGCTGTTGCAGGCCCTGGTGGACTCCTGGGGCTGGTCGGCTGCTGAGTTGAAAAACCTGGACAACCGGATCCGCTGGCGCGCAGAGGACGTGGTCACCCTTCGGCGGGCCGTGGTGGCCGAGTTGACCCACAGCTACCGGCTGTTGTCTCGGCTGGCTCGGGATCATGGCACCCGTGCGGCCATCACCAGCAATGACATGAACCTGCTGGGGCGTAAGTTGTATGCGGCGTTTCAGCGTAAGGCCGGGAAGGTAGAGCAGATCAACCCCGGGCTAGCCCCCTCCCTGGCAGAAGAGAATCTTGCGTTCCATCACCAGTCGGAACAGGGTGGTTCGGCTGGTCACGACGGCTGGTTGCTATACCGTGATCTTGAGGACCCGTCAGATGCGCTCTGGCAACCGGTCATACGCCGTTCGGGCAATCTCAGTGAACTGTTGGTGTGGGGCTATTACAACGGCTTGCTGACCCGGGCCACACGGTTGAATGTGCGAGCCGGCAGCAGCATTGCCTCGGTGGCAGAACTGCGGGAAATGCTGGATGCACTTGGTGCGTTCCTGCCATTCCCGGTGGAGCCGGCTGGCCGGGAGGCGCTTTCCCGGGGTGTGCACCCGCTGCGCAACCTGCTGTTTGTCAATGTCGGGGTCGACCCTCAGGCCTATCTGACCGAGCGGGGCTTGCACAAGCTTAGCGCCCGTCACGATTCACTGGGCTTCAGCGGTGGACGGGAGAACCTGGTGAATACCATTGACCAGGTCACCTTCAATAGCTGGCACGAGGTGAGTTTGCAGCACTACGCTGCCGGAGACACGCTGGTGCAGTGCCTCAAAAACGTGCTGGCATCAGTCGCCAACGCTCCGGACCGGTTGCCGGACATCATGGTTCATAGCCACAGCACAGGCCACGGAGCCGCCATAGCCCGCCGCGTACGCGAGTTGTTCATGGACGTGATGCGTTATTTCTTCGCCGGCGGTGTCGGCCCTCATCCCCTGCGTTACGTCATCGAGATGGATCGGCGATACTTCCTGCTTCAATTCAGTGGCACCGAGCCCGGATTCGTGGCCCTGGACAGCAACGAAGCACTGATGGCGTATCTGTCCAAGCCGCAGGAATCCTACGTGCCAGTGGTGTTTGACCAATACGCCTTACTGGATGACCTGCCATTACGCGCCGTGTGCCATGCCAGCGAGCCGGATAACATTCAGGTGTTCTACCGGGTCACAGGAGAGACCGCGAAGGTGTGGGTCGTGGATGAACTGGGATCGGTGTTCTGCTGGCAGCAGGGTTACACCAATCGTCGCTTCCTGCTGGTGCCCTTGCTGCGATTCCTGGAGAACCTGATTGAACGCCGGCAGTTGCGACAACTGGACGCCGTGACCGATGTTGCAGGTGTCCAGTGCTATGAGATGGTGCTTCGCGACAGTCAGTGGCGTGCGGAGAGGCGGCCGGACGCCGACAGCAACGTGCGCCTGCCCGGGCTGGATGTACAGGCCATCGGTATTCAGGAGGGTGACTCTCAGGTGCGTTTCGATATTTTCTGTGGCGACCAGGAATTTACCGTCCAGGAGTATGGAGACCAGCTGATACCCGCGGTGGCCCACTATATTCGCTCGCTCCGCCAAAGTGACGAGCGCTACCCGGTCTACCTGACGGATGTTCACCTACCCCATGACCTGGATCCACAGATATACCAGCAGCATATCCAGACCATCCAGTATCTCTACTACCGTACCGAGTTGGAAGATTTGCTGAACCGGCATCTGTAGTATCCGGAATCGTGGGTGGTAGCATCTCGCCGGGCGCGGCCTCACTCAGGTATACTGCGTGCATACAGACAACGGGGGCAGCTACCCATGAAGCCAGGACAGACACTTACGTTCCTGCTGGTGATGGTCGTGTTTCTGGTTGGGTGTGGCCAGAAGGGGCCGTTGTATCGTCAGGCACCTGCCAGTGACGATGCCGCAACCGAGCAGGCCGCACCCAGTCAGAAATCCAGCGAACACGACAGCAGCGAACCGGCTGAAGACCACTAGGTTCGGCAGGCTGCCCCGATAACAGGCTCAGGAAATCCATGGATCACTTCAATTACCGCAGCGGTGAATTGTTCGCTGAGAACGTGGCGGTTGAGGACATTGCCCGGCGTTTTGGTACGCCAGCCTATGTCTATTCCCGCGCCACCCTCGAGCGCCATTACCGCGCCTATGATGATGCGCTTGCCGGTCGGCCACACCTGGTGTGCTACGCCGTCAAGGCCAACAGTAATATCGCCGTGCTGAACGTGTTGGCAAGGCTCGGCGCCGGTTTTGATATTGTGTCTGCCGGAGAACTGGAGCGGGTGATCCGTGCTGGCGGGGATCCTGCGAAAACCGTCTTTTCCGGGGTCGGCAAACAGCGCTGGGAAATGCGCCGCGCCCTCGAGGCCGGTGTTCGCTGTTTCAATGTGGAGTCCGACACCGAACTGGATCGCCTGAACGAAGTGGCGGGTGAGCTCGGTGTCAGGGCGCCGGTTTCCCTGCGTGTGAATCCGGACGTGGACGCCGGTACCCACCCCTATATTTCCACGGGGCTGAAAGAGAACAAGTTCGGCATCGACATTGCGGAAGCTCCGGCCGTCTATGAGCGTGCCGCTGCCATGCCAAACCTGGACATACAAGGTGTGGATTGTCACATCGGCTCGCAGCTCACGTCGGTGTCACCTTTCCTCGATGCGCTGGACCGTGTGTTGGAACTGATCGATGCCCTGGCGCAAAAGAATATTAATATCCGGCATCTGGACATGGGCGGTGGCCTGGGGGTCACCTACGATCAGGAGCAGCCGCCGCAACCGTCGGATTATGTGACCGCGCTGGCGGAACGCCTGGGCGATCGGTCGCTGGAGCTGATCATGGAGCCGGGGCGGTCCATTGCCGCCAACGCCGGCATCTTGCTGACGCGGGTGGAATTCCTCAAGTGCACTGAACATCGCAACTTCGCCATCATAGATGCGGCAATGAACGACCTGATTCGTCCCGCGCTCTACAGCGCGTGGCAATCCATTGTCCCGGTAACGCCCCGCAACGACGGTGACGAGAAAGCGTGGGACCTGGTTGGGCCGGTGTGTGAGACCGGTGATTTCCTCGGCAAGGATCGCAAGCTGAGACTCCAGGCGGGCGATTTGCTGGCGGTTCGGTCCGCCGGGGCCTATGGTTTTGTGATGAGCTCCAACTACAACACCCGTAACCGTCCACCGGAACTGATGGTTGATGGTGAACAGGTGCACATTGTGCGTCGGCGGGAAACCCTGGAAGAACAGCTTGGCCCAGAAAGCTGTTTGCCGGAATGAGTGGAGAGGCGGAGATGAGTCAGTCCCGGCGCAATCAGGGCCCAATGCTTAACTTCACCAAGATGCACGGTCTTGGGAACGACTTCATGGTGGTGGACGCCATCAGCCAGCCCTTTCGCCTGCGCCCGGAGATGATCCGCGAACTGGCCGACCGGAATTTCGGCATTGGCTTTGATCAGCTGCTGGTGGTTGAACCCCCGGGGCTTCCCGATGTGGACTTCCGCTACCGGATATTCAACAGCGATGGCTCGGAAGTCGAGCAGTGCGGCAACGGGGCCCGCTGTTTTGCCCGCTTTGTCCGCGACCAGCGCCTGACCAACAAGAAGGTGATCCGGGTTCAGACCGCCAAGGGCGTTATCGAATTGAGAGTCGGACGTGCAGGCATGGTCACCGTCGATATGGGGGTTCCTGAACTCAATCCTCCGGCCATCCCGTTCGCTGCCGACCGCCGCAAGGACGTGTACACGGTGGAACTCGGCGGTGATACCGTGGAACTCAGTGCCGTCTCCATGGGCAATCCCCATGGGGTGCTATTGGTGGATGACGTGGATACCGCCCCGGTAGGCGAGTTTGGCCCCAGGCTTGAGAGCCATCCGCGGTTCCCGGCGCGGGCCAACATCGGGTTCCTGCAGATTATTGACCGGACCCGCGTTCGCCTGAGGGTGTTCGAGCGTGGTTCCGGCGAAACCATGGCCTGCGGCAGTGGCGCCTGTGCGGCGGTGGTCGCCGGCTGCCTGCGAGGGCTGCTGGACAGCCGGGTGGACGTCGAGCTGAAAGGCGGGCGCCTGGTCATCGAATGGCAGGGTGAGGGGGCCCCTGTTATGATGGAAGGCCCGACGGCCAGCGTTTTCGAGGGTCAGCTTCGCCTGCCGGCAGACCAGCCCCCGAAACGACGTAAGAGCACGCGGCACAGCGATGCAAAATCAGGTACCAACCGACAGAACAATCGCCATCGCCAGCCGGCCACATCAAGGCCCTGACCATCAGGAGAGCAGCATGACAGAACAAACGGCCCACAAGAAGGCCGAAGGGCTCACCCGGGAAGCCGTCGCAGATTATCTGCGGAATAACCCCGATTTCTTTATTGATCAGGACGAGCTCCTGCGCAGCCTGACCCTGCCCCACGACAGCGGCCGGGCGATCTCGCTGGTAGAGCGCCAGGTGCACCTGTTTCGCGAACAGCGCGACACCTTGCGTCGCGAGTTGGTAGAGCTGGTGTCCATTGCACGCCACAACGACCGTCTGTTCGAAAAGAGCAAGCGCCTGCTGATGCAGGTGATCGAGGCCCGCAACCTGAATGATATGGCCGCCGCGATTGATGACAGTATCCGTGGTGATTTCGGTCTGGACGCGGCCTCGGTGATTCTCTTCACCGACAGCGAGTTGCCGGCAGCGGCGCAAGGCGCCCTACACGTGGTGTCGCCGGATGAGGCGAAAGCGCGCCTGGGTGGCTTGCTGGAAGGGGATCGCGCCGTTTGTGGCCAGTTCCGTGAGAGCGAGCGCAGTTTCCTGTTCCCGGACCGGGAGGAACCCATTGCCTCCGTGGCGTTAGTGCCACTGCGTAACAACGAATTGGTCGGGGTGTTTGCCGTGGGTAGTTGCGAACCCGGGTACTTCGACCAGAGTATGGGATCACTCTTCCTGACCTACATCAGCGACACCCTGAGCCGTCTGTTGCCGCCTATCCTGCAAAGGCATGCCGCCACGTTGCCTGTCACCGATGTGGTCGCGGAGTCCCGCTGACCATGTCGCTGGCTGACGAGGAAACCGGCCCGGCTGCCACACTGGCAGAGCCTGTGGCCGCGTTCCTGCGTTATCTGGCGTCGGAGAAGCGACACTCACCACGCACCTGCGGCAGTTATCGCGATGACCTGAACCGCTTTGCTGCGTGGGTTGAGCATCTACCGTCACCGGCCTGGCGGTCGGTCACCAGCCACGACTTGCGACGATACGTTGCCCAGCTCAGCCGTGAAGGTTTGGGCGGTCGGAGTATCGCTCGTCACCTGTCTGCCATCCGCCGGTTCTACGAATACCTGTTACGGGAACACCTGGCTGTCGACAATCCGGCGTTGGACATCCGGGCTCCGAAGTCCGGTAGGCGTCTACCGAAGGTGGCGGATGTGGACCAGCTCAATCACCTCTTGGACGCAACGCCCGATGATCCGCTGGAAATTCGCGACCTGAGCATGTTCGAGCTGATGTATTCCTCAGGGCTGCGGTTGTCGGAACTGGCGGGGCTGGATCTCCAATCCGTAGACGTCCGAGGTGGGGAGGTCCGGGTGCTGGGTAAGGGGCGCAAGGAACGCCTCCTGCCGGTTGGTCGAAGGGCGTTGGAGGCGCTGGCTCGGTGGCTTGACGTGCGCGGAGCGATGGCGCCAGACGGAGAGAATGCCCTGTATGTGAGCCGGCGAGGTGATCGGCTCAGTACTCGCAGTATCCAGTCCCGCCTCAGCCGGTGGGGAATGTCGAAAGGGGCGGACCAAAGACTGCATCCCCACCTGCTTCGGCATTCCTTCGCCAGCCATATGCTGGAGTCCAGTGGTGACCTGCGAGCGGTGCAGGAGTTGCTGGGCCATGCGGACATCGTGACGACCCAGGTCTATACTCATCTGGATTTCCAGCATCTGGCAAAGGTCTACGATCAGAGCCATCCCAGGGCTCGCCGTCGCGGTAACAGGCAGGAAACGGAGCATCGTTGAGGCATCAGTCACGGAACAGGCGTCCAGTAAAAGGGCCAGGAGCGCTAAATGTCATCGGACCCATCCTGGAAGGATAAGTACCTCCAGGCACTTGAATCTTCAGAACAGCGTGAATCGCATTGGGAAGCTGAAAGAAACCTGCTTCAGCGTATGCTGGTGCGTACCAGTCTGGCGTCCGAAGGACAGACTGCGGAGCTGGACCGTTTGCTGGAACGGGTTCGTGACGAGTTACGAAAGCCCCCTCTCAACGCAGACAGCTGGCGGGATTTGCAGGAGAGAATTGACCGTCAGGTGGCGGCCCTGGACGACCGCAAGTCTGAATCCACGGACCGGCTGAGAACCACATTCGAGCAGTTGCTGTCGGAACTGCGCTCCCATCCTATGTTCAAATCCGGCAAGGACCGTATTCGAGACCTGGAGAAGCGACTCCGGAAACCGGAAACCCTTCAGCTCGATGCGACCGGATGGTTGGTCGATCTGGCATTGGTGTTGGAAACTGGGCTGGGCAGCGGTGACGGGCAGGATCGCAAACGAAGTCGGTTTGGCCGGCTGTTTGGTGGCCGGGGAAGCCAGGAGCCGTCCGACCAGCCGATGTTGGCGGAAGCCGCCGAGAACACGCTGGCTTCGCCTGCCGTTGAACTGGCGATGCCTGGCACAGAAGACAGCGAACGCCTGAAGATTGCACGGCGGGTTGGTGAACTGCTGGGGCATATGCTGGATCAGGTGACACTGGAGGCTGCGTCGGAGGCAAGAGCCCGACGGCTACAGGAATCGCTGTTGAGCAGCGATAACTGGGATGAGCTGCGGGAGGGGCTGAGCAGCGTGGCGGAACTGGTAATCGCCGCGGTTACCCGGGGGCAAAGGGAGTTTGAGGCCTTCCTTCGGCGTCTCGATGAACGGCTGGACGCGTTGCGCCAGTGTTTTACTGAGCAGGCGAATGCCCAGGCCGGGCGACTGGATGCCTCGCAGGAATTGGATCGCGATATCCGCCAGGAGCTATGGTCGTTCGGCCAGCAAGTGGAAAGCAGCGTTGACTTCGACGGGCTGAAAGACTCAGTGAGCCAGCACCTCGAGACGATCAGTGGGGCCGTCGAGCGGTTTCGGGAGCAGGAGTCCGAGCGCGAGCGCAACCTGTCGCTGCAACTGGAGCTCATGCAGGAAAAACTGGTGACGATGGAGGCCCAGTCGGAACAGGTCCGGGAAAAACTCCGGGAGGAACGCGAAAAAGCCCTTACCGATGTCCTGACCCAATTACCCAACCGGGAAGCCTGGCAGGAGCGACTGTCGTTCGAGTATCAGCGCTGGCAGCGTTATCGTCATTCACTGTCGGTCTGTGTGCTTGATATTGATTTTTTCAAGCGTGTGAACGATTCCTATGGCCACAAGGCGGGTGATCGCGTGTTGCAACTGGTTGCCCGTGCCCTCCGTGAGCGGCTGAGGGCAACCGACTTCATCGCCCGTTTTGGCGGGGAAGAGTTCGTGATCCTGTTGCCGGAAACCAATGTGGACAACGCCCGGTCGGTATTGGATAGCATGCGCGGGCATATCGCGGAGCTGCCGTTCCATTTCCGGGGAGAACCGGTGTCGGTGACGTTTTCGGCAGGGCTGGCGGAATTTGATGGGGACGATGACGAGGACGATGTGTTCGACCGGGCCGACAAGGCTCTGTACCTCGCCAAGGACTCCGGCCGCGACCAGGTGCTTATTGCAGGACGTGATGTCTGACTCAGTGCCGCATCAGGGCATCGAGCTCATCGATAATTTCCGCCCAGTCAGAGTCGTCCTCGAGGCCCTCTTCGAGGAAATGTGACTGGCTTTCCGACCAGAAAGGGGCATCCTGCAACGCAATTTCCGGGGGCAGTGGCGAGTGCTGGGCGATAAAACTCTCAATGCTGACGCTGTCGGATGGCATACCGAGTTGTTCAAAAAGCGTGCTGAAATCGTGTTTGCTGGTATCCATGGTTATGGTTCTCCCCAAGGTAGCCGGTGCTTTAAAACGCTGTGGGCACGATCAGAGTAGATCGGGTAACCCGCTGAATGCAATCGGAAGAATTTACGGGTATGGTTCCCTGAACTGTAGCCGAACCGGTGAGGATATCCAGTGAGGTCCGTTTTTCATTTTGTGCTGTTGCTGACCGCTATTCTGGTGCCCGGCGTGCCCGCTGCTGAGCCGCCGCAACCCTCTCCGGCGCCGGTGCTGGGTAGCGAGGATCTGCGCTGGCTGGCGGAGAGAGAATCGTTCCGGGTCGGGGTGCGAAGTGGTCAGGTGCCGCTGGTGTTTGATACCGGCGAGGGGGAGCTGGCGGGCATCTTCATTGATTACCTCAATCGGCTGTCAGAGAAGCTTGGTGTGCCTATTGAGCCGGTGTCGGCTCCGGAAGAACAACTCGGTGAATGGTTGCAGGATGGGACCCTGGATGCCCGGTTGAGTACCCATCTGGCCCATCGTTCCCCTCCTTCCAATGTAGTGCTTTCCTCGCCGCTGATGAGTTTGACCTATGGCATATTCGTTGGTGCCGATGATGCAGGCATTCGCACGTTCTCGGACCTTGAGGACGCGAACATTGCCCTGATCACCAACGATCCCAACCAGTTCGCATTGCTTGACCCTGTCGATAGCTTTTCACCCGTGCCGGTTTCCAGTATCAGCGAAGCCGTTGGCAGGGTGTTGTCAGGACAGGCGGATGCGTTTCTGGGCCCGGTTCCGGTGGTGTCGGACTATCTGCAGTCTGCCATGGTCAATGGGGTTGGGGTGGCCACGCTGCTGAACCAGCAATCGGTCGACGTGGTGCTGGAAATGGCAGCGGAGAGTCACCAGGAGAATGACCAGGAGCGCGACCAGTTGTATCGGGTGCTCAACCAGGCAGTTCTGGCGATTGACCACGGTGAGCACCGGTCGATCCGCCAGTCGTGGTTGCAGACCGAGTTGCCGGAACTGGATCCCTCCGCCATTTCCCTCTCGGTTGACGAGAGGGCATTTCTCAATCAAAACCCGAATCTTCGAGTGGCCTTCCGGCCGGATTGGCCGCCGTTCGAGTATACCCAGAATGGTCAGTCTGCCGGGCTCGTGCCGGATCTGGTCAAACGCCTGGAAGAACAACTGAACATTCGCTTCAGCCGTCAGGTGATGGACAACAGCGCCGATGAGGAAAACGCTTTGCGTTCGGGGGAGGTGGATATACTGCCCGCAATGTCCCGAACCCCAAGGGTCGAGGAATCTTTCCTGTTCAGCCGTGCCTATTTGACCGTTCCCATTGCCCTTGCCATCCGTGACGACGGTCGCTTTATCGGCGAATTGAGGGAGCTGAGAGACGAAAAGGTGGGTGTGGTTAACCGCCAGGCGGGGCATGACTACCTATTGATCAACCACCCCAATCTCGATCTGTATCCGATGACGTCCATCGAGGAAGGGCTGCTGGCCCTGTCCAACGGCGACCTCGACGTCATGGTGACTCATATTCCGGCAGTCAGCTATACCGTTGCCCGCCTGGGGTTGTCCAACCTTCGGATAACAAGCATCACGCCTTACCAGTATGAGCTAAGGTTCGCCGTCAGTAAGGAGCGGCCTGAATTACAGCGCATCCTCAATAAAGCGCTGGGCAGTCTGGATGCCACCGAGACCGAGTCGATCTACAATCGCTGGATCCACCTGGATATCGAACAGGAAACGGACTACACCGTGGTGCGTCGTATTGTGCTTATCGCCCTCGTGGTGGTACTGATCTTCCTGTACTGGAACCGTAAACTGTCGCGGGAGGTAGACGAGCGAATCCGATCTGAAAACGCACTACGCCGCAGCGAAGACGAGCTTCGGGCGGCCAAACTGGAGGCGGAGCGCCTGGCGCGGGAAGCTGAGGCGGCCAGCCTGACGAAAAGCGAATTCCTCGCCAATATGTCCCATGAGATCCGCACGCCGATGAACGCGGTGATTGGCTACAGCGACTTGCTCAGTAATACCGTCAAGGATCCCCAGCAACGCAATTACCTGGATGCCATTCGCGCGGGCAGCCGCAGCCTGTTGATGCTGATCAACGACATCCTGGATCTGTCCCGCATCGAAGCAGGAAAAATGCGGCTGGAGTATTCGGCGGTATCGGTGCGACGGCTGCTCAGTGACGTACGCCACATATTCGACCTGCGCGCCACCGAGCAGGGTATCTCGTTGGAAGTCAGCGTTGATTCCAAGATGCCGGCGGCAATGATGCTGGATGAAACGCGACTGAGGCAGGTGCTTTTCAATCTTGTTGGCAATGCCATCAAGTTTACCCATGAAGGTGGTGTGACAGTCCGTGCCACGGCCACACCGCGAAAGTCATCGGAGAAGCCGGTCGAGGAGGCGGACAGTGAGGCTGATCGTCGCTGCTTTTACCGTTTGGTTGTGACAGTGTCTGATACCGGCATCGGTATTCCTCCTGACCAGCAGGAGCAGATCTTTGACGCCTTTGAACAGCAGGAAGGGCAGAACACGCGGCGTTATGGGGGTACGGGGCTGGGCCTGGCCATCAGCCGCAAGCTGGTGCGGATGATGGGTGGTGAACTACAGGTTGAAAGTGAGCCCGGGTCGGGCTCCACCTTTACGGTCAAGCTTCCTCGGGTTGAGGCAACGGGCGCCCAGGCCGAAGACGATGGCACACCCGAGGAATCGGAGCGTCTGCTGGCCCAGACACTCAGTATGCAGGAACGCGGATGGCTGCAGGAACAGCTTGCACGAGATTTTGGCGACGAGTGGGAGACGGTGCGGGAAAGCGGCGATCCGGAACAGATGAAGGATTTTGCCAACCGGGTGCTGGTATGGGGTAAGCGGTTCCGTTCGCCCTCGGTTACACGATATGGAGAGAAACTGCTGGCGGACGTGGAGGCGTTTAATCTGGATTCCGTGAACAGTGCTCTCGAATCCTTTCCGCGCCTTCTGGGACGGGATCAGTGACTGGAACGTGTCAGAGGCAGTCGAACTGCGACTTGCGGTCAAAGGCGACGGCGACCGTGTCGTAGCCCGAGTCGGACAGCGAACGAATCAGCTCGCGATCTTTCAGCAGAGCCATGCAGACCCGGTGTACGTTGGCCTGAAGCTGTTCCTGAGGGGGCTCGGACTCGAATCTGAAATCGACGATCAGGTATTTACGCTCGACGGCCGATGTGGCGGGAATGTCTTCACGCTCAATGCTTTCATAGCCAATGTAAGTAGCTTGTTTATCGGGGAAGATTCCACTTAGCAACACGTCCAGGTTGCCTGCCATGACCGGTTGCGAGGCCAGTGCCAGTAACAGGCTGAGAGCGCCGGTGATGCGTTTGATGGCCATGAGAGCCACTCCTTTGGAATCGGTTCGTCGATCAGTGTAAACATATGTAACGTTTAGTTACTGTTGATTATCGCAGAGTGCGAACGAGTTTGCGCATTTTTTGCGCGCATTTTTCAATTGTTTGCAATGTTCAGAAGATCCGTCGGCTGGGTGTGGATTTCCGGAGCCTGCCAGGATCAACTACTATGGATAAAAACAGAAGCGCATAGAGGCAGGATGATGTTCCAACTCGTCTTTAAAGGTGAATGCACACCGGGGACCGACCCGGCAACCGCTCGCAGTAATGCCAGAACCCTGTTCAAGGCAACGGTGGACCAGATTGAGCGTATGTTCAGCGGTCAGCCAGTTGTTATCCGCAACAAGCTGGAGGAAGTCCAGGCGGAAAAGTACCGCTCGGTGCTGCAAAAGCACGGCATGGTGGCTTATGTGCAGCCCATGGAGGGCGCTGTCACCTCTGCCGCGCGTACGGCACCCGCCGCTCAATCACCGTCAGAGCCAAAACCAGTACCTTCAGCGCCTCCGGCGGAGCCGGCGCGCAATGATACCAGATCAGGAAGCGCCGTTGCCGTTGAGCCGGGCGACCGCTTGCCGGTGGCGGGCGACAAGGTCGACAGCATTCTTTCCGGGTCCGGACTGACACTTGACCCCGTTGGCGTCACGCTGGAGGAGCACCGGGAGGCTCCCGCTCCCATGTTCCAGCACCTGGACGACTGGTCGCTGGCGCCTCCGGGCAGCGACCTGGGTGTGAAGCGTGAGGTTCCACCACCGGTTGTGCCAGATGTCTCCCACCTGTCGCTGGCGGACGAGGATCCCGCAGACGATGCCTGACAGTTGGACGGGATGATGTTACCAGCTCGATTGATTGGCCTCCTGCTCGCGATGCTCGCAGCCATGCCCCTCATAGCTGATGTTGGGCGGCCGAAAGTGGGCCTGGTGCTAAGCGGCGGTGGAGCCAAGGGCATGGCCCATGTGGGTGTGCTGCGAGTGCTGGAAGAGCTGAAGGTGCCAGTGGATATTGTGGTGGGTACCAGTGCCGGCTCTGCCGTTGGGGCACTCTATGCCTCCGGTATGGAAGTCCAGGAGATTGAAGAGCGCTTTATTGAGATGGACTGGGTATCCAGTTTCCGTGACGACCCGGGACGTGCCTACAAGCCCGTCAGGCGCAAGCGCCAGGGCTGGCGCTATCCCGTATCCCCCGGTATCGGTGTGCGCCTGGACGGCCTGCATTTGGGTGGCGGTATCATAGCCGGCCAGAACCTGGGTTTTATTCTCAATGAGCTCACCCGCGATGCCGCCCTCGTTGAGGATTTTGATGAACTGGCCATTCCATTCAGGGCAATCGCCACGGATCTGGAAACCGGTGAGGAAATTGTCATCGGCAGTGGCAACCTGTCGGAAGCCATCCGCGCCAGCATGAGCATTCCCGGCGTCTATGCACCCGTCACGCTCGATGGGCGTTTGCTGGTGGACGGAGGCGTGGCCAACAACCTGCCGATCAGTGTGGCTCATGAGCTTGGAGCCGATATTGTCATTGCCGTAGATATCACTGATCCCCTTTTGGAGCGGGAGGATATACGCGAGGCGTTTTCTGTGGTTGGCCAGTTGACCACCATGATGACGCGGCAAAATACCGAGCGACAGCTCAAGTTGCTGGATGATCAGGACATCCTGGTTCGGCCGGATCTGAAGGGGCTGTCCTCGGCGGATTTCTACGAGGCCCCGGCGCTGTTCGAACTGGGCGCCAGCAGTGCGCGTGGTCACGCCGGTGAGCTTCGTCACCTGAGTGTCAGTGACGATGAGTGGGACCGATTTCGCAACCGGTTAAAGGCACACTCGTTCAGCCCGGGTGTTATCAGCGACATTCGCATTGATGACCGTTCACGCCTGGCGGGAGATTTCCTTCGCGAGCGTATACGGCAGCAGACGGGGGAGCCTCTGGACGTGCAGGCGTTGGAGGAGGATCTCAAGCGTATCTACGGCCTCGGTTACTATGAAACCGTTTCCTATTCGCTGGTGCCGACCGACGGCCCCGGCACGGACCTGGTTATCCGGGTTCGCGAGAAAAGCTGGGGGCCGAACTACCTGTCCTTTGGCCTGAACTACGAAGACAATTTCGAGAACGATACTCGGTTTAATGTCGCCACGTCGTTGCGGATGACGGGGCTGAATGCCCTGGGCGGTGAGTGGACGACCGGGCTTCAGTTGGGCACCCAGCCCCGGGTTCGAACCGAATGGTTCCAGCCACTGGACTATGGTTTCGAAAGATTCCTCACGCTGGGCGGTGCCTATTCCCGTGAAAGCCTGAGTGCGTTCGATGGCGAAGGCGAGCGCATAACCGAAGTGGATATCACCAATCGCCAGGTGGATCTGGCCCTGGGTACCGAACTGGGTGTAAACGGAGAGGTGCGTCTTGAATATGTGCGGGGCTACGCCACTGTCGACGAGCAGATTGGCGAGCCTATGGGGCCCTCTGGTTCGATCCAGAGTGGCAGTCTCCGGCTCCAGCTCGTTCACGATTCCCTCGACGATACCTTCCTGCCGGAATCCGGCGGGTTCGCCGGCATCCGTGGCCGGTTCGAGCGCCCGGGCCTTGGGTCCGACCGTCATTTTGATTCGGTCACCGTCATGGCCCTGGGCACCGCAAGCTGGAGACGGGCCAGTATCACCGGCTTGTTGTATGCCAATGCGGTCACCAAGGGCGTTGCCGGCATCGAGAATTCAGTATTGTTGGGCGGCTTTCACCGGCTATCGGCATACAGTCAGGGCGAAGTGGCGGGAGAGGATGCGGCCCTGGCGGGCGTCTTCGTCCGCCAGGAATTTGGCGGGCCGTTTGTGCCCTGGTTTGCCGGAGCCGGGTTCGAGACTGGTAACGCCTGGTCCTCGCTGGGGGAAGCTCGCTGGAACAACCTGTTGCGCTCTGGGAGTCTGTTTGCCGGCATTGAAACCTTTCTGGGGCCGGTACAGATTGCCACGGCCTACAACAACCGGGATGACTGGAGTGCCTATCTCAACGTCGGCTTTTCGTTTACCCGCCTGTTCGAATGAGCTGCCCGTTGCTCAAGCCGTAGCCGATGCGCTGTGGATAGCGTCAAGCACCTGCTGACACTGTTGTTCTGCGTACCCGGCCAGAATAGCTGCAAGACGTTCCTCGTCCCGTTCCTTGATGGCACCTATCGACTCCCGCACATGGGCCAGATTGTCTTCCAGCACCCGGTTGCCACCGCGCTGGAACGCCACAAAGGCGCAACGTTTCGCCGATGGCCACAGATCCTCAATGGCGGAAATGATGAAATAGTTGTCGGCATAGGCCAGCGACGCCTGAGTGTACTCTATGCCTAGCTCCAGAAACGCCAGCAGGTCGTTATTGTCGTGGCAGCCTTTCATGCGCTGGTAGAGGGATTCGAGCTTGTCGATGTCGGTTGCCTGCCACTGCCGCACCAGCTTGCGCCCGGTATGGGTCAGGTACAGTTGCAGCACTTCGTACAGGCTGCGTACAAAATAGTCGTCCAGCGGCGTAACGAATGCGCCCTTGCGGGGCACGTTCTGTACCAGGTGGCGTTTTTCAAGCAGAAGCAAGCCTTCGCGGATCGACCCATGGCTCACGTCCATTTGCTTTGCCATGGCGCTTTCATAGATGCGTTCGCCGGAGCGAAGCTGGCCGAATGCGATGAGGTTTTCGATGTGACGGGCGACCTGTTCGGTCAGGGTTTCGCGGGGCTTGAATGTGGTCATGGTCCTGCTTCGTTACAGCATGCTGGCTCAATGGTTCTGGAATACTCTCACATTCTTTGCGTATGGAAAATGGGCACACCAAAACGGGCCAGGCCCTGGTGGGCGGTTTCAGAGCAGGGGGCCAAGCAACCGTATGGTGCGGCACGTCAACCGGAAGGCCACAGAACGGTCCCGGTAATCCCGTTCCGTCATCAGTCGACTGGTGGTGAGATCCTGTTCCAGCAGATGTTCAATGCCGCTCACAAACTCAACGGCGGTACTGATGGCGGTTATCTCGAAGTTCAGTCGCATCGAGCGGTTGTCCAGGTTGGCGGTGCCGATGGCCGCGTAGCGGTCATCCACCAATACGACTTTCTGATGCATGAAGCCCGGCTGGTAGCGATAGATGCCAATGCCGGCGCGGCATGCCTGTACCAGGTATGAGTACGCAGCCAGTCGGATCAGCCGGCTGTCAGATTTCTCGGGGATAATGATTCGCACGTCCACACCCCGCAGGGCCGCCAGTTGCAGGGCGTTCATGATCTGAACGTCGGGCACGAAATACGGTGAGGCGATCCAGATCCGCGTACGGGCATTGTTAATGCAATTGAGGAAAAACAGCGTGCAGGTTTCGTAGGTATCCGCCGGGCCGGTGGGCAGAATCAGAACTTCCTGGTTGCCAGGCTTCGGTTGGGAAGGCGTCCAGTTGAGCGTCGGGAAGTCCTCACTGGCCCAGTTCCAGTCCTCGAGCCAGGCCAGTTGCAGCCCGGTCACCGCCGGGCCGGTAATGCGGCAGTGGCTGTCACGCCAGGGCTCCTCGTCCATGGCAGTGCCCAGATACTCGTCGCCGAGGTTGATGCCTCCGACAAATCCGACCTCACCATCACAGACCAGCAGTTTCCGATGATTGCGGAAGTTGACCTGCAGGCGCATGCGACGAAAATTGCCGTCTCCGAACGAGGCAACCTTTGCACCGGCGGCGGCCAGTTCCCGGAGGTACTTCCGCGGTAGCCAGACACTGCCAATGTCGTCATAGAGGAACCAGACCTGAACGCCCTGGGCCAGCTTGCGTTTCAGGATCGACTTGATGCGTTGGCCGACCTTGTCGGAGCGAACAATGTAGAACTCCAGGAGAATGTAGTGTCGGGCGTTTTCCATGGCATCGAACAGCGCCTCAAAGGTGGCTTCCCCATTCTTGAGGAGGTCGCATCGATTCCCGGTGGTAAACGGCTGTCGGCCCAGCTTGCAGAGGACCTGGAGTTCGTCCGGAACATGTTCATCGTTGCGTTTGCTGACCGCTGCCGTCTGCTGTTCGAAATGGTTGAGCAGTTCCGTCAGCGCGGCGTCGCCGGTGCGTCTGGCCCTGATATAGCCGCCGAACCGGTTGCGTCCGAACAACAGGAACATGGGAACGGCGACATAGGGCAGGCCGATCAGTGCCAGAATCCAGGCGATGGCTCCCTGTGCCACGCGGTAGGTCATCAGTATCCGATAGATGCAGGCAGCCGCGGCCAGGTAGATCAGGGCCAGTGCGAGGGGCAGCCAGGGCACGTCAGCGATACTCATTCCGGCGCGTCTCCATTGTCGATGTTCAGGTGGCGGGCGCGGTACTGGGCCGGTGCCATCCCGGTCCAGCGCTTGAACGCGCGGCTGAAGGCGCTGAGCTCGGAAAAACCCAGCAGGAAAGCGATTTCGCCCAATGCGTAGTGGTCCGACGCCACGTAGCGCAAGGCTTTGTCCTTGCGGACTTCCTCCACCAGCTCGTGAAATCCAAGCCCTTCTTTCTTTAACCGTCGATACAGGGTTTGCCGGCTCATATGGCACTGTTTCGCCAGTGTGTCGGCGTCGATGCGATCGGTGGACATCTGGCGTGAAATCAGCCGCCGGATCTTGCGGCCGAAGGTGCGCCTGCTTTGCAGCCGGGCCAGCACTGCGTTGACCTGCTTCAGCACGGCGGAATAAACGTAGGGGTTGCGATGGGGAATCGGATGGCTCAGGTGGTGGCTACTGAAGGCCAGGCGAGTTGCACTACAGCCAAAAAACACCGGGCCACCCAGTAATCGCTGGTATTCATCGGCATAGCCTGGTTTCCGGTGGGCGATCTCGGCCCACTCGGCAACGATGGAAGGGTGGATGAAATGCCGGGTGCGGCATAGAGCCGCCGCCAGCGTCCGGTCCATATCCTGGCGACAGTAGTGCCCGGGGGTGTCCGCCTGCCAGGTCAGGATGGCCTGCTCGCCGGTTTGTTCAAAACTCAGGATCACCGATTCGTTAATCAACCGGTGCAGGCGAACATACTGGGTAACGGCCTCGCCGAGAGTGTCGCAATTGAAAAACACGTGCCCGACCAGGCCCATTCGGTCAGGATCGACCACCTGGCCGGCATGGAGGCCAACGGCAGGGTCTCCGGTGACCTTTTCAGCGTGTTCCCACAGGCGGTAATGGCGCTCGGCCGGAATGCGCAGGTCCGGGTCTGCCAGCTCGTTTTTGTTGAACCCGGCGATCCGCTCAACGGTGGGGATGTCCAGCACGCCCTGGCGGTCCAGGTAATGAACCAGGGCCAGCGTGCTCGAGGCTGCAACCAGTGGCGATGTGGTGGCTTTTGCCTGGGGTGAGTTCACGGTCACCTATGATTGAGGGTTAACAGGAATTCATCGGTACTGATACAAAATGTCAAACCTGTGGGACAGCCTGTCAACGGTTTATTGTCCTAACAACGATAGCATTAAGTCATCGAGGATTCTCACTCGCACATCTGGATTGGAGGTGTTTTCATGGAACTGGAAATTTTTGTGCCCCATAACGAGCTGGAGCGCTCCAACATTGCCGCTTTGGCTGAGTACCTGAACAGCATGTACTACTGCTAATCAGTTTCAGCAAACGTTTATGACCTGAGCCGGGGGAGACCCCGGCTTTTTTTTGCCTGAAATATCTGGCCGGTTGTCGGGTAAGCCTGCGGCTTGCCCTTGTTCCAATAACATTCGATGGTAATGTAGTCGGTTTAACGATAGCAGCCCGTTCTCACACGAACCTGTCCGGCGACTCTAGGAGGTCATGACCATGAGTGTTGAACTCAATTACCGCATTACCGGCGAAGGCCCGCCATTGATCCTTCTCCATGGCCTGTTTGGCTCGCTGGAAAATCTGGGAGGTATCACCCGTCGCCTGCAGGACCAGTGGCAGATTCATGCTCTGGATCAGCGCAATCACGGCGCTTCCCCCCATACCGACACCATGGATTACCCGGCTATGGCCGACGACGTGTTGGCGTACATGGACGCTCAGGGGCTGGAAAAGGCGTCTATTCTGGGTCACTCCATGGGCGGAAAGACCGCGATGCAGGTGGCATTGAAAGCTCCGGGCCGGGTTGAGCGAATTATCGTGGCGGATATCTCACCGGTGACCTATAAACCCCGTCATGATGTGGTGCTGGAGGGGCTGACCTCAGTGGATCTGGGCTCTATCCGCACGCGACAGGATGCCGACAGGGTGCTGGCAGACCATGTAGAGGAGCTTGGTGTCAGGCAGTTCCTGCTGAAGAACCTGGTGCGGGTGGGGGATGAAGAACAAGGCCAGCATCCCGGACCGTACCGCTGGCGGCTGAACCTGCCGGTGATAGAGCAATGTTATCCCCGCCTTGCGCAGGCACCGGAGGGGAGCGGGCCGTTTGAAGGTCCGGTATTGTTTATCAAGGGGGCCGATTCGGCCTATATCCAGGAGAAACACCGCGACGACATCCGTCAGCGCTTTCCCGCAGCGGATTTGCGAATCATCAACGGCACAGGGCATTGGTTGCACGCAGAGAAACCCGACAGCTTTGCGGCACTGTGTCGTCGTTTCCTCACGGATTAGTGCCTGGTAGCGACGGGTACCTGCCAGTTTAGCCGCTGGCGGGTGTCTGATAAGGTTACGGAATCGTATCTGACAGGAACAGGCATCCTCTATGAAGTGGCTTCTGGGCGCATTGCTGATTGGTTTTTTGGTGCTGGGTGGCTTCCTGTTGTCGCCATCTCCCATTAACAGCCAGGCCTGGAACGCCCCTTCGCCGCAGCCACTGACCGGTAAGCTGGCGCCCAACGAACGCCTGAGACTGGCAGACCTGCTGGCCAGGGGAGAGGTGTACGGCCCTGAAGACACCACGGTGGATGACGACGGTATTCTCTACACTGGCACGCAGGATGGCTGGATCGTCCGGGTCAAACCGGATGGCCAGACGGAGAAGTGGCTGGAAACCGGAGGCCGGCCGTTGGGGATGGTGTTTGATCGCCACGGCAATCTCATCGTGGCGGATGCCTGGAAGGGGCTTCTCTCCATAGCGCCGGACAAGACCGTCACCGTACTGACCCGAGAGGCAGAAGGCTTGCCATTCCGTTTCACCGACGATGTGGATATTGCCCCGGACGGCCGCATCTACTTTACGGATGCCAGTTCGCGATTCCGTCAGCCTGAGTATCAGCTGGATTTGCTTGAGATGCGCCCTCACGGTCGCCTGCTTCGTTATGATCCGGCCACCGGTAAAACCGAGGTGTTGCTCAGCAACCTGCATTTTGCCAATGGTGTGGCGGTGTCGCCGGACGGCGAGTACCTGTTGGTGAATGAAACCTGGAAGTATCGAATCCTCAAGTACTGGATCGGTGGCCGCTATCCCGGACAGGCGGAAGTGTTTGCCGACAACCTGCCCGGGTTCCCCGACAACCTGGCGGTCGACCACGAGGGCCGCTACTGGGTTGCGTTTCCCACGCTCCGGAATGCCCAGGTGGATGCCCTGCATCGGCAGCCATGGCTGAAAGACCTGCTGGCCAAACTGCCAGATTACTTCAAGCCGAAGCCCCAGGAATACGGGCTGGTAGTGGCCATGGACGCGGACGGCAGCGTGATTACCAGTCTTCACGACACCAAGGGTACCCATCTGCGGGAGATCACGTCGGTCAACCCCCATGACGGTCACCTCTACTTTGGTTCACTTCACAACGACCGCATCGGCCGGCTAGCCTTGTCGGCTATTCCGGGGTTGGGAGACAGCGACAATGAGTGAGTTTGATCCGGTGAACTGGGATCTTCCCGAACCATTCACCATGACCATCGACGTCCGGGACGCGGACACTGACAGGCTCGGGCACGCCAATAACGTGGTGTACGTGCGCTGGCTTGAAGATATCAGCTGGCAGCACATCGACAGCCTCGGCATGACCTGGGAGCTGCATGAAAAAACCGGCAAAGCCATGGCCATTACCCGTACTGAAATCGATTACCTGGCGTCCGCCAATGCCGGCGACCGGCTGGTGCTGGGCACCTGGCTGACTGGGTTCGATGGGCGCTTTCGCTCGGCGCGGCAATTCCAACTGGTGCGTGAATCCGATGGCAAGACCCTGGTGCGCGCGGTATCCACCCATGCCTGTGTCAACATGAAGAGCCAGAGGCCCTCGCGGATGCCTGCGGAATACGCCGACATCCTCGGTGGAGCGATGGTGCCCGGTGGTCGCGGCTTTGATACCACACCTTGAGGATTCTGCTAGTCTGAACAAATGATCCTGTCCCTGAAGCTGTCTGGAGAGCCCCATGGAAAACACCGTTGATCCGAATTCTGGTCATGCCATGCGTCACGTGGTCTATGACCACTTTGGCGATACTGACGTACTGCGGATCGAAAGTTCCACCATCCCCGAGCCGGGCGCCGAGGAAGTTTTGCTCAGGGTGGCGGGCGCGGGGTTGAACCCCATCGACTGGAAGACGCGGAAAGGCCTGGGATTTGCCGCCCGGCAGATTGAAGACCACCTGCCATGGACGCCCGGCTACGATGTTTCGGGCGAAGTGATTGCGGTTGGTGCTGACGTGACGACGTTGGCGCCAGGCGATCGGGTGATGGGCATGGTGGGCTTCCCGGCTGGCGGAGGAGGTTATTCCCAATACGCAGTGGCTCGCGCCGACGAGTTGGCCATTGTGCCCGAGGAACTGGACCTGATGACTGCCGGCGCTTTGCCGCTGGCCGCGTTGACCGCCTGGCAGGCATTGTTCGAAGTGGCGGAACTGGAGGCTGGTCAGAAAGTGCTGATTCACGCCGGTGCTGGCGGAGTCGGGCATTTCGCCGTGCAGTTTGCGCTTGAACGGGGCGCCCATGTGATCGCCACTGCTTCAGCCAGTAATCGCGATTTCCTGGCGGCTTTTGGCGTCCATGAGGTGATTGATTACCACACCACCGACGTTGTAGACGAGTGCTATGGTCTGGACGTGGTGCTGGATCTGGTCGGCGGCGAAGCGGGCAAGCGTTCCCTGCACACCCTGAGTGAGCACGGCGTACTGGTCACGATTCCCACCGTGACGGCAGATGAGATCATAACCGCGGCTGAGTCCCTTGGGTTGAGAGCCCATGGCATGACCGTCCGCCCCGATGTGTTTCATCTCGATGAGATCGCCGAACTGATCGAGGACGGCGAGGTGCGTGTCCATATCGACAAGGCCTTCCCGCTGGATCAGGTCGCTGATGCCCACCGCTTGCTGGAGGGTGGGCACGTTCGGGGTAAACTGGTCCTGGACTGCGGGGCCCGCTGATACGCTCAGGTTGGAGCGGGTTCCGGTGGCTGTTCCGGCGACTCCCCGGTATCCCGCTCCTTGCGTTCCTTCCTCGCCTGGGGTGGCACCAGGCTTACCAATGTCCAGTCTTTCTCGGGCTTGATGGCCTCCATGCTCTTGACCGGCGTGATGTGTTCGCGCGTGTTCACCACGAACAGCACCATGGCCTGACGGTCGTACTTGTCCAGGAAATCCTCGAACGTAAATTCGTCACTGAGCTGGGTGGTCTTCACCGTATACCCTTGGCTGGCCAAACTGGCCAGCTTGGCGTAGCTCACTCCGTCGAAGAGTCCTCTCGTAAGCTGTATTTTCTCGGCGGTCTGGTGCCGGGCCTTCTGGTCCTGATCCCCTTCGGCCAGGGTTAGCACTGAGTCTTTTCCGAACCAGTCCAGGAAGTGGTAGGTGGCCAGGGAATTCATGTGCTTGTAAGGGGAAATAACCAGCAGGTTGCCAATGCCGGTGAGATCCAGGTGGGTCGACGCATGCTCCGACACGGGGTTGCCGAAATACACCTGGAGGTTTTCCATGCGCGCCTGTTTGACGTTCTCCCAGTTGGTGTCCGCCAGGGTAACGGGGACCTCCAGCTTTTTCAGTGCCAGGCCGATTTTTCGGGCCACCGGGTTGGCACCGAGAATCAGGAAGCCGTATTCCGCCGGCTCGGCGACCTTCAGAAGCCTCGCCAGAGGCCTCGCGGTAAGACTCTGCAGGGTGACGGTGGCGATGATCAGCATGAATATCAGTGGCACCAGGGCTCCGGCGCTTTCGTAGCCCAGTTTCTGCAACTGAAACGCAAACAGGGCGGATACGGCAGCGGCTACAATGCCTCGGGGGGCGATCCAGCTCAGGAACAGTTTGTCGCGCCAGTTGAGACTGGTGCCAATGGCCGACAGGAAGATGCTTGCCGGGCGTGCAACCAGCATCAGCAACGCCAACACGGCCACCAGCCCCCAGCCCAGTTGAGCGATGGCTTCGAACTCCACCCGTGCTGCCAGGATAATGAAGAGAGCGGAAATCAGCAGCACGCTCAGGGATTCCTTGAACTCCAGGATGCTGTCGATGGGGACCTGCTTCATGTTGGCCATCCAGATGCCCATCACAGTGACCGTCAGCAGGCCGGACTCGTGGGCCATTTCATTCGACAGGGCATAGACCCCGAGCATGAACGTCAGGGTGCCGGCGTTGTGCAGGTATTGCGGCAGCAGGTGCTTGCGCAACGCAATGCCGTTCAGCCAGCCCGCGACAGCGCCAATCAGGAAACCCACTGCAAGGGTCTTGCCAAAAATATACAGCGAGTGGCTGAACACGTTGCCCTGGCCCCAGGACACAATGCCCTCGAAGACCAGCACCGCCAGCAGGGCGCCCACTGGGTCGATGATGATGCCCTCCCAGCGCAGAATGTTGGCCAGTTTTGCGTCCGGTCGCACAGATCGGAGCAGAGGGGCGATGACGGTAGGGCCGGTGACGATGGATATGGCGCCAAACAGGAGGGCCACCTCCCATGACACATCAAGGATCCAGCGGGCGGCCAGGGTGCCAATGATGCAGGTGACAATGGAGCCGACGGGAATCAGATTGCGAACCATCTTGCCATGGCCACGTATTTCGTCGTAGCGGAGCGTCAGGCTGCCTTCAAACAGGATAATGGCAACGGCCAGGGAGATGACCGGGAACAGCAGGTCTCCAAACACGATTTCGGGGTCCAGAAATCCCAGCAGCGGCCCTGCGGCAATGCCGCCGGCCAGCAGGAACAGGATGGCCGGCATGCGAACTCGCCAGGCGAGCCACTGGCAAAACAGGGAGAGCACACCGATACAGGCAAGGAGAAAGACAGTGCTGACGGTCATAATGGGGTCAGTTCCGTTGAAGTATGGGTTTAATTCTGTAGTCCTGCAGGAAAGTCTGCCGTCTTGTCGGAATTGGCCTTGCGTGCCAGGCGAGCCAGCAACCGCGCCGCCGCGAAGAAACCAAAACTGGCGGTGACGGGGCTGGCAGCACCAAACCCGGAGGCGCAATCCAGACGGACCGGGCCTTCGGTGGCAGGCTTCTGTAGGCAAACCTCACCGTCCCCTGCAGGATACGTGAGCTGTTCCAGGGAGTACACGGCTTCAATTCCGAAACGCCGTTTGGGATTGCGTGAGAACCCGTACTCCCGACGGAGTGTATTACGCACCTTGGCCAACAATGGATCCTGTGTGGTTTTGCTCAGGTCACTGACGCGGATCTGGGTCGGGTCCATCTGACCGCCGGCGCCGCCAGCACACACCAATGGAATCTTGCGACGCTGACAGTGTGCAATCAGCCCGGCCTTGGCTTTGACGCTGTCGATGGCATCGACCACCCCTGACATCTCCGGGGTAATCAGTTCATCGACGTTTTTCGTGTTCAGGAACCCGAAATGGACCCGAATGTCACCCTCCGGGTTGATCGACCGCAAACGGTCTGCCATGGCGTCCGTCTTGGTGCGCCCGTATTGCCCGCTAAGCGCGTGGAGCTGGCGATTGGTATTGGACACGCAGATATCGTCCATGTCGATCAACGTCAAGGTGCCGACGCCGGAGCGGGCAAGGGCTTCAGCCGCCCAGGAGCCCACGCCACCCAATCCAACGATGGCAATGTGAGCGTGACGGAAGTGCTCCAGTGCCCGGCGGCCATAGAGTCGTTCGATACCGCCGAAGCGGAAATGGAAGTCGTCACCCGTCATGCTGCATCTCCGGAGAAAAGTCACGATTGTAACCCAGCCCTGCCGGCTGTCTCTAATCAGTCGTCGGATATCGTATTCATGGGGTGAAGTGAGCAGGCATAAAAAAGGCCACGCAAGAGCGTGGCCTGTAAGCAAGTGCCCAACCCGACGGGGGGTGGGCCGGACTAGTTCAGAGACACTAATCAACGTAATCAGTATCGTTTATCAACGTGTCGTCCGGAAGGTCACAAACTGACAAAGGCCGGTCATTTTCGGCCAAGGCTTCGGCCAGGCCGGTACAGTTTCCGGTCCATCCGCCTCAGCGTATAAAGGGGTTCAATAAGCGAGTGAACGTGCCGGTTAATTTAACCGGTGCGCTGAGCACCGACAGGGTGATGCAGTCTTCGCAGCCAACCGCCACAGGTTTGTGCTCGTCTTCCTGATTGAGTACCACGAAGTCCCACTGGTTGAACACACCTTTCTGGTCTGAGAATGCACCCTGAAGAACTATCGTGGTTTCACTCCCTCTGTGGGTATGCGCGGGTGCCTTCCCACCGGCGGCCAGTTTCTGAAGCACCACCTGCTCGCTCTGGCCGGGAAACCGTTCGCTGATATCCAGCACACTGACATCGCCGAGCTGACGTTTCCAGGGCAGCGAGTTGAGATCGTCGCCCAACAACTTTTGAAGAGGGCTCATGCGCTTGGCTTGTGTACTGATGTAGGTCTCCGTCATGTCAGGCTCGCTGTCTATGCGTGACAGGATAGCGTCAAACATGTCCGATGAAACACCGACCTGGGGCTGACTTTCCATCATGACGGCACCCAGGCTGTCGAGCGTATCCACACGGCTGCGACAATGGGGGCACTGGTCCAGATGGAGACGAATGCACAGTGCGTGGGGCTCACTGAGGTTGCCTGCACTGAATTCCATCAGGGTAAGTGTGTCTGGATGGTGCCGTGTCATACGTTCTGGTCCTGCAAAATCACTTTCAGTTTGTTCAGTGCCAGGCGTACCCGGCTTTTTACGGTACCTAGCGGTATGTTGAGCTCGTCCGCCACCATCTGGTGTGACTTGCTTTCCATGTAGACCTTGGCGATTACTGTAATCTGTTCTTCCGGCAGGTGGCTGAGGGACTCTCGCACGCGACGTTCAGACATCAGGCGGTGCAGCGACGTAACCGGCTCGTCTTCGTTTTCGCCGGGAATCTGCCACAGATCTTCCGTTTCAACCGGCATCTCCGCACTCGTGCGTTTCATCTTGCGCAGCATGTCAATGCGTTGGTTACGGGCGATGGTGAAAATCCAGGTCGACGCGGCTGCCTTCCTCCAGTCGTACAAGCAGGAGCGCCGCCAGATCGATACGAAAACCTCCTGTACCAGCTCCTCGGCGTGACTCGCCATGCCATTGGCCATGGCGTAATACTTGATCTGAGGACCAAAGTGCTCGAACAAAGCGTGGTAGGCCTGCCGATCCTGGTTCTTTCCCACTTTCTCCAGCAATTGGCTCCAGGGGTCCTTGCGGCCCTCGGCTCGTGCTGGCTTCTGATCCAGTGTGGACACCGGACGCTCCTTGACAGTCGCATGATTTGGCATTGTTGTGTTCATTATTCTATGCACTCGCCCCGGGTTTGTCAGTCACGATATTTACGGGGGCGATGGGCAGGCGGATCTGTTGGGCGGTATTTTTTCCCACTTGTACTGGCTGGCTTCTCCGCCGCTCGGTGTCGTCTGCAGGGAGATTGCCGACCGCTATCATCACGGCTAATCTTTTGCAGGTATTTATTCAGGAACGCTTGGCCAACATGAATGCTCCCGGAAAGACCGGCAATCTGCCCGTTATTCGCGCCCACTACGCCGATATCCTTTGCCAGTTGGCGGAAGAGAAGGGTGCTGCGCGTCCCGAGTTGCTGCGCTCGGCCGATATTCGTCCGGCCATGTTGGGGCACCCCGACAACTTCATCACCGTGGAGCAGTTCAGTCGTCTTTGTCGCTCGGCATTGGCATTGAGTCACGACCCGGCCCTGGGGCTGGAATATGGCAAGCGCCTGAAGTTCACTACCCACGGTTCCCTGTCACAGGCCGCCATCAGCTGTGACAACATTGGCCAGGCTCTTACGGTGTTGATCAAGTATTTCCGTATCCGGTTCGTGTATATGAATCTGAGTTTCTTTACCGAGGGCAGCGACGCTGTGCTGCAACTCGATATCGTGCACGCCCTGGATGATCTGCATTGGTTCAACGCAGAAGTGGTGCTGGCCTCGCTTATGGATGTGAACCTGCTCCTGTTCGGACGCCGCCTGCTTGATGGTGGAAGTTGTCGACTGAATTATCCGCCACCGGAGTATGCCCCGGCCTATGAGTCGCTGTTCGGCAATCGTATCCGGTTTGACGCCGGCGCCAATCAGCTCCGTTTTCGCAAGGAATTTCTGGAACTGCCAATTTCCCTGTCCAATCCTGTGGCGCGTCGGGTAGCAGAAGCGCAATGCGAGGAGGAAATGCGATCGCTGGAGGCGACCACATCGATTCCCGAGCGCGTGGGGCGGTTGCTGGAATCGGTACGGGATGGCCGGCTTCCGGGTATTGATTCCGTGGCAGCGCAACTGGGTGTGTCACCCAGGACGCTGCGCCGTCAGCTCAGTGCCGAAGGCCTGAAATTTCAGGGCATCCTTGATGACATCCGCCACCGGCGTTCACTGGAGCTGCTTCGGCGCACCGACCTCGGGATCGATGACATTGCCTATCGCCTGGGGTATAGCGACCCGTCCAATTTCGGCCGTGCCTTCCGCAAGTGGGAGGGGCTGTCACCCTCAGCCTGGCGCGCAAGCAGGGCCTGATCCGGGTTACTCTTCCAGGTAGGTATAGCCGCCCAGGCCATTCTCCAGTTCTTCCAGCAGGCTCGTCTGTATGTCTTCCGGCAATCCGCTGGCGGCAAATTTCTGCTGATAGGCCCGAAGCAGGGCAGTGGGTTCGAAGTTCACATACTGCAGCACCTTGGCCACGGTGTCGCCATGGATCGGCTCACTGACGGTATGGCCGCCGCCGGGGTTGCGTCGTACATCCACCGAGTGGGTGTCGCCGAACAGGTTGTGCATGTCACCGAGGATTTCCTGGTAGGCACCGGTCATGAAAAAGCCCATCAGCATGGGTTCTTCCGGCGCCTCTTCAGGCAGCGGGAAGGTGGTTTCGATGCCCTGGCCGTCCACGTACCGGTCAATTCGCCCGTCGGAGTCACAGGTAATATCCTGGATGACCGCACGACGGGTGAGGGGGCGATTCAGTCCGTTCACAGGCATGATCGGGAAGATCTGATCAATACCCCACACGTCCGGCAGTGACTGGAACAGCGAAAAGTTCACGAAGAGCTTCTCCGCCAGTTTTTCATTGAGCTCGTCAATGATCTCCCGGTGCGCGCGATTCGCGGAGTTCAGCTGTTTTCTCAGAGCCCGGCAGCAGGTGGTGTAGAGCGTTTCCGCCCGTGCGCGGTCCGCCAGTGACAACAGGCCGTGGGCAAACTGGGTGTGGACATCCGCCATGGCGTGGAGCACGTCGTGGTAGATCTCAGCCAGGGAACGGCGCGATGCCTCATCCCGCAGGCTCTCCAGGTCGCGCCACAAATCCTGCAGCGGTGCCGGGGCATCACTGACCGGTTGTTCAGGCGGACGCTTGTCGGGTATCTCCCGGTCAATCACATTGGTCACAAGTACCGAGTGGTGAGCCGTCAGCGCACGGCCGGATTCACTGATCAGGTTGGGATGGGGGATACCCGCCCGATCGCACTCCGATTGCAGGATATGAATCACGTTGTAAGCGTATTCGTGTACGCTGTAATTCATCGAACAACTGCTGCGTGAGCGGGTGCCCTCGTAGTCCACGCCGAGCCCACCGCCAATATCGACCGTGCCTACCGGTGCCCCCATGTGGCGCAATTCACTGTAGAAACGGGCACACTCCCGCAGTCCGGTCTGGATGTCACGGATGTTGGCAATCTGCGACCCCAGGTGAAAATGCAGCAACTGAAGGGATTCCAGGGCCCCGGCACGGCGCAGGGTCTCAACCACATCCAGCACCTGGCTGGCGGACAGGCCGAATTTCGACTTCTCACCGCCGGTGTTCTGCCAGTTGCCTTTGCCGATGGTGGCCAGCCGTGCGCGCACACCAATCAGCGGAGTCACTCCCAGACGGCGCGCTTCCTCGAGGATGAGCGGCAACTCGGACTGTTTTTCCACCACAATGAACACCCGGTGCCCCAGTTTCTGCCCGATCAGCGCCAGCCGGATATATTCGCGGTCCTTGTAGCCATTGCAGACAATCACCGACTCCTGCTGGCGCGACAGTGCCAGAACCGCCATTAACTCCGGCTTACTGCCGGCTTCGAGGCCAATCTGGTTGTCGCTGGCGGCCGGTTCGGCGCAGAGCAGTTCCTCAACCACCCGGCGCTGCTGGTTGACCTTGATCGGGTAGACGGCGGTGTAGCCTCCCTGGTAGCCGTGTTCGCGAGCGACCTTGTTAAACGCGCCACACAGTTTGTTGACCCGATCATGGAGAATATCGGTAAATCGGATTAACACCGGAAGCTGAACCCCCTCACTGACCAGGGAGCGGGCAAGGTCAGGCAGGTTGATGTCCTCGCCGCTGTGCCCCCGGTCGGGTCTTATCAGTACCTCGCCACGGGTATTCACATCAATATAGCCATCGCTCCAGTGGGCGATGTTGTACACCTTGTGGGCGGCGCTGAGGGTTGGTTCGCTCATGGGGCTTTCCTGTGCTGAATCCGCAGCCGGCAACGGGCCGGCTTATGGCGCTCATTGTATGGATTCCACCGCCCCGCTAAAAGAACAACACCCGAAAAACACGGCCCAAGGGTAATGATAGTCCTTTAGGTGTGGTGGTTACGCACCTACAATACCCTCAATACGAACAGGCTCAACGCGCACATCCGGAGACACGACATGACTGCACTGAACGATGGCTGGTTTACCGAAGTATTCCAGGACCAGGGAACCGCCTTTTCCCTGCAGGTAAAGAAAAAGCTGCACGAAGAACAAACCGAGTTCCAGAAACTGGAAATCTGGGAAACCGAAACCTTCGGTAACCTGATGGTGCTCGATGGCTGCGTGATGCTGACCACCAGAGACAACTTCCTCTATCATGAGATGATGACTCATCCGGCCCTGTTCACCCATAAAGACCCGAAGAAAGTGGTCATCGTTGGTGGTGGTGATTGTGGAACCCTGAAAGAAGTCCTCAAGCACCCCGGTGTGGAAGAGGCCTGGCAGGTGGAAATCGACGAACGTGTCACTCGTCTCTCGGAACAGTATTTCCCCGAACTCTGCGAGTCCAACACCGACCCCCGCGCCAACTTCTTCTTTGGTGATGGCATCCAGTGGATACGCGATGCGGTGCCCGGAAGTCTCGACGTCATTATCATCGACAGCACCGACCCGGTCGGCCCCGCCGAAGGCCTGTTCGCCCTCGACTTCTACCGCGACTGCATGATCGCCCTGCGCGACGGTGGCATCCTCGTCCAGCAAAGCGAGTCACCGCTGCTGCACACCAACACCATCATCAAAACCATTCACGACGACATGAAAAAGGCCGGTTTCGACCACGTTCGCACCCTGCCGTTCCCGCAACCGGTGTATCCCACCGGCTGGTGGAGCTGCACTATGGCGGGTAAGGAAAAGCCGGTGGTGTACTTCCGTGAGGAAGACGCGGATCAGCGGCCGTTTGTGACCCGCTATTACAACGCCGACATCCACCGTGGGGCATTGGCGATGCCGCAGTTCATGGTGGATGCACTGGAAGATGAGGTGATGTCGAGCGAGCGGTAAAGTGGAAAAAAAGAGGGGCGCCCGTGGGCGCCCCTCTTTCGATCCAGTGTCAGCCCATATTACTTGCTGCTGACAAACTCCGGATAGGCTTCCATGCCACACTCGGACAGATCCACACCTTCGTACTCTTCCTCTTCGGTCACCCGAATACCCATGATTGCCTTGAGGGCGCCCCAGACAATCAGGCTGGTCACGAAGACCCAGACGAAGATGGTCAGCATACCAACCAGCTGACCCATGAAGGTCGCGTCCGCGTCGGACAGCAGTACCGCGAAGATACCCCAGATACCAACCACACCGTGTACGGAGATGGCACCGACCGGGTCATCAATACGCATCTTGTCGAGTGTCACGATTGAGAACACCACGATAATGCCGCCGATGGCGCCGATAATGGTCGCCAGCAGAGGCGAAGGATCGGCGGGTTCAGCGGTAATCGCAACCAGGCCAGCCAATGCACCGTTCAGGGCCATGGTCAGGTCAGCCTTGCCGAACATGATGCGGGCTACAATCAGAGCACCGATCAGGCCGCCGGCAGCGGCCGCGTTGGTGTTCAGGAACACGTTGGCCACTTCGTTGGCAACACCGATGCCGCCCAGTTTGAGGGTAGAACCGCCGTTGAAGCCGAACCAGCCCATCCACAGGATGAAGGTGCCCAGAGTCGCCAGCGGCAGGTTGGCACCAGGGAAGGCCTTGATCTGGCCATCCGCACCGTACTTGCCTTTACGGGCGCCCAGCAGCAGGACACCGGCCAGAGCCGCAGCGGCACCCGCCATGTGTACGATGCCAGAACCTGCGTAGTCGCTGTAGCTCAGCTCATAGATACCGAATACGGCATCGCCGTTCCAGGTCCAGGAGCCCTGCATCGGGTAGATGAAGCCACACATGACAACGGCGAAAGCCAGGAAGGCCCAGAGCTTCATGCGCTCGGCCACGGCACCGGAAACGATGGACATGGCGGTTGCAACGAAGACAACCTGGAAGAAGAAATCAGAAGCCCCGGCGTATTCACCCATCTCACCAAAACCGGCTTCGTTGGAAGCAGCAAGGACTCCGGCAATCGCCGCATCGTCCATTTGAGCGACCGTGGTAACGCCGCTGAGGAAGAGACCGCCACCGTACATGATGTCGTAGCCGCAGATGAGGTACATCGTGCAGGCAATGGCAAACAGGGAGACGTTCTTGGTCAGGATTTCAGTGGTGTTCTTGGCACGTACCAGGCCTGCTTCAAGCATTGAGAAGCCTGCGGCCATCCACATGACCAGGGCACCGCAAATAAGGAAGTAGAAGGTATCCAGCGCATACTGGAGTTCAAAAATATGATTGAGATTGCTTTCCATGTGAAGCCCTCCGCACGAGGCTTTTCAAGTTATAAATTTTTTGCGTTGGCTGTCTGGTTGATCAGGCTTTGATCAGACCGCTTCTTCGCCGGTTTCCCCGGTTCGGATTCGGATCGCCTGTTCCAGTTCGGTCACGAAAATTTTGCCGTCACCAATCTTTCCAGTGTTGGCAGCCTTGGTGATGGATTCGATGACCTGATCCAGCAGGTTGTCGCCGATAGCAACTTCAACCTTGACCTTGGGCAGGAAATCCACCACGTATTCTGCGCCACGGTAGAGTTCGGTATGACCCTTCTGGCGACCGAAGCCTTTGACTTCAGTGACCGTTACGCCTTGTACGCCAATCTCGGATAGTGCCTCACGGACATCATCCAACTTGAAAGGCTTGATGATCGCTGTCACAAGTTTCATTGCTTTCTCCTTGGTAAAGCCGTCTCAACATCTGGAACTCTTCGGCCCGTTGTTGAGGTCGGGATGCTGCCACCTCGCACACCAATTGTGCGGATTGCGTACAAGGCTTTTAGCATCGGGTGTGCCAACGCAAAAAATAATATAACTATCAGACAGTTGGCTGTCTTTTGATCCAGAATGGATCGTCAGGGCGCACCATTTCGGGGCTTGTCTGTCTTGGGCGAACCATAATGATGCACGAACTCGGTGCAAGCATTAGGGGTGCCTGAGCCACATTATACTGTCGACGGCCACAGTATGGCAGGGGAGGCATTAGTGTTACACTCCGAACCGTCGTTCAGGCACGACGAAAAGCCCGCCGAGGACGAGGTATAGTCCAGCGCAGCGATTTTGACCGGTGATTTTTGAGAGGTGACTCGTGAAAGGTCCACAGGATTTCTTTTCCCAGCTTCAGGGACAGTTCGGCCAGTTTGTTCCCTATATGGCCCGTGCCGCCCGTGAGGACTTTGAAGCTCAGGCCCGCGCCACAGTGATGACGGTTCTGTCGCGCCTTGAGTTGGTCACCCGAGAAGAATTCGATGCCCAGCAAGCTGTACTGATGAAAACCCGCGAAAAGGTCGAAGCGCTGGAAAAGCGCGTGGCTGACCTGGAAAAGCAGTTCCCGAGTAGCTGACAGGCAGGACGCCCGTCAGGCGGCCAAGCCGCTATTCCCTATAACCATGGAAGGTTGTCATGTTTGCCGTTGTCCATACCCGCGCCAGTATTGGCGTTTCAGCACCCTCCGTTACCGTTGAAGTCCACCTGTCAGGCGGCCTGCCGGCGCTGTCCATCGTCGGGCTCCCCGAAACGGGGGTTCGTGAAAGCCGGGAGCGTGTTCGCAGTGCGCTGATGAACGCCGGCTTTGAATTCCCCGCCCGCCGAATCACCATCAATCTGGCTCCTGCGGACCTGCCCAAGGAGGGCGGCCGCTTCGATCTCCCCATTGCCCTGGGCATTCTTGCCGCTTCCGGACAGATTCCGGCGGAAAGCCTCGCACAGTATGAATGCGTGGGAGAGCTTTCCCTGGATGGTGCGCTGAGACCGTTGAAAGGTGTGCTCCCGGCGATACTGGCAGCCCGCAACGAGGGGCGTCGGTTGCTGATCCCCCAGGCCAATGCCGCGGAAGCCGCACTGGCCAGTCAGGACGATGTGTTGCCAGCCGGCCATTTACTGACGGTCTGCGAACACCTGTGTGATCGGGCAAGGATTTCCCCGGTACCGCCAGCGGTGCCGGAAACGGGCGTGAACGCCGGTCCGGACCTTGCGGACGTGCATGGTCAGAGCGTGCCGCGGCGGGCGTTGGAAATCGCCGCCGCCGGCGGGCATAACCTGCTGATGTTTGGTCCACCGGGCACTGGTAAAAGCATGCTCGCCAGCCGTCTGCCGGGTATTTTGCCACCGTTAACCACCGAATCTGCGCTTGAGGTAGCAAGCATCCACTCTGTGGCCGGTCTTCCCGTACGGGACGGAGAGTGGTGCCGGCCGCCTTACCGCGCGCCCCATCATACTGCCTCGTCGGTTGCCATGGTGGGTGGCGGTAGCAGTCCGCGCCCCGGAGAAATCTCCCTGGCGCACCGCGGCGTGTTGTTTCTCGACGAACTGCCAGAGTTCGAGCGCCGGGTGCTGGAAGTGCTGCGGGAACCCATGGAGTCCGGCGAGATTGCCATCAGTCGCGCAGCAAGGCAGGTGACTTTTCCGGCCTGCTTCCAGGTCGTGGCGGCCATGAACCCGTGCCCGTGTGGCTATCTGGGGCATCCGACGATTGAGTGCCAGTGTACGCCCCCGCAGGTGCTCCGTTATCGGGCAAAGATATCAGGGCCACTGCTGGACCGGTTCGATTTGCATGTGGAAGTGCCGGTTCAGAGCGGGGAAGTGCTGATGAAGCGTGACGGTGGGGGTGAGTCCAGCACGGTTGTGCGGGATCGGGTGTATCAGGCCCGCGAGCGGCAAATGCAGCGAGGATCCGGAAACGCCGCGTTAAGTGGCGGTGAGCTGCAGACGCACTGCCGCGTGGATGCAGCAGGCGAGGCCATGTTATCCGCCGCCATGGAGCGGCTGGGGCTCTCTGCCAGGGCATTGCATCGCATCCTGCGGGTGGCACGGACCCTGGCGGACCTGGACGGCCTCGACCACATTGGCAATGGCCATCTGGTTGAGGCGTTGGGTTACCGCAAGCTGGACCGGCAGCAGACCCGGAATGCGCAGGTTTCGGTATAGTCCGCTGGGCGGCCTCTGGTAAACTGTCGCCATAACCCATTGAAGGAAAACCGCACAGGGCGGTTGAGGACGTCAGATGACTGATCACAACGATGTTTCCGGCGATTCACCCGTGACGACCCGCCGTGGCGTACGCAGTTTCGTGCTGCGCCAGGGGCGGATGACCGAAGGCCAGAAAAAGGCCTACGACCGCAGTTGGCCCAAATACGGCCTGACCCGTGAACAGGGCATGATTGACCCACGCCAGATCTTTGGACGGGACAACATGCTTAACCTGGAGATCGGGTTTGGTATGGGCAAGTCCCTGGCAGACATGGCGGAAGCGGCACCGGAGCAGGACTTCATCGGCGTGGAAGTGCACCTGCCCGGGGTTGGTGCACTGCTGAAAGAGATTGAAGACCGGGGGCTGGAGAATGTTCGTGTCTACGCCATTGATGCCAACGATGTGATCGACCGGTGCCTGCCCGATGCAGCGCTGGACCGGGTGATGGTGTTTTTCCCGGACCCGTGGCACAAGAAACGTCACCACAAACGCCGGCTGATCCAGCACGAATTCGTCCAGCGCCTGCGCCATAAACTGCGCGTGGGCGGGATCCTGCATCTGGCCACCGATTGGGAAAACTACGCGGAACACATGATGGAGATCATGGGAGAGTCCGAGGGTTTTGCGAACTCACAGGATATCGGCGAATATTCACCGCGCCGGGAAGACCGCCCGATCACCAAGTTTGAGAAACGGGGCGAGACGTTGGGGCACGGCGTCTGGGATCTGGTGTTTTACCGCACCAACTAGGCTGTCGGTACGCTGACGGAAGTTGCTACTCGTGGGCCAGCGGATGGCGCCGGGCGGCACGAATGATCACCAATCCGGCGCAGCCCAGCATCAGGCCGGTGAATTTCACCAATGCGCAGAGCGTGGCGGACAGGCTGACCATATCCGTGGGCGGGTCCATGTTATTGAGTAGCAATATGTTTTCCGTTAGATCGCCGGCCCCCGCGGTCACAAACAGGGCCTTCACCCAGCGTGCCACGTTACGTTCCCGAACGCCCGGCCGGTCCCGCATCAGGTGATTGGTCAGGAAAATCAGCGTGGCCAGGTAAGCGGGTACAAACAGGAAGTCCAGCCAAAGGGATATCTGTGCCCATAGCATGCCGTCCTGTCGCCAGCTGCGCAGTATGGCCATGGACTGGTCCGCCGTGGCGGCCATCTGAAGGCTGACGATGCCCTGGGGAGCCGAACCGGTCTGCAGGGGCTGATTGACCACAACCAGAACCAGCAACAGGACGGCGGTGGCCGCCAGGCTCAGGTTGAGCCGTTTGGGCAACAGGGTCATAAGGCGCGGCAGTGACATCAGAGGAAGCGCTCCAGCAGACTGTTCAGATAACGCTGTCCGAGTTCCGTGGTCTGTATCCGTCCCGGTTCCAGCATGTTTTCTTTTCTTAGCGCCTCAAGTTTTACCGCAACTCTGCTCAACGGTAAACCTGTACGCTCTGTGAACAGGTTTTCCGGCACACCGGACGTCAGCCTCAAGGCATTCATCAGAAACTCCAGTGGCCTTTCTTCCAGTTCGACCATTTGGCTGCCCGCGGTGCGGCTGCCGATGCGGTTCATGTAGGCTTCGGGTTGCCGGGTTTTCCAGAAACGCCGGATATCGCCGTTGCGGAAGGTAACCTTGCCATGGGCACCAGCGCCCAGCGCCAGATAATCCCCGAACATCCAGTAATTCAGGTTGTGGCGGGACGCCATTCCAGGCCTGCTCCAGGCTGATACCTCGTAGTCCGTAAACCCCTGCTGATGCAGGTAGTCGGCACCCTGGCAATAGATTTCCCAGAGGTGGTCGTCGTCGGGCAGTTGGGGCGGGCGGCTGTAGAACTCGGTGTTGGGCTCCAGGGTCAGCTGGTACCAGGACAGATGCGGGGGTTGCCACGACATGGCCGCCCGCAGGTCATCCAGGGCGTCTGCCGGTGTCTGGCCCGGCAAGCCATGCATCAGGTCCAGGTTGAAGTTGTCAAAGCCGGCATTGCGGGCCGCCTCGATAGCCCTGTGGGCCGCCTTGTCATCGTGGATGCGCCCCAGTGCCTTCAATCGCAGGGGGTTGAAACTCTGGATGCCCAGTGAGAGCCGGTTTATGCCGGCGCCACGGAAGCCGTTAAAGCGAGTCTGTTCCACTGTGCCCGGGTTGGCCTCCAGTGTAATCTCGGCATCGTCAGTAAACGACAGGTGAGTGCGCAGCCGGTCGAACAGTATGTTGTAGAAGTCCGGCGACATTAACGAAGGCGTGCCGCCGCCGATGAAGACAGTTTCGATCGGGCGCCCCTGAATTAATGCGAGGTCACCGGCAAGGTCCTCCATGATTGCATCAAGATAGTCGTTCTCGGGAATGTCGCCGGTCAGTGCGTGGGAGTTGAAGTCGCAGTAAGGGCACTTTTTCACGCACCAGGGTACGTGAATATACAGGCTTAGCGGGGGCAGGGTGCTCACCGCTGTGTCGGGCGTCGGGGTCATGGTCACCCCGGCTCTTTCCCCAACTGGTCCAGAAGCAGCGCCAGTGCCCGCCCGCGGTGGCTGATACGGCCTTTTTCAGCGCGGGGTAGTTCAGCGGCACTGGTGCCGGTTTCCGGTACCAGGAACACCGGGTCGTACCCGAAACCACCCTCACCCCGGGGCTCTGGCAGGATGCTTCCTGGCCAGCGGCCATGACAGATCACCGGTGTGGGGTCATCGGCATGGCGCAGGTAGACCAGTACGCAGTGGAACTGGGCCGTGCGTTGGCCCTCGGGAACGTCTTTCAGCGCGTCGAGCAGTGCCCGGACGTTGTCTGCGTCGCTGGCTGTGTCACCGGCGTAACGGGCCGAACGGACGCCGGGTGCCCCGCCAAGGGCATCCACCGCCAGGCCAGAGTCATCCGCAAGGGCCGGCAACCCGGTGATCCGGGCGGCATGGCGTGCCTTGAGGATGGCATTCTCCACGAAGGTGACCGCTGGCTCCTCCGCCTCGCCAACCCCCAATTCACCCTGGGCTACGGGCGTCAGCCCGAGTGGGCCGAGCAAGTCTGTGAGTTCGGCGATCTTGCCCTTGTTGTTGCTGGCAATGACCAGTCTGTTGGTGGCGTTAGTCATCAGTCGTTAAACAGCGTGTGGGTGAAACGGATGGGCAGATCCTGTCTGGCACCCGTGGGACGGGTGGTGATCTGGAAGGTCATCAACTCGGCGTTGCTGTATTGGTATTCGGCGATGAAATAGACAGCGTTGCCTTCCTGGATGCGTCGAAACGCCAGGAACCGGGCCTGCTGGATATCGTTCATGACCTTGCCTTCCACCTGGCCTGATACCGGCTCCAGGCCGCCATCCTCGGTTTCCCTCATGATGGATATGTTGACGATACCGATGCCGCGGCTGCGATTAAGGTTGTTCTCGCGGGCAATTTCCGGGGCCAGGAAGGTGCTTGGGAAAACGCTCCAGTGTACTTCGAATTCACCAAAATCCTTTGAGTCGGCATGGCTCTGGCTGGCGAACAGAATCAGGCACGCCAGCGACAGTATCGCCTGCCAGTGATTGCGACTATGTATGGTCATGATTCCTCCCGGGTTATCCGGTAAATGGCGATCTGCCCCAACATATTGGGCCAAAGGCGGCTGAGCCAACGATCCTGGTGTTCACCGTCAACCACCGTGCGGTTCAGTATCCGGACGTCCTTGCGGAAGCAGAGGGCTTCAAAATCCTTGAAGGTGCACAGGTGGATGTTAGGGGTGTTGTACCATTTGTACGGTAGCGTTTCGGATTCAGGCATACGACCCCGGCGCATCAGGTACCAGCGCAATCGCCAGTAAGCGAAGTTGGGGAAGGTTACGATGCCCTCGCGGCCCACGCGAAGCATCTCGTCGAGGACCATGTCCGGGCGCCGGACCGCCTGCAAGGCTTGTGTCATCAGCACGGTGTCGAAGGAGTGATCTTCGAAGTTCCCCAGGCCCTGGGTGTCCAGGTTCTGCTCAATGACGGACACCCCGCGACCCATGCAGGTGGTGATATGGTCCGGATTGATTTCCAGGCCAAACCCTGTTGCTCTTTTTTCCCGCTGCAGGTAGTCCAGCAGGGTGCCGTCGCCGCAGCCCAGATCCAGTACATGGCTGCCGGCGCTGATCCATTGCTCGATGATTTTCAGGTCTGTTCTCATGCGCCTACCTCCCGTGCGACCCGGTCCATGTAGGAATGGAAGATGGCGGTGTAACGTGGTGTGGGAATCAGGAAGGCGTCATGCCCCCAGGGTGCGTCGATTTCAGCATAGCTGACCTTGCAGCGGGCCGCGATCATGGCATTTACTAATTCCTCGGACCGTGCCGGGGTAAACCGCCAGTCGGTGCTGAACGACACGACAAGGAATTCGCAGCGCGCACGGAGCAGCGCCTTTGCCAGGTCATTGTCGTGCTCGTAGGCTGGGTCAAAGTAATCCAGAGCCTTGGTCATCAGCAGGTAGGTATTGGCGTCGAATGACTCCGAGAAGCGCTCACCCTGGTAACGCAGGTAACTCTCCACCTGGAACTCTGCGTCATAGCCGAACTTGTAGGCCTGGTCGCGCAGTTCGCGGCCAAATTTCTCGCCCATGGAGGCGTCGGACAGATAGGTAATGTGGCCCACCATGCGTGCCAGCATCAGCCCCCGGCGCGGCAATGTGTCGTGCTCATAGTAGCGGCCGTCGTGGAACTCACGGTCGGACGTGATCGCCTGTCGCGCCACTTCATTGAAGGCGATGTTCTGGGCACTCAGGCGTGGTGTGGAAGCAATGGTCACGGCATGCCGCAAACGGTCCGGGTAGTCCAGGCTCCACTGAAGCGCCTGCATCCCGCCGAGGGAGCCTCCCACTACGGCGGCCCAACATTCAATGCCGAGCCGATCAGCCAGTAACGCCTGGCTGTGGACCCAGTCGCGTACCGTGATCACCGGGAAATCAGGGCCGTAGGGCTGGCCGGTTTTCGGATTGACGCTGCCGGGTCCGGTGCTGCCATGGCAGCCACCCAGATTGTTTAGGCTGACAACGAAAAACCGGTTGGTATCGATGGGCTTGCCGGGGCCAATGCAGCTGTCCCACCATCCCGGCTTGCGGTCTTCCTTGCTGTGATAACCGGCGGCATGGTGGTGGCCGCTGAGGGCGTGACAAATCAATACCGCGTTGGTGGCATCCGCATTCAGCTTGCCGTAAGTCTCAATCACCAGATCGTAACTCTCCAGCGTCTGACCGCAGGCGAGAGTGATCGGTGTATCGAAGTGCAGTGTCTGTGGGGTGACTATCCCGACAGAATCCGTTGGCAAGGGATCGGGCATTGGCGCGACAGGTTCCTGATTCAGTCCGTATTATCTGGAAGACGTTTCAGGCAATGGCCGGGCGGAAACCTGCATGTAAGTGCAGGCCTAATTGATATGGCCAGGCGATTGCCAGCCAAGCAGTTTAAAGGCCGGCCTGCATGGCTGCAACCGCCATTTCCGGCGCCGGTCAGACCGCGCCGGAAATGTTGACCACCTTCTGTTGGATCAGGGTGGGTGCCGGTTTACGGATTTGCCGCTGCATGGCATCAGCCAGTTCAAGCTGGCGCGTCAGATCGCTGATGGTGTTCTGCAGTCGTTCGCGTTCGGCCCGGCTGTCGCGGTCGCTGCGAACCATGTCCCGGAGGCGGCGGATCTGGTGCTCCAGCAACTGTTTCTGTTCCATGGAGTACTGCATGATTGGTAGTAGTGCTTCCGATGGCCAGCGTTCGACATCGGCCCGCACGCGCAGATGCAGTGTTCGGGCTTCGCCCACCATCACGTTGAAGAAGCGCCTGACCAGAAGCGACTGCTCCGTCAACAGATTTTTGGGGCTGATGCGGAAGCGTTTTGCCTTCTTGCGCAGTTCGCGGATGGCAATAACGTGACGACCTGCCCGTAATGGAATTGGCTCCAGGTGACGGGCCCGGGTGTCTTCGTTGTAGCGGCGGTAGATGGCGCCCACCATTTTTTCGGCCAGCCGCCCTTCGCTGAGAAGGTTGCTCAGATCATTTTCCAGCAGCTCGAAGAAATGATCCATGCTGTGGTTCATGCCGGCAGTGGTCCAGCTCTTCGACATCTTCTGGCGGACTTTCTCGGCATGGGACTCAAACCGATCCTCGCTGACCAGCCCCTTGAGCATCTCGCCCTGGGAATCCATCAGCCGGCGGCTGGACCGGAGCGTAATCAGCTTCTTGTAGTAGAAGTCATAGTCCCGCTGGGCGCGGTCGGCCAAGCGCCGCAGTGCGTCAGTGTCCATGGTGACGCCAGAACAGGCTTGCAGCTCTTCTTCCAGTGCGTCCAGCCGGTTTTGCATGGCGGCCTGACTGTTCTGCAGCATGCCCAACAGGTCGTTGATCAGGCTCTGTGTAATCAGCTGTTCCTTGTGCATCAGGATGCGCTGGATGATCAACTGTTCCAGTTGGGCGAGGTTCGAACGTTCAAGCAGTTCTTCGTTGCCTTTGACCCGGGCCAGCAGACCTTGCTTGGCGGACAGCGGTATCACGTCGTTCTGGCGCATGCCGAGGTGGTCAGCGGTGTAGCCACGCACCCGGTCAATGGCTTCCTGGGTATGCTTCTCGCCCTGGAGGTCGTCCCAGAGCACGTCGATCTTGTTGAGCACTGCGAATCGGCCAGCGCGGTGGTCGGCGTGCTCGGTGTCGATGTGATCCTTCCAGATCGTCATGTCGCTGGCAGTGACGCCGGTATCCGCGCTCAACAGGAAGATAATGGCGTGGGCGCGAGGCAACATACTGATGGTCAGTTCTGGCTCTGAGCCGAGAGCGTTGAGCCCCGGGGTGTCCAGTATGCGCAGGCCGCGTTCGAACAACGGATGGCGAATGCTGATCTGGGCGTTGCGCCAGGCCGGCACCACGACATTACCCGGCTTGTTGCGGTCATGCTCCAGCATGTCCTCGTCGAAACCCAGTTTGCGGGCTTCCTGCGGAGTGACGCTCTTTACGCGAGCCACTTCCGCCAGAACTTCCCGCATGATTTCCGGGTCGCGCTCGTCCAGGTCGTGTTTGACCCAGCGTTCGGGCTGTTTGCGCAGTTGCTGCAGGGAGAGCTCGCCGGTCCTGGTTTCGATCGGGAGCAGCAACAGGTAGTTGCTGTTTGACGTGCGGTCAAAGAACAGCTCAGTCGGGCACATGGTGGTGCGGCCCGCCTGGGATGGCAGCATGCGCTGGCCGTATTCTGAAAAGAAGAGGGCGTTGATCAGTTCCGTCTTGCCGCGGGAATACTCACCCACGAAAGCAATGGTGAGTTCGTCTTCGATCAGCAGCTCAAGGCCGTGACGAATGCGGTTGCTGACATCGTCTGAAAACAGGTTGTTGTCCTGCAGCCACAGACGGTAGCGACCGATCTGCCTGATCAGTTCTTTTTTCCAGCCGTGGTAGGCCTCTACCTGCTGCGACAGGGTTCCTTGCTTGTTCATCGGACCATCCTTCTGCGCGACTTCCGGGCGACTGCGTTGGATCTTGGTTGGTTAAAGTTGTGCCAAAAATATAGCTAATGTTACCGCATTGGCGCGGCAAATCTGCGGCGGCGATCACGGGTCTGTATAGCAGGGCGACGTGTAGAAGGAAAAAAGTGCAGCTGATTCAGATAGATGAACCAGCTGCAGGTGAGAGTAGTTTATTGTCCTGATATGTAACGGAATGTGTTTTTGAGAGGTGGTCTACATTCCGACGATGGAGCCCATGCCGGCGGCTACCTTCATGTGGTCGATCACCACCGAAACCACATTGAGGATCAGGAACACGATAATCGGGGACAGATCCAGGCCGCCCATGGATGGCATCACATTGCGTACGGGGCGCATCACGGGTTCGGTGATCTGCGCAACCAGTTGGATAGCAGGGTGGCCGCTTTGTGGCGCAATCCAGCTGACGACCACGACTGCAATGACGGACCAGAAGTAGATCTTAACGATCAGATCAAGAACGTTAAGGATAGCCCAGCTGAGCAGGGTGAGCGGGTTGATCGCCGGTATGCTGCTGTTCAGGGCCACAAGAATGAGGAAAAAGGTGATCGCCTGGATGATGACCGCCAGCACCAGGGCTGCGCCGTCGATACCGCCCCAACCGGGAATAAAGCGGCGAAGCGGACGCAGCAGCGGGTTGGTGGCTTTCACAACAAACTGCGAGATCGGATTGTAGAAATCCGCCCTGGCCAGTTGCAGCAAAAAGCGCAGCAGCACGATCGTCAGGTAGAACGTCGAGGCAATGAGCAGAATGGTGATCAGAATGTCAGCCAGCATGAAGCCGTGTCTCCCGTTATTGGTTACTGTTTATTGGCGAGTTCTTTGGCCATTTCCCCGGAGCGCTTGTAAGCGGCTGAGTAGGCCTTCTTGACCAGATCTCTCATGCCACCTTCTTCAAAGGTCTGGATGGCCTGTTCTGTGGTGCCACCGGGAGACATGACATTGCGTTTGAGCTGGCCGGGGTCGTGTTCACTGCGTCCTGCCATTTCGGCGGCGCCGGCCATGGTCTGGATTGCCAGTGCGCGTGCGGTCTCGCCGGCAATGCCGGCATCGGTGGCCGCCTCTTCCAGTGCTTCCAGCATCAGGAAGAAATAGGCGGGGCCGCTGCCAGAAAGTGCAGTCACTGCATGCAGGAGGGATTCGTCCTCCACCCAGAGCGCCGAGCCAATGCTGTTAAAGACCGACTCCACCATGGTCTTCTGCTTTTCCTTGACCTGATCATTGGCATAGAGCCCGGCAGCCCCTTTACCAACCAGCGATGGCGTGTTGGGCATCACGCGCACCAGCGGCAGTCCGCCACCGAGCCACTCGTCCAGGGTGGAAGCTTCCAGCCCGGCCGCGATCGACACCATTAGCGGGCGGGTGTTCTGCACCACCGGGGCGATGTCTGAGCAAACACTTGCCATAACCTGTGGCTTCACCGCCAGAACCACCATGTCCGCCTGCTCGGCGCAGTAACGATTGTCGGTGGTGACGCTGACACCAAATTGTTTGCGGATGGATTGAAGATGGTTGTCATCGGGGGCGCTGACCCAGATGTTGGCGGCCTTGAAGCCGCTGTCCAGCATGCCACCGATGATGGCGCTGGCCATGTTGCCGGCACCGATAAACGAAATCGTTGGTGATGTGCTCAAGGTTCACTCCACGTTTGGATCAGTAGTGGTCAATTGTCAGTCTGCCGCTGATGATAACAGGATCTGGGCCTGTCAGCTTCCGGTTACCGAGGCCCGAACAGGGCGGTACCGACTCTTACCCAGGTTGCGCCCTCCTCAATGGCCATCTCAAGGTCGCCGGACATGCCCATGGAGAGGGTGTCCAGCGGACCGCAGCCGGGAGCCTCCTGGCGCATGTGCTTCAGCGCATTGGCCAACTTGCGAAAACTTGAGCGTAACTCCGCCTCGGGCTGATCCGGGTCCGGAATCGCCATCAGCCCCCTGAGCGAGAGATTTGGCATCTCTTCGATGGCGTCTGCCATGTTGGTGAGATCCTTCAGGGTACAACCGGACTTGCTCTCCTCATTGTTGATGTTCACCTGAAGGCAGATATTCAACGGCGGGAGAGTGGAAGGGCGCTGATCGTTCAGGCGCTGAGCAATCTTGAGTCGGTCAACGCTGTGTGCCCAGGCAAATGCCCCGGCAATCTGGCGGGTCTTGTTGGATTGAATGGGGCCTATAAAGTGCCATTCGATGGCGTCCAGTTCCTTCAGCTCCTCCATTTTGTCCAGAGCTTCCTGAACGTAGTTTTCACCAAATGCCCGTTGGCCGGCGCTGTAAGCCGTGCGAAGCTCGTCGGCCGGGCGCGTCTTACTGACCGCCAGCAGATGCACGGAACCCGCGCTGCGGCCGGCCTTCAATGTTGCTTTTTGTATGCGTCGGGTTACGCTCCCGATGTTGTCTGCTATGCTGCTCATAGTGCGAATCCGCCGATTCCGGTCAGTCTCTGATACGCTGACACGTTACCCGCAGGTTACTGAAATGCCAAGTGAAGCCGTTCAGTGCCAATGACCGGAGCCGGCGCATACCGGGATAAAAGAAAAAAGCCTTCCGAGGACCCCTATGGATATTACTGAACTGCTTGCCTTTTCGGCCAAACAGGGCGCATCAGACTTGCACCTGTCTGCCGGCCTTCCCCCGATGATCCGTGTTGATGGCGATGTCCGCCGCATCAACCTTCCGCCAATGGAGCATAAAGAAGTCCATGGGCTGATCTACGACATCATGAACGACAAGCAGCGCAAGGACTACGAAGAGTTCCTGGAGACCGACTTCTCCTTCGAGGTGCCTGGTGTCGCCCGCTTCCGTGTTAACGCGTTCAACCAGAACCGTGGCTCCGGTGCTGTCTTCCGGACCATCCCGTCAAAGGTACTGACGATGGAAGATCTCGGTATGGGGCAGGTGTTCAAGGACATCGCCTCTGTGCCACGAGGCCTGGTGCTGGTTACGGGCCCAACAGGCTCCGGTAAGTCCACCACGCTGGCGGCGATGATCGACTACATCAACGACAGCCGCTATGAGCACATCCTCACCATCGAGGACCCCATCGAATTCGTACACGAATCCAAGAAGTGCCTGCTGAACCAGCGGGAAGTGCATCGTGACACCCTGGGCTTCAACGAAGCCCTGCGCTCCGCACTGCGGGAAGACCCGGACATTATCCTGGTCGGCGAGCTGCGGGACCTGGAAACCATCCGCCTGGCCCTGACGGCGGCGGAAACCGGTCACCTGGTGTTCGGCACCCTGCACACCACCTCGGCGGCCAAAACCATCGACCGCGTGGTGGACGTGTTCCCGGCGGAAGAGAAGTCCATGGTTCGGTCCATGTTGTCGGAATCATTGCAGGCGGTTATCTCCCAGACCCTGATGAAGAAGATGGGCGGTGGCCGGATTGCGGCTCACGAGATCATGATTGGCACCTCTGCGATCCGTAACCTGATCCGCGAGGACAAGATTGCTCAGATGTACTCGGCAATCCAAACCGGTGGCTCCCTGGGCATGACAACCCTGGACCAGTGTCTGGAAAAACTTTTGAAGAAAGGCCTGATTTCCCGCGAAGCCGCGAGAATGAAGGCGAAAATGCCGGATAATTTCTAAGCTTAGTAGCGGGCTTGGCACATAATTCGGGAGGTGTCGGGTAGGGCCCGTTCCAGGGACGTCAAAAACAGGGATGTTTTTGTCGAGCGTACATGGACGTATTAACAGCGTGCCCTGGAACGGGCCCTACCCGACACCCGGACACCGAAAGTCAGAAAAATAGGTAGAAAGTCATGGAATTCGAAAAACTGCTCCGTTTGATGGTGGAAAAAGGCGGTTCCGATCTTTTCATAACCGCCGGTGTGCCACCTTCCATGAAGGTCAATGGCAAGGTGTTGCCCGTCACCAAGAACGCCCTGACGCCCGAGCAGACTAGGGAGTTCGTCTACGGCGCCATGAACGACAAGCAGCGTGCCGAATTCGAAGAAAGCCACGAGTGCAACTTTGCCATCAGTGCCCGAGGCATCGGCCGTTTCCGTGTTAGCGCCTTTTTCCAGCGCAATCTCTGCGGCATGGTGCTGCGGCGGATCGAGGTGAAGATCCCGCAGATTGATGACCTGGCACTGCCGGAAATCATCAAGGACCTGGCCATGACCAAGCGTGGCCTGATCATGTTCGTGGGTGCCACAGGTACTGGTAAGTCCACCTCGCTGGCGGCCATGCTGGGGCATCGTAACCGCAACAGCCGGGGCCACATTATCTCCATCGAAGACCCCATCGAATTCGTCCACCAGCACCAGGGCTGTATCGTGACCCAGCGAGAGGTGGGCATTGATACCGATAGCTTTGAAGTGGCTCTGAAGAATACCCTGCGCCAAGCGCCGGACGTGATCCTGATCGGTGAGGTGCGTACCCGCCAGACCATGGAATACTCTGTGCAGTTTGCTGAAACCGGCCACCTGTGCCTCGCTACCCTGCACGCCAACAACGCCAACCAGGCGCTGGACCGGATTATCCAGTTCTTCCCGCCGGAACAGCACAACCAGATCTGGATGGACCTGTCCCTGAACCTCAAGGCCATCGTCGCTCAACAGTTGATCCCGACGCCGGACGGGCAGGGCCGCAAAGCCGTCATTGAAGTGTTGATCAACACACCGTTGGTCGCGGACCTGATTCGAAAAGGCGAAGTGCACCGACTTAAGGAACTGATGTCCAAGTCCAACGAGAGCGGCATGCGCACCTTTGATCAGGCGCTTTATGAACTCTATGCCGAAGGCTCCATCACTTATGAGGATGCCCTCGCGCACGCGGATTCAGCCAACGACCTGCGCCTGATGATCAAGCTGGGTGCCGATTCCCAGGGCGCTGACAAGCTGGCTTCCAGTGTCGACAAGTTGTCGATCCAGGACGATTGATCGAGGATTAGACTAAAGTAGTAAACAATTAGGGTTCTGAATCAGTAGGGATGGCATTTGAGGCCATTGGCCCGTGATGCGTATACTCCGCTCCGACGATCATCCAGGGGGATTTATGCGCAAAAACAAAGTATTGCCCGGCTCTGTTATCCGAATCGCGACGGTATCGGCGTTGGTGGCACCCGCCGCAGCGCTGGCCGGTGGTTTTTCACTCAATGAGCAAAGTGCCAGTGCCATGGGCGTTGCTAACGCCGGCACCGCAGCCAATCCGGAAAATGCCACTACGGTTTTCTTCAATCCGGCCGGCATGAGCCAGCTTTCCGGCACCAATATGTCGTTTGGTGCCGCCGTTCTGGATATTGATGCCGAGCTCAAGGAAGGCACTGGCAGTGCCGTTCGCGATGACGGCCGTCCCGTCGCCGGTGGAAACGGTGGTGATATCGCCGACCCGGCCGTCCTTCCCAATTTTTACATGACCCACGAAATCAACGACTGGCTGGACGTGGGCTTCGGTCTGCACGCCCCCTATGGCCTTGCGGCGGATTACGAGGATGACTTCAAGGGGCGCTTTTTCGCGGACAAGACCGAGCTGACCGCCATTGCATTCAGCCCGTCCATTGCCGTTAACGACGGTAATGGATTCTCCATGGGTGCTGGCGTCAATGTGATCTACGCCGAAGGCCGGCTGACCAAGTTCCAGGACTACAGTGGTACGGAAGCCCGCTTCGGGTTGCCCCCGGGGACCCTGGAAGACGGTTACGCGGATATCGAAGGCAGTGACGTGGCGCTCACCTTCGCCTTTGGCTTGCTTTGGGAAATGTCGGAGCGAACACAGTTTGGTATATCCGCCCAGACCGGAACAGAACTGGAGCTGGATGGCGACGCGGAAGTTCGTAACTATCCGCAGGGTAGCCTTAGCGGTGGTGGCCTGACGTTCAGCCAGTCCACGGTCACTGAACGGGTGACTGTCCCGCTGGATATTCCCGAGAGCATTACCTTCGGTGCCCGTCACCAATTGACCGATACCGTAACACTGCTGGCAGGTGCGACCTGGGCCAAGTGGAGCCGGTTTGAGGCATTGGATGTGGTCAGCCGTGAGGACAATGGCCCAATTTCTTCTCAGGCAGGGCCCGGTCTTGGTGATGAGCGCCTGGTGACGCACGTTTCGGAAAACTGGAAAGACACCTGGCAGGCCAATGTCGGCGCCATCTGGCAGGCGACCCCGGAGTGGGCATTCAAGGCTGGCTATGCCTGGGATGAGTCGCCGGTGAACGACGATTTCCGTACGGCTCGAATCCCGTCAGGGGATCGCGATTGGGTCACGCTGGGCGCACAGTACGCCGACGCCCGTTCAGGCTGGACGGTAGACGTGGCCGCCGGGGTGTTGCTGTTCGACGACGAAGAGGTGAACGAACAGAACTATGACGTCAACGACGAGCCCATGCCCGGGGCGGCTCGCTACCGTGGTACCTACGAGCTTGATGCCTGGAGTGCGGGGGTACAGGTCAGCAAGCAGTTTTAAGTGATACCTTGAGGGGCGTACGACGCCCCTCAACCAATAACCTGCCCACGATAGATAACCTTCTTCTTTCTCGTCCTTTCTGCTTCCGTTTCGGAAGCACTACTGTCGCCCCTAGACGTTTCCTCGGCAATTTCCTGTCCGCGATACATTCGCTTCGCATTGTCGGTCTCGTCGTGCAGGTCCAGGTGAGGGATCTGGGGTCTGAGTATTTCCCAGGTGTGGATGAGGTGGGCTGAGCGGGTTTTGCTGGCATAGTCCGCTAGATGCCGTTCCAGGTGCTCTTCCGTGAGGTGCAGCTTTACCCCGAACTCAGACTGAATTAAGCGGCGACACTGGTGAACCAGTTTCAGTAAGCCAGGGTTCATAAGCCAACTGCGCTCGGAAGCCAGAAAAGTCATGGTGAGTGCCTCGGGTAGAAAAGTGTCACAACATGGCCCCGGTATTCACTCATGCGAATGCGGGGCCGACCCTCACAAGGCTTGCGAATTTCGTGCCGTTTTCGGCTGTCGAGCCCAGCGCCGTCGTTGCTGGGAGCATACTGGTGAGACTGCAAAAAGAATGGTGTGTTTTGGGGCGAAACCACCTTGTTCGCCCCAAAACGGAACCTGGGCGAGAGGGTTCAGTGGGCTTCGTCCCAGTTATTACCGACTCCGGCCTCCACCAGTAAGGGTACATCCAGCGATGCCGCAGCAGACATCCGCTTCTCAAGGCCTTCGCGAATCTTGTCCACGGCGGATTCACGCACTTCCAGAATCAGTTCGTCGTGAACCTGCAGGATCATTCGGGCATCGTCCTGGTGATGTTCCTGTAGCCAGTCCTCAACGCTGACCATGGCCCGCTTGATAATGTCCGCGGCAGTCCCCTGCATGGGGGCATTGATGGCCGTACGCTCGGCGGCTTGTTGCAGCTGCTTGTTGCGGGCGTTGATTTCCGGCAGGTACAGGCGACGGCCGTAGAGCGTTTCCACGTATCCGTCGTCGTGGGCCTGTTTGCGAATACTGTCCATGTATTTCAGCACGCCGGGATAGCGCTCGAAATAGCGGTCAATATACTCCTGTGCTTGGTTGCGGCCCACATCCAACTGGCGGCCAAGGCCAAAGGCGGACATGCCATAAATGAGTCCGAAGTTGATGGCCTTGGCGCTGCGGCGCTGGTCGCCGGAGACGTCGTCGACGGCCACGCCAAAGACTTCGGCAGCCGTCGCCCGGTGAATGTCCTCGCCCTTTTCGAACGCCTTGAGCAGTCCCTTGTCGCCCGACAGGTGCGCCATGATGCGCAGTTCAATCTGGGAGTAGTCCGCCGCCATCAGCTTGTAGCCCTCCGGGGCCACGAAAGCCTGGCGAATGCGCCGGCCCTGTTCGCTGCGGATGGGAATGTTCTGCAGGTTCGGCTCCGAGGACGACAGCCGGCCGGTGGCCGTTACCGCCTGGTGATAGGAGGTGTGAATCCGGCCAGTGCGATGGTGAATCAATTCCGGCAAGGTGTCGGTGTAGGTGGATTTCAGCTTGCTCAGGCTGCGGTGCTCAAGGATCAATCGGGGCAGGGTATGCTCGTGGGCCAGTTCCTGCAGCACCGGTTCCGCCGTGGAGGGCGCGCCTTTCGGGGTTTTCTTTACCACCGGCAGCCCCATTTTGTCGTAGAAAATAGCCTGTAGTTGCTTGGGAGAGCCCAGATTGAAGCTTTCGCCGGCTTCCTCGTGGGCTTCCTTCTCAAGCTCCGCCATACGCTCTGCCAGTTCCTGGCTGTGCTTGCGCAGCGTGCTGGCGCTGATCATTGCACCTCGTTGCTCCATACGGGACAGTACGGGCACCAGTGGCAGGTCGATGTTTTCATAGACGTCCCGCAGCCGGCCGGTTTTCTCCAGTTGCGGTCGCAGCGCCTGGTGCAGTCGAAGGGTGATATCGGCGTCTTCTGCCGCGTAGGGGCCAGCCTGCTCCAGATCAATCTGGTTGAAGGTCAGTTGCTTGGCGCCTTTGCCGGCGATGGATTCGAAAGTGATGGTCTGCTCGCCCAAGTATTGCCTGGCCAGCGAGTCCATGTCGTGACGAGACCCTACGGAATTGAGTACGTAGGACTCCAGCATGGTGTCTTCCGCAATGCCTTCCAGGTGGATGCCGTGGTTGGCCAGCACGTTCTTGTCGTATTTGAGGTTCTGGCCGAGCTTGGCTTTCTTCGGGTCTTCCAGCAGTGGTTTCAACTGGTTCAGCACTGTTTCCCGGTCCAGTTGTTCCGGGGCGCCCATATAATCGTGGCCAAATGGCACGTAGGCAGCCTCGCCGGGCTCAATGGCAAAGGACACACCAACGACATCGGCGTCCATATAACGCAGGCTGGTGGTCTCGGTATCAAAGGCGAACAGCGGTGCCTTGTTGAGGCGATCAATCCAGGTATCCAGCTCTGCCTGATCGGTCACGATTGTGTATGTTTTCTCTTTGCTGGCCGGATTGGTGCTGTTGTCGACGGCATCGTCCGCGCTTTTTTCATCGGCTGAGTCGCTGTTTTCGAGCTCGGCAATCCAGGATCGAAGCTCATATTCCCGGAACAGTTCCAGCAACTGACCGTCGTCCTGGGTCCTCAGCTTGAGGTCTTCCAGCCCGAACTCAAGATCCACGTCGGTTTTGATGGTGGCCAGTTGGCGACTGAGCGGCAGGGTTTCGGTGGCTTCCCGAAGGTATTCGCCAATTTTGCCTTTGACCTCGTCCGCATGCTCAATGATGTCATCCAGGTTGTCCCACGCCTGTAGCCATTTAACGGCGGTTTTCGGGCCGCACTTGTTGACTCCGGGAATGTTGTCCACCTTGTCGCCCACCAGCGCCAGGTAGTCCACGATCTGCTCCGGGCCAATGCCGAATTTCTCGACCACGCCATCGCGGTCCATGCGGGTATCCGTCATGGTGTTAATCAGGGTGACGTGATCGCTCACCAGCTGCGCCATGTCCTTGTCGCCGGTCGATACCACCACATCAATGCCCTTGCTGGTGGCTTCATGGGCCAGGGTGCCGATGACATCGTCGGCTTCCACGCCACTGACGATCAACAAGGGCAGGCCCATGGCCCGAACCATGTCGTGGATTGGCTGGATCTGCATGGCCAGGTCATCCGGCATAGGCGGGCGGGTGGCCTTGTAGTCTTCGTACAGGTCGTTGCGAAAGGTCTTACCCTTGGCGTCGAACACCACCACCATTTTTGAGCCTGGAAAATCCTGTTCCAGCTTCCGGATCATGCTGATAACGCCCTTTATGGCGCCCGTGGGGTGGCTCTTGCTGGTCATCAGTGGCGGCAGGGCATGATAGGCGCGGAAGAGGTAGGAAGAGCCATCTACAAGAACTACCGGCGGAGTCTGCTGCTGTGTCATATCAAAACGGATCCGGATTCTGATTGAAGCGTTGATAGGCTTGTGCAACTCTGACATAAACGGGGTGCATTTCCCGTGTGTCAGCGTGATTATGCACGTCTCTAAACAGAACCGAAGAGTACCATGAAAATGAAACGTATCGCTTGCTCGGGTCTTGTGTTGGGTGTGCTCTGCGGGCCTTCAATGGCCCAGGAGGATGTCGATGTTGTACAGACACCCAGGGAGCCCCTGGTGGTGTCTGATTATCAGCCATCCGCTGACGGGGCGCAGATCGTGATTCGCCCGGGTGAGAACGAGGTGTTCTACGAATACCGGGTGAATGGTCAATTGGTGGAGATCAAAGTAGTGCCGGAAGTCGGTCCCGAATACTACCTGGTTCCAGCAGATGGTGGTGGCTGGATTCGTGAGAGCGAGACCGACATGCTGGTGCCCAGTTGGGTCATCTTCAGGTGGTAAATTTCTCGGATGCTACTCAGATCAGGTCGACGGTAACTGCGTCGGAGCGCTTGCTTTCCAGCCCGCTGTCGTCGAGGGCGGTAATGCTGAATTCATAGGCACCCGGCGGAAAATCCTCAAGCTGGTAGCGAGTGTCTTCGTCACCGGAAAGTGATATGACCTCGAAACTGTCTCTGTGCCGCAGGCGATAATAAATGCGATAGCCGCTGATGTCGCTGGCATAGAGGCGTGAGCCGTCTTCCCGGGTGAGCGGAGCGTCCCAGCGTAGTGTGGGAGGGGTGATCGACTCCTCGTCGGCCGGAACTCCAGTGTTGGATGTCTCTTCCTGTACCGGTTCAGGCTGCCCGAGGGTGTCCCGAATGGACGAAACGGCATCTCCCAGCCTTTGTTCAGATGCTTCGTTGGCTTGGCTTGAAGCGGCCCTTGATGCCCCGGAGTCTTCCTGGCATCCGGCCATGATGGCCAGCGCCATTCCGGCAACGACCATTTTCCAAAGCTGCCGATGGCCCGCAGCGTTCTGGCTGAGTCTTATACCTGGCATGGTGTTTCTCGCAATCCGTTTGTCAGCGCGTTATTGGTGCTGTTGTTACTGTAATGGGATACGTCAGAAGCGAGGCCTGAATAAAACGGGGAGACGGGCTTTCTCATTTCGAGGCGCAGAGCATGCCGAATCTTTAAAAAATCATCAAGTGAACTATCCGTAAATTCCGAGACGATCCTGTTCCCCCGTTGACAGATGGCGAATAGGGGGTGGTTTTAGTATGAACATTCTAATTTTTGACCGTAACCTTCGACATGTGATCAGAAGTCGGCATCGGTTTGCCGGCGATAACGATGCAGATTTTCAAACCACGCATCCACAATCTTAGGAGATTCATCATGGGTAAACTCAGGACCTATCAGGAACAGCTTCAGGACATCGTAGAGAAGGGCATCAACGCAGCTGAAGAGCAGCAGAAGAAGCTGGCTTCCAAGCCGTTCGAGTACGCTGAAAAGCTGGAAACCGAAGCCCGCGAGTACAGCGTAAAGACCCTGCGCACTCGTTACTATGGCTACAGTGAAAACCTGTTCGAGCAACTGCGCAGCCTGAACACCCGTTTCGGCAGCTTTGCGGCTGACCTGGTTGCCAAGCTGGAAAAAGAAGCGGCTGAAGGTGCAGATACCGTTGCCGACGCAGCGGACGAAGTGACCAGCGTCGCCCAGTCAACCAAGGCTACTGCGCAGGCCAAGAAGCCGGCTGCACGCAAAACCACAGCTCGCAAAAGCACCAGCACTGCCAAGAAGAGCCCCGCTACTGCCTGAACGGCAACCGGAGTTCTTTGAAGCATAAAAAAAGGTCACCGTGAGGTGACCTTTTTTGTGCCTGATTGTTCGAGTCGTGTGGTTTATTATTCTTCCAGGTCGTCCGGGTCCAGCGGAAGCGTTCTTTCCTCGCCTGTAATCTCTTCCAGCCGTTCGATATCGGCTTCGAAACGTTCCCGCAGGGCTTTTATATTGGCGTTCTGCGAGTTGATTTCCCGTTCGATGTCACGAATCTGGGCTTCCAGTCGCCGTATTTTTTCCAGTGTCGCTTCGGGGATGTCGCGACCGGATCGCTCCAGGTCTGCAGCCCGGCTCTGTTCGCTGTCCAGTTGGCTGACGATCACCGAAATGTTGCCTCGCTTGAGCTGATTCAGCCCCTGCAGCTCACGTATTTTGCGGTGCATGGCGCGCACGGCTTCGTCTGGGTGGCTGTAGCGCTCCAGAAGCTTGCGATCGAGCTCCCGCTGTCGTTCCGCTTCGGCCTGGCGTTTTTCCTCGGCTTCCCTGGCGGCAATTTCCTCTTCGGTGGGTTCCGGATCGATCGTTTCAATTACCCGACCGTTCTTGCTGAGAATGTCGTAGCCCCGTCTGGATGCTTCCTGGGGGATGGTACTGCTAATGACAATCTGGCCGTTTTCATCGGTATAACGATACATCCTTGCCTCTACGATAGAGGCAGACATCAGCGCAGCCGCAGCAGATACAGCGATTGAAAACCTGGTCAGACGATTCATGGTGAGAGACTGGCGCTCCGCTTGAAACAATGTATGTCAGGAAGCATACCAAAAGCTGAACGATAAACCATGCCCGGATTCAGACTCCGTACTCGTCCCGATATGCGGCGACTTTGTCAGCATGTTCTGAAAAGCCGGGCCTGCTTTGCAGGTAGGCAAGCACCTGCTCTAGCTTGATAATACTGACCACAGGAATGCCGAACTCCTCTTTGACTTCCTGGATGGCGGAGAGTTCGCCAGCGCCTCGCTCCTGGCGATCCAGGGCAATGAGTACGCCTGCAGGCTCCGCCCCTGAGGTGCGGATCAGCTCCATGGATTCCCGGATAGCCGTGCCAGCGGTAATAACGTCATCAACAATCAGAACCTTGCCTTCCAGGGGGGCGCCCACGATATTGCCACCCTCGCCGTGATCCTTTTTTTCTTTTCGGTTGAAGGCGAATGGTTTGTTGTTACCCTCGGCGGCCAGGGCCATGGCGGTGACCGTCGCCAACGGTATGCCCTTATAGGCAGGCCCGAAAATAATGTCATAATCCAGCCCACTACGCTGGAGTGCTGCGGCATAGGCCTTGCTTAACTCAAGCAGATCCTCCCCGGTATTGAACAACCCCGCATTGAAGAAATAGGGGCTGGTGCGGCCGGATTTAAGCGTAAATTCTCCGAAACGGAGTACGTTACGGCGGATGGCGAACTCAATGAACTGTTGCTGATAGTCGTGCATGACAGGGCTTCTGGCGGGTTTGGATCTTTAATTAACGCGTAAAACCGGTATCATACACACAAACCGAATCAGGGAACACGTATGCGGGTAGTTACAATCAGCGTCAACGGTCTGGCCCAGGCTGTTGAAAAAGGTTTCTTTGAATGGCTAGCCAGGCAGGACGCTGACGTGGTTTGCGTTCAGGACCACCGCATGCGGGCTTACGAGGTCGAGGATTTTAACCTGATCCCGGACGGCTATGAGGCCTACTTTATTGATGGCGAGCGTAACGAGGATGGGGGCGTTGGTATCTATACCCGCCATTTCCCGAAGGCCATTATGTACGGTTTCGCCAATGAGCAGGCAGATCGCGAAGGCCGTTTCATTCAGGCGGACTTTGACAAGGTATCTGTCGCCTGCGTTCTCTCTCCCTGCGCACTTGGCCGCGAAGAAGAATTGATTGGCGAGGACGACCTGACGGTTCTGGATCACAAGGACGACTTCATGGAAGCCTTTGGCCTCCATATGCAGAAAACCCTGCGCAAGCGCCGTCAGTTTATTTTCTGCGCCAACCTGCAAACCGCCCATCATGTAACTGACGCCAGCCCGCTGTACCACAAACTGGATTTTTCCGGCTTCCTGCCCCATGAGCGGGCATGGCTGGACCGTTTGTTTGATGAAATGGGCTGTGTTGATGCATTCCGCGATATCAACAAGCAGAGTAACCAGTACACCTGGTGGCCAGAGCAGGCTGAAGGGTCCCGCAAGAGCGCTGGTATTCGGGTGGATTATCAGCTTCTGACGCCGGGTATCCGCAAGACCATTCAGGATGGCTGGATTGACGACAGTACCCGTTTCTCCGATCACGCGCCGGTGATCATGGATTACGACATCGGAATCGGTTTCTGATCCGAGCTAGTCCAGAGTAGAGGGGTATCGGAAAGTAAGCGGGTTCGGAAAGGATCTCTTTTCCGGAACGTCTCCGGCCAGGGAAGGCCGGAGTCGAGCGCGCAGGGATGTGCTTGTAGCGTGTCCGGAAATTAGAGATCCTCTCCGGACACGCGAAAAGGCTGCACCTTAGTCGGCCAGAGCCGCCTTCTGCGCCTCAAACAACTGGCCAATACCCAGTTTCGCCAGCTTCAACATGCCGTCCAGTTCTTCCTGTTCAAACGGCGCACCCTCGGCAGTTCCCTGAATTTCAATGAAACCACCTTGATCCGTCATGATCACATTCATATCGGTTTCGGCTTCGGAATCCTCCGGGTAATCCAGGTCCAATACCGGTGTGCCTTTGTAAACGCCCACAGAAAACGCTGCAATCATCTGCTTCAGCGGCGATTTTTTCAGCCGGCCTTCTTTCACCAGATGATTCAGCGCATCCACAAGCGCCACGCAGCCACCGGTAATTGCAGCGGTGCGGGTGCCACCGTCGGCCTGGATGACGTCACAGTCGATGGTGATGGAATGCTCGCCAAGAGCGCTCAGATCAACCGCTGCACGCAATGAACGGCCGATCAGTCGCTGGATTTCCACGGTGCGGCCGCCCTGCTTGCCGCGAGCAGCTTCCCGCCCCATACGGCTGCCGGTAGAGCGGGGCAGCATGCCATACTCGGCGGTTATCCAGCCTTTGCCTTCGCCCCGCAGGAAAGGGGGGACCTTGTTTTCAACAGAGGCGGTGCAGATCACCTTGGTGTCGCCAAATTCCACCAGCACGGAACCCTCGGCGTGGCGGGTGTAGTGACGGGTGATGCGAATGTCTCTGGATTGTTCCGGCGTTCTTCCGCTCGGTCTCATAATTGTTCCTGGTATCAGTGGTGAGTGTCCGGGGTGAATCCCCGGTCGATTGCAAAGTCGAAAGATTGCGGAGTATAACACGCAGTCTGTGGCGTCTGTTCGATGTTGGAGCGGCCAGCCTGCTAAACTTGAAATCTGCTTCTTCGCAAACGTGGAGTCACCATGATCAGAAGTATGACGGCCTTCGCCCGCCAGGATACCCAGGAAGACTGGGGAACGCTCACCTGTGAAATTCGCACGGTTAACCACCGGTACCTGGAGCCGTCCTTTCGCTTGCCCGAAGCGCTCCGGGAGCTGGAGAACAGTTTCCGTGAGCAACTGCGCAAGCAATTGCGGCGCGGCAAGGTAGACGTGGCCATTCGTCTTCAGGCCAATGAATCGGCAACCCAGGGCTTCGAGATCGACGAAGATGTGGCAAACGCTGTCAATGAGGCGGCCAACCACATCAACAGGATGCTGGACAACCCGGCCCACATTAGCGCACTGGATATACTCCGTTGGCCGGGAGTGCTGGCCTCCACTGAACAGGATTTTGGCCCCGCCAGGAAAGCGGCTGGCGAACTATTCGAGCGTACTGTGAGTGAATTGGTGACGGTCAGGGAGCGGGAAGGTGAACGCCTGCGGCCGCTGTTTGAAGACAGGCTCACCACCATGGGTGAGCGGGTGACTGAGGTTCGGGAGCGAATGCCGGAACTGATTCGTGCCCAGGAAGAGCATCTGAAAAACCGCTTTGAGCAGGCGAAGGTGGAGCTTGACCCGGATCGCGTGGCCCAGGAAATGGTGATGCTGGCCCAGAAAAGCGATGTCGCCGAAGAGCTGGATCGCTTGGAAGCCCATATCACCGAGGTGTCGGACACTCTGCAGTCCGACGATGCCATCGGTCGCCGTTTGGATTTCCTGATGCAGGAGCTCAACCGCGAGGCCAATACGCTCAGCAGCAAAAGCATCGATGCCCGGGTGACAAGGGCAGCGGTTGACCTGAAAGTGTTGATAGAGCAAATGCGGGAGCAGGTGCAGAACATAGAATGATGTTCTTGGGTGTTCGGTGGTGTTCCTTAATTTATTGTAAATCAAGTATTTAATAAATTTTGATGGTCACCGTGTTCGTGTAAGTTCTGCCGAGTTTGGGTAGTTATGGGTAGTAGATTGGGGAGTATTTTCTCGCTATAGTGTATCGGCGAGATTGTACTCCCCAATTTTTTTAAGGCAGGAAGGTGGGCAAGCTACACGACAAAACCGTCAAGAAACTGATCAAAGAGAAGCCATCCGTTCGGCATGCCGACGGCAATGGCCTCTACCTCATGACCCCAAAGCGCGGCGACGCTTACTGGATGCTGCGCTATACCACCCCAGCTACCAAACTCCGCCGTGAATACACCATCGGCAAGGTGGACGACTGGTCACTGGCCGACGCCCGCGATGAAGCGGCGAAGCTGAGGTTGGCGATCAAGCGTGAGGGTGCTGACCCGGTGCAAGAGCGGCAGAAGGTCAACCAGAACCCCTTCAAAACGCTCAATGACCTGTACGCCGACTACTACGAGCTTCGCAAACGAGAGATCGCGTCCCACCAGAAAGAGAAGAGCCTGTACGAGCGCGAGGTCGCCTGGCGCATTGGCAAGGTTGAGCTGGAAAAGATCCGGCCAGTGGATATCAGTGAAATCCTGCGCGACGTGGCCAATGGCTATGACGACAATAAGGCCCGCCCGACCCTCTCAAATGACTTGATGCGTCTGTTGAGGAATCTGTTTGATCATGGCATCAAACTGGACGTCACCAGGTTCAACCCAGCCTCACCATTCCGCCCAAGGGACGCCGGCGGGGAGGAGAAGGCCGCCAACTACCCAATGAATGAAGACGAAGTCACCGAGTTCTTCACCAAACTCCGGGTGATTCCGGCGCAATTCAGTCGAGAGAACTACCTGGCCTGTGCGTTGCTGATAGCGACTTGTACGAGAAAGATGGAGCTTTTGGCCGCGCCTTGGTCGGAATTCGATCTTGAGAACCGTATCTGGTACCTGCCCGAGGACAGGACCAAAAAGAGAAGGGCCATCGATATCCCGTTGGCGGAACCCGCCGTGGAATGGTTGAATGAACTGAAAGTACGCTCCTGTGGGAGTGAGTGGGTCTTCCCAGCTCGCAGGATCAGCAAAAAAGCACGGACTCCGCACGTATGCGAGAATACGCTCAACCATGCGCTCAAGAAGCTCTTTGAGAAAAAGCTCTTCTCATTTGACAAGCGCCGCGTCCACGATCTTCGCGGCACGGCCCGTACGAAACTGGGTAAGCTCGGCTTTGATGACAATCTGGCCCAGCGCTGCCTGAATCAGCTGCCCGGCAACCGGACTGACCGGGTCTATAACAAGCATGCGTATTTTGAAGAACGAAAAGAGGCTCACGAGGCGCTCTGCGAATGGTTAGCGCCCATCGTGAGAGGTGAAGTTAGTTCTGGAGAGTAAAAGGGGCCAAATCAAGCCCCTTGCTGTTCGATCCAAGCCAACAGATCCGATAGTCGCCACGCCACCGAGTTGCAGCCCAACTTGAGCCGTGCCGGAGCCACTCGCTTTCTTTCCAAAGTCCACCACTGCGTCCGACTGACACCCGTAATCGTTCGACGGTCCGACTCCCGAACCAGCCGCTCACACTGTCCAGAACGAGCCAGAAGCTTGGTGCGCACCTCTTCCGAAGGCGGACTGAAGGTTTTATCAATCATCCTCCTCTACCTCCGAATCACCAGTGGGAATAGTGGGAAACTGGGAAAGTCCATCTCCATCCGGTAGCGCTTCCCAATACGCCTTGATGCGATCAGGCCACAGGGCGAAAAAACGCTCCGATCGATCCCGCAGCTTGATTTTCATGGTGCCACGGCTCTGCTCATTGGTTTCCATGAAATCTCTCTGGATAAGCGGCTCAATTTCCCGAGTGTATCGACTACGAAGGCCAAGCTCCTTGATCAGAGTATTTTTGGGTATCAGCCACTGCGTCTCACCGGCCACTTTGCGTCGCAGACCAATTGCTCTTCCGTAATCCCCCCGCTCTATGTCAACAAGGCGGTGATTCCATTTGTAAATCGCATCGCGAAGGCGAGCCAAAATGCGGTGCTCCTCCGAATTGAAGATGTGACCTCGGCTCCGAAGCCAGGCTCCAACTGCTTGGTGTACCGCTCGAACTGACTCCGCTTCCGACCAGGGGAGTAGGTAGTTCCGGCAGGCTAGGCACAGAGCAGCGGTGATCAGTGCGAACCGCCTGATCACCCGGAGGACTTGCGAAGCCATATGAGAGGTCTTCCATTGGTCCGTCAACCGGGCGACCTCATTCTGGATATAGCCGGGCAAGTCATCCACATCTTCTGTGAGACGCTCAAGCCAGTGCCGGAACAGCGTGCCATGGTAGTGCCTGGTGCGGCTTTTCAACGCGTCCACGAACTCTTGGGGGCTGCTGAAGCCATGCACCTCGTCAAAGGCTCCAAATTTTCCAAAAACGGGGATCTCGACAAGACGATTCTCTTGGCCGGCTTTAACCGACTTTCCTATTTCCTGAAACACTTCCGACAGCCATACCTCACCAGTACTTAACGCCAGCGTTCGCCAGTGCGTTTGTTCAGCAAGATCCCCTGAGATATTCGCGCGCAGCTTACTGGCACCGGTCATTATGTGATACGTCGCCACATCGACATCTTCCGGCCGAGCCAGGCCAATCTCGTCCAACGCTAACAACATGTCGTTGTGCTCAGCAGCGACGGCTGCCAAGCCATTGGCAGTCGCTACCCAGTTCCTCACGAACGTTGGTGCTCCACAAACACTCGCGGCCACCTGCAGCAACGTCGTTTTCCCGGTGGAGCTATTACCAACCAAGTGAAAGGCCCCATTTTCAAGCTCCGCATGCTTTAGCAGGGGCGCCGCGAGTGCCACCCCGACGCTGAGGATCGCCAGCGGGTTGCCGCCACAGAGCTTCCCCACTTGATTCTGCCAGTCTTGAAGAGACCCGCTTTCCTGGAGCAACGGTGAGGTCGATAGCTGCCCTACAAAGTGGTGCTGCTCATCCGCCTGACCTGCCGTCCAGCTGCTCGTCGCGAAAATAGGCCCATGCCAGCCGCTGCGGTCGACGGTTGTGGCCGGAGGCGCCTTTGCCATTTCCTCCAGCAAATACCGCTGCAGTCGTGTCCAGCTAATATTGCCGGGTTCGAGCGGGTAGCCGGTGTCCACCAACAGCTCTCGTATCTGACGAGCGTTATCACCGTTCAGAGTCCTCGCATACACCACCTCGCGCAGCAGGACGTTGTCCATATTTTTCCACTGCAGCAGCGCGCCGTGGCCGTGTTTTTTATTGGAGAGGCGGGTTCGGGCAACAACCTCTATCCACCCGCCAACCCTCTGCCACTCTTCAGAGCTGTAGCAGTACAGCCCTGAGTCTCTCAATTGATATTTCATTCGCGCCTCCGTCACAGCCGGTCTAGCCAGTCACGAACATCCTGAATCCGGAACCTGACGGCCCTTCCTCGCGGGCTTGGCTTTATGGGGGCAGGGAAACGACCGGCTTTCACGTACCGTCGAAGCGTGGCTTGCGAAAGCTGGGTGACGGCACAAACCTCTTCATAGGTGAGCAAACGCTCGTTCGTCTCGTTGAAATACTGTCGTTGCATAATCCACTCCTGATTCGTTGTTTAACGGTCAGGAGTGATTATGAATAGTCCTGAATTCACACCAGAACCGTGGAATTGGCCAATTTGGGCGCAAAGAGAAAAAGATATTAAAACACTGAATTTAAAGGATAAATTTTAGGGTTTAGGCGCTTTCTATGTGGCGGCCATCGGTTTTTGGATAAATTCTGGCGAAAATGTGAACAGTCTCCGCTAGCCGCCATCATCACGGCATCATTTTATGAAGCGGTAACTCCCGCTGACTTTCACATGTGAAAGTCAATGCTGGACGTGATCAAAACAGCCTCTCAAAAAGCCTTGTCGAGACCCTGTTATTTCACGGGACGTGCCTGCATCACACCGGTGCTCCAAAAGGTCTCTTCCAAGCCCCTTGTAAGTACCCCGAGGAAGTAACGCCACTGTATACCGGTGTTGTCACTGAGGTGGTAAGCCAGGGTCCCAAATAAATAATGGAACGCGGACCCTTCAGCCCATGCGAGCTATTTCATGGAGTGTGGGAGCGCAGCGGCAAAGTCCCAAATCAGGTAGTTACGTGGACAGGAATTGGAAAGGTCCCATGGCTTGAAGGAAGGAGTCTGCCTCCAACTCTGTCTTTTCGTCCGAAAAAGGCAAAAGCGCATGGCAGCTTCAAGCACTCAGTTGCTTACGATTGTTGGCAAATCCATAGCGAGGAGCCAGCCATGAGCAAACGAATGACCCACCAGGAAATCTGCGAAGAGTGGGAGGCGGTCAGCCGAGCCCAAAATGTGAACCACCAACGTGGTATCAAAGCCGCCATAACGCAATGCCGTCAGTTTCTGACGGCGATTCACCAGCAAGCGGACGTGGAGCAAGCGAGGTACCGCTATCTGGCGCAGCGGCTCTGTGATCACTTCTGGTCCCACAACGTCGCGCATCGTACCGACCAGACACCCGGCTATCCCGGGCACTTCGGCTGCCGCGTCCGACTCCGGAGAAGAAAGCTGGAGTTGTCCTGGTACTACAATCGCTTCGTCCAGAAGAAGAGCGGCGAGGGACGATCAGTGTTCAGTGAGTACATCCGCAAAGAAGGTCGGTTCCGCTATCACAAACCAGCCTTCACGCGGGCACAGGATTGGGAGAAACCGCTCATCATGGAAACTGAGGATGGTTTTGAAATGTTGCGAAGGCTCAATGCCAACCAGGCGGAGCTTTGTCGAATCGTGCGGAAAAGCGAACGCCTCCTGAAAGATCTGGAGGAGCACCTCGGTGGACTGAAGGAGGCTGCCAGCGGGAGTGCAAGCCCCTCAAGCGAGGAGGGATGAGGGCTGTTTGGCGGTAAAAGGCATGCCGCTCACACCGCAGGTGTTGATTGCGTGGGGCTATTGATGGGATCGCCCAGATTTCAGGTGGCTATATATGCCGTTCTTTGCTGGTCTATCCGGGTCAAATCGGTTGAATGCAGCGTGGTACCTCTATATATTGATCAGTCAATGTAGTGTAGGGCTGTTCCGCCCATGAGACCGTGCCGCCTGAGATAAGGTGGCAACACCATCGCCCATAGGAAGCGAAAACATGGCCGAGATGGAAGATCGCTGGTTATCCGTAGACGAAATAGGCAAGCACCTCGGTGTCAGCAATGACACCGTGTACCGCTGGATCGACAAGCACGCAATGCCCGCCCACCGTATGGGGCGATTTTGGAAGTTCAAAAAAGTCGAAGTGGATGAGTGGGTCAAGGGCGGTGGAGCCGCTGAGACGAGCAAGGGTGAGCGTTCCGAATGACCCGAGGCAGGTATCGCATCTCTTTCACGTCCGGCAGCCTGTATCACCGAGAATCGGTGAAGCTGGCCGATCTGTACCTGTCGCTACGTGACTGGGAAGAGGTGCGTGCTCAAGCGCTGCATGACAACCTGCTACAGGCCAGAACGGAAAGCACTGCAAAGCGCACCTGTAGAGAGGCGATTGCACGCCTGAAGACGTTGACCGAAAGCGAACTGACTTTCCTGGCCGAGGCAAACCACCAGGACCAGGCTCACCTTCTGTGGGTTGCCGTGTGCCGCCTGTACCGCTTTATCGCGGACTTTGCGGTGGAAGTGCTACACGAACGGTTTGTCGCGATGAAGCTGGATCTCAGTTTTGAGGATTTCGATGCCTTCTATAACCGTAAATCGGAATGGCATGACGAACTGGATAATGCCAGTGCCTCAACGCGCGATAAATTGCGGCAGGTCCTGTTCAGAATGCTGCGGGAGGCAGGGTTGTTAGCTAAGGACAAAACCATAAACGCAATACTGCTAAGTCCCAGGCTGGTTGAGTTGCTGCGTCAGAACAATCCTGACGAGTTTTTCTACTTCCCAGTCTATGAATCCGATATCAGGGGGATGTCAGCTTGAGAAAAGACATTGCCAAAATGCCGATGCAGGAGCGACTACAGCACCTGTTCAGCGTGGTTTCCGGCCAGCGATTCCTTAACAAACAGGGGCTGGGTAATGAAGTGCCTTTCTTCATCTGTCCCTATCGGCCTGAAGAAGCGGTCGAAATGGAGCGTCTTCAGCGGCAGTTGGTTAACCGGCTGGAGCAGGCGGGCATCCGGATCCTGAGTATCAATCTGTACGACCTGGCCATCGATATTTTGAAAGAAAGAGACATCTGGGAGCAGGTGTTGGAGCTGGAGCCCACGGTCTCAAAGGATCAGTTGAAAGAACTGCTACAGGGGGTGCTGGACCCGGAAGCCCATTTGGTGCCCGCTATTGCGGCAAAACTCCAGTCCGTTGAGTTTGACGTGCTGTTTCTCTCAGGGGTGGGCGAGGTCTTCCCCTACATACGCTCCCACAACGTGCTCAACAACTTGCAGAGCACCGCCAAAGACCAGCCAACGGTGATGTTCTTCCCGGGCTCCTATACCCACTCGCTGGAAACCGGTGCATCGCTGGATCTGTTCGGCAGGCTGCATGACGACAAGTACTACCGTGCGTTCAACATCTTTCATTACGAAGCCTGAGCGGACGACACGATTCGAGGCGTAATCATTAAGGGAAAGTACAATGACATTGAAGAATATTTTTCTAAAGCCCGTTGACCGCCCCATTGAAGGCGTTATCAAAGCCGACGATGAAGCCAGTCTTCGCCTCGAAATTGAAGAATACGTACTGACCAACGAAGTCGAGAAACGCCTCGAAGAGTTCCTGGACGCCTACAATAACTACGAAGGGGCGAACGGGGTCTGGGTCTCCGGCTTCTTCGGCTCAGGTAAGTCGCACCTCCTCAAGATGCTGGCCCTTCTGCTTGAAAACCGGGAAATGGACGGTGCTACAACCCTGGACCTGTTCCTTCCCAAGTGCAGCGAGAATGAAATTCTCCGGGGCGACCTGAAGCGAGCTGTCTCAATTCCGGCGAAGAGCATTCTGTTCAACATCGATCAGAAAGCCGATGTCATCAGCAAAACCCAAATCGATGCGCTTCTGGCCGTGTTCGTTAAAGTCTTCGACGAAATGTGCGGCTACTACGGCAAACAAGGGCACATTGCCCAGTTTGAGCGCGATCTGGACGGCCGTGGCCTGTACGAACAATTCAAAGCCGAGTACGAGACCATCGCCGGCCGCCCCTGGCAGAAAGGCCGGGAGCAAGCCCTTCTGGAAGGCCCGAATATCGCCAAAGCCTACACCGCTGCGACCGGTGGCGACCCGCAGTCGGCAGCGGGCATTCTGGACAAGTACCGCAGCGAATACCGAGTCTCGATTGAAGACTTCGCGGATAATGTGAATGCCTATATCGAGAAGCAGGCAAAAGAGGGTGGCCACAAAGAGTTCCGCCTGAACTTCTTTGTGGACGAGGTCGGCCAGTACATTGCCGACAACACCAAGCTGATGACCAACCTGCAAACCATTGCCGAGAGCCTCGCCACCAAGTGTCGGGGCCGGGCCTGGATTATCGTCACCGCCCAGGAAGAAATGAAAAACGTGGTTGGCGAAATGGGCAAGCAGCAAGGCAACGATTTCTCGAAAATTCAGGCACGGTTCAATAACCGCATGAAGCTGTCCAGCGCGGACGTGGCGGAGGTCATCCAGAAACGCCTGCTGACCAAGACAGAAGATGGTGTCAATCTGCTGTCGGACGTCTATCACTCGCAGGCAAACAACTTCAAAACCCTGTTTGACTTCGCGGATGGATCGGCCACCTACCGGAACTTCCGGGACAGGGACCACTTCATCCACAGCTACCCCTTCGTCCCCTACCAGTTCGCGCTGTTTCAATCGGCGATCCAGAACCTGTCACAGCACAACGCCTTCGAGGGTAAACACAGTTCCGTCGGTGAACGCTCCATGCTAGGGGTTTTCCAGCAGGTGGCCATCCACATCGGCAACCATGAGGTGGGCCAGCTGGCCACCTTTGACCTGATGTTTGAAGGCATCCGCTCCGCACTGAAATCACAAATACAGCGGGCGATTATTCAGGCCGAAAACCACCTCGATAATGCCTTCGCTATCCGGTTGCTGAAGGCCCTGTTCCTGGTCAAATATGTCAAGGAATTCAAGCCCACGGTGCGCAACCTTTGCGTGCTGATGCTGGATGCCTTCGATCAGGATCTGCCGGCACTTCGCACCAAGGTCGAGGAAGCCCTGAGCCTTCTGGAGCAGCAGACCTACATACAGAGAAACGGGGACCAGTATGAGTACCTGACGGACGAGGAAAAGGACGTCGAGCAGGAGATCAAGAACACAGAGGTTGAGTCATCGGACGTTGCGGACGAGCTGGAAAAGATCGTTTTCGACTTTGTTATAAAACAGCGCAAAATCCGCTATGACGCCGGTTCCTCCCAAAACCAGGGGCAGGACTACTCCTATTCGCGCAAACTGGATGATCGTCTGCATGGGCGTGAATACGAGCTCTCGATCAATGTCATCAGCCCGTTCCACGAGCATACTGACAACGAGCAGATGCTACGCACAGCCTCGACCTACAAGGCGGACGAGCTTTTCGTGCTCATGCCGTCGGACGAGCGCCTGGTGCGCGATCTGCTCATGTTCAAGCGCACCGAGAAGTACATCAAGCAGAACATTTCCGTTACCCAGCAGGAAGCCGTTAAGCGGATCCTGAATGACAAGGGCTTTCAGAACCGTGAGCGCGAGGCCAGGCTCCGGCAGCAGGTTCAGACCCTCATTGGCAAGTCCAAGTTGCTCATTGGCGGCGCCGATGTGGAAGTGGCGAATGAGGACCCCCAGACCCGCATTATTCGGGGCTTCCATGAGCTGATTTCACGGGCTTACCCCAACCTCCGCATGTTGCGCGGCGTTTCCTACACGGAAAACGACATCAGCAATTGCCTCAACCGTACAGACGATGGCCTTTTCGGTAATGACGCCACGGCCCTGGCGGAATCCGAGCAAGAGGTGCTGGCATTCATTCAGAGCAACAATCGAGGCGGTGTCCGCACCACCCTCAAGAGCCTGCTGGAAAAGTTCGAACGCAAACCCTACGGCTGGTATTACGCCGCGATTCTCTGCACCCTGGCCAACCTGTGTGCCCGCGGCAAGGTGGAAGTTCGTCTCGACGGTAACATCCTGGAGGACAGCGAGTTGGAGCGCGCCCTGCGTAACACTCACGGCCACGGCAACGTGGTGCTGGAACCACAGATTGAGTTCACCGCCTCTCAGGTCCGAGCCCTCAAGTCGTTCTACGAGGACTTCTTCGACAGCCCGCCCCGCAGCAGCGAAGCCAAGGCCCTGGGTAAAGAGGCCGGCGAAGCCTTCCAGGACATGTACCACGACCTGGATCGGCGGATAGCGCAGGTCGATCAGTACCCGTTTCTCAATGCCTTGAAACCTGCCCTGGTGACGCTGAAAGAGGTCGCCGGAAAGCCCTACACCTGGCACCTGACGGAATTGGGCAAGCAGGAAGACCAGCTGCTGGACCTGAAAGAGGATGTCATCGACCCCATCCGCAAGTTTATGGGCGGTTCACAAAAAGACATCTACAACCAGGCTCGGTCCTTCCTGCAGAGCCAGGAGCCCAACTTCATCTATGTGTCCGGGGACGAGATCGAGCAGATCCGCACCATCCTGAACGACCCCAACTGCTACAAAGGAAATCGCATTCAGCAGCTCAAGGGCCAACTGGATAGCCTGCAGGAGCGCATCGACGAGAAAGTGCAGCAAACCCGAGCTCAGGCAGAAACCTCCCTGAAGACCATGCAGGAACGCATGCAAAGCATGGATGAATATCAGTCCTTGCCGGAGCCCCGTCAGGAGGAGCTCAATAAACCGTTCCGGGATCTGGTCGATTACCTCGGGCGGGAGCGCCTGATTGCCGTGATCAAGGAGCGGACCCGGTACTTTGAAGAAGACGGCTACCAGAAGCTGCTGGGCAAAATGGTGGCGCTGGCCAATCAGAAATCAGCACCGGCAGACGACCCCGATCAGCCCCCAGGTAGCCAGAGTGAAGACCAGGATAACGGGGGGACTCACGAGGTCAAGGAATCGCCCGCCGACTACGTTCACACTCGCAACCTCCGTGTCGCGTTCGACAAGGCCTGGCTGGCTGACGAGGGGGATGTGGACCGGTACCTGAATGCCCTGCGTGAGGCCCTGCTGGTTGAAGTCCAGCAAGGCCGCAAGGTCCAGATCTAAGCGTGCCGAACCGTCTAATCGGTCAAAGTTGGGGATAGCCATGCACGAAGCCGAACAGGAAATCCAGGCGCTCATTAGCGGCGGCGAAAGCCTTGCCGTCGAATTCAAGAGCGACGTCAAAAGCCTGCCGGACCGGGATCTGGTGGCTGCCGTGGTGGCCCTCGCCAACACCGAGGGCGGCGACCTGTTCCTGGGCGTTGAAGACGACGGCACCCCGACAGGGCTGCATGCCAATCACCGCAACCTCGCCGGCCTGCCCGCGCTGATTGCCAACAAGACCATTCCCTCGCTGGCCGTGCGCGTTGAGTCCCTGGAGCTGGAAGGGCAACCTATTGCCAGGATCCAGGTGCCCAAGTCCCGGCAGCTGGTGTCCACCTCTGATGGTCTGCTGCAACGTCGGCGCCTGAGAATGGACGGCACTCCGGAGGCCGTGCCCTTCTACCCCCATGAGTTTGTTCAGCGCCAGTCCAGTCTGGGGGTAACGGACCCCTCGGCCTTGCCGGTGGAAAACCTGGCGGTTGACGACCTGGACCCGATTCAGCGCATCCGGATCCGCAACGCCATCAAGAAGTACGGCGGCGATCAGAGCCTGATGCCCCTGGCGGATGACGAGCTGGACGGCGCCCTGGGGCTGACTGTGAGCGTGGGAGGCATGCGCCGCCCCACGGTTGCAGGTCTGTTGCTGCTGGGGAGCGACATGCAGCTCCGGCAACACCTACCCTCCCACGAGGTAGCCTTCCAGGTGCTGCGCGGAACCGATGTGTTGGTCAATGAGTTCTACCGCAAACCGCTGCTGGAGACCTTCGAAGAGGTCGAAGTGCTGTTCCGGGCCCGGGTGGAGGAAGAGGAGATTCAGGTCGGGCTGTTTCGCGTGCCCATCCCCAACTTCGACCGCCGGGCCTTCCGGGAAGCCTTTGTGAACGCCCTGGTTCACCGCGACTACAGCGCCCTGGGCGCCGTCCACGTCAAACTGGACGACGACGGCCTGAGCATCAGCAATCCCGGTGGTTTTGTGGAGGGCGTCAACCTGGACAACCTGCTGGTGGCTGACCCTCGCTCCCGTAACCCCTTGCTGGCTGACATTATCAAGCGCATCGGCCTTGCCGAACGCACTGGCCGGGGCATCGACCGGATCTTCGAGGGTATGCTCCGCTACGGGCGTACCGCCCCCGACTACTCCATGTCGTCCGCTCATACCGTCTCCGTGCGCATGAGCGCTGCGGACGCGGACGCCGAATTCCTGCGCATGATCGTCGAGCGCGAGGAACAGACCGGCGCCGCCATGCCCATTGACAGCCTGATTATCCTGTCACGGCTGCGCAATGAGCGGCGCTTAAGAACGGCGGACCTGGCCAAATCCGTGCAAAAGCCCGAAACCGTGGTCCGGGGCACCCTGGAGAAACTGGTGGAAGCTGGCATGGTGGAAGCCCACGGCACTGGCAAGGGCCGCACCTACACCTTGAGCGCCAAGGTATATCAAGGGGCGGGGCAAAAGGCCGCCTATGTGCGCCAGGCGGGGTTTGATCCTATCCAGCAAGAGCAGATGGTCATGAGCTTTATTGATACGCACGGCAGCATCAAGCGTGCTGACGTGGTTGAGCTGTGCCATATCAGCCCGGATCAAGCCTACAAGTTGTTGGCCAGATTGAAGAAAAGGGGAGAAATCGAGCAACTAGGCGAGCGTAAAGGGGCTATTTACAAGCGCGCGCGTTAATTTATGCGCTCAGCGTGAATATATGCGCTTACATATGCTCCGGCGTATACCGCTCGATCACGAACAGAATCAAGGCATGAATCGATGGAAACCGCAAAACTCAGAAAATTCGCCCAGTTCGCCCGCCGTAGCCTGATTGAACAGGTCGGCGCCAAGCTAAAGCTGGTATTGGCCGAAGAAAGCCCTGCCCGGCGGGAAAGCCCATTGGCCATCAAAAAGCTGGAAGAGGCGATAGCCGAGCAGGGTAAAGAGCAGGTTGTCGAGCGGGTGGCGTATATCTGGTTCAACCGGCTCGTAGCCCTGCGGTTTATGGACGTGAACCGATATAACCGCATTGGCGTGGTCTCGCCCGCCGAGGGGCAGTTCCAACCAGAGATCCTGGCGGATGCCAAGATGGGCCATATCGATGAAGAAATGGTGTCGGAGCCAACCCGTCAAAAGATCTTCGCCCTGCTTGATGGAAAGACGCCCAGCCAGGATCCACAGGGCGAAGCCTATCGCCTGTTGGTCGTAGCGGCCTGTAACTATTGGTACAGCGCGATGCCGTTCTTGTTCGAGCGTATTGACGACTACACCGAGCTTTTAATGCCGGATGACCTGCTGTCTGGAAACTCAATCCTGGCCTATACCCGCGAAGCCATGACGCCGGATGCCTGCCAGGATGTCGAGGTGATCGGCTGGCTGTACCAGTTCTATATCTCTGAGAAAAAGGATCAGGTATTCGAGGCGCTGAAGAAGAATAAGAAAATCACACCGGCCAATATCCCCGCCGCCACCCAGCTTTTCACGCCGCACTGGATTGTGCGATACCTGGTGGATAACTCGCTCGGCCGCTTGTGGATGCTTAACAGACCAAATTCAGCCTTGGTGGACCAGATGGAGTATTACATTCCTCCGGAGGAGACTGAGGCCGATTTTCTGAAAATTGAAGGCCCGGAAGAGCTCAAGGTTTGCGACCCAGCCTGCGGCTCCGGCCATATGCTGACCTATGCTTTCGATCTGCTCTACGCCATTTATGAAGAAGAAGGCTACGAGCCGTCCGAAATCCCGGAAAAGATTCTGACACACAACCTTTACGGTATTGAGCTGGATGAGCGCGCCGGTGAGCTGGCCGCCTTCGCTCTGACCATGAAAGCCCGAGCGCGTCAGCGGCGTTTTTTCAACAAAGGCATCAAGCCCAACATCTGCGTGTTGGAAAAAGTTAGCTTCACTCCGGATGAACTGGAAGAGTACATGAGCGCCGTGGGCCGCGACCTGTTCACCCAGGGCTTACGTGAAACCTTGCAACAATTCGAGGAGGCTGACAACTTCGGCTCCCTGATCTTGCCCAAGCTTACCAACGTGACTGACGTGCTGGCCGAGCTGGAGACCAAGAATCTGGGTAGTAACCTGTTCCTGGCCGACACGCACAGCAAAGTACTGAAAGTACTGCGTATGGCCGAAGCCTTGAGCCCGCGCTACGCCGTGGTCGTCGCCAACCCGCCCTATATGGGCGGCAAGGGTATGAATGGACGGCTTGGCGCCTGGGCCAAGGAGAACTACCCAAAGAGCAAGTCCGACCTGTTTGCCATGTTCATAGAACGCAATCTGGATATGGCGGTGACTGGCGGTGCTGTCGCCATGATCACGATGCAGAGCTGGATGTTTCTGTCTTCCTTCGAGGCTTTGCGCGGCCGCATTCTTAATCAGCACACTATCCTGTCGATGGCCCATCTGGGCGCGAGAGCCTTTGACAGCATCGGTGGCGAGGTGGTGTCAACGACTGCTTTCGTGCTCGAGAATGCCCATAAGCCGAACTATCGAGGCGCGTTTCTCCGATTGGTCGATGGCAATTCGGAAGCTGAGAAGATGGCCATGATGGCACAGGCTATTGCGCAGGGTAGATCTGCATGACCAGCAACCCATATCTCAAGCTTTGCAGGACCCACAAGCGGTGTGTCTTTAAAGAATCAGGAGTCGAACATGGCAGATAAGTTAACGATTACGAGAGGTGTAAACAAGAAACCAGTCTCAACCGACGTGCTGGAGCAGAGCCTCGAAGCTTTGCAAAATTTAGAGGGCGAAGCCTTCACTGGATACCCACTGATTGCGACACCTGATGGCAAGTACTCGATTGATGCCACACTGGTGAGCCCATCTAAAGGCATCGTACTATTCGATCTCATAGAGGGGCCAGAGGTCGGGGAATACACAGAGCGCCAGGATGATTTGGCAAACAAGATCGAGGCACGATTGAAATTGCATCGTGAGTTGGTCAAAGGGCGTCATTTGCGGGTACCACTTTGGGTCATTTCGTTCGCGCCTGGCATCGACAGTATCGAGTCGGTTGCAGTACCTGATTACCCTCTTGTCAATGAGCATGGCCTTGCTAACGTGTTGAATACGCTGGACTGGCCTGAAAGCAGCGAAGATCTTTATCGGTTGACGTTGTCGGCCATCGAAAGCCTCAGCAGTATTCGGAAAAGCCGCTCCAAACGTGAGGTTCATAGGGCTGATTCACGTGGAGCGAAACTCAAGCAGCTGGAAGATTCCATCGCGACGCTTGATCATCGTCAGAACAAAGCCGTCATCGAAACGGTAGATGGTGTTCAGCGTATCCGGGGGCTAGCTGGTTCAGGCAAAACCATCGTATTGGCACTCAAGGCCGCATACTTGCACACACAATACCCGGACTGGCGTATTGCTGTAACTTTCCATACTCGCTCCCTGAAAGGGCAGTTCCGGCGCTTAATTAATAACTTTTGTATTGAGCAAAGTGGTGAGGAGCCGGACTGGACAAAAATACGTATCGTCAACGCATGGGGTGCACCGGGGGGGGATGCCAGAGACGGTATTTACTACGAATATTGTCGGGCGACGGGGACGGAATTCCTCGATTTTAGAAGTGCATCCAACCGGTATGGAGGAAACGAACGCGCTTTCGATGGAGCTTGTCAGACAGCATTGAAAAATGCTTCGGATGCTGCGTATCTCTACGACGCATTTCTCGTAGATGAAGCACAAGACTTTGCGCCAAGCTTTCTAAGGCTTTGTTATTCCATGCTGAAGCCGCCAAAACGGTTGGTCTATGCGTATGACGAGCTTCAGAATCTTTCCGGAATATCACTTCCGCCACCGGAGATTATTTTCGGCAAGAATGAGCGTGGGCAACCATTGGTCACTTTCGGTGATGATCGAAGGCGAGACGTAATCCTGCAAAAATGCTATCGAAACTCGCGCCCGGTTTTAGTATCCGCCCACGGCCTTGGATTCGGTATATACCGGACTGCCCCGAAAGATGCAGAGACAGGCCTGGTTCAGATGTTTGATTACCCAGCGCTATGGCAGGAGATTGGTTACAAAGTAAAAGATGGCCAATTGGCGAAAGGTCAGCATGTTGTATTGGAGCGCACTGCAGAGACGAGCCCGAGGTTTCTGGAGGAACAGTTTGATATTGATGATCTCGTCCAATTTATTAGTTTCGAAGATGAGGCGGCGCAGAATGCATGGCTTGTTCAACAGATACAGCACAATCTAAGCGAAGATGAGCTTCGCCATGACGACATCATCGTAATTCATCCGGATCCTCGGTCTGCCCGTGGTCGTACGGGGCCCATCCGTAAACAGCTCTTTGAGTCAGGCGTTCAGACTCACTTGGCGGGTGTGGATACCGACGCGGATGTGTTTTTCCGCACCGATACGCCATCCGTGACATTCACTGGAATATACCGTGCCAAAGGAAATGAGGGCGGTATGGTGTATGTCATTAATGCTCAGGATTGTAATGGTTCCGGCCCTGGCCTGGCCAATCTTCGCAATCGCCTTTTTACCGCTATTACTCGAAGCAAAGCTTGGGTTCGTGTCATCGGATATGGCCCCGGGATGCAAGCCTTGATCGACGAGTTTGAAGTTCTTAAGCAAAACGCTTTTGTTCTAGACTTCAATTACCCCGACGAACACCTTTTAAGCAAATTGCGCATTGTTCACCGAGACTTATCCCCGCAAGAAAAACAGCGCCTTGAGCAGAGAAAGAATCAGCTTGCTGACCTTTTGGGCGACTTGGAGAGCGGTGAGCTACATCCGGAAGACCTTGATGAGGCGACTCGCGAGAAGCTCCGAAAGCTACTTGGGGGGCGTGAATGAGAGTTCTGAATCCGAAATGCATAAAAGAAGATCTTGATGGTCTGATTTCTGAGCTGATCGGCAAAGGGATTTGTGACGACGCAAACTTTTCTGCGATCCGGTCATATGGTAACCAAGTGGATGTTACCTTCAGCGGTTCGGAACACATTTCGATTGCGCTGGGCAATATAGAATATGCTGAGATTTACAGCGAACTTGCTGACAAACGTTCGTACAACATGAAACTTGTTGATGGCGCCCTTGTTCAATTAATGTATCGAATAAAGAAAAATGCGTTGATACAGCATCGGCTCTCATTTTATCCATCGCCGAGCTTGCTTCCGTTTCAGGATGATCCAGATTCTTACATGCGTGATGATCTATTTCTTGAGATTGTCCAGCGGAGAATAGTTCCATTTCCCCTGCGTTTCGATTTTGATGCAAGAGATGGCGTGTATGCTGACGTAACCCACCCCAAGAGTCACCTCACATTGGGTGATGTGAAAGGTTGCCGAATCCCTATATCAGCGCCGTTAACACCTCGATGGTTTATAGAATTCATTCTGAGAAACTTTTATCAGACGGAGCACCATGATTTTGTGAGGGGATTGCCACGTCACAGAATTAAGTTGCCAGCCTCTATCACCGCTAATGAGGAAAACCTGATGCATATGGTCGTTCCGTATCAGGTGGTTCGATGAAAACTGTATTTTCTGACTGTCTCTTGAGGGAGCTATCTTCACTCCCCTCCCGACACGCCATTTTGCTCGGCTGGGTATCTGAATTGCCGGTACTAATGCGGATGAATCAACTATCTGAGCATTATCGGCCAAAATCGGATGACTCTGATTTCTGGGCTGTGTGGTCAGGTCAGAATAGCAATGGTCAGACGGTGGACCGCCAATTGGATTGGAAAGTGGTTGCGGGTGATTGGCAGCAGGTCAACACATCTGTTAAGGAGCAAAATTCGGAGAATAATAATGAATAATGATAAGGCGGGTAAAGCTGAGCACAGCATTGAAAAATACTTCTTTCGATCTTCAGCGGCGGACTTTCTAAAAATTCCCGAAGCTCCGATTGCATACTGGTTATCTGAAAAAGTTCGAGAAGCATTTAATATTCCAAAAGTTGCGGAGTTTTTTGAGGTGAAAGAGGGGCTTGGAACCAGGGATGACCCTCGATTTCTTAGGAGCTTTTGGGAAGTCGACTGCTTCAAGATCAGATTTCATCCCGAGGGGAGTGAGAAATGGGTTCCAACTGATAAGGCCGGCGGTTTTAGGAAATGGTATGGAAGCAATGGGACCGTAATGAATTGGGAGAACGATGGTTTTGAGATAAGAAATTTTGAGAAATCAGTCCCAAGAAACACACAGTACTTCTTCAGAGATGCCGTGTCTTGGGGGAAGGTTGCTACAGGGCGTCCTTCTTTTCGGTTGCGTACTGCACAGTATGCATTTGTTGATGCCTCTCCCTCTGCTTTCGGTGAAGAGCTGAACGTGCTTTTATCTGCTTTAAACAGTCGTGCAATTAGTCAATTGATGAAAATACAAGGAAGCACAGTCAACGTAACTGTCGGAACTGCTAAAAACCTGCCATACATTAAAGAAATTGACGAGACTGTGTCTGATGACTGTGTAGCTCTCGCAAAAAGGGATTGGGATTCCTACGAAACCTCTTGGGATTTCACCACTCTCCCGCTGCTTTCACCCGATCATCGCACAGAGACGTTGAAGGGTGCCTATGTCCGCCTCCGCGCCCATTGGCAGGGCATGGTGGATGGAATGCAGCAGCTGGAAGAAGAAAACAACCGCACCTTCATTGACGCTTACGGTCTCCAGGATGAGCTGACGCCGGATGTACCGCTGGAGGAGGTCACTCTGACCTGCAACCCTCACTACCGCTATGGCAACAACAAAAGTGAGGAGGAGCTGGAGGCGTTTCTGCTGGCTGACACCATGCGCGAACTGGTCTCCTATGCCGTAGGCTGCATGTTCGGTCGCTATGCCCTGGAAGAACCGGGACTGATCCTGGCCAATCAGGGCGAGACCATCGAGGACTACCTGAAGCGGATCCCAGAGCCGAGCTTCCCGGCGGACGAGGATAATGTCATCCCTATGCTTGACGGTGACTGGTTCAACGACGACATCACCGAGCGCTTCCGTGAATTCCTGCGGATCGCCTTTGGCGAAGAACACTATGAGGGAAACCTCCGCTTTGTCGAGCAGGCGCTGGGCAAAGACATTCGCAAGTACTTCCTGAAGGACTTCTACAACGACCACGTGCGCCGTTACAAGAAACGCCCCATTTACTGGCTGTTCTCCTCACCCAAGGGCTCATTCAATGCGCTGATCTACATGCATCGCTACCAGCCACACACCGTGGGCACGGTGTTGGAGTACCTGCGGGATTTCAAAGACGAGAAGCTGAAAGCCCGGAAAAACCATCTGGAGGCCGTCAGTATCAGCGCCGGGGCCTCCCAGGGTGATAAGACCAAGGCCCTGAAAGAGATCGAGAAGATCAACAAAACCCTAGCCGAGCTGGATGACTACGAGCGGGATGTACTTTATCCCCTGGCTACCGAGCAGGTGGAAATCGATCTCGATGACGGGGTGAAGGCCAACTATCCGAAATTTGGCGACGCTTTGAAAAAGATTACCGAGTTAAGCCAATGAGTGACCGTATTAGCCAGGCTCTGAGCCGACTGTTCGATAAACACCGAATCGTGTTTTGGTACGACACCAAACAGGAGCTGCGCAGTGACTATGACGCGGCTTCCATTCCCGACGTGAAGAAGCTGGAAATCGCCAACAACGAGTACTGTCTGAAACATCGCATTCTGCGGGAGGCGCCGGAACAGAAGTTTCTTTTGTACAAGGAGGGGCCGCAACCCGAGGATTTGGACAACTGGTTGCTGGACGTACAGCTGGCCCATGGCGAGTTCCGGACCGACCAGGTGGCCATTTGGCTGTCCGAATTGGAGTTGGGCCTGGAGTTCGCCGAGATAGCTCAGGCCCACACGGAGTTCTTTCAGGCGATCAAGCGCAAGGAGGCACTGAAGAAGCTGCTGAAGCCGGACGACACTGCCGGTCAGCTTCGCCTGAAGATGCTGGCTGTATGTGCCGGTAGTGAGCCCCGTATGGACTCGGTGGTGGAAACCCTGCTGCAGCAACTGGCGGAAGAGCGCGATGATGGCATCCGGCTGATCGAACGGTGCGGTCTGGATAGCTTCCTGTGGGAGCAACTGACCCGTTTCTACGGCTACGAGGCCAGTGAACCCAGCCTGCGCGACTTCGTGATTGAGCTGTTCAAGTCCTGCTACGCCATGACTGTGGGTGGAGAGCGCACCGATGACGAGGTCAAACTGACCGGCGATGCCCTGGTGTTCCTCAAACGCTGGAAAGACAGCCGGCAGTTCGAGCAGGGGTTTGAAACCCTGTCTGCCGAGTGTGCCGGGGTGCTGGGCATTGAGCAGGATCTCGGTAAACGGGACTTCCGGGACCTGGTTGAACTGGACTACTTCCGGCTAATCGATCAGAAGATTATCAGTGACCTGGTACGGGCGGTGGTTGGCCGCACGGTCACCAGCGGCGATGTGGCGTTGTGGGTACGGCAGCGGCGCCAGGGCCATTGGTACGGGGAGTTCCGCCACCTGTATGAAGCCATTGAGTTTGCGGCCCGTTTTGTCCAGATGCTCGGTGAGGCTCGTCTCACCATGGACAGCCTCTCCGACGGCGTTCAGCGATACAGCCGCTCCTGGTATCAGCTGGATCAGCTCTACCGCAAGTTTACCTACCATGTGCGCATGTCCGGCCAGGCATCGTTGATGGGCGAGCTCAGTGAGCAGGTGGAGAACCTGTATTCCAACAACTATCTGCTCAAGCTGGGCGACGGCTTCCAGGTTCACGTGGACGCCGCGCCGCGCTGGGAGGCCTATCCGGTCGTTCAGCAAAAGGCCTTTTTCGAGCACTGGGTTCGCCCGTACCTGCGCAAGGACAAGCGGATCTGTGTGATCATTTCCGACGCCATGCGCTATGAGATTGGTGATGAGCTGTTGGGCCTTATCCGGCAGGAAGATCGCTACAGCGCGGAGCTCGAACCGGCTCTCTCAACCCTGCCCAGCTATACGCAGCTCGGTATGGCGGCGCTACTGCCCAACAAGTCCTTGGCGATCGCAGACAATGATACCGGCACGGTACTAGTGGATGGCCAAAGCTCACAGGGTACGGTCAACCGTACCAAAATCCTGCAGGCCGCCTTGGATGGGCGGGGCCAGGCCGTCAAAGCGGAAGACTTTATGCAGCTCAACCGGGACGACAGCCGGGAGCTGCTCAAGGGTAATGATGTGTTGTACATCTACCACAACCGCATCGATCACACCGGCGACAAGATGCACTCAGAGGGGCAGGCCTTTGAAGCCGCAGAACAAACCCTGGCTGATCTCATACGCCTGATTAAGAAGCTCACGGCGGCCAACGCCAACAACCTGCTGATCACCGCTGATCATGGCTTTATTTACCAGAACCGTGAGCTGGATGAGAGTGACTTCCTGGGTGACGTCGTTTCTGGCGATGATATTCGCTACCGGGACCGTCGGTTCGTGCTGGGTAAGGGGCTGTCCGCTTCTCCGGCGTTCCATCAATTCTCGTCTGAGCAGCTTGGGCTGGATGGCGATATGGAAGTGCAGATTCCCAAGTCCATCAACCGACTGCGCCTTAAAGGCTCTGGCAGCCGCTTTGTGCATGGCGGCGCATCCCTTCAGGAGGTTGTGATTCCGGTCCTGAAGGTTAACAAGAAGCGCCAGAGTGATGTCAGCGCCGTTGAGGTGGACATCCTGCGTGGGGCCAGCTCGGTGATCACTTCCGGCCAACTGGCCGTCACCTTGTATCAGTCCGGGCCGGTTACCGAGAAAGTACAGCCTCGCCACCTGCGGGCTGGGATTTATACCCAGTCAGGGGAGTTGATTTCGGACAGTCACGACCTGTCGTTTGACCTGACCTCGGAGAATCCCCGCGAGCGGGAGCTTCAGGTGCGCTTTGTGCTCAGCCGCAAGGCGGACGAGGCCAACGGCCAGGAGGTCTTCCTAAAGCTGGAAGAACAGCACGCCGGCACCTCCCACTACAAGGAATACAAGTCGCTCAGGTATTTGATGCGGCGGTCCTTTACCAGCGATTTTGATTTCTGAGGGTTATAGCCAATGAGCACGCTTGACCAAAAGATCAACGAACACTTCCCAGGGCTGGTGGTGCGCAAAGACCTGGTGAAAACGGTCAAGGGCAACGCCATCGTTCCCTCATACGTGCTGGAGTATCTGCTCGGCCAATACTGCGCCACTAACGACGAGGCCACGATTCAGACTGGTATCGAGACGGTCAAGGAGATTCTGGCCAAGCACTATGTCCACCGGAACGAGGCCGGGTTGGTGCGCTCGAATATCAAGGAAAAAGGGCGCTACAAGGTCATCGACAAGATCAGTGTGGCCCTGAATGAGAAGACGGACGCCTATGAAGCGCAGTTTTCCAACCTGGGGATCAAGAAGGTATTGGTGGACTCGGGAACCGTGAAGGCCCACCCCAAACTGTTGGTGAGCGGTGTCTGGTGCATCGCGGACATCGAATACGTATTTTCTGAAGACCAGAACGTCAGCCCCTGGATCCTGTCCACCCTCAAGCCGATTCAGCTATCGCACTTCGACTACGACGCCTACGTTGCCGCGCGGCAGCAGTTCAGCACCGATGAGTGGATTGACCTGCTGATACAGAGTATCGGCTTTAACCCGGAGATGTTCGGACGGCGCAGCAAGCTGACGCAACTGGTCCGATTGATTCCGTTCTGCGAGCGGAACTACAACCTTATTGAACTTGGCCCCAAGGGGACGGGTAAATCCCACGTTTACTCTGAGTTCTCACCCCATGGGATCCTGGTATCCGGCGGTGAAGTCACCGTACCCAAGCTGTTTGTGAATAACTCCAGCGGCAAGATCGGCCTGGTGGGCTACTGGGATTGCGTGGCCTTCGACGAGTTCGCCGGCAAGCAGAAACGCGTCGATAAAGCACTGGTCGACATCATGAAGAACTACATGGCCAACAAGTCCTTCTCCCGGGGCGTGGAAACCTTGGGAGCCGAGGCGTCCATGGTGTTCGTGGGGAACACCCGGCATACCGTGCCGTATATGCTGAAACATTCGGACCTGTTCGATGAGCTGCCGGATAAGTTCTACGATTCTGCCTTTCTGGACCGAATCCACTTCTACATCCCCGGGTGGGAGGTGGATATCATCCGGGGCGAGATGTTCTCCGACGGCTATGGCTTCGTGGTGGACTATCTTGCAGAAATTCTGCGCTCGATGCGGAACTACGATTACTCCGATCAGTATAAGGAGCACTTTACCCTGTCTTCGGATATCTCAACCCGTGACCGGGACGGTATCAACAAGACCTTTTCCGGCTTGATGAAGATCCTGTTCCCCCAGGGCGGAGCGACCAGGGAAGAGGTGGAAGAAGTGCTGCGTTTTGCCATCGAGGGGCGCAAGCGGGTCAAGGACCAGTTACAGCGGATTGATACCACCTACGGCGAAGTACGCTTTTCCTATCACGATCAGCAAGGGCAGGAACGGCTGGTCACCACACTTGAGGAAGAGGAGTACCCGGGTTACTACCATCAGACAGTGTCTACTCCGGATGACGGGGAATTAGAGCCCGAGCCAGCAGCAGGCGTTAAAGGTGGCGAGCCCAAAGAGCCCCGCGCCTCTGAATTAGTGCTGGAGGAAAAGCACCTGACCTTCCAGGAAAATCAAAAAGGCATCTCATTCGACGGCTTGTTTGGCGCATACCTGAAAGGAGCAAACAAGATCACCGTCACAGACCCTTACATCCGGCTTTTCTACCAGATCCGCAATTTCATGGAGTTTCTCGAAGCCATCGTGAAGAACAAGGCCGAAGAAGATGAAGTGGCGGTTCACCTTGTCACCGTCCGGGACGAGTTCAAGGGTGATCTGCAAGACGAGAGTTTTGAAAAAATCCAGGAATCCGCTCGCACCGTGGGCATCGACTTCACCTGGGAGTTTGATGAAAGCGGCACCATTCACGCCCGTCATATCGTTACGGACCACGGCTGGAAGATATCGCTGGATCGGGGGTTGGACATCTTCCAGCACTACGAGATGAATGAAGCCTTCGCCTTTGCCAACCGGTTGCAGCAGTTTCGCTCCAGCAAGGCCTTTGAGGTGACGTTTATTAAAGTTTAGGGAGCGCGAAATGAATATCGAGATTAAAAATTGCAATAACATTGATTGGGCTAGTTTGGTTCTTTCTGAAAATACGCTGAACATAAAGTTCGCACCAAACGGAACCGGAAAAAGCTCAATTGCTCGGGCAATTACCCTCGGTACGACTGAAGGCTCAAATTTAAATGAACTCATCCCATTTAAGCTTAGAAAATCCAATCCAGATGGATTGGCACCTGAAGTTACCGGCACAGAAAGCATCAATACTGTCATGTGCTTCAACGAGGAGTACGTCAGTCAGTTTGTGTTCAAAACTGATGAGTTGCTCAGCAATAGCTTTGATATATTGATTAGAACAGACGCCTACAGACAGAAAGAGCAGGAAATTGAAAGTTTGATCCAGGACATCAAACAACTGTTTTCCGGAAATCAAGAATTGGAAACCTTAATAACCACCCTAAAGGAAATGGGAAATGCTTTCAAGTTGACCAAATCCGGCTTGTCCAAATCTTCGACAGGAATGAAAGGACTATCTTCAGGCAACAAAATTCAACATGTTCCCTCTGGCCTTGAGTCTTATACACCGTTCATTCAGAGCGAAAACAGTGTTAACTGGATTGACTGGCAAACAAAGGGGTATGAATTTTCAGAACTATCTGATAGTTGTCCATTTTGCACCTCGCATGTAGCTGAAAAGAAGGATCAGATCAAGAAGGTTGGCGAAGAATATGATAAAAATACGATTAAGAACCTGATCGCCATAATCGGTGTGATTGAAAAGTTGGGCGACCTCTTTTCTAAAGAGGCGAAGGGTAAACTGAAAGCAATTACAGAACTGAAGGACGGGCTTGAAAAAGAACACGAAGCATTTCTTACTTCGGTAAAAAGTCAAATCGATAATTTCACTGAGAAGCTCGAAAATCTTAGAACACTTTCTGCGTTCCAATTTAAAGACGGTGAAAAAGTTTCTGAAAAACTGCCTGCCTATAAACTGGACCTGGCTTTTTTCTCGGAGCTTAATTCAGAAAGGATGCTGGAAGCCATCACTCCGATTAACGACTCTATCGACGAAGTAATCGCACAGGCAGGCCAACTTCAGGGAAAGATCAGTCAGCAACGAAGCGAGATTAAGAGAACGGTCGAACGGCATCAGATCGACATTAACAATTTTCTCTCATATGCAGGTTACCGATATAAGGTTGAGATAGTAGGTGAAGGCGAGCAGTCACAACTGAAACTGAGACATGCCGATCACGAGGAATATCTCAGCGGCGGAAGCCAACACCTCAGTTTTGGCGAAAGAAATGCTTTTGCGATCGTTCTTTTCATGTATGAGTGTCTGTCAAGAAAGCCGGACTTGATCATTCTGGATGACCCAATTTCTTCATTTGATAAGAATAAAAAGTATGCCATTCTCGAAATGCTTTTCCGTCGAAAAACTGATTCATGCTTGAAGAATAAAACAGTTTTGATGCTTACACATGATGTGGAACCAATTATCGATACAATTAAGTCTCTTGCGCATAAGTTCAGTAATCAGACTTCGGCATCGTTTCTTAAGCTTGAAGCTGGCCGGTTAATTGAATATGTAATCAGAAAAGAGGATATGCAAACCTTTTCTCAGATTTGCAAGAATGCTCTCGCCTCTGACAAGGATGATGTTATCAAGCTGATTTACATGAGACGTCATTTTGAAATTTCTGACGACAAGGGAGATGCATATCAAGTACTCTCCAATATTCTGCACAAGAGAGAGCGTGCAATTGATACCAGAGAACCCATAGGGGAAGACAACAATTATCCGGAAATGGTGCCTACTAAGTTCTCCAATGGATGCGATGAAATATCGAGCTTTTTGAATGGATTTTCATACCCCGATATTTTGAATCGAGTTATTGATATCAATGCGCTGAAGTCGCTTTATAGAGCTTCCGAGAGTGGGTATGAGAAACTTCAGATTTTTCGCCTGTTAGATCTGGATATTGAGAATTCTGTTGTTCAGAAGTTTATCAATGAAACATATCATATTGAAAATGAGTTTATTTGCCAGCTTGATCCTGCAAGGTTTGATACAATTCCGGAATATGTCATATCTGAATGTGATCGGATTCTGCAGGAGGTCGAATGAAGCTCCTCCACACATCCGACTGACACATTGGGCGCAAAACACCCGGTACGAGGCTGGGTAGGTTTCGATCAGTATAGTCCAGTAAGGCTATCACGCTTTCGACTCCTGATCCCACCAAGCCTGAAACAACTCATCACCACCCGGCACATAGGTGTGAACCTCCCGGCCATTCCAATCCAGCGCCAGAACCTGCAACGCAGCCTGCTGCAGCTCGGTATCCAAGGCCCTCAGCCGGTTCAACTCGAACGGCCAGTGGCTGGCGTTATAAAGGCCAAGCAGGAATCGCCGGATATGCCGAGCCTGGCCGCCTCCACTATGAGCGGCGTCGATCAGTATTGTGAGAGCCGGAAGCCCCGCGTCCTCCCGCTGTTGCCTCCACTTTTCTTCCTGTTCCAATAAAAGAAGAAAGCTGTCGGGAAGCCTGGCTGTTCTGTCCTTCATGTGCATAACCTCATATCGACTTCAGGATTATGCTGCCATGGACGGCGCAGTAGGCACGGCTCTCAAACTGCCCGTTTTGGGCAAGAACACCGGTTTGCCCCGAATTTATTTCAGATCGCCATTGTGTCGGGGTGATCTTTTTCGGAATTTTCGCTCCAGGAACGCTTCCAGCCGATCGGCGTTGCGGTAGGCCATACCGCAGATAAAAAGTACGACCGCGACAAAGCTCAGGAATGCAATCAGTGTGGCAGATAGGTTCAGCATATTCAGGTCTCCAATGGTTGATTGCCCTTTCAGGGCGCTTTGTTGGTTTCAGGCCGCAGCATCGGCCTGTCTTTGTTCTTTGGCGACAGACGCAATCAAGTGCCGGGAGCAGCTCAGCATCTCCTGGATTTCGCTGTAGCTGTGGCCGCTCTTGAGAAGGCTGGCGATGTGTTGCCTGCGCTTCAGGTCTGGCTGCCGCCCCTGGTACTTACCCTCCGTTTTTTGCTTTATGGATGCCCTGGAACTGCCGACGCCGGCGGTCTTCGTAATCCTTGCGGGCCACGGCGGCCAGCATGTCGAGCATCATGGCGTTGACTGCCCGGAGAATAGAGTCGGTGAATCCGGTGTCGTCTTTCTTATCAAGGGCGAGCCAACTGGTCGGTAATTCCGGGGAGACGATGGCTAACCGCTTGGCGGCCAGCTTTTGTTTGAGCGAGTCCCAATCACTCTGCTTGAGGCGGGCTAGCCGGTCGATCTGTTCGACCAGAACAATGTCGCCCTCGCCGGAATCCGCGATCAGTTTCATCAGCTCGGGGCGATGCAAAGTAGCGCCGGACACGTTCTCCACATAGAACGCGGCGATTCGCTGACCATGGTTGGCAGCGAACTGGACCAGTGACTCCCGGGCTCGCTCCGCATTCTGTTCCTGAGTGGATGCTCGGAGGTAGGCTCGAATAAACATCTTCCGCTCCTCAGTCTGTTATAAATGGTTCTCTTTGGCCGGTCTGGTTTAGGTGGTTCTGGTGGCTATTACCCGGCTCGAACATCTGGTTCTCCTGATCTGTACCCATAAGGAACCACTTCAAGAGTCGAGAAACTCCCCGAACGGATCGTTCGCTCGATAAAGCTGGTTGATCCTGTCGTCATCAGGGAAACCCTCCGTACCGCCATCGTTTCCGTTGCCGGAAGTTGCCTTGCTGCTCGCGCCGACTGTCTCCTCTCCAGTGCCTCGCCTAAACGACGCCATCTTTTCCTCGAATTCAGGAAACGTCATTTCCCCATCGGGTCCCTTGGCGAAAACCGTCTTGTAAGCATCGAATACGGCCAGCGCGAAGCGAATGAACAGTGCGACCATCCAGAGCACGAACAATAGATACCATGCGTAAAGCGCTGCATCGGTACCCCTAAAGGCGAGCTCCACAACGCCGATCCCGGCGAGCCCCACTGCTGCGATTCTGGCCACTCTCACCATGACGTCAGTCCCCGATAGTTCTTTACTTCGAAGCTACCAGAACCTGAGAAAATGCAAGTGTTGCCCGGCGTCAGGCCGCTGCAGCTTGCCCGGCCAGCCATGGCAGTCTCACCTCGCTGTAGGCATCGTTCGTCATTGCCCTCAAATCTTCCACGTCCAGGTGTGGAACCACCAACACCGTGCCTCGGTATCGAACTCGCGGGTAGCTGGATGGCTGGAATACGCCATGAGGGAGGTTGTCCTCATCGCCCAGCCACTGTCTGAGCCGGAGATCGACACACCAGCCCTGTTCGAGCTCGATCCAGCAATGGGGAGCGGTGATCATTCGGCTCAGTCGGTCCTCCGCGTATCCGATCCGGCATTGATGAAAGATGCCGTGCTCGCCCAGGGCGCTGCTGATCACAAAGGTCATGCAGTCGCTATCGGCTCTCAGGTCCTCCAGCGGCAGCAGTGCAAACTCGAGTTCATCGTGCCAATCACTCATGGTCGGTCTCCCTGAACATCAGCTGTTGGCCCTGTTCATACAGCACCGGATAGGGGAGTGGCTCGCCGTCCTGGACCACGGTGTTCGGTGGAAAGTACATCACTATCCAGGGAGGCATGCCGGCGCTGACAGCGCCATAGAACTCATCTACCGGAAAGGTGCGTTCATGGCCGGACTGCCGAAATACCAGTCGGGAGTATTTCTCGGGGTGGTTGGCAGCGATGTTGTAACTGGCAGCTTCACCGCCGATGACATAGCTAGGTGTCTTCCAGTGGTTCGGCTGTTGGATGTTGTAGGCGATGATGCAGTTGCTATCAGCACAGCCATATCGCTCCGCTGTTACCGACCACAGCATGAGCGGGTGCCCGTCAATTTCTGGCGTCTTCACGTCTGTGAGTTTCGTTGCCGTAATTGCCATCGACTCGGCGGCCTGGGTGATGGCCTCATCTACGACTGCAACATAGTGGTCATAGGCGTCATCCTCGTTCGCCGCCAGTGATTTCGGCATCCAGCCCATCAGGCTGGGTCGCGCCGAAGGGTTGTCCGGCGTCATCATGATGTCAGTGGCGTTGAAGAGCAGCGTCTGGGTGCCGGTAAGATGACGAAGCGGCGCATCTAATGAGGTGGCCAGACTGGCCAGGTTGAGGGCGCCCATCAACAGGCTTTTGCGATAAGAGCGGGTGCCGTCTGGTGAGTCCCGCAGGTCCTGATCGTAGATGCCCCCAGCACGGGCCAGGTTCAGTGCGCGGGACGATTCGTCGTCATAGTGTCGAGGCGTGGCAGCGCAACCTGCGAGAGCGGCTGTAATTACAGCAAAACAAATGGTCTTCAACTTGGTCATTTTGAACTCCTGCGTTTTCTAAAATACTCGCACGAAGTTTCAAATATGCAAGAGGAAAAATAAAAAAATGTTTAATAAAATCAATGGTTTGTGCTATCAGTACAAACTTCGATGTATCAGCGGAGGTGCGCTGGGAGCACCGCTCTTGCTAGACTTGATGGCAGGTTTTTTCGGTTGAGACGAGGTGACGGGAGTCCGGAAAAAGATCAGGAATTCCCAGTTTCCCACATATCCCAGTTTATAATCATGGGTAGTAACCATGCTGGCTACTCAGAGATAAAGTTTCTATCCATGGGTAGTAAAATGGGTAGTACCGATTATTTATCACAAGAGAAAACATTTTAATCACCTGTTTTTGAAGGGTTTTATATTTTTATTCTTCGAGCAGGTCCAGAACCTGGAGTAACCTCACTTGGATGCGGGGGCGGCGCAAACGCCGTATAATTCCGCCCTCGTTATTGTGGTGGCGCCGGGGTTGTTCCGCGCCAACTGAAAGCCCGTCAATGCCCGGAGTTGTTAGTCCCATGAGCCAGGAATCAGAACAAGGCACGCTGTATGTGATTTCCGCCCCCTCGGGAGCCGGTAAGACCAGCCTGGTGGCTCAAATGCTGAAGCAGGACGAAAAGCTGGGTGTTTCCGTGTCCCATACAACCCGGCCTATGCGGAAGGGGGAGCAGGATGGCGTCAACTATCACTTTGTCACCCGGGAGGCCTTCGAGGCGATGATCAGCCGGGGCGACTTCCTGGAGCATGCGGATGTCTTCGGGAACTACTACGGCACCTCCCAGGTCTGGGTGAAGCAAACACTGGCCACGGGTCAGGATGTAATCCTGGAAATTGATTGGCAGGGTGCGGAGCAGGTCCGCCACCTGATGCCAGACTGTGTCAGCATCTTCATCGTGCCACCGTCTCCGGAGGCCTTGAAAGACCGCCTGACTGGCCGGGGCACAGACGCACCGGAGGTGGTGGCGCGTCGCCTCAATGAGGCGGCGGATGAATGCAGCCACGCGGTGGAATTCGATTATCTGGTGGTTAACGATGATTTCGACACTGCGCTGGACGACCTGCTGGCGATTGTTCGTTGCCATCGTCTGCGCATGCAGGCCCAGCAGGTCAGGCATTCCGGGCTGTTGGTCAGGCTGTCCGAGCGCCATTGATCGGCGCACATTGCCTGTATACAAATTGAACCGGCCGCAGTAAACTACGCGGTCTGCTGAAATCAGTCATTTTGCTATTGTCGGGGAAGTTATGGCACGAGTTACCGTTGAAGATTGCCTTGAACACGTTGATAACCGCTTCCAGCTGGTTATGCTGGCCACCAAGCGTGCCCGCCAGATCGCAACCAAAGGTTTCGAGCCGCTGGTCGCCGAAGAGAACGACAAGCCTACCGTTATCGCCCTGCGTGAAATCGCGGAAGGCAAGATCTCCCGCGATCTCCTCACTGAGGATGACGACGAATAAGGTTGAATGTGGCCGAAGACGGGAATATTTTCTGGTTACCCGTCCAAAGCATTGAAATCTGTTCTTGCGGTTTTATAGTGTATCTATAGGCATGACTGGAAGAACGTCGGAAGGACCCGAATGCTTGCATTCGGGTTTTTTTATCCCTGGCATTTATGATCCCCACGGAGGCGCGGTGTCGGCAGAGGCAACGGTTGATGTGCTGGCCAATGAACTCAGCACGTATCTTGATACCAATCGCATCAATCAGGTGCGAAGAGCCTACTATTATGCCGAACAGGCCCACGAAGGGCAGATGCGCAAAAGCGGCGATCGCTATATTACCCATCCCCTGGCGGTTGCTCGAATCCTTGCTGGCCTGAAACTGGATCACCAGAGCCTGATGGCGGCCATGCTCCACGATGTCATCGAAGATACCGGCATCCCCAAGGATGCGCTGTCGGAGCAGTTTGGCGAGGATGTGGCTGAACTCGTAGACGGCGTCAGCAAGCTCACTCAGATTGAGTTCCGTTCCCGCGCCGAGGCCCAGGCCGAAAACTTCCAGAAAATGACGCTTGCCATGGCACGGGATATCCGCGTGATCCTGGTCAAACTGGCGGACCGCCTGCACAACATGCGCACCCTGGGCCCGATGCCTTATGAGAAGCGCCAGCGCATCGCCAACGAAACCCTGGATATCTACGCCCCGATTGCCAATCGCCTGGGTATGCACTCCATTTGCACCGAACTGGAAGATCTGGGGTTCTCTTCACTGTACCCGATGCGGTCAAAGTACATTTCCAAGGCGGTCGCAAAGCTTCGGGGCAGCCACCGGGAAATCATTGACGATATCCGTGGCAAATTGCAGGAGAAACTGGAAGAGCGAAGCCTGCCCGGCCGCATCCTGGGCCGGGAAAAGCATTTGAACAGCATCTACAACAAGATGAAGTTCAAGCAGAAATCCTTCCACGAAATCATGGATGTGTACGCGTTCCGCATCATCACCGACACCGAGGACGACTGCTATCGCATCCTCGGCGCCGTACACAGCCTCTACAAGCCGCTGCCGGGCCGTTTCAAGGACTACATTGCCATGCCCAAGGCCAATGGCTATCAGTCCCTGCACACCACTCTGTTCGGCATGCATGTGAATATTGAAATCCAGATCCGCACCGAGGAAATGGAGCACATCGCCAACAACGGTATTGCGGCCCACTGGATGTACAAGAATGAGCCCTCCAGTGTGACCAGCGTCAACCAGACACGGGTGGACCGTTGGGTGAAGGGCCTGATGGAGATGCGTGAGCGCGCGGACGACTCCCTGGAATTCATCGAACACGTGAAAGTCGACCTGTTCCCGGACGAGATCTACGTGTTCACGCCCAAGGGCAAAATCATGGAGTTGCCCAGCGGAGCGACCCCCGTCGACTTTGCCTACGCCATCCATACGGACATCGGTAATGCCTGCGTAGCCTGCCGTATCAACCGCAACCTCGGATCCCTGAGCCAGCCGCTACAAAGTGGCCAGACCGTTGAAATCATTACCGCACCCGGAGCACGGCCTAATCCCGCCTGGCTCAGTTTCGTGGTAACCGGTAAGGCTCGCAGCAGTATTCGTCATGTGCTCAAGAACCAGAAGCGTGCCGAATCCCTGGACCTGGGCAAAACCCTGTTGAAGAAATCCCTCAAAGGGTTTGGTACCAGCCTGTCCGAGATCAACGAGCATCAGATCCAGGCGGTGGTCCGCCACAACCAAGTGGACAGTTTCGAGGATCTGGTCAGCGATATTGGTCTGGGCAATCGCATGGCTTATCTCGTGGCGCGCCAGTTGGTCAGCGGCAGTACAGACGATGAGGCATCGGACGTGGCATCCGCGACAATCATGGACAAGGCCGATAACAGCCCGGTTACCATTCGTGGCACCGAAGGCTTGCTGGTTCGGTTTGCCAGCTGTTGCAAGCCGATTCCAGGTGACCCGGTGGTCGGTGCCATGGACTCGGGCAATGGCATGGTGATCCACTCGGATACCTGCTCACGGTTGCCAGAGGACGATGAAGGCAGGGCGCGCCTCACTCATTTGAAGTGGGCCAAGGACATTGCCAACGAGTTCTCCGTTGAACTTCGAGTGGAGCTTGAACGCCAGCGTGGGGTCATTGCAGAGCTTGCCAACGCGGTTGCCATGGCGGATGGCAATATCGAGCGCATCAACGTGGAAGAGCAGAACGCCAAGCTGGGCATTGTCAGCCTTGTGGTGCATGTGAACGGTCGCCGGCATCTTGCCAGGGTGATGCGGCGGATCAGGAATATTCGCGCTGTCACCCATATCAACCGGGTAAGGCACTGACGCAACCGTGGTGCAACGGGCCAGAGCCGCGACGTTTGGCCTGTTGACACGCCTGCCACCCAGAGGTGAGGATTGGCGTTTTGATAAAGAGGACCCCAAGGTCATGACCAACAAATCCGTAATACAGACTGATAACGCGCCACAGGCCATCGGCACATACTCCCAGGCAGTGAAAGCCGGGGACACCGTGTACCTGTCGGGGCAGATTCCGCTGGTGCCGGAAACCATGGAAGTGGTCGCGGGTGATTTCGCCGCCAAGACCCGCCAGGTGTTCGAAAACCTTAAAGCCGTCTGCGAGGCCAGTGGCGGCGAGCTCAAGGACATCGTCAAGCTCAACATCTACATGACGGATCTGAGCAACTTTGCAACGGTGAACGAAATCATGGCCACCTATTTTCAAGAGCCGTACCCGGCGCGTGCCGCCGTGGGTGTCGCGGCGTTGCCCAAGGGTGTCCCGGTTGAGATGGAAGCGGTGATGGTGCTGAGCTGATACTCGTTCAAGCAAACACCGAAGGCGGCCCATGGGCCGCCTTTTTCGTTGGTAGGGGGCTCGCCAGGACTACCGGGTTTTTTCGGTAATCATCTCCTGGTAGCCCACCCGGAAGTCCGGATAGCGGAAATGGAAACCAGAGTCCAGCAGCCGCTGGTTGTTGCAGCGTTTGCTCCCTGCGCGACCACCCTGGCGGGCGTCGGGGCCAGGCTTGGCACAGGGTAGTTGTTCACGCACCCACGCCACCACCTCATCCAGTCGCACAGGCTCGCAATCACTGGCAAGGTAGCAGTCTTCAAGTGGTTGGCCGGCGAGTGCCCGCTCCACGATATGGCAGGTGGCCGCGGCCGCATCCGCTTCGTGGATACGATTGCTGTAGGGGCCGGGAGAGGTCGGGTTCATGTTTCCGTTCATCACGGCATCGAGGAAGCGCGCCCGCGACGGGCCGTAGATGCCACTGAAACGGATTACGGTTGCCGGACTGCCGCTCTCCAGGGCGATCCTCTCACCCGCGAGTATCGCCTGGCCACTGTATCGGGTGGGGTCGGTTGGGCTGGTCTCATCCACCCAGGAATCGTCGTCCTGAGCGTAGACACTGCTGCTACCGATAAACACCAGCCGCGTGAGCTGGCGCCCGTCCAGTGCGTCGATCAGGTTCCGCAGGCCCTTTACGTAGGCATTGTGATAGCCCTCGTTGTCGTAGCTTGCTGGCGTGAGGCAATAAACCACAATGTCGAGGTTGTCCGGCAGTACTGAACGCACCTGCTCCGGCACCATGAGGTCCGCCCCCAGCGCCTGGATGCCCTCCGGGACCTTGTCCGGACTGCGCCGTAGGCCGTATACCTGCGCCGTTCCGGTAAGCTGAGAGGCAATGGCGCCACCGAGCTTGCCACAGCCCGCAACCAGTATTCTTGGCGTTTGTTGGTGCTCAGTGATTGCCATAGACAATATCAATCCTTATGCTTTGGCTAATAAATTAACGGAACGTTTGTACGATCCCTGACCTGGACGAATTCTGACCGGAGCCCGCCATGACTCTGACCGAGTTAAGATACGTTGTTACCCTTGCCCGGGAAAGGCATTTTGGCCGTGCCGCCGAGCGCTGTCATGTCAGTCAGCCGACTTTGAGTGTGGCCGTCAAGAAACTGGAGGACGAACTCGGCATACCCTTGTTTGAGCGTAGCAAAAACAGTATCCGGGTCACCGAAACGGGCAAGCGTATCATCGACCAGGCCCAACGGGTCCTGGATCAGGTGGGTGTTATCCGTGACATGGCTCAGGATGGCAAGAACCAGCTCAATGCCCCCCTTAAGGTGGGTGCCATCTACACCATCGGCCCCTACCTGTTCCCGCACCTGCTGCCGGAGCTGCGCCGCGCGGCGCCTGACATGCCGCTCTACATTGAGGAAAACTACACCGCCACACTGCGGCAGAAACTGCGCCAGTCAGAACTGGACGCCATCATCATCGCACTGCCGTTTGAAGAGCCGGAGGTCGTTACCCTGCCGCTCTACGACGAGCCTTTCGTGGTGCTGCTGCCGGGAGGTCACCCACTGACCAAGCGTGACAGCCTGACCGCCGAGGAGTTGGCGAAGGAACAGTTGCTGCTGCTTGGCCCCGGCCACTGTTTCCGTGACCAGGTGCTGGAATCCTGCCCGCCGTTGGTGGACGCGGTCACCCGTAACCCGAGTGCTGCGGCGCCGTCACTGGTGACTGAAGGCAGCTCTCTGGAGACCATACGTCACATGGTTGCCTCTGGTTTGGGTATCACCGTTTTGCCTTTGTCCGCTGCAACGGCGATGCAGTATGACGAGAGCATACTTGCGGTCAGGCCTTTTGCGGCGCCAGTACCCTATCGCACGGTGGCGTTGGCCTGGCGGGTCACTTTCCCACGACCAAAGGCGATTGATGTGCTGTCGCTGGCGGCCAGCCAGTGTCGGGTAATCGAGAAAGCGAAGATTGAAACCCCGGCTGCGGCCGCAACCGCCTGAGCCAGGCCATGATGTCACTGGACGACATTGCCGTTACCACCCTGAAGGGCGTCGGTAATGCCCTGGCCGACAAGCTGTCGAAGCTGGGCATCCGTTCGCTGCAGGATCTGCTGTTCCATCTTCCCCATCGATACGAGGATCGCACACGCATTGTCTCCATGGGCAACCTGCGCATTGGCGACGTCGGGGTGGTCGAAGGCGAGGTGATGAAAACCGATCTGGTGATGGGCCGGCGCCGAAGCCTGCAGGTGACCCTGAAGGATCACAGTGGCTTCGTGGTCATGCGTTTCTTCCATTTCAATGCCGCCCAGAAGAACCAACTCACGGAAGGCGCGAGGGTGCGTTGTTTCGGCGAAGTTCGGCCGGGGCGGGCCGGTTACGAATTCTACCACCCTGAATACCAGGTCAATCCGCCGCCGATGCCCGCGCAGGGTGAGGCCACGCTAACGCCCGTTTATCCCCTGACAGAAGGCATTCAGCAGCCGCGAGTGCGCGCTCTGTGCCAGCAAGCGCTGGGCTACCTCAAACGTTACCCGATCCGTGACTGGTTGCCGGAAGAACTGCTCGCCAGTTACCAGTTGCCGGGTATCACCGAAGCGGTCGAGCTGGTGCATTCGCCGCCGGCCAATGCGCCGGTTCACCTATTGATGGAGGGGCGGCACCCGGCCCAACAGCGACTGGTTATGGAAGAGCTGCTGGCCCACCAGCTAAGCCTTTTGCAGGTACGGCAACAGGTTCAGGCCCGGGAAGCGCTGCCGTTACTGCCAACCGGTGATCTGCCGGAACGTTTTCTTGATCTGCTTCCGTTCAGCCTTACCGGGGCACAGCGACAGGTTATGACCGAGATCCGCCAGGACCTCAGCCAGCCGGTACCCATGTTGCGGTTGGTGCAGGGAGACGTGGGGTCTGGTAAAACCGTGGTGGCGGCGCTGGCAGCACTGCAGACCATTGGTGCTGGCGCCCAGGTGGCGCTGATGGCGCCCACGGAAATACTGGCGGAACAGCACTACCAGAATTTCCGCGGCTGGCTGGAGCCGCTTGGCATCCAGTTAGCGTGGCTGTCGGGAAAGATTAAGGGCAAGGCACGAAAGGAAACTCTGGAGGCCGTTGGCAGTGGCGAAGCCACCGTGGTGATAGGTACCCATGCCCTGTTTCAGGAAGATGTTGCGTTCAGTCGCCTGGCACTGGTGATTGTGGACGAACAGCACCGTTTTGGCGTGCATCAGAGGCTGGCCCTGCGGGAGAAGGGCGTCGGCGGCACCATGGCGCCACACCAGTTGATTATGACAGCGACCCCGATTCCGCGTACGCTGGCCATGAGCGCCTATGCGGACCTGGATACGTCGGTGATTGATGAGCTGCCCCCCGGCCGCAAGCCTATCGAAACCATCGCCATTCCCGACAGCCGGCGTGACGATGTGACCGATCGGGTACGAAAGGCCTGCAAGGAAGGCCGGCAGGCATACTGGGTGTGCACGCTGATTGAGGAGTCAGAAGCGCTGCAGTGCCAGGCGGCGGAAGTGACTGCGCAGGAGCTGGCGGAACGTCTGCCAGATCTGAAGGTGGGGCTTGTTCATGGTCGCCTCAAGGCGGCCGAAAAAGCAGCGGTCATGGAACAGTTCAAGAACGGCGAGCTCGACCTTCTGGTCGCGACCACCGTAATTGAAGTGGGGGTGGATGTGCCCAATGCCTCGCTGATCATCATCGAGAATCCGGAGCGCCTGGGCCTGGCGCAGTTGCACCAGTTGCGGGGCAGGGTTGGCCGGGGCGAAGAGGCCAGTTTTTGCGTGTTGATGTACCATCCACCATTATCGCTGAATGGCAAGGCGCGTTTGCAGGCCCTGCGCGACAGTCAGGACGGTTTTGTGATTGCCGAGAAAGACCTGGAAATACGCGGGCCGGGAGAAGTGTTAGGCACCCGCCAGACAGGAATGATGCAGTTCCGGCTGGCAGACTTTGAACGGGACAAGGGCTGGATCGAGCCAATCCGTGAAATGGCGCCGCCGCTGATGAAGCAGCCGGCGTTGGTGAACGGTTTGATTCGCCGTTGGTTGGGGGAACGAATTCGTTACGGCGACGTGTAACTGCGCCGCGCCGGTAGAAAAAATCGTGTGAAAACCCGCCTGATGTCAAAGTTGGGTCGCTGTTTGTGCCCTATACTGAGTGAAACCAATGTGTCCAACGGGGCACTGTCTACATTTTGGGAGAAACTTATGGAGCTACCTGTCGTAGTCAGGCAGGCGTTGGGTGAGTCTGCTGCCGGCGTTTCCCTTAGGGATGTGAGCCAGGCCCGGGACGACGAACTGTTGCGAATGGTGTTGCTCACGGATGAGGAGGGGAATCTCCAGGCCATTTGCCGCGAGGGTGACCTGCTCGATATCAGTGCCCTGAACAAACAATTGGGGCGAGATCTGCGGGTGATGAAGCGACGGGAACAGGTCCGGGTTCGTGAGCGCTCTGGCCTGACCGAGCTGCCCGCCTTACCGTCTCTGACCGGCTGGCCCACGATTGTGGACGCGCGGGTGGATGAGTTGGCGTCCGTGGCATTGGTCCTGGGCGAGCAGAATCTTTGTATGGTCATGCCCGGCGACGAGTTCCGGGGAATCACCGTCGCGGCCGACCGCCATTCGTTTTCGGTGGCGCGGGATACCATTGCCGTGAATCTCAACAGCCCGGAAAAAGACCGGGACCAGCTGCATTCCGCCATTCGACGGTTTACCTCGCTGCGCATTCAGCAGCGCCTGGAAGACACTCTTGAGTTGCCTCCTCTACCCGAGACCGCCCAGCGCATTATTCACCTGCGGGTGAACCCCAATGCTGTGATGGGGGATCTGGTGGATGTCGTGGAAAGTGACCCCAGCCTGGCGGCTCAGGTGGTCAGTTGGGCGTCCTCGTCCTTTTATGCGGCGGCGGGGCAGGTGCGTTCTGTGCACGACGCGGTCTCTCGGATTCTGGGGTTCGACCTGGTGATGAACCTGGCCATGGGCCTGTCTCTGGGGCGTGCCCTGAAGCAGCCCCAGGATCATCCGGAAGGCTATGTGGATTACTGGCAACAGGCAATATGGCAGGCTCAGTCGGCCGGTATCCTGGCCAGCATGATGCCTCGTGGCGAACGTCCTATCTTTGGTCTTGCGTACCTGGGGGGGTTGTTGCACAACTTTGGCTACCTGGTGCTGGCACAGGTGTTTCCTCCCCATTTCAAGTTGGTGTGCCGGTCACTGGAAGCAAACCCCCATCTCGACTCCTCAATGATTGAGCATTATCTTCTGGGCGTGACCCGGGAGCAGATTGCGGCGGAACTGATGCAGAACTGGGGTATGCCCGACGAGGTCTGTCTGGCAATCCGAAACCAGAAGAATCCTGGTTACGACGGCCCTCACGCGGTATACAGCAAACTGCTCTGGCTGAGTCGGCAACTGCTGACCAAGCGCGGTGTTGCGTTGGGTGCGGGGGAAGAGGTGTCGGACGCGTTCTACGAATCTCTCGGTCTGAACAGGGAAAAGGTGGAAGCGCAGTTTGATGAACTGGTCGGAAACAAGGACAGCATTATGGCGATGGCGGGGATGATGAATCAGTAGGTCCTCTCTACCGCCAAACCTCTCTAGTTTAGCCCCGCAAAAAAGCCGGCCCGAAGGCCGGCAAGCTCACCCGCTTGTTGCAGATCAAACCAAACGTGTTCAGGAGAAAACAACGTGAGCAGTTGCAGGGTCGGTAGTGGCAACGTGCTTTTTTAAACTTAGCCAATATGGAGTGAAATAAAAGCTGGCTACGTTGGTGTTTGGTGAATGAGCCGGGCGTCATAATTTCGTGACATCTGAAGAGATTGATTTGTAAAGCTAATCAAACCTTCAGTGATGAAATTCGATTACAAACTGTTACAAAATACTGGAGCGTCAGACTCATATTGGTAAGGGTCAGGCCTGGAACGGATGGTGTCGAATGGCCGTTGCGGCGCGGCGAATGGCGTCGGCGTGCTCCTTTTCGACTGCCAGGCGCTCGCGGTCCATCTTTTCCACGAAGCGGGCATCCGTTTCCTGGCGGGCGCGATGGGTCGGCATGTGCTGGATCTGCTCATGCACTTCCTGGAACACCCGGAAAGGAGACTGGTCCAGCAACTCCGGTGCCACGTGGTCCAATAGGCCCTTGATTCGCAGACAGGCTTCGGAGTATTCAACCTGATTCTCTTCCACCGCCATGGCCAATACCCGGATACTTTCAATCATGCTGTCGCGGCGTTCCTTCTGGAAAGACTCTGCTTTCTCCTGCCGCCTCCTGCTGTCCTGCAGGGCACGGGACTGGCGGCCGATAAACGCGACAAGCAGCGCGATGGCCAGCAGGCCGGCAATAATCAGTGTCCATTGAAGCCACGGCGGCATAGAAGTCTCCCTTGAGAATGTCAGGCCTGTTTACGCTGGCGGTCCGCACGCCAGACTTTTACAGACACGGTCTGCCCATTAAGTACGGACGTGCCAACAAGCGGATCAATCTCCTGATCGCTCAACACGTCGTTTATGCTGGCGCCAGCGTGGGCAACCGCCACACTCTGCCCGGTACCCTTCCGATGGTGGCCCCAGCCATGGGGTACTGAAACCACGCCCGCCATCACATCCTCGGTGATCTCCACCGGTAGTACGATCTGCCCGGAGGTGGAGCCAATCTCGGCGGAATCACCAGCCTGAAGGCCACAGCGAGCAGCATCTTTCGGATGGATCATCAGGGTACAGCGGTCTTTGCCTTTCACCAACCGCTGGCTGTTGTGCATCCAGGAATTATTGCTGCGAACGTGCCGGCGCCCGATCAGTAGCAGACCGTCGGAGGCCGGTGCCGTGAGTAAGGCATGGAGCCGCCCCAGATCCTGTAAGTAGCGGCGTGGGGCGAGGTTTACCTTGCCGTCGCGGGTAAACAATCTGCCGGGCATGCATGGGCGAAGTGGCCCGAGATCCACACCGTTGGGTAGTTCCTTAAGGGCGCTGATGGACAGCCCCTTGGGCAGGTCCTGCCAGTGGCGGTTCAGTGGGCTCATTTTTGCCAGACCCCGCAGGGGATGGCGCTCCGGAAGTATATCCATCACCAGGTCGATGGCGGGCTGGACCAGGCCGCGTGCAGGACCGATGTCGGTTCCGTAGGGCCCGGCCCGCAACATAAGATCAAGGATCGGGTCCGGCCCGATCTGTTTGAACGCACGCCAACCCATCTCGGAACGCAGGGGCAGGCGGCCACCTTTTCGCTTCTTCTCCAGACGGTGGGCCAGTTCCAGCAGTATCTGCCAGTCGTGGCGGGCGTCTTTGCCAGCATCGAACAGGGCAGGGCTGTATTTGGCGGTGTTGCGAACGGCAAACATGCTGAAGATCAGGTCGTAGTGGCTGCGTTCAAGCCCGGCGGTGGGAGGTAGTATGACGTCCGCATGACGGGTGGTTTCATTGAGGTAGTAATCCACCGACACTATGAAATCGAGGCCGCCGAAGGCCTCGTCGAGCCGTCCACCGTTGGGGCTTGAAAGCACCGGGTTGCCCGCCACCGTCACGAATGCCCGTATCTGGCCCTCGCCCGGCGTGAGAATCTCATCGGCAATGGTGCTTGAAGGGTATTCGCCGGCAAACTCAGGCAGTTTTTTCACCCGGCTGAACCGCTTGCCGAAATGGCCCTTCTGGCCGGACATGCCACCGAGTGCGATCAGATCAATCGCAGGTTGCGTGAACATCATGCCGCCAGTGCTGTCCAGCTTCCCGGTCAGGATATTGAGCACGTAGGCAAGCCAGGTCGCAACGCCGCCAAAGGCCTGGGTACTGGTGCCCATGCGAGTGTACAGCGCAGCCCTCGGTGTTGTGGCCAGTTGCCGCGCGAGGTTGCGGATATCAGCAGCCGGCATGCCCGTCTGTTCGCTGACGGCTTCGGGGGTGAAGCCCATTGCGGCCAGCCGGACTAGGTCTACGTCTTTCGTCCATTGTTCTGCATGGCCGAGGTTCACCAGGTCTTCTTCAAACAGGGTGTGCACCATGGCCATTAATAGCAGGGCATCGGTGCCAGGGCGAATGAAGTGGAACTCGTCGGCCAGTTTGCCGGTCTCTGTGCGGCGTGGGTCCACGACCACCATCCTGCCGCCACGGCCCTTGAGTGCCTTGAGTCGCCCACGGAAGTCCGGCACGGTCATCAGGCTGCCATTGGAGGCCATCGGATTGGCGCCAATGCAGATGAACAGGTCGGTGCGGTCGATGTCCGGTATCGGGAAGAGAATCTGGTGCCCGAACATTTCCAGGCTGGCCAGCATGTGGGGCAATTGGTCGTTGGAGGTGGCGGAGAACCGGTTCTGGGTGCCTAGGGCCCGGAGGAATGGCATGGTAGCCACCAGCGAGCCGTGATTGTGTACGTTGGGGTTGCCGAGGTAAGCGCCAATGCTATTGCGGCCGTGCTCTTTGCGTACCCGGTGCAGTCGGCTGGCCACCAGGTCAAAGGCTTCGTCCCACTCCATTTCCTGCCAGCCGTCGGTGGTGCGCCGTACCGGTTTGCGCAGGCGCTCCGGGTCTTCGTGGAGGTCCTGGAGGGCGACGGCCTTGGGGCAGATATGGCCATGGCTCAGCGGATCGTCCTCGTCGCCCTTGATGGAGGCGACGTGGCCATCCCTGACCTCGATGGCCACGCCGCACATGGCTTCACATAGATGGCAGGTACGGTAGTGGGTGCCGTTTTCCATGGGGTCTCTCCAAACTGGTTGTTATTGTTCTGAGCATGGCCAAGCAGGGACGGTATTCCGAAACACGCTTTGAATACGTCCCTGTAACGCTCGGGCTCCGCCATCCATGGCTCCGCACGGTTTCGGAATACCGTCCCCGCTTGGCCCCGGACTTCGGAGTTGGTTTCAACAGGCAACCAGATTAGCAGGAAACGCAGGAGAGTGGAAAACCGGTTTATGGCCTTTCCGGCCACAAAAAAGGCCAGCCCGAGGGCTGGCCATAAGTAGCGGAGCCTGAAGTTAGTACTCTGCTGGAATTTCCTTGATGGGGTTGGACAGGAAGTTCAGGTAAACGCCGCCAATTGGAATTTCCAGAGGAATGTTCCCCAAGCTTTCTATGTTGACTGTCAGCGGCACACGATTGGTGTTTCTTTGCTCTATTTGCATCCTGCCATCATCAAAGAAATTGATGTCGCCTTTCAGTTCAAGAGTGAACGGTTTGCTGTACAGGTCGTGTGGTCCGCCAATGGGTGGTTCCAGCAGCGGGGCGTCGAGCTGAAGGCGGGCTTCGGTTCTGAACTCGGTCTGGCCATCATCATTCTCGACAATAACGCCTTCCACCAAGCCTTGTGGATTGTCCTCGGAAGTCTCCGTGTTGTATCGCATCCGAAGGATCTGTGGCCCAGTCGGTTCTTCCAGCGTGATCAAGCCGGCAATCCGCAGGTAAACCGAGGTAGAGGTTGTCGCGAGCATGGTTGGGTATAAGAGTACCCTTACACCGGTCTGCTCTCCTGAGTCCGGATCGATGTAGGGGCCGATAACCTCTGTATTCAGTCCATAGGTCTGATAGATGAATTTATTCTCTGGGCATTCATCACCGTTGGTCGGGCACCCGACTCTTGCCGGAGTGGACATTAGCAGTATTGTTGCGTTGCCTGCTGATTTCAGTTTTGCGGCATTGGCGGACGGCAGGAACTCGCTGGCATCGTTTGGATCCACTTCATGATCGAATGGCTCCAGGCAGTCCTGGGAACCCAGCGCGTCGCAGTCAACCACATAGTTCGAGTTTGTATCCCGAATCGGCAGGTTCCGTAAGGGAGTGAATACTGTATCTAGCGCTTCACCACCTCGGAAGTAAATGTCCATATTTGGCCCGCCAACATCTTCAGGGTTTACCAGGAGATCGGTTTGCAGGGCAAGACCGTTGGCGCCGCAGATGAAATCCTCGGTTCCGGTCTGGCATTGGCCTCCGGAAGTGGATTTCATGCGATAACGATACAGGCTATCGATTTCCCAGGGCTCGTCCGGGTAAAACCGAATCCGTTGATTGTTCTTCTCCAGCCGGCCGGATACCGCTTCAATTGCAGCGCCGCTCTCGTCCACTCTCTCAACCACAAACGTCTCGCCGCTGCGGATGGAGTCCAGATCCATGGACTGGGAGAACACGACCACGATGGGGCGGTCCGTAGGCATGGTAGTTACCGGCAACTCGTCCCCGCGAGGACCATTAGGTGCGTTATCCACACACTGCCCATGGCTATCTTGGCTTAGGTTGACCCCGGTGGTGACGCATGGGTAACCGGGATAGGTTGTCAGCGCCAGAGGTGACCTCTGTGGGACTGAACCGCCGCCAATGTCAGGGAGGGCGAAGCTGAGGTTCTGCGGTGTGACACCATTGCCTGCAAGGTCGGTCAACGCGTTGCCGATCTGCACGGTGTAATCAACACCATGCTCCAGGCCTCCGACCGGGTTCAGTACCAGGGCGGTTCCGTCGAGTTTGGCGTCCAGTGTGTTGTCGCCAACCGTCAGCGGTGTGCCTGCCGCGTCCAGCACAATGCCATCGGCGATGGTATCGGCGTCCAGCGGTTCGTCAAAATTCAGTACGATCGGGTCGCCAGGGCGCTGCATCTGATCACGATCACCCGGGAAGGCATCGTCCGGTCCTGGCATCCAGCTCACTAACTGTGGGCCGGTGTTGTCCGCCAGTTCTTCGTCCCGTTGTTCGGCAGCATCCAGTGCGGACTCGGAATCCGTCGCGGCTTCGATGCGAAAGGCAATGGTGGCATCGGTGAATTCCTGGCCCAGCAGGTTGGGTTCCACCATGCCGATGGCGTCGATGGTCAGAACGCCGTCTTCCACGATCGCGATGCCGGTCAGCTCCACCCCAAGCAGGTCCTGGGATAACGAAGCATTGGGCTGCGCCTCTTCCGTGTTCATGGCAACATCCATGAACAGTTTGACGTGGCGCGGCGCGTTCATGTTATCCGTGTAGGGGTTTGGCATCAGGTAACCGGTGGCGTCCGACAACATGGTCACCTTGATGTCACCGGTTTGCTGGATGTTTCCGGTTGCCGGATCTATAACCGGCACCTCACCGTTGACACGGACATCCAGGCTGCTGCTGGTTAGCACGCTGCCTTTCGGAACTCGCAGTGGCAGGGGCTCATCCGCCGTAAATGCCGGTGCGTAAGCGAGCTCTGCAAACAGATCGCCGGTTTGCTGGGACGGCCCGGCATTGCCCTGCAGTACGGAGTTCAGAGTAATTCCGTTGATGATTTGCCCGTTTAGCCGAGACTTGCGGGTGTTCGCGGCGCTCTCGCCGGCGTTCAGACCGGAATCCACCACTTGCTGGGACAGCACAACGGTTGGGCCGGTGTCGCGTGGGGTGATAGTTTCGCTGAAGTCGTCCAGCGTGCCGCCATGGAGACTCGACAGGTTGCGGACTGACACGGTGTAGGTCTCGCCCGAGGTGAGTATGTCCTCCTCGCGGCCACAGCGCTCTTTCGAGTCTGCCAGGCAGGGGTCGATGGTGATGTCCCGGCCTTTCACAAGAACGGTGGCCGGCACCACGTTCGCGTTGCTGTCAGTGATTTCAATGACACCACCGAGCGCCTTCCAGTCCGGGTGTACGGTCTGGGTCATTTGCAGTCGGAACGTTGAGAAGTTCATGGGCTGGAATACATTGCCCTCGGAGGGAATCATTTCCGCAACTGTGAACTCGGGGCTCAGGTTGTCCAGCCCGGCGATGCCGCTGAATGCACCCCGTGTTGAAAACTGCACGCCCTCCGGGCCAAAAGCATTGGGGGTCGGAATCGTACGGCCGCCTTCCGCCTGCAATGCCTCGGTAAACTCAATGGTGTAGTCGGCGCCCGGGCTGAGTTCGCCCTGTGGCGACAATGTCAGACTGCGCCCACCATCCACGCTTTCGGCCGTGAAGCTCAGGTCGGTGCTACCATCGGTGATGCGGATTTTGCTGGCAACATCGTTGTCAGACAGCGCATGGGAGAAGCGCAGCACCATGTCGGCCTTGGGGCTAACGTTGCTCTGGCCATCCGCCGGGTAGGAGTAAACCACCTCTCCCGGAGTTGTCGGCTCGTCGATGGTCTGTTCATCACCCCCGCCGCATGCTGCCAGGAACATCGCGGGAATCAGTGCCAATGTATTGTTGTGTTTCATGGCAAACCTCTCCTCAGAACTTCAGGGTGATGGAGCCGCTGATAACGTGAACGTCACCGTCGGCGGTTGCCTGCTGTTCGTTACCGTCATAGTCGACGATGGTGAAATCCCGGTCCTGCAGCTGCTGATATTGGTAACCGATATCCAGCCGTACCGGGTAGGCCAGCACACGGGTGCGTTCATAGGTTGCACTGATGCCTAGCCCGGCCACGATCTTGTCGGTGTCCAGATAGTTCAGCTCCGGGTTGCGGGTGGTTTTGAGGGGAGACTCCTCATACGCCAGCCCGCCCCGGACGGCAAAGTGACGGCTGAGCTGGTATTCAGCGCCGATGCGAGGCACCAGGATGTCATCAAAACGGATGCGATTGGCTGCGCTGACATTCTCCTGATCCTTGATTGTGTCGCCGGCGAACTCGTCTTCCAGTTCAGACCAGTTCTGCTGCTCAATGCTACCGCCGATGCGCCAGCCGTCACCCTTGTACTGGGTGCCGATGGCAAAGGTTTCCGGTTGGAAGGAATCGATAGTAGCCACCGCAAGGCTCAGGCCCGGGTCGGGGATGGTCTGTGTAACGATAATGTTGGAGTCTACAGACGTCGAAGCGGATGACTTGGTGCGATAGGTGATCGCGCTTTCCCAGCCGTCGAGGAAACAGTCACTGTCCGGACAGAAAGTATCGCCCCACTTGATGGTGGTGCCAAGGATGGACTTCAGCGAGGGCTCGGCGTTAACCGCCAGTCGCTCGCGGCTGGTTTCACCGCCAAGTGTTGAAACGGCATCCAGTTGAGCGGCTGCTTCCAGAGTGACACGCACCGAAAAACCGCCTGAGATGCCCCGCCAGAGGGGGGTGGCACCACCAATGTTCAGGAACAGGGGTTCCTTGCCATATTGCAGGTACTGCCCGGTTTCGGAGGTTTCCGAGGAGAATGCCAGCATTTCCTTACCATACTTCTCAACGCCTGCGATGAAGCCCAGGTAAATCGGGTGATCGAAGCGGGTCAGGGACGCCAGGTTGGTTTTCATGCCGATCAGGACGTGCTGGCTCGGCGAATCCGAAATGATATCGCCGTCTGCATCGGAACGGCTGGAGCGCAATTCCTGCTCCGCGTGAAGGATGCCGCCGGTCAGCTCGCCACGCTCGTCACTGGTCAGATAGGACGGATTGTAATAGGTGGCTGACACATGCTCGTTGAACATCGACAGGGATTGTGCGGTAGCCACGTCCACGGGCATCACGCCATAGGTTGTACCGATATTGCCCATACTGGCAGAGGCATTCAATGAAAAACCGGCCGAGGCGGCTGCAACGGCGAGTGTCATCGCACGCAGGGAAAAGCGGGAGGTTGAAACCATGAAACACACTCCATTTGTTTGTCTTTGTTATGGACCTTTGCCGTGCCCCCGGAGTCGGGTAACAGGGCTGGCAATTATTGTTGGTACATTTGTTCGAAAAGCAGTGTAGTGCTCTTGTCTTATCGGGACGTTGGCTTCTTTGACAGCTTTTGGTGTCGAAACGACCACCCTCTAGTTAAAGATGGTTTAAAAATGAAGGAAATACAGAGTCTTATCAGGCCGGAAGGTGTTTTTTTCTGTAACGAAGAGTTGTGAACTGTTGCAGGTTTTCTGCGGGCATAAAAAAAGGCTCCCTTCCGGGAGCCTTTGAATACTGCGCTAACGTGTATTGAAACTCGACGTTTCAGTTCGCGCGGCGTTTTCGGCCAACCAGTGTCAGGCCGATGATGCCAACGCCCAGCAGCGCCAGTGAGCCAGGTTCGGGCACGGTAACAGAGCCCTTGCCGTAAAGGCTCACGTGAGACAGGCCATTACCCTTGCCGAAGTACGCCCAGTCTCCAGAGGAGACGAGGGAGTTAAGTTCATAAACGAACCAGTTGTCAGCCTTGTTTCCGCCACCAAATTTGAAGCCGATTGCAATAGTGCTGTATGAGTCCCAAAGGCTGCTATCGAATTCCCAGGTGCCGGTGCTGTCGGTCTGTCCGTACTCCAGATTGTAAAGTGCTGTGGGGTTCCCTGCGTTTTCAGATTTCTCCACAAACTGATAACCCGTTCCTGCGGCGTTGTTAAGAAAAATGTCATTGGCAGGGTTGCCGGTAAAGCTCGGGTTGTTCTTGCCGGACGCCAGGCATACTGCGGCCTGCGAATCGTCCATCTGCATATAGTTATAGGCATCATCACATTTGATGGGTGCCGCGACAGCAAAACCTGACATCAGGAATGCGGATGCCAGCGTTCCAGCCACCAGTGGCCAAAACTTAGTTCTCGTGTTCATTTTTGCTACTCCCGGTGATATTCCTTACTGCGGGAGAATCACAGCATTAAAGGTGCCACAGTCCAAAATCATCGTTGTTACCGATACATAGGCAAAGCGCAGTTTCCGACTCGGTTTGATAGTGTAAACAAAGCTGACATTCCTGGAGTCACGATGCCAGTGTCAACTGGTCAGCACCGATAGCACCTTCTGCGCATGCTCCGCCATTTCACTGCCCAGACTTGTCAGGTAACCGCCATCCTTCTGAGTGATCAGCCCCTTCTGGTGTAGGCGTTCAGCCGCGGTCACCATCTCCGGTGCAGCTGAATGCTGGTGAACCTTGATGCCCTCCTGCGCGGAAGACAGATCGAACATCGCCAGCAGATTGAGTTCATCAATGTGGTCGGAAGAGAAAGGCATGGTGCGTTCCTTGTGTTATTTTTAATGGTCTTAGTGTAGTTGTATACGAAGCCACGGTATTCGGCAAAACTGATTTCCGGATAAACCACCCCACCTGGATGGAGACAGGGATGTACACCCTTCATATTGCGAACAAGAACTACTCGTCATGGTCGTTGCGCCCTTGGGTCCTGATGAAGGAGCTGGGCATTGAGTTTAATGAGCAGCTCATTGTGTTTGGTGATGAGCCCACCTGGCAGGCTTACAGGCGCCTGAGCCCCAGCGGCAAGGTACCCTGCCTCACGGATGAAAGCACAACCGTATGGGACTCGCTGGCCATCATTGAGTATCTGGCCGAGCGTCACGAGGGCGTCTGGCCCAAAGACGCAAAGGCCCGCGCCTGGGCTCGCTGTGCTGCTGCTGAAATGCATTCCGGGTTCCAGTCGCTACGGGATATCTGCAGCATGAACGTGGGCCTGCGTATCCGCATGAACACGGTCAGTGAGGGCCTGCAAAAGGATGTCGACCGCATCGACAGCCTGTGGTCCCATGGCCTGCAGCAGTTCGGTGGCCCGTTCCTCGCCGGTGACCGCTTTAGCGCTGTGGATGCCTTCTTTGCCCCTGTCGTCTATCGGGTTCGCACCTACGGGCTGGACCTGAGCGAAGGCGCCGCTGCCTACGTTGAGAGGGTTCTGGCGTTAGGCAGTATGCAGCAGTGGGAAGCCGAATCCCTCGCGGAACCGTGGCGAGACACCGAACACGAGAACATCGCGTTCACCGTCGGCACCTTGCTCGCGGACCACAGACAATAGCCACTTTCTTTAACAGACAGAGGACTCACCAGGCATGATCAGTTGGGAAGACTTTGAGAACGTAGAGCTGCGCATCGGCACCATCATCGAGGTAAACGAATTTCCGGAAGCCCGCAGGCCGGCATACAAGTTGAAAGTCGATTTCGGCCCGGAAGTGGGCATCCGAAAATCCAGTGCGCAGATTACCGACCTGTACGATCCTGAGACGTTATTGGGTAAACAGGTGCTCGCCGTAACAAACTTCCCGCCAAAACAGATTGGCAAATTTATGTCCGAGTGCCTGGTGACTGGGATCAAGAATGATGAGGGGGCGATAACCCTGGTAAGCACGGATCACAAGGTGAGTAATGGGCAGAGGCTTATCTGAAGGTAAAACTGGGGAAATGGTGGGCCCACCTGGACTCGAACCATTATGTGGTATAGAAAAGTTACCTGTCGATGACTGTCCGTCCGGTTTTTGATGTGGTGCTAGGTGCCAGTTTACTGGTATTCCCGTTGGTTTTGTCTTCCACTAAACCAAATCGTTTCAAATACAACACCGAAGTGGTGTTTGGAAAGCGACTATAGTTTGGAGTTACCCCGAAGCAGTGGACCGACAACGCAACGGTAGAATCGTTCAATGGACGACTCCGGCAGGAATGTCTGAATGAAAATTGGTTCTTCTCTCTGGCCGATGCCCGGGACAAAATCGAAGCGTGGAGGACCTTCTATAACCAAGTCCGACCCCATTCCGCATTGGAGTGGTCCACGCCCTCGGACTACGCCAGAAAACATGCGGTTTCACGAAGAAAACAGGAGCAACTGGAGCCGGATTTTTCCAACTCTGGGTGGATCTAATACGAGGTCAGGGTCAATCGTTATTGCTGCTTCGAACGCAGGGTTACTGCACCTAACGCATCAAAAAGGTTAGTTAAAGACCATCGCTCATTCGTGCTCGCTTCCCTAATAAAAGACGCCCTTTCCAAAGGCATGCGGTTTCGAATATCCCTAATCAGCGACAACGCTTGATCCCTTATGATGACACAGGCATGCAAGTTACACTGAAACATGTCGTCAGACGGATTAGAGGTGGCATCGCAAGTTTCAGCATCACTGACGTAAACAAGGCCCAAGTTCCTAAAATCTTGAAAGTTTTCAGAAACCCACTCCTGATGCTGATGCCCTTGACCAACGTCTTTCTTTGAGATGACAGACTCTTTCGTTTTATCCGTTTTCAGCTCAAAAGGTATCAGGGCCTTGGACCGTTCATCTGCCCAAACTACATCAGGGCCGCGCCCCTGATCATTGTCAGGTCGAGTTGAGTCGAAACCAAGCAGCTCTCCAAGCTCCCTTAAAGCTGCCTCGACCTCGGCGGAGCTTCCACCCTCCAAGGCTCTCATACCCTGGACGCGTGTCCTGAGTTCTTTTTCATATTTGTCCTCAGAGTCGTGACCCAGCACAGAGTCTAGGGACTCACCAAACGCATTAAAGGGCTCATCTTGCCCTCCTGCATCGGAAACCCTTGTATAAATTGGGAGGTAGACATTTGCACTTCCAAGTCTATGTTTAGCCCTCTGATAGGCTATGCCAGCGTTCTCCTGGCTTCCCAGTCCTTCGTAGCAGGCTCCTAACCAAATGCTATGCCAACCAGCGAGCGGGGTGTCGGCCCGATTGGTCTCTTCAATAATTCGATCCAGGGCTCGGCTAGCGCCTTCTAAGTCCCCATCCCATAGAAGACAGGCGTACTCTGATTCGGCAATGGCAGCTGCTGCAATTCGCTCCTCGACTTTATTGGCGCGATCTTTCTTTTCTTCTTCAAGTGTACCCTTCTGAATATTGTCGCCATAGAACTTTAGCCAAGCTGCATCCCTCGCCAAAACAGCATCAACGATTTGTGACAATCTTTCTGCGGTTGTCACTTCCATACCGTCTTGCACTAGGTCACCGAGCTTGATTTGTTGTTGAAGAAGTTCTGGCAAAAGAGCAATGTTACGGTCGTTTCTTAACCAGGTATTAAGTTCCTTCCCCGTCAAGATAAAGACGCCGTAGTCATTCCGTCCTCTATTTATCCGACCAAATAGCTGGGCAAGCCTGTTGGCGATCTTTGAAGCGAACAGATTCCGCATATTCAGAAACTCCCACTGGAATCGCTCAAGCAATGAGCCGCCTTTAGGGAGGTTTTCTATAACCATTACACGACATGTATCGTGGGGAAGATCAATTCCGTCAACACGCTGAACAAGAATAAAAACTCCGTCTTTGGCGCGGCGGAACTCCTGCAACTCAGATGTGAATCTTTCCTGTTTGGGTGGTTTGCCCAGCGCCTCCCACTGCCGTGCCGACGAGTAGCTTGGCGTAGCAAGAACCGTCTTGTGCTGCTTTGAAATTGCCTCAACCTCAGTAACTCCAACTCCCTTCTCAATTTTTGAGCCGAATAGAACTAAGCGCTCACCGTTGCCAGCGTCATTTTTAGGACCGATGGTCGCCTCGGGCATTCTTCCATATGCCCTCACGAAGTCGGCCTTCGACTTTAAGGTTGCAGAGAGATATACCCTCCTAAGAGGTCTTTCTAAACAGTCGATGCGAAGGGAAGGAAGAAAAGGTGGCGTAATCTCGCAACCTTTATTGCCGAAAAATATCGCGCATCTATTCAGCCTGTCTTGAAGATAGGCAAATGGGTACTTGAGATCCTGGTCATTACGTGCGTTATACCGATTAAGAACTTCTAAAAGTTGCTCACTATATTTCTGCACCCCGCCGGGAGCGGCCATGACGATCTTCGAGTGGTCACCTTGAACAGCATTTACGAACTCTCCGTGCCTGCCAAGCTCACGAAAATGGGGTTCAAAAAGTGCTGCAACATTCCAAAACATATCTCCATGCGATTTTTCAGAGAAACTAAGCGTCATAGCACTCCGAATCATATTCTCGGATACATGAGCGTCGTCAAAAATTACCGCCTCTGGGAAATGATTTCGACGGATGCTACTTAACCCATTAAAGAGAGCGTGGTAGGTTGTAATGCAAAACGCCTTACCGCTCTCAAATAAATCGTTGTTGTAGCCACCTGACACCCGAGTAGTATGTTGGATACCGATGCGTTCAGCCTCTGCTGCGGTTTGCTCAACGAGATCAATGGTGGCACAAACATATACAACATTTTGCAGGGCCTCGTTGACTAAACTTTGTGCTATTAACAACCCTACGAGCGTTTTTCCCGCGCCTGTATTCAACTCGATTAGAACATCATTCTTTGATCTAACATTGTTCCATTCACTCAGCGCCTGAGTTTGGCCTCGCCATATATCATTGGGCGTTCCAGGTAGGTTCGGTAAATTCTCGAAAATCTCAATCGGATCGGTAGGTAGCTTTTGATCCGAAAGGGATCCAAGTTTAGAGAAGTCCAAGTCCATACTGAAATCCTTACGAAGCCTATGTTCCTGGGCGCTCACTCAGGAACATTCGATGAGCGATAACGAGAAAGCTATCAACAAGCGGGGCGTTAGACAATACGCGGTATTAAATCCGTGAGTGCAACAGAGTAAACACCCCGTTTTCCGTTGTACCGCTGATTAGAGTTTTCGCTTGTTGGTGTTTCGCCGGATATTCCTCTGGCGTCAGACCTTCCAGTGAATCAGCGGGACGTTCGGCATTGTATCCCACCATCCACGATTCGGTCGTGGAGAACGCTGAGACTGATACCGCATCGCTGCGCGGGATAACCCGACGAGTGAACAAACTTTGCGCTCGGATATCGTCGTCTCCGACAACATGGTGCGCACAGCCTCGCGCTTATTCCCGACGGTCAGCACTTTCGGTTGAGGGCGGCCTTCAGGGCTTCTGTACCCAGCATAGACTCGGCCAGCAACTTCTTGAGCCGGGCGTTCTCTTCCTCAAGAGCTTTCAGGCGACGGGCTTCAGAGACTTCCAGGCCGCCATACTTCTTGCGCCAGGTGTAAAACGTCGCGTCCGAGATGTTGTACTTCCGGCACAGCTATTTGACCGGCAAGCCAGCCTCGGATTCCTTCAGAACAGGAATGATCTGTTCTTCGGTGAATAGCTTCTTCATGTTCATCGTCCTCTCTGGCAGGTCTATGGCACACTATCATGGGGTGAGGCATCCTTTGATAGCTGCCTCATGTGAAATTCAGCTTCCGCGATGCGGCAGCTAAGGATGAAGTCATGGCCAAAATCTGTATTTTTTGTGGAAGGCCACCAGAGAAAAAGAACAAAGAACACGTAATACCCCAGTGGCTGATCGAACTGACCGGTGATCCAAGACGGACCATCAGGGTAGCCTATCAATACAAGAACGATTTCAAGCCTGTAGATTTTTCCATTTCGTCATTGGTTTTCCCTGCCTGTGAAAACTGCAATAACATATTTTCGTCCCTGGAGGATCTTGTAAAAGAAGTGGTCTTGAAGTTCTTAACAAATGAGGCTGTAAGCGAGCTTGAGGTGAACGCCCTCCTTGATTGGTTCGATAAGGTTCGAATTGGTCTCTGGCTCGGCTATTTCAACCTCGATGACTTTATGAGGGTAGACCCAAAATTTCACATATCACAAAGGTTGGCAGCGAAAGACCGAGTGCTATTCGTTTACAAATCCGATGTGGAGTCCAAGGGGCTCATAATGACGGGCATTCAGTCGCCAGTATTCCGAATGATACCCTCTTGCTTCGGACTGTGTGTTAACGACACCTTTTTCCTTAACGCCTCGTTTGATTCATTGGTATCAAGGCGCTTAGGCTTCCCTTTTATAGCCGATTGGCACTCACTAAAAGGACAAAAATTCGAAAAAGCGATGTATGCAAAGGGGCGCAACAGAGTTTCCTCTCCTGTTCTCCGCTTCCCTTACCCTGTTGGCGCAACGGGCTTTTACCAACCCATTTTCAGAGATGCGCCGTTTTCCATCGCAGATGGAAATTGGGCTAACAATTATGTAGAAGAGAACTCTCTAGATTTAAGTACGGGCCTTGGGAACATTTTTTGGTCGAAGACGCACGGCGCGGTACGAAAATTCCCAAAGAAGGAGTCATCGTTTTGGGTTCCGGACCTGCGTTTCGATCATCGACTAATGGTCGACAATCACCGAAGAAATGTACTCGGCTTACAAAACTTTATTGCTGATTTGGTTCCTGGAACGGGGGATCTTCCGCAGAATGAGTCAAATTTTAGGCAGCAGTTGAAGACAACGGCTAAAAAGTTCAATAGGCATGCAATGAAAAGCCGCAATAGCGATCAAAGAAAGCTTGTCAAAAGCTCAACCAGAATTTGACTCATTGGACAGAGTCGCAAGTTAATTCGTTTATTCACCCAGGTGGCTAAACTCGGACTCAAGCCAGTCAACTATGAAGCCTGCACTAACCAGTCGGCGAAAGAAAAACTCTTCGTCCACGTGCCCCTGACGTCTTGAAGCTTCTTCAAAGACATCGATTAAGAAAAATGTGCCGTACTCTTCTGTGGCGAAATTCCAACTAACCGGGTGTTCAATGCTTAGCGAGACAGGTAAGACCCTATCTCCAAAATGCAATAACATCCCCTCATGAGGAGGGAATGGCATTTTCGTGGTTTGAGTCAGACGAGCAACATTTCTCTTGTCGCCACCGGTCTGAATAAGGACTGCGTGCTGGACAGTGACGTTCATTTGTTAAAGCCTCTGTCGCTCATTGATTGTCCATAATCTGGCTCCATGAAACCGCCTCCAAAGATGATCCGTGTTTTTAAGGCCTTATCATCACAAACTTGGTGATTTCTGCCAAGATTTTCCCCTCGCCGGGGAGGCAGGGGTTGCAGCTTCACTGCAACCCGCCTTGAAGGGTAACTCACAGCACGGCGTCAAGGGGCCGAGTCCTCGACACGCAAGCGTGTCTGCGGGCCGCACCAACCCCTTGACCCCTCTCATTTGCTCAGAATGGCTGCTACAGCTACAATAGACGTTCAAAGAGTGGGAGGGATAATGATGGTTGGTCCAAGAGTCATCTAAGTAACAGGTTCGTGAGCATCATTTCGGAGTATGGAGAACAGTCATGGTTGGTCCCCGCGTCTATTAAGACCCTAAAGCCAAACGCTTTTTGTCGCTTTGCGGCAAATCCACTCGATTTCCTGCTCCAGCACAGATTCGAGGTCGTCCGAAAAAACGCCGGTCATGTCCCAGCTGATTTCCAACCCACTCCGGCCAAACTTCATGTCTGAAATCACGAGGCATGCATCAGTGTCAGCTAGCTTTAGATCCAGCTTTTGCAAATACCACTGAACAACAGGCATTGCCGCCTCTGACGGTAAGTACGCAAAGCGAATACGCTTAAAATTATGCTCACTCGGAAAAGTCATCAATATCATCCGGGCTCAGGTTTCCCATATTTTGAGTGCCTGCCTCGGCAATCTCTTTTAGCCGGTCACCACTAACCCGGAAATCTCCCTTGAAGCCGTCTCTCGTCTGAGTAGCCTGCCGAATCAGTGTGAGAGCATTACTCAACGCCTCATCTTCTTTTGAGTAGGGCGGAAGGTATTCCTTGATCTGTATCCACCACTCTTCTTCACCAGGGACAATCACCCCCGGCTGGTCGTCCAACAAGAACGCCTTAGCTCGCCCGCAAGCGACCTTTGGTTTCAGAGTTCCGGATGGACGAATCACTTGAAGGTCTTTGAACCACGAGGGCGCGAATTCCTCCTGAACAAGCAACTCCCGGATCGAATCAACTCTGGGTGTACTGACGCTCGTGTAAATAACCAAGTCGCACAGGGCTCTTACTTCCTGAAGGAAAGAATACAGCCCTGGACGCGGTATTTGTGATACTGCGTTGCTAATAAGAGTACCTTCGAGATCAAGGCACAGTAGAGGTCTCACAGTGGAACGTTTCCCAGTTTGCTATTAGATTTAACGGTACGAGGAGAGTGGTGCCAGCTTTTCGAACCGTCTTGTCCAGTAAGAGGCCCAAGGCTGCTCAGCCTTGGAAAGAGCCGCAGTGGTATTGTTCAGCGCACATCCCCATGATCTGAGCGTAGCTCGGAAATGTCAGATTTTGAAGCCGACACAAAGCGTTTCACTTCTGTTCGGTTTCAAGACCGCTGATCTCGCAACCTCCTGATCTCCAACAATTAAGCAGAGCTTTTTCGAGCGTGTGATAGCTGTATAGATCATGCTTCGCTCAATGAAATTGCTCTGGACGACTGAGCAGATGATAGTGGCGTCGTACTCACTCCCTTGGGACTTGTGGATTGTTATGGCGTAAGCCAATTGCATCCCCAATTCCCACATTTCTGAGCGCTGGAAACGGTATTCACGATCTCCAAAGGTGAAAACACCGTAAAGCTGGCCTTCCTCTTCCACTACGCCTTCCATCACTCCGGTGTTGCCGTTGTACAGGTCATGCTCATAACTGTTTTGCGTAATGATCACCGGGTCTCCTCGCTTTATCCAGTAGGAACCCATCTTGATACCAGGCCTTTCGAATGGCTGAACTAAAGAGTGTTGAAGGCGCTCATTGATGCTATGACCAGAATCTGCCATTCGCGCTGACATGTGGGGGGTTATGATTTGCGCGTTGGGCAATTGGCTTTTGATTTCATGGAGCTTGGCTGCTAACGATTTGCCTGTATTAAGGCATGGGACAAAGAATACGCCCTGATCTTCTCCCTTCCATGTGGGCAAGTCGGGAAGCTCCCCCATCCGGATTTTCATGGCTATTTTGTGGAGAGGCCCTTCTTCCGCCGTCCTATGAACTTTGGTTAAGTTGGTCACGGGCACTAGGTTTTCGGTTGCTAGTTTGTGCCAAAACAGGCCAAACCCGACGGGTGAAATCTGGCCTGTATCGCCGACCATGAGCAATGAGTAGCTCTCACCATCAAAGAGCCTTAGCAGTTTGTTCATCAGGGACACATCAACCATCGATGCTTCATCGATAATGAGCAGTGGATCTCCAGAAGATGAAACCGGTGAGCCTTCGCTTTGAACGGCTTGAATAAAGCCGTGAATCGTAAAGGCATCAAGTCCCGTCGCTTCACGGGCTCGCTCTTTGGCCTTTCCGCTCAAAGCTAATAGCCAGACGGGTCGGTGCTGGCTAATGGCTATGTCTGACACGGCCCTTAATACGGTGGTTTTTCCGGTCCCACCAAACCCTGTAATGATGCTGACACGATTTAAAAGTGCCATGCCTACAGCAGACTTTTGTTGGTCTGTAAGCGAATAGCCCAGCGACTTTATCGCTGCTTTTTCATATTGATTGATGCTGGCTGCAATTGACTCTGGACTCTCTGAAAAAATCGAAAGTTGCCCGGAAAGAAGGCTCTTAATCCTTGATTCGAGTTGACTTTCGATAATGGCGGCACCGAGAGGCTGTACGTACTTTTTCCCGCTAATCTCCGTCGTGCAGATGGCTTTTCGATCTAGGGCTTGCTGAATCGCAGGTTTGGCCAGTGAGCGATTGTCGAGAGTCCGGGAGACAAGGTTGACGCATTCTTCCACTGAGCACGCGGTATGCCCGTCGGACAAGCGCTCATAAAGCACCTTTTCAACCGCACCGACTAGCCTTCTTTGGTCATCGTGAGCTATGCCAAGCCTCTCTCCAGTGGCTTCTATAGCGTTCCAAAGGTTTTTGTGGAGCCCCCTAAAAGCTATCAGCCCGAAAGGATTCTGCTTCAGTCGTTCAACAGTATCTGTGCGACACACCTTGATGATCTTTTTCGCCAAATCTGGCTCAAAGTTGTGCTCCATAAGAAATTCAGCAGTCGCAATTTCGTTCTGAAGGGAGAGCCAAGCTTTTACGATTTCCTCTGCAATTTGCGGGCTTACAACTTCAGCAATGTGGTTGGTTCTACCGGCATTGAGAGTTTGTACGAGGTTTTCAGCGCCAAACTCTCTCAGTAGTTTTTGAACTTTTGCCTTGCCAAAATACATACCTCTGAATGCAGGATGCTTAACGAGCAGTCGTTCGACATAGGCTGCGGCTGGCAGATTGACCACGTGGCATTTTTCAAGGTTTACAAACGTTTTGTAGCTGTCGGATTTGGTCTCCCACCCCGCCACGTTCCAGCATTCGCCAGGCTGTGGAGCGCGTGTGAGAACTTTGTAGCTGGCTTTACACACCCTAATCCGACGTTCTCCGGTTAAACGGCCTGAAAACACCGCGCCGCCAATTACACCTGGAGTAACGGAGTTAACCTGAATAACGCCTTCGAAGTAGCTCATAATGAGAAGCGCCGCCCTGAATCGAGCATCTCTTCAGTGCTATTTTCTGTTTCTGACACTCGATTTTCGAGAACTCGAACTCGTTCCTTAAGTTCCTGGTTTTCAGAACGAAGTAGCTCGTTTTCTTTGGATTTTTGTTCCAGCATTTGTCTCAACTGGTTTGCTTCGCGAGACCGATTGTCCGCAATCTTTGAAAGCTCTTCGTCAGGGTCTCTCGGGGCGAAATAATCGGTTCCGATGCGCTTGATGTCGGCTTTGAGTATCGAATTCAAAGTCTCATTTTTCTCGCCAAACGGCTTCTCAGCCATTTCTGAGAACCACTGGCGACGGATCTTCGCATCTTCCGCGATCTTGGTGAGATTGGCCTCTCCGAACTGGTTCACCGGGAATTTTTTGCCAGTTTCGGCAAGGTGCTTCACGTATGCTGCGTAGCGGTCGAAGGTCTTACTCATCGGTGCCCCCCATTTTTTCCCGGCGTTCCTGAAGCCACCTTATAAATGGCTTCGCTAAAGCCTTCGGAACCAACCCCTCATTTGGGTTTAAGTCTGTGAGATTACTGGTGATTTTTAGCTCATCCTCATTAACCTCGAAGATTTCTTCGCTAGCATCGATAACGGTCTTTAAGGCACGGCAGACACGATCAAAGTCGGCAGTCTTGTCGGAACCAGACGGAGTGGATGGCAATGATTGTGGCTTTTCTTCCGCGCCATGCGCTCGGAGCGCTGCACGTAGGGCCTCATTTTCTTGGCTGAGGCGCTTATTCTCTTCTTTGAGTTTGTTCGCCTCTATCGTTGTAAGCGCTCCCATCACCCGTTTTCTGTGAGCACTGACCTCGGCATCCGTTCCCCAGTAGGTGTAATACGTCGCACCGAGAATTTCCCAGTATTTCGCATTTTGTTCGAGTGTCCTGTAGCCAATTCTGGCCTCATTCACGGGCAGATCTTCGTTGAAGATATCGGCGCATAGTTTGCAAAAAGGTGTCTGTCCGTTGATCGACACTTTCCCGGACAATGCTTTGAGTCTTGGAATTACATGCGTCTTGATTCGCTTTATCCGGAAACTCTGTTTTTTCGTCTGGGCTTCTGAGAAGCGATTCTCGCCCTTCTTAGCTCCTCTAGGCATTGTCTTTAGCCCCCGGATCAAAAATCAGCTTGAGAGGCCCCTGAGAGCCCTCTGAATTCGTCAATGCCGGTTTCGCCATCTCATCTGCGAGCTGGTGCACGCTGAGACCGAGAGTCTCGCAAGTTGATCGCACGATCCCTCTAAACTCGTCGAGCAACGTGAAACCACTGGGTTCATCTTGAAGAAGGCGATGGTATTCACCGCTTAGCTTCAAAATTTTCGCTCTTGCCAGTTTGAGCTGGCTTTTCAGGCGCGGAGTGAAGAACTCCGCATTGGTTTTCGCTTCTGCGACTCGTGCTACTAAATACTCAAGACCCGAGCCATCAACGACTATTTGCTGGAGCTGCTCACTGACGATTTCAGGTTGCTGAACCAGGAAATGGTCTCTGCCCTGAATGTCTTGATACATCTGGTCGAGGCAATGCATCGTCACAGTCCACGCTGAAATTTCATCAGCCAGGAATTGGCGATGCTCAGCTTTTTGCTTGAAAGTGAGGGGGTCAGCACCTCCTTTTCGCGCATCATCAATGTAATCCTTTAGTTCCGCAGACTCCTCGATCAGTGAGCGGACGTGACCAGAAATTCGAGGCAAGTGATCGACGGTTTTGACTGAGTAATAGCAGCCTCCACAGGGCATTCTCACGCCAGGAATCGCCTTCAAATCGTCGACAACATCCTTGGGGCACTGGTCTGCGAAAGGGCATATGTGCGTTCCGTGAAAGGTTACGGCATCAAGCGGCTGCTTCTTAAACTGCCGGACGCCGCTCAGAACCTCGCCCTTTGAGTTAGGCCTCTCATATGAGATTGCTCCGAAGTCGTAAAGGGCTCCTTCCTTATTCTTCTCAAATGCTTTCTGAAGCGTCGAGTTGATGTCCTCAGCCTTAATTGAACTGATGTTCGATTCGTCCCAGCTGAAACCATTCTCGAAGGCAAGTTTTTGATATTTTTCGTGTCGCTTCAAAAATGAAGGATCGATTTTGGCGTAGTAAAGGACATGTTCCACCGTGGCATGACCAGTGATGTGATCACCGATCAGATTCGGTGGGAGAATGGTTATCCAGTGGGTGACTACCGAGGCTCGGCAGGAGTGGGGTGTGTGCGCAACAGTTTTCTTGTACTGCTCAAACAGCTTCAATGCCTCAGCTAATTCCTCTGCCGTGTCGATTGATTCAATGTATCGGAACTCTTCGGGCATTTTGTTGCTCGGTGCAATGCCAAGCGTATACCGACAGAAAAGGTCAAAGGCGAAGATGGTCTTCTTAAAGTGGCTCGACAGTGCCACTTCACTGAGAGGGCCGGGTCCGGTATTTCCAGTCCCGGAGATATGACCAGCGGGGAAAATGGTCAGGATCTTACCAAACGGATTGTTCTCACCGTAGTTGTTGTACCAGGCTTCTTCATGAATCGAAGGCTCGTCAAACCAATCATGAGATTTTTTTTGGCGGTCTAACACTTCAATAACTGATCTGGATACCTTCGCCCCCCACTCATCATGGGCCTTGTCTGTGTTGACCCACAGATTGCAAATCGGTGGCAGAGGGTACGACCGGTCAATGTCTTTGTCATAGGTGCGCCGGTCCAGCCAGCGAACATGCACGCCTCTTATGCCCGTTTCCAGCATGAGAATTGTCATCTGGATTTGATTTAGCGCAGGGAAACTGGTCCAGCCTGCTTGGGTCTTAAGGCGTCTCGCAGGCATTGGCAGTAGGCTTTTAGGCAAAAAGAAAATGGGTTTGGCAATCATCTTGCGATTCTTACCAGACCTCGGTTTATCTTGTTCGTACTCGGGATTTTTTACGAAGACGATGGGAACGAAGCCCAGAGACTCTGTATCGAAAACCCTCTGATTGGGAGTGATAGCGTGCTTGATCTCTTTTTGGAACCGATGTCCTTGCCCCATGCCGATGATCTTTTCTGAAAGGAACCAGCCAAACGCTTCCACTGCATAGCAATATTGAAGAAACGGGACGAAATGGTCTGGCCCAAACACAGCTTTGGAGGTCGAATTTCCCTTCCTTAAGAGCGGAAAATCGAGATTTGCGTTGATGGGATTTCGGAAGTTTTGCAGTTTTTCGTATGTGTTGGAGCACGACTCCAGGTAAGTCATGAACTGGTTAATCGCGAGAAGAATGCCTCGCACTGTCGATGATTTTCGACCTTGCTGTACATACTCGATGAGGTTTGGAATCCCGTCGTGGTCTTCAAGAAATTTTCTTGAAAAATTCTCTGGCATTGGCACGGCGTCGCTGTTTGCTTTCGAGGGCAGTTCTTCAAAGAGATAGGCGTTCAAAATCCCCAAGGCTTTTTCTGAATCTTTCCACTTGCTGATCTTCCGTTTTTTGTGTTTCAAAAAATTGCGTTCATGGAAAAGCCATGCGTCTTTATGTGCTTCCAGCGAAGCTGGTACATAGAATTTTCCGCCCTCAATGGCTGACTCAGTTGCCTGCCGCACCGTATTTTTCAACCTGTCGTCGTCCATAGAGAACTGGCATCGACTCGGGAAGGCCTCCTTAAAGCAGAACAGAATCATTTTGGGAGCGATAGGATATTTTGGGATATCTTGGAACAGCGTCCCATCCCCGGTTTTTTCAAAATAGGACGCCACGTCGTCCAGATCGATGTCTTCGATAACATGCCAATCGGTTGCGCGGATAAACCGCCAAGCGGACCAGTTGAAGTTTTCCAGAGCTGATGTGGCTAGAAACTCAGAAAAATCGACAAGTTTTGTTCTGATATTTTTCAAAAACGGGTATCTGATGAGCGCAAACGTCTCAGGGTAAAAATTTGCCGCATACTCAAAGTGTTGACCACCTGTGTCTGGGTCCCTGGTGACGGGCTTCGCGAGAGACAACGGCAATAACACAGCTTTTTCGAACCATAGGAAGTGAAGAATCAGTAAAGCGTCAGCTTTAAAAAGACCTCTCAACGTATTGCTGACGACTGATTGGGGGGCTGCCTGTTGTGGTATCAGCTCAAGAATCTCGTGTCGCTCCGGTGCTTTCTGGGCTGCTAAATACAGTTTTTTGACCCACGTGGCGTTGTACTCCGGCGCTATGGAAGGATTGTCGTGTTGATTAAAAAACTTGATGATTGAAGCGCGTTTAAAGGGGTTCTTCGAGCCAGCTGTGATTTCCTCAGGATCGGGCCAAATGTGAGGACGATTGAAAAGCTCGCTCATGACGCATTGTTTTGCGTTATCGATAGCCTTGACTACTGCGTGAGACAGATCCGGGCCTTCCTTTATGATTTGGATGTCTCTCGACAAATTGATCACTTCGTGCCCCTCGAATCTTTCGAAAGTTCTTCTTCAATCATTTCGATCTGCCGCTGATGGAATCTCGTTCGGGTTTCTGCGAGAGAGTCTTCTCCTCGACTCATTACGTGCATGTTTGCGTGCTCTATATATGCATCAAGAACGTTTTCATCATGCCGTGAGTAGCGTTGAGTTGAGGATGATGAGGCATGGCCAAGTAGCCTTTGCACATAAACGAGTGGAAGTCCTGGAGTGCGGTTTCCGGGTATCGGCATGTAATTAAGGATGTACGTGCCATACATATGCCGAAGGGAGTGAATTCGGGTGCTAGTGACGTCCTGGACGCCTGCTTTTTTCGCATACTCTTTGAACGTTTTGCTCCGATTTTGGCGGTCAGAGACAAAGAAAGGCCGACCACTCTCTTTCTGGAAGACGAAATCGTGGTTAACGCTCTGGTTGTACTCCAGCTCCAGATACTGCTTCAGATGTTCCCAAAAAATTGACGCGAAAGGCTCGATCATGAAGGTTCTCGTTGTCTCTCTGCCTTTCCAGGCGAGGTGCCCATATTCCGTTTCGGTCAGTCCCGGCGTTGCGCGTTCAAAGGGGCTATGAAGCTCTATCCTGGCGTTTCCATCTTCGTCGGAAATGATGTCGATGAATCTCAGCTGGAGCGCTTCGTGCGTTCTCATCCCCGTGGCTGCGAGTAAAGAATACAAAGCCATATCACGGTGGAATTTTGTGCTTTTAGGAGGTTTCTTCGACCGTAACAATGGAACCGCAAATTCGATGGGGAAGGGCTCCACTTTGTGATTGCCTGAGTTCGCCCTCTTGTTTTTTCCTTTGAGGCCGGGGAATAGCGCCTCACGACGTGAGGTTTCAACCATGTGGCTTAAGCTGTTTCGGATTGTGCCCGCTAACCAGGACTTATCTTTGATTTTAGATTTTTCAAGGTTGCTTCTAGTGACAGCTTTACGTTCGAAAAACAAACCGAAAAAGGGGTCGAAATGGCCCTCTTTGGCCAGACTCAACAAAGTGACTTCAATAAACCATTGTATTGATGCCTGAATGTTCTGGGAGAGCGAGGTTGGGGAAGTCTTTTTTTTCTTGCCCAGCTTTTGAGCAAGCTCACTTGCAAGAGAGTTTGATGATTCCTGGCCAAACAGCATGAAAGACTCATAGCTGTACACCACATCGTCAAAATCAAGATTCTGAGCTTGCAGGGCGTTTGATCGTGAGGCTTCGAATAGGTAGTCGAGAAAGTTCGCGACGTTCTCAGAATACTTCTTTATCGTATTTGTAGAGTAGCGTCCGCGTGTTAGCCATCGTGAGAAGTGCGAAAAAGAAGCAAGCTCCCGCTCCTCATCTTTGATGTTCGGGCTGAGATGCAAAAGAAGGTGTGTTTCTTTCCTCGTTGCTGGAGCTTCAACCAGTATAAAGTTTTTCATGAATCGCAGCCCTTTAAGTACCACACCATGTGAGTATGGTCAGAGTGCGAAATATCGTCAACAAAATGGGTGGTCTTGTTTGGGGATAATAATAGAAAGGAATTCGAGGAAGGATACAGGCTAAGGGGAGTCTAATTAATGCAAGCTTTTGTTTATTAAGGTAAAAAATGGTGGGCCTGGAAGGAATTGAACCTTCGACCAATCGATTATGAGTCGACTGCTCTAACCGCTGAGCTACAGGCCCTGAACGCGAAAAACTTTACCAGTATTGCTTTTCAAATACCACTTTACACTCAACCCTACATAAGAACCAGGGACCAAAGGATTATGAGTCCTCTGCTCTAACCAACTGAGCTATAGGCCCTTTTTCAGCGGATGCTGCTTAAAGGTTTGCTTTTGGGGTGTCGCTTCCGGGCGGGAGCAACAAAGCGGGCGCCATTATACCGGTGAGGGATGGCGCCCGCTACTGTTGTGGTGTTATCCGTTGCCCTGATCGTCAATGAAGCCGCGCAGGTGATCGGAGCGGGAAGGATGGCGCAGTTTGCGCAGGGCCTTGGCTTCGATCTGGCGGATTCGCTCGCGGGTTACGTCAAACTGCTTGCCCACTTCTTCCAGGGTGTGGTCGGTGTTCATTTCGATACCGAAGCGCATGCGCAGCACCTTGGACTCGCGCGCGGTCAGGCCGGAGAGCACGGAGCGGGTAGCTTCGCGCAGGCCTTCAGCGGTAGCGGAGTCAACAGGTGACAGGGCCTGGATATCTTCAATGAAGTCGCCCAGGTGGCTGTCTTCGTCATCACCGATCGGGGTTTCCATGGAGATCGGTTCCTTGGCGATCTTCAGTACCTTGCGGATCTTGTCCTCGGGCATTTCCATGCGCTCGCCCAACTCTTCCGGCGTGGGCTCGCGGCCCATCTCCTGCAGCATCTGACGGGAGATGCGGTTGAGTTTGTTGATGGTTTCGATCATGTGCACCGGAATACGGATGGTGCGGGCCT